>Ga0316604_10001740_pt1 | contig 18312 bp, 13 predicted proteins | sample OWC_soil_day20_C_FD_207650 | JGI IMG/M metagenome (GOLD analysis project Ga0316604, IMG submission 207650) | Wetland soil microbial communities from Old Woman Creek delta, Ohio, United States - OWC_soil_day20_CT | ecosystem: Environmental > Terrestrial > Soil > Wetlands | place: USA: Ohio... | reverse complement strand
ATCCAACAGTTGTTATGATGATTGGTGATGTTTCGCGCAAAAAGGTAAAAGTAAAGGTAGATGAAACAGATATTGGCAAGATTAAAATCGGTCAAGCGGCAACCTTTACTGTGGATGCCTATCAAAATCAGACTTTTACAGGCAGTGTTAGTAAAATAGGAGAAATTTCGACAAGTACCACAAGTACATCTTCTACATCCTCCTCTTCTACATCCTCCTCGTCCTCCTCTTCATCTTCTTCCTCTAGTAGTGTTATATATTATTATGTAACACTCAATGTTGAAGATCCCGGAAATTTGCTAAAGACAGAAATGACGGCACGAGTCAATATCAAGATTGATGAGAAAGACAATACATTGTTAATTCCATTAGCGGCATTAAAAACCAGCACCAGTGGGCAATATGTAATGGTATGGCGCAATGATGGGAAAAGTGAAAATGTTCCGGTTGAAGTCGGTCTGACAAGCAGTGATAAAGTTGAAATTATCAGTGGATTGCAGGATAATGATAAATTAATAATTTCTTATACGAAATCACAAACCCAAAGTACCACTACGCAAAAAAATAATAGTCCGCCACCACCCATGTAGAGAAAGAAGGAGTTGAGCGGTCATGGGGATTATGCTGAGAGAAATTACGAAATGCTATAAAATTGGTGAAGAAACAGTAGCGGCACTTGCCGGAATTTCACTAACAATAGAAACCGGAGAATTTATTGCTATTATGGGGCCATCAGGCTCAGGTAAGTCGACGATGATGAATATCCTGGGATGTCTTGACCGTCCCAGCAGTGGATCATATTTGCTCGCGGAGCAGGAAGTTGCAACGATGAATGATGATGAGTTAGCAAAAACACGCAATAAGCGTATTGGTTTTGTGTTTCAAAATTTCAATCTACTATCACGGGTATCGGCATGGGAAAATGTAGCATTGCCCTTAGTCTATGCTCGAGTAGCGGAGAAGGAACGGCTAAAGAGAGCAGCTGCAATCCTGGACGCTGTTGGCTTGTCGGCGCGCAAACAGCATATGCCCAACGAATTGTCAGGCGGTCAGCGCCAACGCGTGGCAATTGCCAGAGCACTGATCAATGATCCCAGTATTATTATGGCTGATGAACCTACGGGAAATCTTGACAGCCGGTCCAGCGTTGACATAATGCGGATATTTGGTAAGTTAAATGAACAAGGGAAAACCATCATTCTGGTTACTCACGAGCCAGACATTGCTCAATATGCGAAACGCGTTATCACAGTACGTGACGGATTGATTATAAGTGATGAGATAAAGGAGCAGAAGGCATGTTAAAAGAAAGCATTGCGATTGCCTTGCGAGCTTTACTGGCTAATAAGCTTCGTTCTATTTTAACGATGCTGGGTATCATTATCGGCGTAGGCGCGGTTATCTCGATGGTATCTATTGGAATGGGCGTTCGGGATAAGGTGCAAAATTCAATTGCCAGTCTTGGCAGCAATATGTTAATCGTGAGTCCGGGAGCAGCTTCTTCCCAGGGGGTACGCTCGGCTTCCGGCAGCAGCATAACTTTATCGCTGGAAGATGCGGAGTATATAAAAAAAATGGTGCAAGGTATTGATTATGTAGCACCTGCTGTTAGCAAGCAATACCAAATCATTGCCGGAAATCAAAACTGGACAACCACTGTTTACGGAATTACGCCCGAATATATGGCCATTAAAAGCTTGACAGTGGGCAGCGGTAGTTTCGTTTCTCAGCAGGATATCAATTCGCGTAATCGGGTGGCCGTTCTTGGGGCCACTGTTGCCGAAAATTTATTTGGAGAGATGAATCCGACCGGACAAAATATCCGGATCAACAATACTCCTTATCAGATTATTGGTATCCTGGACAGCAAAGGGCAATCAACTATGGGTCAAGATCAGGATGACATCGTTCTGGTGCCGCTAACAACGGCGCAAGAACGCTTGCTGGGCATTACCTATCTTAATTCGATTAGTATTCAAGTTACGAAGCTAGAAGGAATGGACCAGGCGCAGGAAGAAATCACCAGTTTGTTACGGCAACGGCACAAGATCAGCGGTACTAAGGAAGATGATTTTACTGTGCGCAATTTGACCAGTATCATGGCGATGATGACTGAAACGACAGGAACCATTACCCTATTTCTCGGCTGTATTGGGGCCATATCACTACTGGTTGGTGGTATCGGTATTATGAACATCATGATGGTGTCGGTGACGGAACGAACCAGGGAAATTGGTATAAGAAAGGCATTAGGCGCCACATATCGCGATATTATGCTGCAGTTTTTGATAGAATCGGTGGTTATTGGTGTGCTTGGCGGCATTTTTGGTATTGCTCTGGGGGTTTCGGCGGCATTTGCGATTTCGACTTTTGGTAGTTTGAATACAGTACTATCAACGATATCGATTCTGGTGCCTTTTGGAGTATCGGTTGCAGTTGGTTTGTTTTTTGGTATTTATCCAGCCAGAAAAGCAGCCTTGCTGGATCCTATCGAAGCATTACGTTATGAATGACCGTATTCGTGGTGCGAAAATATCAGAATTCACTTTATGTGACAATTAGTTTGACTGTATGCTGAAAGGTGCTGTCTCAAAAAAAATGAGGCAGCACCTTTTATTTTTGAAGAAATTTTTACAAATAAGTGCTCATTATTTCCTTTATTTTATTTTCTTAACAAAAAACAAATATATGTTTGCGATACTGACCATAGGAATAGAATATTTATCGAAAATAGGGAGGAAAAGGGAATATGAGTACATCAGCAGTTACATCCACAACGTCAACAACTTCAACCACTTCGAGTTCCGATTCTACGACTAGTTTGGATTTTGATGATTTCGTCCAAATATTGGCTACAGAACTAAAATATCAGGACCCGGATGACCCGGTCAGCGGTACCGAATATGTGTCACAGCTTGCCCAAATCAGTTCCTTGTCAGCATTGTCAGACATCAGCACTTCGGTAACTAATGCGTCAGCATTTAGTCTGATTGGACAAGAAGTAACCTATTCTGCTACCAGTACATCAGGCAGTACGGTTACAGGCTCAGGTACAGTGCTTTCGGTAACGGTTTCCGGCAGCAACACCTATGTGAATGTTGATGGTACAACCGTTAATTACAGCGACATCACCAAAGTAGGCAGCGATAGCACCACGACTTCAAGCTAAGTGAGTTAATAAATTTAATTGATTTAGCATTACTGTAACTGGACCCTACCAGGGAGGTTACTGCTATTTCTGAACGACAGATGAAATAGTACTTATTAAATATATTTAGGAGGTTTTTTCTTATGGCTATGATGGTTGCATTGACAACCGCGGTATCTGGGATGCAGGCCGAACAAACGGCCCTTGACACAATCGCGAATAATATTGCCAACGTAAATACAACAGGTTATAAAGCACAGACAACTACCTTTAGTGATATCTTGAGCCAGACAATCAGCTCTGCTACTGCTGCTACCAGCACTACCGGCGGTACCAACCCTGTACAGACTGGTCTGGGCGTAAGTGTTGCCTCTACCAGCACTGATACATCGGTAGGCAGTACTTCATCCACCAGTAACTGGACAGATGTTGCACTTACCGGTGAAGGGTACTATATTGTACAGTTAAGTGACGGCAGCTATGCGTATACCAGAAACGGCAGTATGAGTGTCGATGATGAAGGCAATCTGACAATTGACGGCTATATTGTTTGTGGGTGGGAGGACTATGATCTCGATGCAGACGGCAACATTGTTTATAACACCGATAGCGATGTCGAAGCCATTAATATTTACAGTGATTCTTATGCTGGCGATAAATATACGCTGACTCCTACGGTTACCACATCTTCTAGTATTTCGGGAAATCTTAACAGTGAAGATGATGTGGCGGCTAATGCTACCGGACTGACTTCTATCGGCGACACCACCGATCTTGATTTTGATGCGACGACCGAAATTACAGTATATGATTCCCAGGGAAATGATTATGATGTTACTGTCAGCCTGAAAAAATGCGCGGTTGAGGGTGATATAACTACCTGGTATTATGAGCTCAGTTCTGATGATACCACTATAAGCCCCTCCAGCGGCTATATTGCTTTTGATGCCGACGGCAATATAGTTACTTCGGCAACTACTCTTTCAGCAACTGTTCAAGATACTGCCGGTTATACCAGCTCAGATATTACTGCAAGTACAGCTGCGGCTTCCGGAACTTACAATATAGTGGTAACGGGTACAAGCGGAGCATATACCATTACTGCGTATGACAGTTCGGGCACTGCTGTCTCAAATTCAATAACTTCGACCGATGGTTCAGGTACGCTTACTTTAACGGCAGGCGGAACGCTGGAGTTAACAGCGCCAACAACGATTTCTACAGGAACCAGCAGTGTTACGGTGGCAAGCACTACCACCAATGCTGTGACAGCTAGCTCTACCAGCAACACTGCAGGTTACGCCACTTCGAATATAACTGCGGCGGCCGACACGAGCGGTGATTATGTGACGGCTGGCAGTTATGTTGTGGTGGTAACAAGTGCAGCAAGTGGAACTGGTTATGACATTAATGTATACGCTGCTAGTGATACCACCTATTCTACTTCTTTGGGTTCAGTAGCAAATTCGACCGATGGTTCAGGCACGATTACACTGTCAACAGGCGGAACGCTTACATTGACTGCGCCTACTTCATTTTCGACAGGTTCGACGACGATCGCGGTTACTTCGACCACTAGTGCGACGGAAACAGTTACTGACGCAGGTTATGCGTATTCCAATGTTGCTATTGGAACTGGATCGACATCAGGTGACTATACCATTACTGTAGCGCAGAATTCTGATGGCTCAACCTGGGATATCACGCTGGCCTATCCGGATGGAACAACTAAAACGGTAACTGGTTCGAAAGATGGTTCAGCTACCTTTACTACCACTGCCGGAACAATCACCCTGTCGGCACCAGATGATATTCAGGCTGGTACAACAACCTTTACAGTTGCCTCAACATCCTATACTTTTACAGATAGTTCTACTATTACTGTAACGACACCGGCATCTGCCGGAACCTCCGATATTACGGTCGAATTGGATTTTTCCGACCTTGAGACATCAGATACATCAGACTCGCTGTCTGATGATACTGACGGTTATTCGGCAGGTACGGCATCAAGTTATAGCATTTCTTCTGACGGTACGATTTATTGTACCTATGATAATGGCGAAACCATTTCAATTGGTGAGATAGCTTTGGCTGTGTTTGAAAATGCGGAAGGCTTGAATAAAATCGGCGACAGCCTTTATACCGAAAGCCTTAGCTCGGGTGATGCTGACTTTGTTGTCGCCGGCGAAGGTGGTTCTGGCACAATGACTTCTTATGCATTGGAATTATCCAATGTTGATTTGGCCTCAGAATTCAGTAATATGATGATCAGCCAGCGGGCTTATCAGGCTAACAGTAAAATGATTTCTACTTGTGACGATGTGCTGCAGTCGCTAATCAATATGGTGGGTTGATACTAGCAACCTGATGATTATACTGGCTGCCTGGGGTTTTGCAATGTGGCCGCTATAATCTTTGACAAAGGAGGAGTTACAGTATGTCATCAACTTTCGGCACATATAGCGTCGCCTATTCGGGAATGTATACGAATCAAGCGGCGTTGACAACAACAAGCACGAACCTTGCCAATGTGGATACCACTGGTGCTTCCAAAGTGCAATTAACTAGTGTAGATTCATCTACTAGCCAGTCAGACGGGACATCGACAACCGTTTCTACTAACGGCGTTACCGTGTCGAGCATTACGCGTTCGCGCGATATTTACCTTGACAGCACCTACCGGACTGAGAATGCCGAGTCTACTTATTTGGCAGTAAAAAGCGGCAATGTGGAATATATAGATACAATTTTGAGCGAATATGATACGGTTACCACTGACGACGATGGTAATACGACTGCCACCTCCGGTGTGGAAGATTCAATTACTGATTTTTTCTCTGCATGGGAAACCTTGTCTACGTCTTCGACCAGCGAAACCGATCGGATAGCTGTGGTGACAGCCGGGAGTGATTTGCTCACCAAGTTGATTGCGATTGACGAGGAGTTGCAGCAACTGCAGGAAGATGCAGTAACCGGAGTGGAAGATGGCGTGGACAGTCTGAATGATCTTGCCGAGCAGGTGGCAGACTTAAATGCGCAAATTACCCTGGCAGAAGCAGGCGGCGGCGAGGCCAGCTATCTGCGGGATCAACGTGATGCCTTGTTAGATGAGATGTCGTCTTTGGCTAATATTACAGTTACTACTGGAAGTGATGGCGTATTAAGTGTTAGTATTAGCGGCGTAACTGTGGTGGATGGTGATGAGTACAATACGCTGGCTGTTGAAGGCAGCGGGACAACTGATGATCCGCTGAAGGTGGTATTGGCTGATTCCGGCAACGAGGTTGATATTACCAGTGGGAGCATCAAGGCGTATATGGAAGACGCTGATCAGACTGGCTATGAAACCATTGACGCCAGCGATCTTCCGTATAACTTTACTACAGACGCAACCAGCTCAATCACTACTATGCGGCAGGCGTTAAATATTTTGATTACTACGCTGGCAACTAGCATTAACTCTTTGACAAGTTCAGGGGTTGACCTTGACGGTAATGCCGGTCTGGATTTTTTTACTACCATTGACGCCAGCGAGCCGCTAAGCATCACCAATATTCAGGTTAACCCTGAACTGGTGAGTGACTCGGACAAAGTAGTTACGTCTTCCGGTGAGGATGATGGTGATAATAGTATTGCCGATGCGATTTGCGACCTTGATAGCGATACTGCTTTGTACGAAAACGAAGGAACATCGCTGGATATTATCGACTATTATTCGGCAATAACCACCTGGCTAGGGACTGAAGGTGATACATTGTCAAGTAATTATGCAACCCAGGCGGCTCTTGTTACGCAATTAGACTACCAGCGAGACGCTGTTTCTGCTATCTCTATCGATGAGGAAATGTCAAACATGATCAAGTATCAAACGGCCTATGCTGCCAGTGCCAGAGTTATGAATACAATCGACGATATGATTGCTTCATTGATAGATGCGTTTTAAATAAAATAAGGGGGGATTGGTATGGCCTCAACATTTGCAGGACTAAGTATTACCAGCCGGGGATTAAGTGCTGCTCAGGTCGGACTGACAACAACCACAAATAATATGAGCAATATTGATACCGAAGGTTATTCCCGCCAAGTGGTAAGTCAGTCCTCAATTGGTCCGGCTGCCGTATACAGCAGCAGTTTGGTTGGTTCCGGAGTAGAGGTTACGTCTGTTGACAGAGTAAATAGTTTTCGCCTTGATCAAAAATATTGGGCGGCAAATAGCGCAGCAAGTGAACTGGAAGTTGAGTCCACTTATTTGACACAAATTGAAGAAGTTTTTGGAACTACCGACTCCAGTGATATTTCTACGGCTTTGGATGATTTTGAAGCCGCGCTGGAAGCGTTGGCTGATGCTCCGACCGATGAATCACTCAGAACTAACGTATTGTCCTATGCTGAATATTTCTGCGATACTCTCAATTCCGCTGCGGAACAGCTGGAGTCAATTCGCAGTGATCTCAACAACGAAGTATATACAGCCGTGGAAGAAATCAACTCCTATGCTTCGCAAATTGCTGAATTGAACAGTCAAATTACCGTTGCTTCAGCTTCCGGTGCTTCTACGAATGATCTAGAGGATGCGCGGGATGTGATTGTCGATGAACTTTCCAGTCTGATTGGTATTGATGCAACGGAAACCGATAGTGGCGCATACACCATTACGGTTGACGGAGTCACGCTGGTAAAAGGTGATGAGGCTAACGAATTGGAATGCTATACCGTTACCGACTCCGACAGTGATCAGTATGGTATGTACGGCATCCGCTGGGCGGAAAGCGGCGATGATTTCGATACCGGTGATTCTGGAGCACTCACTGGATACCTTCAGGTTCGGGATGGCAGCACTTCAGACAGCAAGGGTATTGTTTATTATATGAATCAGTTGGATGAAATGGCGCGGACATTTGCCCAGGCCTTCAATGAGGGTGTTACCACAGATGATGATACCACCTATAGTGGTCATGCCGACGGATATGGTCTTAACGATACAACAGATATCCGGTTCTTTACTTATGATGACTTATCATCAGAGGTATTTATGGCGAGTGGTACAGATACGGAAGAGATATATAGTAATATTACTGCTGCCAATATTTCCGTATCACTGGATATTCAGGAAGATACCGACAAGATCGCAGCAGCTTCTACCGCTGGCGAGGAATCCAATACAGATACTCTTGATGACATTATCGATATATGTTCAGATGTTAATATTTCCGGAAACTCCACGGTTACAGATTTATATAATGTGATTGTCGCCACTGTTGCCGGCGACAGTGCTTCTGCAGAAGCCGCATATTCCAGTAAGAGTGCAACTGCAACCTATATGGACACCAGCAGGACTTCGGTGTCAGGGGTTTCCAGCGATGAGGAGACAGTTAATTTAACTGTCTATCAGTCGGCCTATGCTGCGTCAGCTGCTATGGTTAGTGCTTGGAGTGAATTATATGATACTACCCTTGCACTGGTAGACGATTAGAAAGGAGGGTTTTTTATGTTTCGGGTAACCAATGGTATGATCGCGGATAATACACTGCGGAATATTAGTGCAGCTGCTGTTCGACTGGCAGCTGCCAATGAAGCGGTGTCATCCAATATGAAGATTCAATTGGCTTCTGATGATACGACTGTGGCAACACGCGCGGTAACCTATCGCAGTTATGTCTCCCAGGTAGAGCAATATCAGGAAAACGCGGATGCTGCCGACGAATGGCAGTCACAGACCGATACGGCGTTATCGAGCTTAAGCGATGTTATTACGTCTTTGGCGGAAATAGCGACTGCGGCAGCCAGTGATACTACTAGTGCGGACACTCTGGAAGGGTACGCAACAACGGTTGAACAAGATCTGGAAGATATTATATCACTCATGAATAGTCAGACTAGCGGCAGTTATATTTTCGGCGGGTACAGCACCACCGAAGCGCCCTATGAATTGGTGACCACTGATATTGGTGAAACTGTGACCTACAAAGGACAATATTTGAGCTTGGGTGGCGTAATATCGTCAGATGTATCGGATGATGATATCGAATCTTTTTATACCGCCGTCAGTACCAGTGAGATCTATGATTCGTTGTCTGAGGCGGCTGATGATGCTTATAGTGCTTACACTACGGCCCAGGCCGCCGCAGATGCTGATCCCACTAATATTATTTTAGCAGCGAAAGCTGCCTCAGCGCTGACTACTTCCAATACGATAGCAGCGGCGGTTACAACATATGGCGGCACTACCAATTTAACCGATGCGGCGACAGCTGCCGGGAATGATTATGATACCATTACAGCAGCCATTGACACCTATGGCGGTACGACTACATTAACGGACGCAGCAGATGATGCGCAGACAATTACCGATACCTTAACAGCGGCGGTTACGACGTATAGTGATTCTACTACCTTAACATCTGCTGCCAGCTCGGCGTATTCAGCCTATGAGACTGCTTATGCTGCTGATCCTACAAGTACTACTACTTCAGATGCTCTAGAAACTTACAATATATTATCGGCGGCTGTAACTACTTATGGCAGCACGGCAACTCTATCTGAGGCGGCTGAGGAGGCTGAGGTTACTTCTGATGCCTTAGTGTCGGCTGTAACTACCTATGGTGGCTCAACTACCTTAACTGATGCGGCCGAGGCTGCTAAAACCACTTATCAGGCATTAGCATCGGCTGATGATGCGTCAGATCAGGATATTAACTACAATGTCGGTTTTAGTACAGAAGTCACCGTTAATACGGAAGGGCAGGACGTTACCGGTGAGGGCACCACTACTATTTTCAATACTATTCAGAAACTACTGCTGGCACTCAATGGGGATACCAGCTATAAAACAGCTTCCATGGACTCGTCAGGCAATGTGACTGTTACCACAAATGAATTAGATATAAGCGATTTAATTGATGAGTTAACTGATTCTCTTGGCGTAGTGACGAGTGCTCAAACATCACTAGGTGTTCAAATGGAATATACGACCACGGTATCTAACAGGCTGGATGACGCTTATTCAGCATATAGTACACTTATGACAGACAATGAGAATATTGATACGGCGGTAGCGGCTACAGAGTTAACCAGTGCCGAGTATACGTATGAAGCGGCTCTTGCCGTCGGTGCAAAAGTAATCTCCAAGTCGCTGATTGATTATATCGCCTAATTATGATGAAGGGAGGCGGCGTACATGTCTTCAAGCAGCAGCATAACCACAAGTACGGTTAATGGAGTAACCCGAATTACTGGTCTAGCTTCCGGTATTGATGTAGATGGCATTGTTGAAAGCCTGGTATCGGCGGAAAAAGCAAAAAAGTTAAATAAATTGGAACAAGAGGTACAAACAGCAGAATGGCAGCAGGAAGCATACCAGAGTATTATTACTGATGTGACAGATTTTGCGGATACCTATTTTAGTACAACTGGGTCTAGCAGTATCATGAAAGCCAGTAATTTTTTACAGTATGATGCCACCAGCGATGATGAAGATGCCGTTACGGTGTCGGCTGCTAGCACTGCGTCAACAGGCAGCCACACTGTCTCTATCAGTCAACTGGCTACAGAGGCCACTTACTCCAGTAGCACCAGTGTTTCCAAAGAGGTTCAGGGTTCAGCGGCTGCCAATTATTCCAGTCTGACCGACGAAAGCTTTGTCATTACTCTTGATGATACATCCTATACGATCGACTTGGATAGTGTAACTGACATTGATTCACTGCAAACTGCGATTGATGACGCAGTCGGTTCAACAACCAAGGTTACCGTTAGCACTAATTCCAGCGGATATTTGGAAATCACTGCCCAGGACAATTCAGGTGTACAAGCTATTACCATTGAAGCTACCAGCACTAGTGATTCAGGCCTAAGTGAGCTCTTCGGTACTGCTCCCATCCTTTCCAACCGCTTAAGCACTTCCGATACATTAGCGACAATTTCCGATCAGTTAAATACCGCGTTGACATTTGATTCTAGCGGGGAGTGTCAAATCACGATCAACGGCACGACCATAACGTTAGACGAAGACGATACGCTGGCTGAGGTGATTACGGCAGTCGCCGATGCCGATGTAGGAGCTACGCTATCGTATGATTCGCTGACCGGCGAGCTGACATTAACGGCTGACGATACCGGTGCGGGCAGTACATTGACTGTGGCCGATGGCACTACAGGCAATTTTGTCAGTACGTTATTGGATGATGAGACAGCCGGTACGGATGCCATAATTACAATTGACGATGTGACGTTAACTCGTAGTTCCAACTCTGTTACCGTTGACGGCGTGACCTATACAGCAAATGCGTTGACGGGGACTGCTACTACCACAGCGTCTGCGACAGTTGTATCTGATAGCAATACTGCTGGGTATGATACTATTACTACTGGAGCCAGTGCAACAGATGGTACGTATACTGTCTCGGTAGCGGTTTCAAGTGGTACTTATACTTATACACTGACAGATAGTTCGGGCAACACCTTATCTACAGCAACTTCAACCGACGGCACCAGCGCAGTTTCGTTTTTGGATTCGGCAGGAGCAACCATCGTTACCTTGGGTGCCCTAACGACGGCGCCTACGGATGGTACATCGACGACGTTTAAGGTCGGTACTACCGTTACCCTCACTGATGACGACCCTGCCACAGTAACGGTAACGCAAGATTCGGATAGCATTTATGATCTGATCTCAAATTTTGTGGATGCGTATAATGAACTGATTGAGACTATCAACGCAGCGATTGATGAGGATGCCGATTCGGACTACCCGCCACTTACCGATGAAGAAAAAGCAGAAATGGATGATGACGAGATTACTGCCTGGGAAGCAAAAGCCAAAGTGGGGTTATTGGAAAGTGACTCAACCTTGGAAAATCTTTTGAGCGATTTGCGGACAGCGCTGTACGATTCTATTTCTGATTCATCGATTACTCTTACCGACCTTGGTATAACCACCTCCAGTGATTATAGCGATCAAGGTACGCTTGAGATTGATGAAGACACTCTGACTGCGCTTATTGCCAGTGATCCGGAAGCCATTATGGAGCTGTTTACCCAGACTGCTACCTCCACGGCTACTACCTCATCTGTTTCTGGCAAGTCACTGGGAAATAACTCGATTTTGTATTCGATAAACGCGACTGATCTGGAGACCAGGTACGAGGAAGAAGGCATTGCCTATCGCTTTTTCGACATTCTGGAGCAGAATATCGGGACAACCACCTTTAGTTCTGGCAATAAAGGTGCGCTTTTAGAAATAGCCGGTATTGATAGTGACACCAGCGAAACAGATAACACGCTAACCTCTCTGATTGAAAAGTACGAAGATGAAATTTCGGAAGAAGAAGATCGGATTGATGATTATGAAGATACGATGTATGACAAATACACAACCCTAGAAACATATATAAGTACGATGAATTCACAACTTTCCGCCATAACATCACTGACAAGCAGCTCATAAAACTTTCTTAGGAGGTGGGTAGTATGGGGCAAGGAGAAGAAGCACGTAGCTGTTTGCAGCGCAAGCTGGAAATTCTTGAACAAATTGCTGCCAAAACCGAAACCCTTTGCCGTTTTATTCCTGACCGCAAGATGACAGGCATCAGGCGGGTCTTGAGAGAAAGAAATGCACTTATTGAGGAACTTGCGGCTGTAAATGCGGAGTTAGCAGGAAACTCTGCGTGGAGAAGTTTATCAGGTATAGAACCGCTGCGGCAGGAAGCTGCCAGTAAGCAACGGCAAATATTGGAGCGCAGTCGTCAAGTGATTCAGCAGGCTATTGAGGAAAAAACTCGTATTGCCACTGAATTAAAAAATAGCAGGATTCATCGCCAGGTCAGAAATCAGTATGTGACTCCCTATAAGGTTATGTTGCCGGGCTGCCGTTTTAATAAAAAAGGCTAATGAATCTTAACAATTACTAAGATTGTGTTACATAAATAGAAACTATCAGGAAGACAGGGGGGCTGGTTATGAATGCGACAAATACGGCCAATGCATATAAGAGACAACAAATTATGACGGCATCGCCAGCAGAGTTGACGCTAATGCTTTATAACGGAGCTATCCGTTTTGTCACAGAAAGTATACAGGCTATTGGGAAAAAAGATATAAACAAGGCACATGTTGCCAATATGCGGGCGCAGAAGATAGTGCGTGAATTGATGCTGGCGACCGACATGAAGCAGGAAATTTCTCAGAAATGGATATTAATTGATGAATATATATTGCATTGCCTAATTCAGGGCAATATAAAAAAGGATAAGGTCAAACTGGAAGAAGCCAAAAAATTTCTGGTGGATTTTCGTGACACATGGTCTCAGGCAATGAAATTGGTGCGTACGGATAAAGCTTCAGGCACTAAGTTTGAAGCATAAGGCCTGTTATAGTTTGGCTCAATGTGGATTTTATTGTGGGGTGACGCACTATGCTGGTAGTAGGACGAAAACCTGGCGAATATGTTATGATCGGCAAGGACATTATGGTTAAAGTCATCAAAAGTGATGACGGTCACTTAAGACTGGGAATTGATGCGCCAAAATCTACAAGTATTATCCGTGGGGAGATATATGAAGATCAATTAAGTACTATACAGAGAAATCAAACTACAGATATTTCGCAGCAAGTTTTGTAAGAGTTAAGCATGCAGGCTACTCCTTTATAAAAGTGCGAAGCCCCGCCAATGACCTGACTTTGTTAGGTCGGCAGCGGGTTCTTTGCATTTTTTGAGCTTGTATGGACAAATTGTTCGTTTGCAAATGTATATTTATTACGAGAGAGTATAAATCGAGTTATTAATTAAAAAATCGACAATAAATATAAATTTAATAAATTATTAAACAAATGATAAACATTTATTCCCGAAATCCATAGTAGATGAATAGGAAGGAGGAATTTCCTAAAAGGCTCCTGTTAGAGAGTCGTTCATTTGCACAAGTCTAACAAAAATGGTGCACGGAAGCTAAATTAGAAACAGGAAAATCAAGGAGGAATTTTATTATGGCAATGGTAATTAGTACCAACATGTCCGCATTAAACACCACAAACCAATTAAACAAAAACTCTAACCTCATGAATTCAGCGTTGGAAAAACTGTCATCCGGTTATTCCATCAACAGTGCTGCCGATAATGCAGCAGGTCTTGCGATCTCCGAAAAAATGCGCGCTCAGATTGAAGGTTTAGATCAGGCCAGCAGCAACTCCCAGGATGCCATCTCGCTGTCTCAGACTGCTGACGGTGCTCTTGATGAAACCAACGAAATCTTAAAGCGTATGCGCGAACTGGCTGTCCAGGCTTCTTCCGACACACTGACAGATGATGACCGGGATTCTATCCAGGATGAAGTGGACACACTCCGTCAGGAAATCGACCGCATCTCTAATGACACCGAGTATAATACCATTAATCTTCTTAATGGCAACAGTGGCGCTTCGGTTGCCGTGACCGAAGCAAGTACAGCTGGTATTGTTACCGGGGCCACCGCGAGCAATAACACTGCGTCCGGAAGTTATGACGTAGCTTACACCTCGGTTGCCACCCAGGCAACGACAGGCTCAACCGCCAACATAAGTACCTCAGGCGATCTTGGTGCCACAACCGTAACAACAGCTGCTTCCGCTAACGCTGTCGTTATTACCAGTTATGCAGGTGATGTTGAAATTAACGGGACGACAATCACCATTGAGTCTGGTGACACAGTGAAAGGTCTTATTAATAAAATTAATGCTGAGTCGGATACTACCGGTGTAACCGCTTCGCTGGCTTCGTCAAGCTCTGGCGGGTACTATATCCAGTTGACTGACAGCACTTACGGCAGTCAATCAGCCATTACGTTAGAAGCAGATAATGATGTATTAACTGAATTATTTGCAGCAACTGACAGCACTTCTGCCACCAGTGTTACTGAGTACGGCACAAACGCCACCGGTACCATTAACGGGGCAGCCGCCGTGGGCGACGGCAACTCATTAACAGCATTCGGAATTACCGTTACCGGTGATGATACGAAATTAGCAAGTGCAGCAAGCGCTACTACTGGTTACAAAGCTGCTGTTGCAGCTGTCACTACAGCGCTGGATAATTTAGTAAAAGCTATGGCTGCATCCACTGCATCCTCTTCGGTCGCAGATGTAGCGGCAGCTACCGCTTATACAGATGCTCTTTCCAACGGCAATGCTACTACCATTAATAATGCATTGCAGGCTATGCTGGAACAGGCTGAGGATTCTACTGATACAAGCATTAACACTTTGGGAACCTCTTATGACAGTGCAGTCAGCGACCTGGAAGATTTAACTGATGTTGCAACGACTACTGTTACTGTGGATTCTTCCAGCAGCTTGACATTCCAGGTTGGCGCCAATTCGGGTCAAACTATGACACTTTCCATCGCTGACACGGATGCTAATTCGCTGGGCGTGGCTGGCTCCACCTCCGACACTGGTATTGATCTCAGTTCTGCCGAAGTATCTACTGATGCCATTACCACCATTGATGCTGCCATCAGCAAGGTAGCAGCTGAGCGTTCCAATCTGGGTGCCGTGCAGAACAGCTTGGAAAGCAATATCAACATGCTTGATACCGAAAGTGAGAACCTGACTTCTGCCGAATCCAATATCCGTGACACCGATATGGCTACTGTAATGGCAGAGTACACTAAACTGAGCGTTATTACTCAGGCAGCTACCGCTATGCTGTCTAAAGCCAACTCTCAGCCGCAACAAGTATTGACTCTGTTACAAGGCTAATACAATTTGATAACCCTATGAATAACAACAAAAAAGCTCTGCTGCGGCAGAGCTTTTTTGTTGTTATTGACAGAGTAATAGTATTTGGTGGTGATAGATGCTATGTATTTAATAAAATTCTAATAAATTCTGCGATAATATTAATGACGAAGTTTGTAAAATAAGAGAACATAAAGTAAATAACGTTGATTTGGGAGAGAACAATGTGGCGAAAATTTCCGCATGCGTAATAACAAAAAATGAAGCCGATAATCTTCAGCGCTGTTTGCAGAGCGTAAAAAGCATTGTTAATGAAATCATTGTTGTCGATACCGGTTCCGATGATGCTACGGTAACGATTGCCGAACAGTTAGGGGCTAACGTATTTCATTACCAATGGAAAAATGATTTTGCGGCGGCACGCAATTATGCTTTGACGCAGGCTAGCGGCGCTTGGATTATTTTTTTGGACGCCGATGAGTATATTGCCGCTGAAACCATTAAGAATGTCCGCTCGTTTATTGATAGAGTCCATGGTAACAGGAAGGTTGAAGCAATATGCTGTCAACTGAATAATCTGGAAGGTGTAGGTGGGCCGCTTAGAAGCTCAAACCCGAGTATCAGGATATTTCGCAATTCTCCGATTATCCGCTACCAGGGGCGCGTTCATGAAGCTGTGTACAAAGGCGGCAAGCACCTCAGACAGGTTAATGTCACTGACCAGTCGATTATAATCTATCACACCGGTTATACAAAACAAACAATATTGGAAAAGATCCGGCGTAATATGGATCTGCTGGAAGAAGAAGTGCAAAGCGGCGTTGTTCGCGACCTGACATATTGTTATCTCAGTGATGGCTACTGGCGGAATAGCGAGTATGAAAAAGCCATAGAGTATGCGCACAAGGCAATCCGGCATATGCGGTTGTTAAAAACGGAGATAGACTATAAACCCTATGTATTTTTAATAAGCAGTATGACCCGGTTAAAGACATACAGTGAACAAGATGTTACTGCCAGTTGCGATGAGGCCATAGCGCGCTTTCCCCACCATCCGGAAATATGGCTGTTTCAGGGGCTTTATTATCGGGATATTGGCCGTTGTGAGCGAGCACTGGCATCCTTGTTGAAGGCGATTGAAATGAACGCAAAGTATTGCGATTTTGACCGCAATAATGATTTTTACGGATTAAGTACAGATGCTTATTTCTATATAGCGCAAATTTTTGAAATGAAGAATCAGCCGGCCAAGGCGCTTGATTACTATACCAAGGTATTGCAGCAAATTAAATGGAATAAGGAAGCATTCAACGGGCTTGTTTCCCTGATCAGACACCAAGAGCCGGCTAATGTCATTTACTTTTTGAACATGTTGTATAACACTGCGGCAGAAGAGGATGTTCGTTTTCTGGTCACAAACTTATCACAACTCAAAGTAAAGAAAGTGTTAGACTATTACCATCAAATTTTATTGGATAAATTTAACAACAAAAATCTTAACGGTTTGGTATTATTAACAAATTGCAAATTTGAAACCGTATTTCCGATTCTTGTCGATTCCTTCCGTAAACAAGGCGGTTACGCTATGGAACTATTGGCAGTGACTACCTTACTTATAAATGAAAGTCCTGATTGTATAGAATTACTGGGGTCACAAGTGCATTCATCATTTAAAAAAATTATTGCTGCTTATTTCCGAACCGATATAAGCGTCCAGTTAACAGGAGAAGATTTGCCGACCTTCTGCGATTTAGTCAGCGAGATGCTTTATTTGGGCAGCCAGCAACAAATACAAACATTGTTAGAACTAGGGAAAAAGTTTTATTTACATAGCGGCTTTAACCAAATAAGCACACTTCTTTTGCAGCAGCGTTTTTTTAGTTACGCATTAGATATGATTTTGAATTATGTCAATAATAAAGAACATTTGGAAGCAAAGCAATTAAACCTGCTTTACTGTGATGCCGGTTATTGCTGTTACCGATTGAAAGATTTTCCCGGGGCGGCCAGGTATTTCGGACAAGCCTTGGAATTCGGCGATAGACGGCACTATATTTTTGATTTTCTGGAATGGTCATATCAGCAATGTTCAGATGAAGTGCTTAAAAATAATTTTAGGGCGATGGAAGAGTCATATAGAAATAGCATATAGGAAGATTGTCATATAATGACCCCCCCAGCCCCACTTTGAGCAGGGCGATGCGGAACACGACCGAATTAGACGTCATAATAAGTGAAAGGGGTCTTCATTTCATGAAAAAACGCACTCGTGATCAGATCATAGATATATTGGCTACCCTCGGGGATGGCGTTGAATTTGCGATGACGACAAAACCGGAGGCAGCTACGGCGATACTCTGCGATTGCTATAACACCGCAAATGCCGTTGCCAATAAATTGCAAGAAGGCCTGTCCGGCGAACGTTTTGCCGGATACGGCGAAATGCTGGA
>Ga0316604_10001739_pt1 | contig 18319 bp, 13 predicted proteins | sample OWC_soil_day20_C_FD_207650 | JGI IMG/M metagenome (GOLD analysis project Ga0316604, IMG submission 207650) | Wetland soil microbial communities from Old Woman Creek delta, Ohio, United States - OWC_soil_day20_CT | ecosystem: Environmental > Terrestrial > Soil > Wetlands | place: USA: Ohio... | reverse complement strand
GCGGCGCCATGTATCGTACTATCACGTTGTATTTTATTCAGAACCGTATAGACTGGAACAACCCTGAAGAGGTAGCCCAGGCATTGAAAAACATCCAGCTGGAATTCGTCTACAACCCACTCACCGGGTTCTCTGAAATGAACCTGAACGGTGAGAATGTAGAACAACTGATCCGCGAAATGCTGGTAGCTGAAAAAGTAAGTGAAGTCGCCGCCGTAGGTGCTGTCAGGGAGTTCGCCGTTGCTCAGCAACAGGAAATGGGTAAGCAGAAAGGCATCGTCATGGATGGTCGCGACATCGGTACCACCGTATTTCCCCATGCAGAACTCAAGATCTTTATGACTGCTGAAGCAGCTATCCGGGTAGAACGCCGCTTTAAGGAACTCTATGCTAAAAACAAAGGCATCACCCTCCACGAAGTAAAAGAGAACCTGGAACTGCGCGATTACATCGACACCAACCGCGAAATCAGCCCACTCCGTAAAGCAGAAGATGCTATTATATTGGATAACAGTCAGTTATCGCCAAACGAGCAACTGAAGTTGGTATTACAATGGGTAGACGATGCCGTGATGGTGAAGTCCTGAGCAAAAAGCCTCAAATGCTTTAACAGCAACGTTCTAAGCGAAAAATAATGAGTACCATGCGTCCTGACAGCAGGTGATCATCCTGACATCCTGATACCTGCTGCCAGAGAGGCCCCACTGCCAAATAGAATATTCTTCCTGAATTTATTTTAATATTAGAAAAACCTTTGTTAAATTTGTCCTACTCCGGTGAGTAATTCCGGTTAATCCTTCAATAGTTTTTCCACATCCTTTAGAATTTCCTGCATTTTATTGTTGTTATAATGTTGTACCCGGTTATTTAAACATATGCCGTCGAACGATATTTCCATACATGGTCAAGAGAAGTCATAAGAGATCTTTTGGACGATCTTTCTATAACTATATCCAGGGACCTGTTACTATTAGCCGTATAGAACACTCAATACTATATATATTAATACCCCCGGGCATTTTGGTGCGCCGGTATTATTAAAAACTTAATGTGGGACGGGCAGCATTGCCTGTCAGGTCCCATGTTTTCAGTAGGTGTATTCGGTTAATAGGAAGAAGGGGCGAATTCTTTCGCCCTTTCGCTTTTTGTATTTAACTTGTGCCTATTACCCTGGCTGTTGCATGGCGAAACAAATACCTTACGTTTTACTCTTTTTGTTCCTGGGGTTTAAAGTGGACATTTCATTTGCACAGGATTCTTCCCTCATTTACAGAACACTTGATTCTGCCCGGAATCTCCGAGGAGATACCACTAAGGTCAACTGGCTGTTAGATAAAGGGAAAACCTTCAGTCGTTTTTTTGACAAACGCAAAATCGAAAACCCCTTTTTCCAGGAAGCTGTTACCCTTGCTCAACACCTGAAATTTGCAAGGGCACTATTTAATGTCTATAATGAAATTGGTACCGCAAAGAGGAATATCTCTGAATATATCCTGGCTGCGGATTACCACGAGAAGGCTATCAAATATGCAGATGATACCAAAGATGATCATCTGCGCGCCATCGCCCGCAACAATACCGGCGTGGATTACCGGCGCATGGAAAAACCCCTGAAAGCATTTGAATATCACTTTAAGGCTCTCCAACTGGCTGAAAAAGTGAATGATGTACGTAACATTTGTGTTGCAATTAATAGTATTGGTAATATCAACCTCTCCACCGGCAAATACGAAGATGCCATCAGTCATTTTGATAAAGCCCTCGTACTGGAAAAGGAAAACAAAAATGACCTCGGGGTCGCCATTAACCTGGGCAACCTGGGATACGCTTACCAATACCTTGGTAAACTGGACCTCGCCATCGACTATTATAAAAAGTCGCTCGCGGTGAACATGCAGCTGGACAATGCTATGGGCAAAGCCATTTGCTACAATGCCCTGGGTGATGCCTACAAGGAAAAGAAAGAATACGCACAGGCGCTTGATGCCCTGAACAAAGCCCTGGAAGTAGAAGTGGGGGTGGACGATAAAATACATATTGCTGAGAGTTACTTACATATTGGTAAGTGTTTTAGCCTCATGGGCAAACATGACGATGCCCGCAAATACTTCCAGGAATGTATAGACCTGAGCCAGCACTGGCGCTTCAATTACATGCTGCAGGAAGCTTACAAAGCCCTGGCGGCAGACTATAAAGCCAGTGGCGATTTTCGTCGCTCCCTTGAATGCGCTGATAAATCACTGGTATACAAAGACAGTATCCTGGACGAAAAGGCAGCCCTGCAACTTGCCCAGATGCAGGCTATTTACGAAGTAGACCGCAAGGATAACCAGATCAAAATGCTGGAACATGATAAGCAACTGAATGAACTCCGTACCCGTCGCAATGTCGTGTACATGTTGTCCATCGGCGGTTTCCTGATTATGCTGGCCATTGGCGGGTTCTTTTATATCCGGCACCGTAACCTGGAAACAAAGAAACAGACCTTACAACTGGAACTCCGTTCCCTGCGTGCCCAGATGAACCCTCACTTTATCTTTAACTCCCTCAGTTCCATTCACCGTTTCATCTGGAGCAATAACCAGGAAGAGGCATCCGATTACCTGACCAAGTTCTCCAGGTTGATGCGCATGATCCTTGACAATACGCAGTACACCTTTATTTCACTCAACAAGGAACTGGAGTCACTGCGGTTATACCTGGACCTTGAACAATTACGTTGTAATAATATCTTTGAGTACAGAATCACAGTGTCAGACGACATTAATGAAGAAGAGGTAATGATTCCTCCTATGATCATTCAGCCTTATGTCGAAAATGCGATCTGGCATGGATTGGTGCATAAATCCGGGAAAGGCTTACTTGAAATAGCTGTATCCGTAAATGAACGTACCCTGACCTGCCTGGTCACCGACAATGGGATAGGCCGTAAAAAAGCAATGGAGATCAAGGAAAAGAAAGGACAGACACACCGTAGTATGGGAATGAAAGTAACAGCCGGCAGGATAGACCTGATCCGTAAAATCAATAATACCAAAGAAGCCACTGTAAGGGTTACAGACCTTGCAGACCACGAAGGCAAAGCAACAGGAACAATGGTCACACTTGTGCTGCCTGTAGAATTTATATTTTAAACCCTGGATTTTTAAAGCATGAGCGAAATTAAAGCGATTATCGTAGACGATGAACAGCATTGTATAGATGCCCTGCATACCATGCTGGCCAAAAAATGCCCGGAAGTAACAGTGCTGGGTGGTGTGAATAGCGTAAAAGCGGCGAAGGAACTGATTGACGAAGTACATCCCGATGTTGTGTTCCTGGATGTAGAGATGCCTCACCAGAACGGGTTTGAACTACTAAAACTCTTTGACAGAATCAATTTCGACATCATATTCACCACCGCTTACGAGCAGTATGCCCTGAAGGCGATCAAGTTCAATGCACTCGATTACCTGCTCAAACCATTTAGTGTGAAGGAGCTGCAGGACGCCGTTCAGAAATGTATAAGCAGGAGAGGCGTGCAGCAACCGGAACCCGGCAATTCCCCACTGGATGTGTTCCTGCAGAACATGAAAACTTTACACCAGACGCATAAAAAAATCGCTCTTCCCACTATTAACGGATTGGTTTTTATGCCGGTGCAAAACATCGTACGGTGTGAGTCTACCGGAAATTATACAAGGATCTTTTTTACAGACAAAAAGAACCTGATGGTGTCCAGACCGCTGAAGGAGTTTGAAGAATTACTGACGGATGTGGACTTTTTCAGGGTACATAATTCTCACCTGATCAATTTGCAACAGATGCAATCTTATATACAGGGTGAAGGCGGTTTTGCGTTGATGAGTGACGGTACACAAGTGGAAGTTTCAAGAAGGCGAAAAGCAGATTTTTTGAAAAAAGCGATGCAATTCTAAACCAGATTTAATGCGTTTTACGCCATTTACCCTGAATAGCATACCGGATAATAAATGTGATTTGTCAGCAGGGGGGGAAGAGATTACTTTTGATTCAGGTTTAAACTAATTACGATATAAAACTTTTTTTCTCTGCATTACTAGCATTTATTAGCCCCAAAGAAAAAAGACACCATCAGGTGTCTTTTTTATTATTTGTAATTTTCAATGACATGGTCTATTTGTTGCTCCAGTCCGTAAAACGATAACAACCTCCTTATTACCGCTTCGACCAGGGCATCGGGACAACTTGCTCCACTTGTCATCATCACTGTCACCACATCTTTCTCAGGCAAAAATACATCACTGTTTAATTCCTGTTTATGATGGAAGTCATAATGCCTGATTTTATTCCTCGAAATCATCTGATCGTCAGCAGCTATGAAGTAAGTTGGCAGTTTTTCCTCGCACAATTCTACCAGGTGAGAGGTATTTGAACTGTTATAGCCACCTACTACGATTGCCAGGTCTGCCTGTTCTTCCAGTAACCCGGTTACGGCACTTTGGTTATCGTTGGTTGCATAGCAGAGGGTATCTCTTGTATCAGCAAAGCGTTCTCCTACAGTTTCAGGTGTCAGGGCGTACCTGTCCATGATCACGTTCTTAATATAATCGGCGATTCCCTGGGTTTCTGTAGCCAGCATGGTCGTTTGGTTGACCACGCCTACGCGCTGCAGGTCTTTTACCACATCAAATCCTTCAGAGTATTGTCCTTTGAATCGCTCATAGAATTCAGCAGCAGGTCGTTCGCTGGTAATGAAGGTAGCGAGTACCTGGGCTTCCTGCATATCTTTTACCACTACAGTCGGGGTATTGTTCCGGCTGTGGGAGAAGGTGGCACGGGTTTCTTCATGACCTGGTTTACCATGTACGATCACGGTATATGATTGTTGGCCAATCTGCTCGGCTTTGTTCCACACCCTTTCCACAAACGGGCAGGTGGTATTATATTGTAAAGGTGCAATACCCAGGGAACTCAGTTTTGCTTCAATTTCAAGCGTAGTACCAAAGGCAGGAATGATAACAATGTCTTCGGGAGTGAGCGTTTCCCATGGCACCAGCTGACGGCCGGCGGTATCCATCATGAACTGTACGCCTTTGGCCAGCAGATCGTTGTTAACATGTGGGTTATGGATCATTTCACTGAGCAGGAAAATCCGTTTACCTGGATTTTCTTCCACAGTTTTGAATGCTATCTCAATAGCATTTTCCACACCGTAGCAAAAGCCAAAGTGACGGGCCAGTAATATCTTTAATGGACCAAAGTCAAGAACAGTAGGCGTGAAATCTTTTTTCATGCGATCCTGTTTCTTACGGCTGTTTTTAATAGCTGTAATGAGTGGACTCCGGTAGATGATAGGTACGTTGAACGTTTTCATGTTGTCGACAAAGTTACACATTTTGATGTGGAGCGGCCAAAATGTGTTTACATGCGGGTAGTTTCCATTTTATTCCTGACTCATTTTTTTCAGCCAGGCTTTCTCTTCAGGACTCAGGCTTTCAAGGCCATTGTCATTGATTTTGTCAAGGAGTTGGTCGAGTCTGAGCTGTTTATTTTCCTCCGGGTAATTCTTTACTACCTTGAGTGGAGACTTCTTCGGTTTGAAGGAGCGGCGGTTGCGGCTTTGCATGGCTTCGACCCTGACCCGGCGGTTAAACATCCAGATGAGTGGCTGGCAAAGGTCAGTTCCGTTATCCAGCAGTTTGATATAGAGGAATCCAATGAGCGCACCACCCAGGTGGGCTACGATGCCGCCGGTATTACCCTGGCCGATAGCGAGAATATCCAGTACGAGTACGGCAAGTGCCAGCCATTTAAGGCGAACGGCGCCGAGGAACATGAGGCCTACCTCATAGTTGGGTATCTTGGTAGCACAGGCGATCAGTAAGGCCATGACAGAGGCGGAGGCACCCATCAGGGGATAGTCAGTCGTCTTAATAATATTGAATACCAGCAGGTAAGCAAGACCACCCATCAGGCCCCCCAGCAGATAAAGTGGAAAAACCCGGTGATTGCCCATGAAGGAGCGGAATAAGTTGCCAAAGTAATACAGGTTCAGCATGTTGAAGAATATATGGAATATTTCAACATGTGAAAACATATAGGTCACCAGGCCCCACGGTTTGGTAATGAACACAGGGAGAAAGGAGTGTAGAGATGCTTCGTCACATATCATATTGTAGACGCCGGCTGCAGCGGGTGAAAAGTTAGCAATCAACCGGGGTATATTCAGTACAAGGAAAACAACAATGTTCCAGAAAAGTAAATGGTTAATCGTGTTTCCCTGTCTAAGCCAATATCGTATATCTGATCTGAAAGAAGTTCCGTTCATACATGAAAATTAGTACAAAATCCTCATTCGTTAGTTACAAATTTTGCTCCAAAAAATTGTGCTGGAATTAGCAGTCTGTGGGGTTATAAGCTTGTACTGTCATAGTTTCCGTAGGTAGGTGCACTATAAAATATGCTCCAGGCTGCTAAGAATTGAATTTTAACGCTTTTTTTTTGAAGATTGTAGTATCTTTGCCGTCCACTTAAACCTCGGGGTGTGGAATTCCGGGCAAAAAACTTAGGTGGAATTAAAGTTTTGACAGAAAACAACATTCCTAACGAACAAAACGCTGAACAACAGGCTCCGGCAGCACAGGCTGTAGAAGTAACAGCGACACCAAATGCACCTGTTGTAGAAACCGCTCACGACGATTTTGACTGGAGCGTAGACAAACGTAACGTTTCTTCTTACAGCAAAGAAGAAAAAGCTAAGTACGACCAGACTTACGAAAACACCTTCAAGGTGATCGAAGAAAATGGTCTGCTCACTGGTACCGTGGTTGGTTTAACCAAGACCGATGTTGTGATCAACATTGGCTTCAAATCTGACGGTCTGATTTCTCTGAACGAATTCCGTGATATTCAGGGTCTGAAAGTGGGTGATGATGTTGAAGTATTAGTAGTAGAAAAAGAAGACCGCGATGGTAACCTGCACCTGAGCCGTAAACAAGCTCGTCAACAACGTGCATGGGAAAAGATCGTGGAAGTGTACAAAACCGGCGAAGTTGTTACTGGTACTGTTACCAGCAAGACCAAAGGCGGCTTGATCGTAGACGTATATGGTATGGAAACGTTCCTGCCAGGTTCACAGATCGATGTGAAACCAGTTACCGATTACGATCAGTTTGTTAGCAAAACAATGGAGTTCAAAGTGGTTAAGGTTAACGAAGCCATCAGAAACGCAGTTGTTTCTCACAAAGCACTTATCGAAAGCGATATCGAGCAGCAGAGAGTGGATATCATCAGCAAACTGGAAAAAGGCCAGGTGCTGGAAGGTACCATCAAAAATATCACCGATTTCGGCGCATTCATCGACCTGGGTGGTCTGGATGGTCTGCTGTACATCACCGACATCAGCTGGGGCCGTATCTCTCATCCAAGCGAAGTACTCCAGATGGATCAGAAGATCAATGTGGTTGTACTGGACTTCGACGACGAGAAAAAACGTATCAGCCTCGGTTACAAACAACTCACTCCCCATCCATGGGATACCTTACCAGCTCACATCACTGAAGGTGCGCGCGTGAAAGGTAAAGTAGTGAACATTGAAGATTACGGTGCATTCCTGGAAATTCTGCCTGGTGTAGAAGGTCTGGTACACGTATCTGAAATCTCATGGGCTTCTACTCCAATCAACGCTAAGGAATTCTTCAAATTAGGTGAAGAATACGAAGCAGTGGTAGTTACCCTGAGCAAGGATGAGCGTAAAATGTCTCTGTCTATCAAGCAACTGACTGAAGATCCTTGGGCTACTATCGAAACTAAATTCCCGCTGGACAGCCGTCACAAAGGTATCGTGAAGAACATCACTCCTTATGGCGTATTCGTTGAGCTGGAAACTGGTATCGGTGGTATGATCCACATCTCCGACCTGTCCTGGATCAAACGTTTCAACCACCCAAGTGAGTACACTAAGGTAGGTAGCGAAATCGAGGTAGTTATACTGGGTATCGATAAAGAAAACCGTAAACTGAGCCTTGGCCACAAACAGATCGAAGAAGATCCTTGGAATACTTTCGAAACTATCTTCCCAATTGGTTCCGTACACGAAGGTACTGTAGTGAAGAAAGATGACAAAGGTGCTACCGTTCAGTTGCAATACGGTCTGGAAGCTTACGCTCCTGCCCGTCACCTGCGCACTGAAGATGAGAAACCAATCAGCGTTGAAGATGTGAAAGAATTCATGATTATTGAATTCGATCGTAGCGAAAAACGTATCCTGGTATCTCACACCAGAGTTTGGGAACAAGCTAAGAACGAAGAGAAAGAAGCTGTCGCTAAAGAGAAGAGAGCTGATGCTGACAAAACCCGCAAGGCTGTGAAAAATATCCAGAGCAAGGTAGAAAAAGCTACACTTGGTGATCTGGGTGCACTGGCTGAACTGCGTGAGAAGCTGAAGAAAGACGAAGGCGACAAGAAAGATGGTGAATAATCATTTTTTAGGTTGTTGAAATAATAGGAGGCTGTTTCGAAGGAAACAGCCTCTTTTTTTTTATTTTTCACCTATGAATAAAGTTTATATCACTGCCACGGGACAATACCTTCCCAACACCCCGGTAGCCAACGATGAAATGGAATTGTACCTCGGTAGCATCAACAACACCCCATCCCGGATGAAAGACATCTTTCTCCGCAAAAATGGAATCAAATCCCGCTACTACGCGCTCAACACCCTACAACAAACCACCCACCAGGCCTGGGAAATGGCCGCCAAAGCCATTGACAATTGCCTCGACGGCGCCCCTGCTGACAAACAGGATATTGATTTCCTTAGTACCGCCACTACCCAAAGCGATATGCCCATCCCCGGCTTCGCCAGTATGGTACAGGGCGAAAGTGGTATCGGGGCCTGCACTATCGCCTCTCACCAAAGCGTATGTGCATCCAGCATTATGGCGATCCAGAATGCATTTATGCATGTGAAAGCCGGTCACGCCGGCAATGCCCTTTGTTGTGCCGCGGAACTCCCCAGCCGTATGTTCAAAGCCTCCCGCTTTCAACACCAGGATATTATTAAGGACAATGAACTGCCTACGGAAATTGATTTCCTTCGCTGGATGCTCAGTGATGGGGCAGGAGCAATGCTCTTACAACATACACCATCTCCCACTCAGTTGTCTCTGGAAATAGAATGGGTAGACCTGCGCTCTTACGCCAATCAGTTTGACGTATGCATGTATACAGGTACCAACAAAGCCCCGGATGGCAGCATCACTAAAACATGGCTGGATTATGAAAGCATGAGTGCTGCCGATAAAGATGGTGCGATCAACCTGAAACAGGACATGGGGCTGGTGGATAACATTGTCAAACTGGGTATTCAGCGCTTCTTTGAATTGATAGACGAAGGCAAAGTAGCACCGGACGCCATCGACTGGTTAGTATGCCATTACTCTTCCCATCATTTCAAAAAGCAAATCACAGATCTGTTGGAGAAAGGGGGCGTAGTCATTCCTGCACATAAATGGTTCACCAACCTTTATACTACCGGTAATATCGGTGCAGCCTCCATCTTCGCGATGCTGGATGACCTGCTGCGTAGTGGCAAACTGGAAGAAGGACAACAACTCCTTTGCATGGTACCTGAAAGTGGTCGCTTCATTACCGGTTATATGTTATTGAAAGTAGTGGCTCCCGGTGGTAAAAGATTCATCACCGAAGATATTGCTACCATCAAAGCCCCTGAGATCAGGATACAGGAAAAACCTGTGCAGGAGTGGCTGGTAAGACAACTCACCGGGGTGTGGTTCGACTTTGAACGTTCCCTGCAACAGGTTCCGATCGTGAAAAAGATCTTCAATGGTCAGCTTACGATGGCAGAGTACAAACGCCTGTTGCTGAATTTAAGACAGCAGGTAATAGATGGTTCTCAGTGGATTGCGCGTGCAGCTTCGAATGTAAGTATGCAATACTTCCATGTACGTTCTTCCTTTATTCGTCACAGTGCAGATGAACACAGAGATTACCAGATCCTGGAAAAGAACTATATTAATTGTGGGGGAGAAGAGAAAGACCTGTACACAGGTGAGAAGAACATCGGTAGCGAAGCGCTGAGTGCTTACATGTTCCAGCGTGCGAGTCAGCCGGATCCGTTTGATCTGTTAGGTGGTATGTTCATCATCGAAGGGTTGGGCAATCGCGTATCCGGAAAATGGGGTAGAGCGATTCAGCAACAGCTGCACCTCAATGCCGGCCAGGTATCGTTTTTTATCTATCATGAAACCAGTGATAGCAACGACAACCATTTTGAGCGTTTCGAGAATGCCATTCAATCCGACCTACTTACCCAGGAAATGGCGGCCAGAATTGTAAAAACGGCGAAGGTCGTGGCCAGATTATACAGAATGCAATTAGAAGAACTGGACAATATTTAATATGATACACACCAGAGAACATTACGAGAAGATGCAGAATGACACTCGCAATCCCAGTCATTGGCATGCATTGTTCCTCGACAAGAGCATCCCCTTTGACCCCGATGCGAAAGCGGCATTTTTGTACGACTCTTCTACGAAGAGCAGGCAATTTCTTTACCCCGTGATAAAAGCCTTTGCCAGGTTGAGTATCGTACTGATGCAGGTGTTCAAGATCTTTATACCCAACCTGATCAATGCTCCGAAGATGCTGCACAAGAGCCTCTTCTGGGGAATGAAATATTGGATTACACCAGAGGCGAACTTCCTGATACTCCGGCATTTTTACCTGGGATCAGAAGTATTACGCTTTATCAAAGACAATGTGAGGGGAGCAGAGAATATTCCGATGAATCCGCTGAAGCCGCTGGCAGTAAGTGATGTGAGGGATAACCTGTTCCTGGAGCATGACCTGAACCTATACAACTTTATCATTAACCTGAACAAGGCGATCGATGAAAAAGGAGTGAGGGTTGTGAAGCAGGAGCAACCCGACTTCAGTGCAATTTCAGCCAATCCGATTCCGTTTGCCACCTTCAGGGACAAGTGGACGAATTTTATAGACCTGGGTACGGCGATAGAAATATTTACGCCGGTCTATCAGTTTTTCCTGACAGATGCAGATTTCTGGCGGGCTACAAATTCATTACAGCTGGATGAGGTGATCGGGATTTATGCAGCTACCATTATGGATTGTCCGGAGAAGCTGACAGCATTGAATAATAAGCACCCCATGATACCCTTGCCTATGGCGGGGGCTGCCTTCAGGTTATTGCTACATGGGTTTTCGACAGAAGTACTACATGCTTTATTGGTCCAGGCAAAGCTGGAACAGGCAAAAGAAAAGTAAAACAGGAAAACCCGGTTTTGCCATCAGGGCAAACCGGGTTTTGTCTTGCTGTCGCAGTTTTTATTATAACTTTCCTAAGATATCATCGTTGAAATCCTTCAGGCTGTTCAGCGTTACATCTGCCAGTGCATAACGCTTGTTATGCCTGTTATGCCCTTCAGGTACTGCTACCACCTTCATTCTGGCTGCTTTTGCCGCAGTCATACCCGTTACAGAGTCTTCAAATGCAATACAGTCCAATGCATTACTATCCAGTGCTTTGGCGCAGGCCAGGTATACAGCCGGGTGCGGTTTGCCATGTGATTCAAACTCTGCAGAAGAGATTGCCAGAAAACGATTTTTGATCCCAAAATGGGTAGTAGCTGCGTCAATCAACCGTAAGGGGGAAGATGATGCCAGCCCCATCTTGAATTTCCGCTTTTCAAAGAAATCCAGAATATATTCCAGCCCTTTCATGGGCTTACCTCTTTTAATAATCTTTTCAGTCACCGAATCAATAATCTCGTTCGTTACCTGTTCGGTCGATTTTCCCTTCCATTTGAAGTAGTTATGCCAGTAATCAACCACCTCTGCCGTACGCAGCCCTGTAGTGTGGCTGGCTAATTCCATAGACAATTCCACTCCGACACTTGCAAATACCTCTCGCATTGCCTGTCCCCATAGTGGCTCTGAGTCAATTAATAACCCATCCATGTCAAATATTACCGTATCGATCATATCCTTATTTTTGTCAGATTGCCGCCGCAAAGATAATACAGGGAGTGAGTTCTTTTCTAATTTCTCTGTGCAAAACACCCCTCATTATAACTTTTCATTATGACCCATAACTTTATTTTATGCCAAAATCTTTTGGTTTTCTGCTGTGAATGGATAACTTTGTAATAGTCTACTAAAGTTGTAGGAAATATAGAGAAAGAAGCTAAATATTGCGCCAATTAATGGAGCTCGCCTTTTTAACGCTGATCTGATAAGGAAATATTCACTTAATAATTTACCACCAAGAAAATTCATTATATGCAAGGATTTAGAACAGAACTTGAAAATCCCGTCGTAGAGAAGGATATAATAGAACTGGAGAAAAAGATCCGTCTGTTCCGCGAAGGACAGATTCCGGAAGAGAAATTCCGTAGTCTCCGTCTGGCAAGGGGCATTTACGGACAACGTCAGGCTGGTGTACAGATGATTCGTATCAAATTGCCTTATGGTAAAATGACGCTGGAACAATGGAAGAGAATTTCCGATGTTTCAGACGAGTATTCTACTGGTAACCTGCACCTGACTACCCGCCAGGATGTTCAGATCCACTTTGTAAGTCTTGAAAAAACCCCTGAACTGTGGGCCAAACTGGATGCTGATGACATCACCATTCGTGAAGCCTGTGGTAATACGGTAAGAAATATCACCGCTTCTGATATAGCGGGTATTGATCCGGATGAACCATTTGATGTAACGCCTTATGCAGATGCAGCTTTCCGCTACTTCCTGCGTAATCCTATCTGTCAGGATATGGGTCGTAAGATCAAAATGTCTTTTTCCAGCAGCGACAAAGACACTGCCTGGTCTTTCATGCACGATATGGGGGCAATTCCTAAAGTGCGTATTGTAGATGGCAAAGAAGTGCGTGGTTTTAAGGTGTTGGTAGGTGGTGGCCTTGGTGCACAGCCCATCCTTGCACAGGTAGCATATGAATTCCTGGAAGCTGAAAAGCTTATACCATATATAGAAGCGGTACTGCGCGTATTTGACCGGCATGGTGAAAGATCCAGCCGTCATAAGGCACGTATGAAGTTCCTCATTGCCAAGCTTGGTTTTGAAGAATTCACCCGCCTGGTCACAGAAGAATTTACAGCGATCGGGAACAAGGTCTATGAAGTGGATGCAGCAGTATGGCCTGAAACAGCACCGGCTCCTGCCGATGCGGTCGTACCTGCTTTCACCATCAAAGATCCTCAGAAATACGAAGCCTGGAAAGCAACTAACACCTTCGAACAGAAGCAGGCTGGTTACTATGGTGCTTATGTACGTGTACCATTGGGTAATATCAGTTCAGTGGTTTCCCGCCAGCTGGTGGAAGCACTGCGCCCGGTAATAGCCAACGATGTACGTGTGACGGCGAACCAGGGTTTACTGCTCAAATATATTCAGCCGGCTCATTTGCCATATGTATTCAGTGCACTGGAAGCAGCAGGATTTGCAGAACCAGGTTTCAACAGCATCGCAGATATCACTGCCTGCCCTGGTACAGATACCTGTAACCTGGCGATCTCCAGCAGCACCGGTATCTCTACCGCACTGGAACTGGTGATCCAGGAAGAATTTCCTGCGCTGGTATATAATAAAGATATCAAGATCAAGATCAGCGGTTGTATGAACAGCTGTGGTCAGCACGGTATTGCGAGTATTGGTTTCCATGGTAGTTCTATGAAGAACGGTGGTAAAGTACTCCCTGCCCTCCAGGTATTGTTGGGTGGTGGTATTGTAGGTAATGGTGTAGGTCGGGTGGCAGACAAGGTGATCAAGGTGCCAAGTAAGCGTGGTCCTGAAGTACTGCGTACCCTGCTCCAGAACTATGCAGAGAATGCACAGGAGAACGAAAAGTTCAATGATTATTACGATCGTCAGGGAGAACGTTACTTCTACGACCTGCTGAAACCATTGACAGACCTGGCTTCTCTGGTCGATGAAGACTTCATTGACTGGGGACAGGGCGACAAGTTCGCAACTGCCATCGGTGTAGGTGAGTGTGCGAGCGTAGTGATTGACCTGGTACAAACCCTGTTGTTCGAAGGTGAAGAGAAACTGGAATGGGGTAAAGTAGCACTGGATGCAAACCAGTATGCTGACAGCATTTACCATTCTTATTCCACTTTTGTGCAGACAGCCAAAGCGTTGCTGCTGGGAGAGGGTGTGGCTTGTAACACACAGACAGGGGTGATCAACGACTTCGACAAACATTTCGTACAAACAGGTAAATGGGCGCTGGAAGGCACTTTCAATGAGCTGGTATTACAGATCAACAAGAACGAGCCATCTGAAGCATTTGCAAAAGCATATTATAAACAGGCAACTGAATTCTATCAGCAGGCACAGGCTTTAAGGCAACAAGAAGCTGGAGCTATCGCTGCTGAGTAAAGGATATCGACAGGTCCCTGTGCAAAAGGGGCCTGTTGATATTACGGTTGTGCGACAACGATCACATTTTAAATTAGTACACTATGCAGCAGATTACTCCAAAATTAACCCTGGTGGGCGCCGGCCCCGGAGATCCTGAGCTGATTACTGTAAAAGGTCTGAAGGCCATACAGCAGGCAAGGGTCATCCTCTACGATGCATTGTCAAACAATGAACTGCTGGAACATGCACCCTGCAACTGCCTGAAACGTTTCGTAGGCAAGAGAGCGGGTATGCACGTGTACTCACAGGATGAGATCAATCGCATGATCGTGAAGTATGCTCTTACTTATGGCAGTGTGGTAAGACTGAAGGGCGGCGATTCATTTGTATTCGGCCGTGGGCAGGAGGAATTGACTTTTGCCCGTCAGTTTAATATCGATACAGAAGTAGTACCTGGAGTGACCAGTGCCATCTCCGTACCTGGTTTCAACAATATTCCGGTTACAGCACGCAATGTAAGCGAAGGCTTTTGGGTAGTAGCGGGTACCACACAGGATGGTGATCTGTCACGCGACCTGGTACATGCCATTCATGCAGATACAACAGTGGTAATTCTGATGGGAATGAGTAAATTAGAAGAAATATCTGCAGCCTATGTTGCTCAGGGGAAAGGAAATGTACCCGCGGCTATCATTCAAAATGGTACATTGCCCTCACAGAAGGTAGGAATTGGCACTGTTTCCGATCTTGTAAACATTGCTCGTCGGGAGGAGCTGAAAAACCCGGCCATCATAATAGTGGGGGAGGTAGTACGCTTCCATGAAACGTTCATAGCAGTGCAGGACAGAATAGCAGAAGAATTGAAAATAGCTGTGTAAATTTATATTAAAGCGGTTCGTATGGAAGAGAATCATTTGTTTCCCGTATTCTTCAAAGTGCATCGTCTCCAGATTTTAGTGGTAGGCGGTGGCGGTATCGGACTTGAAAAGGTAAGTGCCCTCCTGGATAATTGTCCGGAGGCTAATCTGACTGTAGTAGCCACCTGGTTTTTACCGGAGCTGGAAGCGTTAGTCAAAAAAGCGCCCAATGTAACGTTGGTGCAAAAGGAATTTTCCTGTGGCGATATGTTTGGAAAAGACCTGGCCATAGCCGCTACGAGCGACCATGAGTTGAATTATTTTGTCTGGGAAAAGGCAAAGTGCAGCAAAATATTAATTAATGTGGCTGATACCCCGGCACTGTGTGATTTTTACCTGGGTTCAGTAGTTCAGAAAGGCAACCTCAAGATAGCCATCTCCACCAACGGCAAATCTCCCACCATTGCCAAAAGACTCAAAGAGGTATTGCAGGAAGCATTACCGGGGTCGTTGAATGAAATTTTAGATAAACTCCAGTTGATCCGTGAAAGGATCAAGGGTGATTTCTCGGAAAAAGTAAAACAACTTAACGAGATAACAGATGTTTTGGTTAAAAAAGACTAATTAATATTTTTTATATATGATCTTATTTAAGAGGGCAATTCGTCCTTTTAGATGGTAATTTTTATCTAACTAATTAGATATCATTATACTTGTCTACTTTCTATGTTATATTGTGAATATAAATATATGTGTGTTTGGAATGAATAGTAGCTGAAAATTAGATAATGATTATTATTTTTATGTCGGAAATCGAAATTGATAAGGAGATATAGTCAGTTAGACAGATGGTTTGTGAAAATGCAGTTATTTATAATGTGATCATTCCCTAAGTATGAGAATCACGTCAAAGAACAGATTTAGTAGAGTTATCATCAGGAAGGCGCCTTTTGCTAACCTGGGTACCATATTAAAGATAGACACTTCCACTTCAAGAATAGACCAGTCAAAAAATCAAACACCAACCAAAGGAACCGTATCTGTCTATGACAGAAAAATAGTAGCCGGTTCTGCGTTGTAAGATATTGCCAATATGCCGAAAGGGCATGTTTGCCACCTAAAAATCAGTAGCGGTAAAAGGCGGGGGGGCTGCCGAGGCTAGGGTCAGCAAAGGTCAGCAAAGCTATTGACCTCGAAGTCCGGTATCAAGGTTTTCCCGCCTTCAGCCGCGCCAATTTTTTGAAGATATTTTCCCGCTTCCCTGAAGTATATACCTTATCAGAGAGGCCCAAAAGGGGCCTCACTAAGGTATCAATCCGGATGTAGCTAAGAGATGTACATTTTATCAACCAAAATTAAGATCGCCCGGCCGGCATACCTGCATTTAACCATTAGACACAACACCTAAGGCCGGAACACCAACTAGTCTGTCGAAGATTCAAACATTAAAAGGAAAAAGGAAAAACGAAGAATATCTTAGTGAAGCAAGATCCCTGTTGACTATTCTAATTGCATGCCTGAATACCAGGGAGGAGAGATGGAAAATGGAAAGAAGGTTACACAAGCATTCTTCTCTAAACCCATTTTACACTTTTGAGATGCCTTTTCCGTTTCTCTTTTTCTTCGTTTTTCCTATTTTTTTAGCCCCATTCCCCTGCTTATATTTGATCTTATGACGCAAGATCAACTGATAGCCAATACCGTTACTTATGTAAAACAGGAATTAACCCATGCCGAAGGAGGCCATGACTGGTGGCATATTCACCGGGTTTGGCATACTGCCGGCGAAATTGCTGCCAAAGAACCTGTCAATTCATTAATCGTATCACTGGGAGCCTTGCTCCACGATATTGCCGACGCCAAGTTCCATGGCGGCGATGAGACGATTGGACCGGCCAAAGCCCGTCAGTTCCTGGAATCTCAGGGAGTGGGGGAGGACGTGATCACACATGTGATCGCCATTATCGATAATATTTCTTTCAAAGGAGGGCATAACGAAGGAAAATTCACCTCGCCGGAGCTGGCAGTGGTACAGGATGCAGACAGACTGGACGCTATCGGGGCCATTGGCATAGCCCGCGCCTTTAACTATGGTGGATTTAAAAACAGGCCGTTATACGATCCGGCTATACCACCGGACCTGCAAATGAGCAGGGAACAGTACAAGAACAGCACTGCCCCTACTATCAATCATTTTTATGAAAAACTGCTCTTATTAAAGGATAAGATGAACACCACTACCGGAAGGGAACTGGCAGCCGAACGGCATGCTTTTATGGAGACTTTCCTCGAACAATTCTATAAAGAATGGCATTAAACGAATAACGCTTTCAGCTCTTCAGCATCCTGTGGCTTCATTTTTCCACCCAGGATCAGACGGAGCTGTCTGCGGCGCAATGCACCCTCGTACAAAGTTTTTTCCTCTTCAGTTTCAGCAATAATAGGAGGCACCGGGCGGGGATTACCGTTTGGATCCAGGGCTACGAATGTCATAAAAGCTTCGTTGGATTTGTAACGGTACTGCTGTACAGGGTCTTCACCCCATACTTTCAGGTGCACTTCCATACTGGAGTTGAATGCGCGGCTTACCTTTGCTTCGATGTGAACAGCATTGCCAAGACGGATGGGATTTTCAAATGAAATGTTGTCTACCGAGGCTGTAACAGTGGGGGCAGCGCAATGCTTCATGCTGGCAAGGGCAGCAGCGATATCCATCCAGTACATCAGGCGACCTCCCATAAGGTTGGTATATACGTTGGTATCATTGGGCAATACCAGTTCAGTCATCTGGATCAGGGATTCCTGTGCGCGCTTTGGCGTTAGAGTCATGTTTGATAATTATTTCGGATCGCAAATTTACAAATAAATCAGTGGCCTGCCGCAGTGATTAAATTTATAAGCCTTTTATATGGCTTAATTGATTTATAAACATAGTATTACATGTATACAGTCAGTAAAATGTGAAAATCCGTTTTGGGTGCGCATTAAATTTGTGTAACTTTGCATGACCTTCGGAAGTTACATTTACTTGACTGGTTACACCATACGTCGTCCGGCACTTCCCTTTTAGGTCAAGT
>Ga0316604_10001738_pt1 | contig 18320 bp, 12 predicted proteins | sample OWC_soil_day20_C_FD_207650 | JGI IMG/M metagenome (GOLD analysis project Ga0316604, IMG submission 207650) | Wetland soil microbial communities from Old Woman Creek delta, Ohio, United States - OWC_soil_day20_CT | ecosystem: Environmental > Terrestrial > Soil > Wetlands | place: USA: Ohio... | reverse complement strand
TAATCAAAACCCGATGACGGTTGCATTCACTATCTCAGCCCGTGAAATTGCCATGGGTAACGCATCCCATATTAATGAATGGGTAAAGTAGTGGTATGATTTGCTAAATGAAAATTATGCCTTTTAAGGAGCCCCTCTGCTGGCGCAGGGGGGCTTTATATTTTTATTGAAATTGCAGTTAGCTTAAACAATTTCCTCTTCAACAAAAAAGAACTTTCCATCAGTAAAAAATGCTATTTCCCTTGCTGCCGCAGTCCAACCTACTCCCGCCGGCTTTCAACAGTATATACAAAACTATCCGGTCTATAATAACCTACATTATATTCAATCGGTAAATCATCCTTATCATACACAAATCTCCTTCTAAACAAAACCGGACTTCCCGCATCAATCTCTAATTTCGCTGCCACAAATTTATCCGCTGCTCTTGCACTCACTTCCTCTTTTGACAATGTTGCCACTACGCCATAATCCTTATCCAGGATATCATACAACTGCCTCTTAAAATCCTCTTCTCCTGTCAACCCTATCCCTGGATGAAACCATGAAATAAAATAAACAAACGGCCCCTCCGGCGTTCCTCTCAATCGCTCTAATTTCAGGATCTTCTGATTAGCAGGAATACCAAAAAATGCCACCGCATCATTATCTGGCAACACCCACGTTACATGCAATTCAAAATTCCGCACCTTTAAGCCCCTTGCCTGCATCTCCTGCGTAAAGCTGATCCAGTTCTTCGCCTTAGAGCTGATCTTCTCCAAATCCGCCACTTTAGTACCTACACCTTTCTTTCTCACCAGCAATCCCTCGTACACCAGTTTATTTAACGCCTGCCGCAACGTAGACCTCGATATCGCCAATTGCTTCGCCAACTCTACCTCATTCGGCAAAAACTGTCCGCCCGCATACTTCGGGTCCCTGATCATATTGCGCAATAACTGCTCCGCCTGTAAGTGTAAAGGAACTGGATTCTGATGATCAATACTTATTTCCATCTGCCAAAATTAATCATTATGTTTGTATGTATATACATACTATGAGAAAAAAGGTCTTCTTCTTCGCTCTTATCATGCTTGCCGTGCTATCATCCGGCGCTCAAAACAAACAACTGGCCAATAAAATACTGGCAGATCACCGCCTCGATACTATTCAGGCACGGGCTTTACGACTACTCACAGGTTTCACCGCCGGCACCTCCTATGGCGAAGTCTGGATCAGGGATTTCAACACCTTTATCAACGGCTCTCTCGCCGTTCATGACAAAGAAAAGGTGAAAGAAATGCTCCTCCTCTTCTTCAGCATGCAGGGCAAAGATGGCAATATCGTAGACGGCATGATCTCCAAACAAAAAGCACAGGCAGGCTATGATTATATCTATTCTGACCTCGCCCCGGAATGGGCCGCCCACAAAAATACAGTGGAAACAGATCAGGAATCGTCTTTGGTACAGGCAGTATACAAATACATCAAACATACCAATGATACAAGCATCCTGCACATTGTCATCGATCACCAAACCGTGCTACAGCGCCTGGATGCGGCATTGCAATATGTACACAAAGCCCGCTGGTCAGCTAAATATAACCTTGTCACCGGTGCTACTACTATTGACTGGGGAGATGTACAACCTGAAAAAGGATGGGGTGTGGTGATCAATGACCATACAAAGTGGTCTATTGATATCTATGACAATGCGATGTACGCTATTGCACTCAAAGAATACGCGGAGTTATCAAAAAACAGATCCTACCTCACCCAATACAACCAACTCAAAACCAACGTTCGCAAATACCTCTGGCAATCTGGTGCTGGTAAGTATCTGCCACATCTCTACCTCAATGGTAGCCCTTTCTCTCCTGATTTCAAAGAAGATGAAATCATCTATACGGGTGGTTCTGCCTGCGCAATCCTCGCTGGTTTCCACTCTCCGAAAGAGATCGCCGGCATTAATGAGCAAATGCTCATGGCTGCTACTAAAGAGAAATATGCCACCATTGGCATCACCGTCTACCCGCCTTATCCTGAAAAGGAGTTTCCAAATATGAAACCTTATGTGTATCAGAATGCTGGCGACTGGACCTGGTTTGGTGGTAGAATGGTACAAGCCCTCATTGAGCATGGTTTTGCCAAGGAAGCTTACGATGAACTCAGCCCGATGCTGGACCGTGCCCTTAGCCACCATGGCTTCTATGAATGGTATGATGTACAGACTGGCGAGCCAAAAGGTTCGGGGGATTTCAGGGGAGAGGCAGGGGTATTATATGATGCAATTACTATCCTTAAGAATTGGGCAAAGCAGCAAAAGTAATCTGGTGGCTACGCTGCTAAAGGCCTGCCCAACCATCAAAAATAATTTGCTTTCTTGTTTATATGTCTATATGTTTATACATATTGACGAGGCTTTATGCATATCGGATTTTTCCTCCTCGCTGCTGGCTTGTAGCAATCTACCTGCTCAGAAAAAAGAATTCACCTCGATATACTAATTCAATCAAAAAAGAGATACCACCCTTATACGGCCGGTATCTCTTTTTCGAACTACCATTACCAACTGGAGAAATCACTAAAGCGCCCCAGCTGTTTTGAAAAAAATTAATTCACCGGAACATTCACCTCCATCTTAATAATGTCATCCACCTTACCACCCGGTGTACCCACTCCAAAATCACTCCTGTTCACATCAAACTTCCCTGCGAAAGTTCCACCACTACCCGCTTTCACAAAAGTAAATGGAATAGAAAACGGCTTCTTTACACCATGCATGGTCAACTCACCTTTCGCTACATACCCACTACCTGATTTCGTAATCTCTGTAGAAGTGAATGTAATGGTCGGATATTTTTTCGCATCCAACCACTTATCACCCTTCGCATGTGTATTCTTCAAACCATTACCGGTATTGATACTAGACACATCAATAGTCACATCAAATTTAGAAGTATTCAGATGTTGCTCGTCAAATACAACCTTTCCTTTCAAATCTTTAAAAATACCATTGGCGCCAGCAGCAGAAAACTTTACAGCATAACCAGCAGCGATCTTATAATCTGGTCCGGAGAGAACCGTAAACGCTGATGCTACCAAAATAATCAGGGCAGTAACAGGAAGGAGGATTTTTTTCATTGTGCTTGAATATTTACCCTAAAAGTATGCAAAAAAGGCTCCAACAAAAATGGCTTTGCCATCAGGCAAAGCCGTTCAAAATATTCTTTTAAGACAATTTTCAATACTGCTGCGAAAAGCATCCCCAACAATTAAAAAACAGCCTGCAAATTTTAAGTCTTTCTTAACTTCAACGATTGTACAAAATGATGATTTCCCTTCTCCAATATCAAACTCGCCCTAAACCTTGTCGGTAATATATTCTGCACCAGATTCGGCTTATTGATCTCATTCCATATCTTCCTCGCTATCTCCTCTGACTCCGCATCTGTCAAATGTGCATATCTGTGAAAATAAGACTCAGGATTCGCAAACGCCGTCGTCCTCAATGACTTAAACCGCTCTATATACCACTGCTCCAAATCCTTATCCTCCGCATCTACAAAAATAGAAAAGTCAAAAAAGTCCGATACGAATATACTCGGCTCCGGTGACCCCAATGGCCTCGGCCTCACCTGCAACACATTCACTCCCTCTACAATCACAATATCCGGCGATTCTACCCACTGCATTTCATTCGCCAGCACATCATACTCCAAATGACTATACAGCGGCGCAGCCACCTTCTCTTTCCCCGATTTCAGATTCGCCAGAAACTGTACAAGCCTCCTTATATCATAACTCTCCGGAAACCCCTTTCTATTCATAATTCCTCTCTGTTCCAATACCCTGTTCGGATATAGAAACCCATCTGTCGTTACCAACGCTACTCTCGGATGATTGGGAAACGCAGCCAACAACCATTGCAATACACGCGCTGTCGTACTCTTTCCAACCGCCACACTTCCTGCAATCCCAATAATATAAGGCACTTTAGTCACCTTCCTTCCCAAAAAGGTATTCGTTGTTGCATGCAGTTCCTGCGCAGCTGTTACGAACAGATTTAACAATCGTGACAGCGGCACGTAGATTTGTGTAACCTCTTCCTTTGTCAGCGGCTCATTTAACCCATGTAGCTTATCCAGATCTTTGATCAGGTGTTCCATGAGTTCATCACTTTTATTTGCCCATTCTTCACGGGCAATCGTGATATAGGGAGCGTAGTTATTCCGTGTCATTTAGTTTAGATCTGTTGCCTGTTTATCGATTCCGTTGTTTCAGGGTGCTAAGCTATGTAAACCGTTTTAACATTCAAAAATTCATGTGTGCCTTCCAGGGAAAGTTCCCTGCCATATCCCGACTGTTTTACGCCCCCAAAGGGCAGACGGGCATCTGAACGCACCATGGCATTAATAAATACATTGCCGCTATCGATCTGTACAGCCAGTTTTCTCGCTTTATCAAGATCGCTGGTCCAGAGAGAAGACCCCAGCCCATAGGGCGTCTGGTTCGCCAGCGCAACAGCATGTTGCTCATTATCAGCCTGAATAATAACAGCCAGTGGGCCGAATGTTTCTTCGTCAAAAGCTGTCATGCCTGGTTTTACACCGCTGAGCAGGGTAGGAGCGAAGTTCGCACCCGAACGCTGCCCACCTGTAATCAGTTTCGCACCCTGTTCTATGCTCTGATGTAACTGATGTCCTAACTCCGTTGCCAGATCCGGACGGGCCATTGGCCCCATGTCAATTTTCTGCAAGGTAGGATCTCCCTGGCTCATTTGCTGTATGAGTGTGGTCACCTGTTCTGTAAATGCCTCAACTATTGCCTGGTCTACAATCCAGCGCTTTGCCGCGATGCAGGACTGACCAGCGTTCTGAAAACGGGCTTTTACAGCTGTACGTGCTGCCTCTTCCAGATTCGCATCTTTCAACACGATGAAGGGATCGCTGCCCCCCAGTTCCAACACCGTCTTTTTAATATATTTTCCTGCCAGCCCTGCTACGCTCTGACCAGCAGCAGTACTACCGGTGAGGGTCACACCCTGTACACGATCATCGGCAATCAGCGGTTCTATATGTTTAGAATTCACCAGCACGGTTTGAAATACGCCTTCCCGGAAGCCAGCTTCTAAAAATACCTGCTCCATGGCCAGTGCACAACCGCTTACATTGCTGGCATGCTTGAGTATACCTGCATTGCCGGCAAGAATATTAGGAATGGCAAAGCGGAACACCTGCCAGTAAGGGAAATTCCACGGCATAATAGCGAGAATTATTCCTTTCGGCTCATATGTCACATAGCTCTGCTGCCCATCAGATTTGATGATTTTTGAGGCCAGCATGCTACCAATATTTTGCACATAATATTCAGCAGATGTAGCGCATTTCAATACTTCAGCTTTTGCTTCTTTTAGTGTTTTCCCCATTTCCCGGGTGATGATCGCAGCGTGTTCATCGGCTTTCTCTTTCAACAGATCCGCGAGCTTTTGCATCCATGCACAACGCTGCTCCAGCGAAGTCTGCTTCATAGCCTGGTATGCCTGATGACCTTTAACAAGTTTTTCTTCCAGTTCTGATGGTGTGTGCGCTGTATATTCAGCAATGGTTTCCTGTGTATATGGGTTAATACTCTTAAAGGTACTCATGTGAATGAAGTTTTGATAAAAGTAAGGATTATAATTGCTTGAACTGATCAGGAGCGCAATTATAATACCGTGTAAAACTATTCACAAATGCAGCTACATGACTATACCCTGTTTCATCTGCTACCAGCTGCAAATCGATCTCCGGCAATGTTAATAATACCGCTGCTTTTTCCAGTCGCCATAAGATGACGAATGCATCTACACTGGTGCCATATAAATGTTTGAATCCATATTGTAATTTCTCCGCAGAGATATCAAACAACTCACACAATTCTGAAATTTGCACACCAATTGTATTCGCTTTGATATATGCTTTCGCACTATCAATACTATTGATATCTTCATTCGTCAATGGCTGATATTCCAATGGAGGATATTGTAACTGTGCAAAGAAATGCACTAACAATAATTCACATTGTTTGCTGATATACCTGCTACGTGCATATTCATTACACCCCAGTGGATTGCGTATCTGTTCAAGGAGCATCGAAGCATATGCATCCAGCGCTACAGGTGCTGCATTAATTACACCACCAAGTGGATTCGCAGCTTTAGCAGGTAGGATGGCTTGTTCAATAAATGCACGCTCCGCAAATAATGGTAGTTGTGCTTCACCGAATTCAATGTTTAAAAAACAATGCGTACCCGGATGTATAGACACTGCTTTCTCTTCATGCGTTACATAAAATAAATTCAGATCTCCCTGTCGTACATGCTCTGGTATTCCGCCACGCATGCCAGAATGTACATTGAGCGAAGAAAGCGTAACAGCCAGATGCAAACCCGGATGATCTACATGAGGATGAATATCTATAACCTGTGAAGTGATCACGTGGTGTTGCCAGACCCGAAAAGGTGTTGCTTCCAGCAATTGCTTAAATACAAATACGCGGGCATTGCCGTATACCGTTCTTCTTGCATGGGGAACGATATAGGAATGCATAATTTCGGGGACATTCTCTACCTGGACGAAGTCGGCGAAAATTTGTTGTTCTGCCTGTCTGATTAAATTCATATCAGATATAAGTCGATTGACTAAAGCGATTGGTACTCAAAAGTACTCATAATTATGTGAGTAGTAATAGTATGCAACAAATTGGGTATATTTAGTTTAATCACCCAAACCTGTAAATATGTCAACCAAGATCGTGTACTGTATGGCAATACTATGCCTCTGCCTGACTGTAGCAAGTGCCCAACAGAAAATAACCGGAAAAGTAACAGATGCCACAACCGGCGTGCCATTAGAAGGAATTACCGTAAGGGTCAGACTCAGTAGCTCCGGCAGTTTAACCAACAAGTCCGGTGAATACACCATCGAGGCCAAAGCCAATGATGTACTGGAAGTAAGTGCCATCGGTTTCACCCCACAGGCCCTTTCCGTCAATGGCCGCTCTGTGGTCGATGTAAAACTGGTCTCCGCCGTCTCGGAACTCAACCAGATCGTACTCGTAGGTAGCCGGGGTACGGGTCGTGCCAGAACGGAAACGCCCGTTCCCGTCGATGTCATACCCATTGCCCAGGCATCCCAGTCTACTGCCAAAACTGATCTCACTGCCGTCCTGAACATGGCCGCTCCCTCCCTGAACTACAACAAACAAAGTGGAAGTGATGGTGCTGATATGATCGACCTCGCCACCCTCAGGGGCCTTGGACCTGATCAGACCTTAGTGCTTGTAAATGGTAAAAGACGCCACCAGACAGCCTTCGTAGCCGTATACGGTACCCGTGGCCGTGGTAATTCAGGCACTGATCTCAATGCCATCCCCGAAGCTGCCATCGACAGGGTCGAAATCCTTCGCGACGGTGCCTCTGCCCAATATGGCTCCGATGCCATTGCCGGGGTAATCAACCTCATCCTCAAAAAAGATGTGAACCACCTCAATGTGACCGCAGGTTATGCCGGTTATTATGACCATAAGTATAATACCTGGTTTGGGCGTAAACAATCCCAATACCAGTACGGTGTACCCATTGATGGAAATACCGGTACCCTGGGCCTCAGCTATGGCCTTCCTTTGGGTAAAAATGGCGGGTTCCTCAACTTTTCGGGCAACTTCCTCATCCAGGGTAAAACCTACAGACAAAACCTAGATACAAACCTGAGTCATAAAGATGGACTGCCTGTGAACAGTGTGAGAAGAGGTGCCGGCGATGGCTCCCGTGTAAATGGAGGTGGCATGATCAACCTGGAAGTGCCTTTTGGTACAGGCAGCACCACCCTCTATGCTTTTGGTGGATATAACTATAAGAGCTCCGATGCCTTTGCCTATTCCCGTTCATTCAGCGGGCATCCGGATCGTTTTCCTACTGATGATAATGGAAACCTGATCTTCCACAAAGACATTATGTACGCTGTACCAGGCGACACCATTTTTGATCCACACATCCAGACCCATGTCAGTGACATCTCTGCTGCTGTAGGGGTAAAAGGTGAATTTGGAGAAGGCTGGACCTGGGATGTGAGCAATACCCTGGGCAGAAACAATTTCCACTTTTATGGAGATAAAACTTTCAATGCCTCTTTGGGTGCAAACTCTCCTACCCACTTCGACGATGGCGGGTTCTCCTTTTTACAAAACACGGCGAATGTAACTTTCACCAAAGCAATCTCAAATTTGAACCTCGCTTTTGGTGCAGAATACCGTTACGAAAGGTATAGCATCTACGCAGGCGAAGAAGCCTCTTACACCAATTACGATCCCACTTTTTATAAAGCCACCGGTTCCCAGGGTTTCCCTGGCTATCGCCCCAGCGATGAGGTCGTGGCCAATCGTGGCAATATCGCAGCCTATGTAGATGCAGAACTGGATGTGACCAGTAAATGGCTGGTAGGTGCTGCTGTCAGGGCAGAAAATTACTCTGACTTCGGCTTCACCACCAATTACAAACTGGCTACCCGTTACAAAATCACAAACGATTTCAACATTCGTGCATCAGTAAGTACTGGTTTCAGAGCGCCTTCCTTACAGCAAATCAACTACAGTTCCCAATACACCAACGTACAGGGTGGCACGATCACCGAAGTGAAGATTGCGCCTAACTACAACGCGATTACAAGAGCTGCAGGCATCCCAGATCTGAAACAGGAAAAGTCAATCAATGCCAGTCTTGGTTTTACCTGGAAACCATTGCCAATACTAACTTTAACCCTGGATGGATACTATGTAAAAGTAAAAGACCGTATCGTACTCTCCGGTCAGTTCAGCGCCAGCGATACCACGCTGGATGCAGAAGTATACAATACTTTAAATGAGTTACACATCGACAACGCACAGTTCTTTGCGAATGCTGTAAACACTTCCAACTATGGGGTAGACCTCGTCGTTGATTATAACAAACGCTGGAGCAATCACCATTTCCGTGGATTATTCACAGGCAATATCCAGCACATGACAATCGACAAGATCAATGTACCTGCTAAATTAAATGACACGTATGTACACCGTCAATCCTTCTTCAGCGACCGTGAGCAACGCTTTGTAAAAGCTTCTGCACCACCGGTAAAAATGGGCCTGAACCTGGAATATGGTGTTAATAAGATCAGCTTTGGTTCACACCTCACTTATTATGGTAAGGTAGAATTGTATGGTTACGGTTATTCCGGCGACCTGGCTGGTACAGGTATCAACCCGATCGTAGAACTGGATGAAGGTGGAAAGACAGTGCCAGAGTTATTTGTGTACAGAGGAAAGATAGTGACAGATGTATATGCGGGTTATAAATTCAACAGGCATATCAACTGGTTTGTAGGTGTGGATAACGTATTTAATGTACATCCTGATTTAGGCTATGTGAAAGGCGCGAAGCTGTCAGCTTTTGATGGTGAAGCAGGTGGTGCCTGGGATCCGGTGCAGATGGGGGTGAATGGAATGCGGTTATTTACGAGAATAGTATTGGACTTTTAAAATGTAAAAGGCATCTAAACGAGGAATGATATCTAAACCAGAAAAGACATCGGTTTCCGATGCCTTTTCCCTAAAACAGGAACGGCTCCGGAAGGGAGCCGTTCCTGTTTATTATACAAAATAGCTTATTGTACTTTAGATACCTTAATCGTATTTGTAGGCAAATGTTCTGCTACTGGAGTAGAACCGGTATTTACCACAATATCACCAGTTTTCAGATACCCTTTATTTTTCAGGATGCTGATCTGATCATTGATAATGTTATCCAGACCGATTTCTTCCTTATAATAGAACGCGCGTACACCCCAGCTCAGGCTCAGCTGATTCACCAAAGATTTCTCTTTAGTAAATACGAACAGTGGAGAGCGTGGACGGTAGCTGCTCAGCATAAAGCCGGTGTAACCACTCTGGGTCATACCAACCAGTGCATTTGCTTCCAGGTCTTCAGCCATTTTACATGCATTGTAGCACAGTGCATCGCTGATGAAGGTAGGAGAGTGACGGTGAGGGATCAGGTTACGGTTGTAGATGATTTCTTCTTTCTCTACTTCACCGATAATCTTACGCATAGTCTGGATTACCAGTTCCGGGAACTGACCAGTTGCAGTTTCACCACTCAGCATTACGGCATCAGCACCTTCCAGTACCGCGTTAGCTACGTCAGTGATTTCGCTACGGTTAGGGCGGGTACGGTCGATCATGGATTCCATCATCTGGGTAGCCACGATTACCGGCTTAGCACGGTGAATACATTTACGGATAATATCTTTCTGGATCATTGGGATCTGCTCAACTGGCAGTTCCACACCCAGGTCACCACGAGCGATCATTACGCCGTCGCTTTCCCAGATGATCTCTTTCAGATTTTCGATAGCCTCAGGCTTTTCGATCTTAGAGATAACCTTGATCTTAGAGTTACGTTCTTTCAGACGTTTGCGGATCAGTTGCAGGTCAGCAGCATCTCTTACAAATGACAGGGCAACCCAGTCACAGTCGTGGTCGATGATGAATTCCAGATCTTCCACATCTTTTGGCGTCAGCGCTGGCAGAGATACTTTGGTATCTGGCAGGTTGAAACCTTTTTTGGAAGACAGAACGCCTGGCAGGGTCACTTCAGCTTTGATTTCACCTGCAGCAGTGATTTCTTTTACTACAGTTTCGATCTTACCGTCATCCAGCAGGATTTTCTGGCCTGGTTTTACATCTTTATGCAGGTCTGCATAAGATACGTATATTCTTTCAGCGGTACCAACTACCTTCTCGTTTACGAAAGTCAGGATCATACCCGGAGTCAGTGGCAGTGCATTGTTAGCGATTTCACCTACACGCAGTTTAGGACCTTGCAAGTCTGCCAGGATGGCAACATTGTAAGATTCAACTTCGTTAATCTGGCGAATGTAACCAATGATGCGCAGCTTGTCCTCGTGAGAGCCATGTGAAAAGTTCAGACGGAACACGTTTACGCCAGCCTTTACCAGTGCCAGTAATTTTTCGTAAGTGTCGCATGCCGGTCCTACTGTGGCAACTATCTTCGTTTTGTGTTTAGATATATCTTGTGTACTCATAGCTCTTATTTTAACTCGCAAGTATTTTTACAATTTTAAACCATTCCGGATCGATATGCTCTTTGGCTTTGATGGCCTGTTCCAGAGGTGTATATTGGATTTTGTTGTTTACAATTCCTACCATAACATTGGAAGTGCCATTCAACAGCGCCTCAACAGCTGCATAACCCATACGGCTGGCCAGGATACGGTCCTGACAGGTTGGGCTACCACCACGTTGTATATGTCCGAGGATGGTTACGCGGGTATCCAGTTGAGGACATTGCTCCTTAATCTGGCGTGCTACCGCTTCTGCACCACCAGCAGCAGAACCTTCTGCTACTACGATGATGTTAACTAATTTCTTGCGGCGTTCGTTAGCCTGCAGTTCTAAGATAATGTCCTGTACATCAATAATGTGCTCAGGAGTCATAATGTGCTCAGCACCAGTGGAAATACCACTGTGAAGGGCAATATAACCAGCATCACGCCCCATCACTTCTATAATAAATAAACGGTCGTGCGCATCTGCTGTATCACGGATCTTATCAATCGCATCTACCGCAGTATTCACAGCAGTATCAAATCCGATGGTAAAATCAGAACCGGCAATGTCTTTGTCAATTGTGCCTGGCAGGCCAATGCATGGAATGTCAAATTCCTGGCTCAACTTGTACGCACCATTGAAAGAACCATCGCCACCGATCACTACTATACCGTCGATGTTGTGCTTCTTTAAATTTTCGTATGCTTTTTTACGGCCTTCGGCCTCGTAAAACTCTTTACAACGGGCCGTTTTTAGGATTGTACCACCGCGCTGTATAATGTTGGCAACAGATTTAGACTCCAAAGGAAAGATTTCGTTCTTCAACATTCCCCTGTAACCATACATGACACCAAAAACATTCAGCTGATTGTAAATTCCCGTTCTTACAACCGCACGAACGGCAGCATTCATGCCCGGCGCGTCTCCGCCTGATGTAAGGACCGCAATGTTGTTAACTTTTTTCATAGTTATGTTATATTTCCCTCTCTACGTTGTTTTATGTGGGAATTCCCCGACGTTGAACCTGTTCTCACCCAGTTTATACCCCAAATGTGTCATAGTGGTATATCCCGAATATTCTAACAATCTCTTTCCGCAAGTCCTCTTCTTTTCCTGATTATCACATTCCTTATGGTTAAATTGCCGGAAAAATATTTAATTGGCGCACAAAAATAACATTTTGGATATTCTTTCTAATAGTATTCTGATGAATTAAAGAAAATTTTCAATTTCAGTTAACCAATAGAGTATTTTTTTAAAAAAATATACATATGTATAATTTAAATGCAATAATGCAACGTCTTCATGCTTTTATTTTCACTTTTATTAATTCCTCATTGCTGCTTACGACTATGACAACAGCTCAAGCCCAATCTCAACAGCCCGGCCTCGTTTATCCGCAAACCCGGAAGACCGAAGTGACAGATAACTACCATGGTACCACTATTGCCGACCCATACCGCTGGCTCGAGGACGATAACAGCCCGGAAACCAAAGCATGGGTGAAAGAACAAAACGCTGTCACCCAGAATTATCTTGCAAAGATACCGTTCCGCGACTCGATAAAAAATCGTCTGGAAGTGTTATGGAATTATCCAAAAACTGGTGCACCAGATCATAAAGGCAATTATTTGTACTTCTATAAAAATGATGGTTTGCAGAACCAGTCAGTACTTTACAGGCAGTCTACCACCCCGGGCGCTACTCCCGAAGTCTTCATCGACCCGAATAAACTCTCTGCCGATGGTACAACAGCTTTAGGCACCGTACAGTTTTCCAAAGATGGAAAATATGCCGCCTATTTAATTGCAAAGGCTGGTTCTGACTGGCAGCAGGCCCGTATTATGGACGTAGCTAGCAAAACTTTGCTCCCGGATAGCCTGAACTGGCTCAAGTTCAGTGGTCTTTCATGGAGAGGAGATGGTTTTTACTATAGCCGCTATGACGAACCTACCGAAGCCAGCAAACTCTCCAAAAAGAACGAATTCCATAAAGTTTACTATCACAAGGTAGGCACTTCTCAGGATAAGGATGTACTGATCCACGCTGATTCAGATCACCCACTTCGCAATTTTCAGGCAACTGTTACCGAAGATGAGCGATTCGTGCTCCTAAACGCGTCAGAAGGGACTTCCGGCAATGAGATATGGTTCTGGGACATGAAAAATCCTGACCAAAAGACGTTCAAATTATTGATCAAAGGCTTCGATCATGAGCCAAATGTAATAGACAATGACGGCGATAAGCTATTTGTGATCACTAACGAAGGCGCTCCTAATTATAAGGTAGAGCTGATCGATACCAAAAATCCAGAGGGTCCCCGTACACTAATCATTCCTGAACGCAAGGAAACCCTCATGCATGTGGGTACCGGTGGTGGAAAACTCTTTGCTACCTACCTGCAGGATGCTGCCAACCGTGTATACCAGTTAAACTATGCCGGTCACCTGGAAAGGGAGATCAAACTCCCGGGTATCGGTACCGCAGGTGGATTCGGTGGTAAAAAAGAAGACAAGGATTTCTATTACACCTTTAATTCATATGTGACACCGGCCCTGGTATATAAGTATGATATAGCTTCCGGTAAGTCTACTACTTATTTTAAACCTGAACTGAAATTCGATCCTTCCCAGTACGAAACCAAACAGGTATTCTTTAATAGTAAAGATGGTACCCGTATCCCTATGTTCCTTTCTTATAAGAAGGGGATCAAACTGGATGGCAACAATCCTGTATTGCTGTATGGTTATGGTGGTTTCAATATCCCGATCACCCCAGGCTTCAGTGTATCTAATCTGTTCTTTATGGAGCAGGGCGGTATCTATGCACAGGTAACCCTGCGTGGTGGTGCGGAGTACGGCGAAGAATGGCACAAAGCAGGTATGCTCGAAAAGAAACAGAATGTATTTGACGATTTTATCGGGGCTGCAGAGTTCCTGATCAAAGAAAAATATACCAATACCTCCAAACTGGCGGTACATGGCCGTTCTAATGGCGGTTTGCTGATTGGTGCGGTGATGACACAACGCCCGGATCTGTTCAAGGTAGCGATACCTACAGTAGGAGTGCTGGATATGTTGCGTTACCAGCACTTTACCATCGGATGGGCATGGGGTGTAGAGTATGGCACCAGTGATAAGGAAGACCAGTTTAAATACCTGATCAAATACTCACCACTGCACAACCTGAAACCAGGTACGTCTTACCCTGCTACCATGGTTACTACAGGGGATCATGACGACAGGGTGGTGCCTGCACACTCATTCAAATTCGCAGCTACGCTGCAGGCGGACAATGCAGGGCCTAACCCAACGCTTATACGTATAGACACGCAGGCCGGCCATGGAGCTGGTAAGCCAACGGGCAAGCTGATAGAGGAATCTGCGGATATATGGTCTTTTATAATGTATAATTTGGGAATGCATTTTAAAAATTAGATGAAGGCCTGCGCCTCTTTCAAAAAAACGCTGATGTCCCAGACATCAGCGTTTTTTTTTAACCAAACTCTTTTCTTCGTAATTTTAGCAAAAGGCATAAATATGAAGGTATTAATCACAGGCAGTAACGGATTATTGGGCCAGCACCTCATCCCCCTCTTTTTACAGGACTCCCGCTACGAAGTCATCGCCACCGGTAGGGGCGCTAATCGTCTCCCTAAACAGGCAGGTTACCTTTACGAGCCGGTTAACCTGAGAGAGTCCTCCAGTGTTAATCAGTTACTACAGAAGCATCAGCCAGATATCGTTATCCACGCGGCTGCCATGACCCAGGTAGACGATTGCGAAAGAAACAAAGATGCCTGTTGGGACTGTAATGTCAATGCGACCCGCTACCTCATCCAGGCCGCAGAAAAAACCAAAAGCTTTTTTATCTTTCTCTCCACTGACTTTGTATTCGATGGCTTACAAGGCCCTTATGCAGAAGAAGATGCTGTAAACCCCCTCAGTTACTATGGCGCTACCAAAGTAGCCGCAGAAAGGCTTGTCCATAATAGTCATCTGGCATGGTCTATCGTGCGTACAGTACTGGTATACGGTGTAGCCGCAGATCCTAAGCGTAGTAACATTATTACCTGGGTAAAAACGAATCTGGAACAGGGGAAAAAATTGAAAGTGGTAGATGATCAATGGCGTACACCTACGCTGGTACAGGATCTCGCAGCTGGTTGTAAACTGGTAGCCGATAAAAAGGCGGGTGGTATCTTCCACATCTCTGGTGGTGAAACACTCACTCCTTACCAGATGGCTGTGCAAACAGCTGGTTACTTCCAGTTAAACTCACAATTGTTGGAAAAAGTAGATGCAAAAACCTTTACACAACCAGCTAAACGCCCTGCCAGGACAGGTTTCGTGATTGATAAGGCCGTACAGGAACTGGGCTATCAGCCACACAGTTTTGAAGAGGGATTACAGATAGTAGCAAAAGAGATTTAAAGTCCTAGTAAACAATAGGACGTTTAGGTACCCCAAAGAATTTCTGGATAGAATCTTTTGACTTCGTTGTATCAGCCAATGGGGTGTTGAAAGGAACTAACAGTCTGTAAAAACTGGTATCATTGGAATCAGCTTGCAGCGTTACGTAACCCCGGTCGTTTTTATGATGAAAATTTAGCTTTTTGGTGGCCTTCTTGAGGTCGTGAAATTCTTCCACCACCACATAATAGGTTTTATTGGTAGCCGTAGCAGATGACGCTGCCTGTTGCTGACTGCTGTCTGTACGGGTAGTGGAATCCTGCACGAGTGTGGTATCTACTGTAGCAGGAGTACTCCTGTCTGCAGAGATCACAGGCTCCTGACTTTCCAGGGGTTGCTTTGCTATGAGCCACCATACCAGACCTGCGGCCAGTACAACGGCTACAGGTACAGCCACCCACCACCAGCGGAAAGAAGATTGCGCCGGCTCCGGATAAGGAGGATAATCTGAATTTGTGGTATATCCCGGATTAGGTTTTGCATTTTCTGAAGAAGCAGATAAGTGGTTCACTACCTGGTTGTTTACAAACTCCTTGTCGCCGATCGTTACACGGTGACTCACGTCTGTCCTGATCACGGGTTGTACCATCAGGGTTTCCAGCTCTATCGGCAGGTACTCTGCAATAAAGATCACCTGCCCCGCCATATCGGCTTTCAACTGTCCTACGCCCGGAATAGCGAAGGTCTGACCCGATTTGAGCATGGTCTGTACCTCTTCCACATATTTCTCCATTTTCATCCGGGCAATATTATCGACCAGATGCTCTCTCTGGGAAATCCATTTCACCAGTTGCTCTTCATCTCCCCAGGTATCCTCGAACCGGATCACCTCTTGCGGTGGTTCCAGTGTCTTGGTTGTCACATTATAACGTGCTGGAATATGTTGCACCGAAAAGATGCCTGTTTTGGGGAGAATACAAGGTTCCTTCCGGAACAAAGTGTCCTGTATGTATTGCTGTAGTACCAATTTTTATAAAAGATATTCCTTTGTAAAATAACTCTCTATCAATAAATATGCCTGTGTTTGCTATCCTTCCCGTGAGAGAAAGATAGCCTCACAGACTGCAATGGTACGATTTTAAAATTTAACCATTACACCACCTACTATGTTGAAACCGTAGGTGTTGTAACCATACCAGCGCTGGTAGCGGGTATTGAACACGTTATTAGCGTTCACCCACAGGTTGAAGTTCTTGCCTATGTCATAGCTGGCACCTGCATTCAGGTCCCAACCGCTTTTGGTCTTCTGGAAATCGCCGTTTGCCAGGTAGTAACTGCTGCCCAGGAAGAATGCATTTGCATTCAGGTGCAGTTTTCTGGCAAAAGTATATTGTGCAAACGCTTCGGTCTGGAATGGCACCAGTCCCCATGGTTTCACCTCTGTCTTCTGTTTGGTATAATTGAACCAGTCTACAGTAAAACGCAGCTGGAACTTCTCTTCCTGGATATAACCTACTTCACCATGCAGGTTGAATGCACGCAGTTCAGCTTCGTTCCTGGTGTAGAAAGTCTTACCATCCAGGCTGTCATTTACAAACAGCGGCATGTTGTACCAGGTCACTGCTGCAAACTTGGTGTTGTAGTTGAAGTGGCTACCCAGGGTACCTTTGATACCTGTGTACTTCTCTTCCACACGGGTATTCAGGATACCGCTGCCATAGCTGGTGAAGAACGGATTCGTATTGGTCATGTTGCGGAAGCTGTTCTTATTGATATAAGAAATCCAGCCACTGCTCAGGATCACTTTCTTGTAAATGATGTGTGACTCGTTCACGATGTCTGGCAACAGGTAAAACTTACTGTTCGTCCAGGTAGGGTTCACACCTGCATGCAATACAAACCTTGGTTTGATGATTTCCAGTGCAGGATGAATCGCTACAACATTGTTATTAAACTGTGCACTGTCTTTTGCTTTGAAAGAAGACAGGTCAAACACACCTTCCACACGCAGGAAGATATCTTCGAACAATTGTTTGCTCACAGGTGCTTTCAGTATTACAGTTGGCTCCTTGCGGTTGTAAGCATCGCTATAGTAAATGAACTTTGCAGAAGGCTGGAACATAAATGCCCAGTCATTCTGTGGCCTGTTCTTCACACCCACCTGTGCGGTGAACTGGTTGAAGGCCTGCTTTACATCGCTCTTGCTATAGTCGTATGCCGCATGGTCATATCCATAATAATGTAACTGGTTGCGATCATAACCTACACTACCATTGATCTCGAGTAGAGGGGAGAAGTAAGTACCGGATGCCAGTACATTGAGTGTACTATAATCCTGGTTCTTGATACTCCCTTTGGAAGACGTATAGTTACCATAGATCCCGAAGTTGTACTTATCCTGTCTGCCACTACCAAAACCAGCCTGGATGAGCGGTGTGCTCAGGTTACCATAACCGGCTTTGATAAAGTTGTTCTGCAGGTTGGCCAGTGTATCCTTACCCAAAGCCAGTGGTTTCAGGGGTACTGGCTGATAAAGGAAGGAAAGGTTCAGCGCAGGTACCTGGTACTGATATTTAGGACGCGTGGTATCAGAAGCCGGCAGGGAAGCTGTCAGGTTCAGTTTAGCCGCATCCCGCAGTTTCGGGCGGTAATTTGAGATGATATCAATCGTTTCCTGTTTCAGGTTTTTGTCCTGGGCAATACCCTGCTGTGCCAGCATTACTGCGCCTGTAACTGTTAAAACCCGTTGAATATGTTTGATATATGAGTTCATGCTATGGTCGT
>Ga0316604_10001737_pt1 | contig 18321 bp, 15 predicted proteins | sample OWC_soil_day20_C_FD_207650 | JGI IMG/M metagenome (GOLD analysis project Ga0316604, IMG submission 207650) | Wetland soil microbial communities from Old Woman Creek delta, Ohio, United States - OWC_soil_day20_CT | ecosystem: Environmental > Terrestrial > Soil > Wetlands | place: USA: Ohio... | reverse complement strand
TGTCGATTACGAAAGGCTTCCACCTGCTCATTCAGATCCTTCGTAATGACCGATACCTGGCTGCGGGAAATCGATTCAATGCCTAACGTCTTGGTCAATTTCTCGATTTTTCGGGTGGATACGCCGTCGATATAGGCTTCTTGGATAACATTCATCAATGCCGCTTCGGACCGTTTCTTAGCCTCCACGAAGAACGGAATGTAGCCACCGTTTCTGAGTTTGGGCACCATCAAATATATTGTCCCCATCCGTGTGTCGAATCGACGAGCCCGATAACCAGACCGATAGCCTTGCCGATTGGATGCACGCTCGGATTTTTCGGCACCGATCTTTTCATCCACCTCTGCTTCCATAAGCCGTTCGCAGAGCCACTGGAGCATGGATAGCATGGGATCTTCTTCTGACACAAATTTCATTAGCATTTTTTCAAAAGGTACGTTAGAATTTGGGTAAGCCATCGATGATACACACTCCTTCTTGGTTTGCTGGACACTTACCTTTTCGGAGTCATCGATGGCTATTCCTTTTTCACTTTTGCGAACTTAATTGTACGCTATCAACTGTGCCGAAACTTAAGTTTCAGCGCAGTTCTTTTTTTCTATAGATAATTTTGTGATGAAGAAAATGAAAGGGATTTGTGATGCGGACGCGAAAGTAAGACTGAAGTAAAAATTGAGCAGGTTACATGATTGTGTGACTACATCTTGATATGGGTGGGGTTATTTGTGGCAATCAGGCTGGAAAAACTTTATAAGCAGGCAAAACAGACATATCAGATGCAACTTGTTGCCGGGAAGCGTAGCTTGGGGAACATTGTAAATTGGGTGCATATGATTGAGGATGAAAATGTTGCCGAATTTTTACGTGGCAATGAGCTGGTTTTCACGACGGGTATCGGCCACTCCGAGGCAAGGTGGCTTAACGACTTTGCGAGTCACTTGATTCTCAACAATGCTAGCGGGCTTGTGGTTAATGTCGGACCGTATATCGACGTAATCCCCGACGAGACCATCCAGTACTGCGAACAAATGGGATTCCCGTTGTTTATCCTGTCGTGGGAAATACGCTTGGTAGATATTACGCGCGATTTTTGCCGCCGCATTATTAGCAGCGAGCAGGTAGAGGTGAGCGTTTCCAGCGCTTTCAAAAACGCTATCTTTTTTCCCGACGACATCGGCAAATATGAGGCACAAATGGAGCGACACGGTTTTAATTTATCTTGGCGTTATTGCGCGGCAGTTTTGAATTTTAGTTCGCCAGATGACAGGTGCCAGGAAAATATCGCGACCATTCGCTTTTATGTCCAAAACATCATCAACCGCATAAGCGAACGCTACAGCCTTTTTGTGCAGGACAACCGGTTGGTTATTATTTTCGCAAACTTCAGCGATAGCGAAATAGCCGCATGTATTGACGAAGTCATCGTTTATTTTTCTACCGCCAAGCATGGAAGCGATTTCAATATTGGAATCGGCAAGAACGAAAATGGCTTGCCTGTGCTGGGGAAAAGCTATAAACAGGCGGTATCGGTACTGCGTATGGCGGCTAAAAACAATTGGAGTAAGGTTTATTACAGAGACTTGGGAATTTATAAAATCCTGTTTTCCACCGAGGATGACGGGGTATTGCGGGAAGTCTATAACGATGTCCTAGGAAAACTCGCCGATTACGACGCAACCAACAACACGGACTATACGAGTACCCTAAAGTGTTACCTGCAAAACAATGCCAGTGTTCAGGTTGTTGCCAAAATGACCTATGTTCATCGCAACACAATCAATTATAAACTCGCCAGAATTAAGGAAATTACCGGGTATAACCTTGCCAGTGTTGAGGACAGGCTTAAGATTATGCTTGCCTTTAAGATTAAAGATATTATGTAGATTTCGACATATGCTAGAGCACAAATTACTTTGGGTTGTAAACTATTGTATAGGAAAGTTGGGCGATGTTATACTCAAAACGCGAACCAGATAGTGGGCAAGGTGAGAGTATGGTCAGGGCTTTGGATGGAATACGGATAATCGATTTAACCACCGCATATAGTGGACCTTTTTGCACCATGCATTTAGCTGATCACGGCGCCGAAGTAATAAAAGTTGAATATCCTGGCGCGGGCGAACAGTCGCGCACATGGGGACCATTTAAAGACGGTAAAAGCGGTTACTACAACTTTTTGAACCGTAATAAAAAGGGAATGACCCTGAACTTGAAGCACGAAAACGGGAAGCAAATATTACGTGAATTAGTGAAACAGGCCGACGTTTTGGTTGAAAATTTCAAAGTCGGCACAATGGAAAAGCTGGGGCTTAGCTATGAAGAGCTGAGAGCGATCAACCCTCGGTTGATATATGCGTCAATTAGCGGGTTTGGTCTCACCGGCATTTATGCCGCGAGGCCGTGTTATGATATTGTTGCTCAGGCTATGAGTGGTATTATGACCATTACAGGGTTTCCGGGCAGTCCGCCGACAAAGACAGGGCCTTCGATTGGCGATAATTATACAGGCACTTATTTGGCGCTTGGCATCATGTTGGCATTATTCCACCGAGAAAGAACGGGACAAGGACAAAAAGTTGATGTAAGTATGCTTGATACCCTGTTTTCCGTCCTCGAAAATGCGGTGATCACCTATACACTCGCCGGCGAAACTCCAAAGCAAATCGGTAATGCCGATCCGGGAATAGCTCCCTTTGATGTTTTTGAGGCCAAAGATGGATATATTGCGGTAGGGGTCGGAACTTCGGCACAGTGGACTCGCTTGTGCGAAGCTATGAACAGAGAAGATTTAATTAATGATGATAAATATAACACCAATCAAAAAAGAGTGAAGAACTATGAACCGGAGTTGAGAAAGATCGTTTCCCAGTGGATTAAAACATATACCCGGCAGGAAGTGGAAGAGCTGTTGGTTGCTGCGGGAATTTGTGTGGGACCGGTGCTAAACGTGGCCGAAGCGGCAAATAATCCGCAGATAAAGGCAAGGGAAATGATAGTAGATATTGATACGCCGGAATTGGGGAAAATATCGATCCCCGGAGTACCAATCAAGCTTGAAGTTTCACCAGGGGGAGTTTTCAAGGCGGCGCCGACTCTTGGCGAAAACAACAGCGAAATTCTTGCGAGCCTTGGGTATTCGCCCGAAAATATCGAAGAACTAAAACGGGCGGAGACAATTTAAACAAATCACTATAGAAAAGGAGAGAAAAAAATGATTGGTGAAAAAGTAATCCTTCGCGTCAGAATGAGTTCCGGCGAGGCCCATTATGCAGGTGAATTGGTCAATGGCTCCCATATCCTCGATTTTTTCGGTGATGTCGGAACGGAGCTTTGCATCCGCTTCGATGGCGATGAAAGCTTGTTTCGAGGCTACAAGGATGTCGAATTTTTAGCCCCAGTCTATGCAGGCGACTTTATGGAGTATCATGGCTGGATTGAATCGGTGGGTAAATCTTCACGCACCTGCAAGTTTGAAGCTTACAAGGTAATCGAGCTTGCCCGTGATCCCCAATTAGCTATGTCTGCAGCCAATGTCATCAAAAAACCCGTGCTTTGCGGTAAAGCCACAGGAACTCTTGTCGTCCAAAAACAATTCCAGCGGGGCGTGCAAGATCCAAAATTTGCTGTAAAGAAATAGTACGTGATTCAATTAACGGCTGATCTATTTACCGTAAATATCCCGGCAATAAAGGGGGTACTTGAAAATCAGCCGTTAATATTGTCTGAAATTGCCCCAATTATCTATATGTTTTTAAATAACTTTTCCTAGTGGCAATGACGCTAATCGGGGTAATACGCGGTTAGCGTCATTGTCTAATGAGTAAGTGAATTTGGGACCTCGCGTAGAAAGTATAAGCCGCGCAATAAGAACACTTCCAAGAAAAAGATGATAAGGCGGGAATCGTAACAACCTTGGATAGCAGTCGGAAAGAAAATGGCTCTTCGCGTGGAAATCCACTATATTAATATCATTAAAGGGGGGGGGATTTGTGAACAGAGCTGAAGTTTGCGCGAGAATCGACCAGGCGGTGCAAGGGATTGCGAATGAAATCGAAGAATTTGGCCGCCAGATTATTCGGGTTAAAACAGAAAATCCTCCAGGCGACAATTACCGCCAATGCGCTGAACTGATCGGCAAAAAACTAAAAGAATTCGGCTATCAGGTCGAGTATGTCACGGTGCCCGAGGAGCGTCTGCAAGAGTTGGCGCCCCATGGGCAAGGGTTAGAACGAGTTAGTGTTATTGGACGTTATTCAGGGAAACAATCCCATCCTGTTCTTCATTTTTCCGGACACATGGATGTTGTTCCTGCCGGTGAAGGCTGGTCGGTGGATCCTTATGCGGGAATCGTCAAGGATGGCCGGCTTTATGGACGGGGAGCCTCTGACCAAAAGTCGGGGATCATCGCCTCGACATTTGTCAGTGAAGTTGTAAAGACTGCAGGGTTTAGACTGCAGGGTACATTGGAGCAAAGCGCCACCCCCGATGAGGAGACTGGCGGGGTGGCCGGCGTAGGATATTTAGTGGAACAAGGTTATATAAAGAAAGGGAAGACCGATTATTGCGTCATTACCGAATGCTTGGATGTCGACCAAATTTGCATAGGCCACCGGGGGACTTTGTGGCTGACCATCGAAACAGAGGGAAAGAAGTGCCATGGCAGTATGCCCGAGGTGGGAATCAATGCCCTTGACAAAATGGTGGAGTTCATTCATGTTCTCAATACCGAACTCAAGCCGGAAGTGGCAAAACGAACGACTACCCTCCCGGTCGTTCCGCCGGCCTGCAGAAAGAACACGTTGGTGGCGACTGTGATTCATGCCGGCACTAAAGTCAACACCGTCCCGGACAAGTGCGTCGCTGAATTGGATCGGCGAATCATCCCGCCGGAAACTGCTGCGTCCGCCCTGGCGGAAATTGAAGCTGTTTGCGCCCGCTTACAAGCAAAGGATCCGGATTTTCGCTACAAGCTGCAACCAACCCTTGCAGTTGATCCTACACTTGTCCCCGATGATACGGCAGTAGCCAAGGCTTTTATGGCCAGCGGCGAGCAGGTTCTGGGGCGTTCGCCGAAGTTTGTCCTCAGTCCTGGCATGGATGATCAACGTTATGTAGTCAAACAAGGCGGAATTGAGCAATGCATCGTATACGGTCCCGGCCCTCTCGCCCTCGCGCATCAGAACGATGAGTACGTTGAACTGGCCGATATTCTTACTGCTGTAAAAATAATGGCGTTAGCAGCCATGGAACTGCTCGGGTACGAAGAAATATAATATATCGGTGATACTATTTGGCACATCTGGGGTGACCAGAGTACCGCTGACAGGGGAAGCAGCTGAAGGACCTAAAAGATTGCTGCGAAGCTTGAATAATGCTAAATAAATACAAAAAGCAAAGGAGGTAATCACAGTTATGCAAGAAGATTGTTTCAGAGATGACCCAAGGTACAAGCAAGCAAATAAAGAAGCCCTATTAGCAATCGGATTGTTCTTTCTCAACGTAATCTGGTGGTTTGTCTTTGCCTATGGTTTAGGCTCAGGTCCTCCTTCGGAGTACAGCTATGTCATGGGGTTCCCGGCCTGGTTTTTTTGGAGCTGCATCGGAGGGTTCGTCGTATTTTCTGTCTTGACCTGGGTGATGGTGACGTATTTCTACGTAGATATGCCGCTGGGCGCTGAAACCGATTATGATTGGAAACCGGGGCGGAAGGAGGGCTAAACTATCATGCAATGGGAAATTGTCGTCGTAATGTTTATCTACCTGGCCCTGAACATCGGCATTGGCCTCTATTGCGCCAGGCTGAACAACCAAGCCAAGGGTGGTTTTCTCGAAGAGTATTTCCTAGGCGGTCGCGGCATGGGCGGCTTTGTTTTGGCGATGACTCTTACGACCACCTACATCAGTGCCGGCAGTTTTATTGCCGGACCGGGCGTCGCTTATTCCATGGGATTGGGCTGGGTTTTGCTGGCGATGACTCAGTTGCCGGTGGGATATCTGGTCCTGGGTGTTTTGGGCAAGCGTTTCGCCATCGTAGCGCGCAAGATCAACGCTGTTACCGTAATCGACTTTTTAAAACAACGGTATGACAGTAAGGCGGTTGTCGTGCTGTCGGTTATAGGCATAATCGGCTTTTTCCTGGCGGCAATCGCTGTGCAGTTCATCGGCGGCGCGCGCCTGTTCCAGTCGATGACCGGTTATTCCTATGAGCATTCCCTCATCGTTTTTTCCCTCGTCGTCGTATTTTACGTTACGTTCGGCGGCTTCCGCGGAGTTGTTCTTACCGACGCCATGCAGGGCATTGTAATGTTTATTGGCACCGCCATTCTCCTCGTAGGTGTTGTTGTCTACGGGGGCGGCGTCCAGACTGTCATGACCAATTTATCGGCGGTAAACCCCGATCTTATTACCCCCTTTGGGGTGAAAAATTTCATCAGCATCCCCTGGATCATGTCCTTCTGGATTTTGGTGGGCTTTGGGACTATCGGGCTGCCGCAGGTGGCAGTGCGCGGTATGGGCTACAAGGATAGCAAAGCTATGCATCAGGCCATCATCATTGGAACAGTTTTTACGGGCTTTTTGATGTTTGGCATGCATTTTGTCGGCGCTATTGGCAAAGCAATTGACCCTGCCATCAAGATTGGCGACACCGTTATTCCCGAACTAACCAAAAAGACCCTTAACCCTTGGCTGGCGGGTCTCTTTCTAACGGCGCCGCTGGCGGCCATCATGTCCACAGTCAGTTCCCAGCTCTTGGTGTTGTCCAGCACGATTATCAAAGATCTTTACGTGAGTTATGTCAACCCCAATCCGGAAGAACGATTCATCAAGCGAACAAGCTTAATTATCACCGCCGTAACCGGCGCGATAGTGTTTATCCTTTCCTATACGCCTCCGGATTTCCTCGTTTGGCTTAATTTATTCGCTCTCGCCGGGATGGAGTCGGTCTTTCTCTGGCCGACGTTGCTCGGATTGTACTGGAAAAGAGCCAACAGTAGCGGAGCTTTGGCATCGATAATTCTGGGCTCGGCGGCGTACATCTACTGCCATAATTTTTGGGCCCGGCCCTTGGGGACCCACACTATCATCCTGCCGTTGTTAGTTGCGTTGATATCGTTTGTAATTGTTAGCAAGCTTACCACACCACCGAAAAAAGAAACGATTCGAGCTTTCTGGGGTTAACCCGGAGCCTAATTAACGGAGCACAAGCCAATCTGGCGCTGGCGATGAACTGGCGTCAGATCCATTATCTTTCACGCTAAAAGATGGCCAAAATGATAATTTACGATTGCTGCAGAACTATGTTATGATAATAACACATATGAAGTATGCTAAAAGGGGCGGTGCCAGTAAAAATGTTGTTAGTATTTGATATAGGAAACTCCAACATTGTACTTGGACTCTACGACGGCACAAACCTTATCAATCACTGGAGGACCGAAACTGACCGGAATAAGACCGGCGACGATTATGGAATACTGATTCACAGTATGTTAAGCTTTCATGAGCATAGCATTAAGCAGGTGACGGCCGTAATCATGTCTTCCGTAGTGCCGCCGCTGGTAGTGCCTCTTACCAGGATGGTGCAGCGCTACTTCGGTCTGGAGCCGATTGTTGTCGGCGACGGGACCCAAACAGGCATCAACATAAAATATGAAAACCCGCGTGAGGTGGGAGCGGATAGGGTTGTAAATGCTGTGGCGGCGCATCACAAATATCCTGGCCCATTGATTGTCATCGATTTTGGCACGGCCACTACATTTGATGCCATCACTGCCGCTGGGGATTATCTTGGCGGCGCAATCTCACCGGGCATTGGCATATCTATCGAGGCGCTCTTCCAGCGGGCGGCGAAATTGCCCAGGGTCGAACTTATCAAGCCGCCGGGCGTTATCGCCCGCAATACGGTGACTAGCATGCAGGCCGGAATTATTTACGGATATGTCGGCTTGGTCGATGAGATTACGAGCCGGATGAAACAAGAATTGAGCAGTGAGGCCAAGGTTATCGCCACCGGCGGGCTGGTCAATCTTATTGCCGGTGAATCGCGCCAAATCAACATTGTCGATCCCTTCCTCACCTTGGATGGCCTGCGCCTTATTTATGAGCGCAATTGTCCGTGACATTGCCCGAAGCGAAGTTCCTCGATAAATTTGTAAGCCGGGACAGGTAAAGCCTGAACCCGGCATTTTTCTTTCAATATTGTTTTAACAGTGAGGTTTTAGGCCGTTAGGTCTGTAGGAACAGGAAGCTGCAGGCTTATTGCCGACAGCTTCCTGAAGTATGCGTTTATTGCAGTGAACAGGTTTCGACACGCGCCATATTCTGAGCCCTTATTGTCTTTCGTATTCTACAATCCCGTCGATCATCGTCAAATCAACCTTAACGTCGCGAATCTTATCCTTGGACACAGACAGAATATTATCGGAAAGCACAACTAAATCTGCCAGTTTGCCGATCTCGATACTGCCTTTTTTCTTTTCTTCAAAGCTGGCATAGGCTCCATTGTAGGTGTATAGCCTGATGGCCTCCATCAACGTTATGGCCTGGGTTTGATCCACCGGCTTATCATTGGTCCTATCCGTCCGATTTACGCAGGCGTCCAAAATGGACATCGAGTTTAACGGCCCGGACGGCGCATCGCTGCCGATCGACACCATGACTCCGGCGTCGATCATGCTTCTTAGTGCAAAGAAGTAACGCATGCGGTCGCCGTAATACTTGGTATAATTAGTTCCATTCCAAGCGAGAAAACCGGGGTTGCAGCTTGGGCAAACGCCCAATTTAGCCATTCTGTCGATCAGGTCCTGGTCGGTGATCGCACAATGCTCGATCCGGTGCCGCAAGTCCGGCCTTGGATTGGTTGCAAAGGCTTTTTCATAGCCTTCAACCATGAATTCGATGGCTAAATCGCCTACAGCATGTGAGGTGCACTGACATTCGGCGTCGTTGATTTTTTTTATGTACTCGGCGACTTCTTTTCTTTCCCAGCCAAGTATCCCCGGCACATTGGGCGCATGGCAATATGGCTTTCTGGTAGCGCATGACGGGCCGCTAGTGCCGCCGTCAATCATAAATTTGCAGGAACCGATTCGGAAATAATCATCGCCGATACCGGTCATCAATCCCAAAGCCAGAAAATGATCCACATCCTCTAATGAAGCAGGCTTCCCATAGATACTATGAAGCACCATATAATTTCTTGGTTTGAATTTTCTTTCCCTGCAAAGTTTTTGCATGATGTGGTAGGAGGGTTTATCGCATTCGCCTAAGTCGTGGATGGATGTTATTCCACTTTCCAGCAGCAGCTTGTTTGAATACATAGCCGCTTTGAACTGTTGTTCTTCCGTATAATCCACTTTACTCCAGATATGAAAGTGTGTATGGTCTAAAACCATGCCAGTCAAACTACCATTTTCGACGACTATCTCATTGCACGGAAAGTTGGCTGCATCAGCTGCATTTCTTATTCCGACGGTTTCCAATGCTTTAGAATTGTAAATACATACATGGCCGCATGTCCGCATGCATTGCACGGGATTGTTCGGGGCTGCTTCATCCAATTCTTCCAGGGTCGGATGCCGCTTTTCGGCGAGACGATTCTGGTCATACCCCATCATGGAAATCCACGCACCCGGCTTTCTCTTAGCCGCCGCCTTTTTAATCAAGTTCTGAATATCTTTGATTGATTGGCAATTGTCATAACCGGTGGCGATGATGGCGGCGTCTTCGTCTTTACCGAAAAAGCCGTTTAATATTGGATGATAATGAGTGTCGATGAATCCCGGGAGAAGCGACCGGCCCTGCAAATCGATCACGGTTGTTTTATCATTAATTATTGTTTCCACTTCCGCGTTTGAACCAACAACTACAATTTTATTTCCTTTTATCCCCACGGCCTCAGAAATCGTGTTTGCAGAATCAATTGTGACCACTGAACCATTTTTAAAGGCGATATCCACGTACCCAAAATCACAATTCATTACTTTCTCACCTTCACTTTTCCCCAAAATTGATATCTGCGTGGTCCATAATTTTTTGGCTAGAATCGAGTCGTAGCACATAGCTCTCAGCTGCTGGAGCATTATTTTCCAATGCGGCTCCGTTAATTTTATTCCGCCGCAAATTTCTTCGCATCTAAAAAGGCGGGCTGTGATACGAAAAAAGTCTGTACGTTCGTAAGCAAAGCCTTCTTTTGTTTAGTAATATTTTCTATTTTCTGCATTTAACTAATATTATTTTACTAGCAACCCGTTGCAGCTACAATAAGTCAAAGCACAAGGAATTTCATGCTGAAGCACATTGTTCACCCTGCGAGCGTCTCCGTGGCTTGAGGACGGCACTTTAGCGTGCGTTATTTTTTTAGTCCGAAGATCAACCGTTGTATTCTGGATTGACACCATAATTTCGAAAAGTTAGAATGAATTTTAGTAATAAGTGCCAATAACGTTGCGTTTGGCGCGGTAAATTCTAGATTGGGCGGGAGCACAAAATTGGGCCATTATTGAAGCTTTGAGCCGCGACGAAGAGATTGGGATTACCGACCTAAGCAGAGAACTTAGTTTGAGTGGGGCGACAATTTACCGTTTGATCACAACTCTACGCTTGCATAGGTATGTGGAGCAAGTTAAAGGGGACAAATATAAACTTACCTTTAAAATATTTGAACTGGGCAGTAAGATTGTTAATCGGCTTGGCATTTGCAAGACGGCATATCCTTATTTAGAGGAGCTTGCGGCGGCCACAAAAGAGACCGTCAATCTCGCAGCCTTAGAAGCAAATAACGTGTGCTATATCGACCGAATTGAAAGCCGGGAGCCATTGGCTTAGGCATGGATATCGGAGCGCTTTCCAGCGCATTGTACTGCTTTGGGGCGGGTGTTGATTGCATATCTTGATCCTGCTGAAGTGAACAACTTTTTGCTGAAGGGGGAACGTGAAGGGCAAATGCAGCAATATACAAATAATACTCTTATTAACATGGAGTTGTTGATAAAAGAATTGCATAATATCCGGGAGCAAGGCTATGCGATAGAGACTGAATAATATTTGCCCGGCATCAGATGCATTGTCGCTGTTAGTGTGGCGGGGCCTAAAGTAAGGATAACTGATGAATTTGTCCAAAAAGTTATCCCCATTCTAAAAAAAACGCTAACGATATTTCGGTACGGCTTGGTTATAAAAGGTAGTGCGTTTTTCTCAGTAATCTGAGTAATACAAAGACGCATTATATTATTGCCAATAAACGAAACTGCTGTTTTGCCTGATGAAACAAAGGGCTTGCAGAACAAAATAAACCGTTGAATCTTTGGGTTCGAAATGTATAGGGGAGCGGCAAAAATTCAATTGCTGGTGACTGGATTGTTTTATGCGTACATAAATAAAAGGCAAAGGGCCAACTCCCGGACCATTCTTACCCGGGAGCAAAATAAAAAGGAGGATTATTATGACAAAGACAAAGGTAACTGTACCACAACTCAAGGGTTGGAAAGGGCAAACCAAGAAGTTTACAATGATTACGGCTTATGATGCTCTCCTGGCTTCCGTTATCGACAAGACGCCGATTGAGACTATACTGGTGGGCGACTCGATGGGAATGGTCGTTTACGGTTATGACAGCACAGTCCCGGTTACCATGGAACAGATCGTTCAGCACACCAAAGCCGTTGTCAAAGGGGCGCCCAATACTTTTATCGTCGGCGATATGCCGTTCGGTTCCTACAATGTCAGCGTCGAGGACGCGGTGCGCAACGCCAACCGGATTATCAAGGAAGGCGGCGCTGACTGCGTCAAGCTGGAAGGCGGCAAGAATATGGCGCATGTTGTGGCGGCATTAGTCAACGGCGGCATTCCGGTAATGGGACATATCGGACTGACACCTCAGACCGCTGGTCAGTTGGGCGGATTCAAGGTGCAAGGCAAGGATGCGGAAGCGGCGAAACAACTGCTGGAAGACGCGAGAGCTCTGGAGAAGGCCGGGGCATTCTCCGTAGTGGTGGAATGTGTACCTGCCCCGGTAGCTAAAATGATGACTGAAGAACTAGCCATTCCCACGATGGGCATTGGGGCCGGCCCGAACTGCGACGCTCAGGTATTGGTAACCCAGGATATGCTGGGGATGTTCGATCGGTTTGTACCCAAGTTTGTAAAACAATACGCCCAAATGAACCAACAAATGATCGACGCGATCAACAGTTTCTATCAGGAAGTGCAGGACACGACATTCCCTGGACTAGAACATTCTTTTGGCATGAAAGAGGAAGAATTAAAACGTCTATATTAGGGGTGGATGCGTGTGAAAATTGCTATAATCGGGGCAGGAGCCATGGGCAGCCTGTTCGGCGGTAAGCTGGTATCGGCTGGGCACGAAGTTTGGCTGTATGACATTTGGCAAGACCATGTCGATAAAATTAACCGAGACGGCCTGGTTATCGCTTCTGCGGTAGGCGAAACTACCGTTCGTCCGCAGGCAACGACTGACAGCGGGAAAATCGGTAGCGCTGAACTGGTAATCGTTTTCGTCAAGGCAACCGCAACTCGGGCAGCGGCCAAAACCGCGTTGACTTTAATGGGGGCGGATTCGATTGTTTTGACAGTGCAGAACGGCTATGGCAACGCCGAAAAACTGGCGGAAGTTGTTGGCCGGGAGCGGGTGTTGGCTGGCGTTACTTCCCACGGAGCCACGATGCTTGGGCCGGGGCATATCAAACATGCCGGCAGCGGCGAAACCCACATCGGTCAACTGAACGCCGGTATTAGCGACCGCACCCGGCGTATAGCCGCGCTAATGACCGATGCCGGGATCGTTACCACTGCTGACGGCGATGTGGCTTCTCTAATCTGGGGCAAGCTTCTGATCAATGTTGGCATCAATGCTTTAACAGCGATAACGGGTTTGAAAAACGGCCAGCTAAACGACTATGAGGAGACGCGTGAATTGATGCGATTGGTGGTTGACGAGGCCGAACATGTGGTAAGAGCTGCCGGTATTAAACTGCCCTATTCCGATTCTTTCGCCAAAATAGCTGATATTGCGCAGGCGACGGCGGAAAATAAGTCATCAATGCTGCAGGACATAAGCAACAATCGGCTTACGGAGATTGATGTCATTAATGGCGCAGTAGTTAATGAAGGCAAGCGGCTCGGGATTGCCACGCCGTTCAACCAAGTACTTACATTACTGGTCCATACCCTGGAAAAGTGCGGTACCCGAAAAATAGATCCATAAAGATATCGGGTGATATCAAGGTTTTCTTTTTAGGCTTAATCCATGAAACCCGACAGGATGTCGGGTTTCATGGAAAGTTTTTATTTTTGATTCTGTAAAACTTAGTTTGGAAATGGTTTATTGGTAATTTTCAGGTATCTATAACAATAATATGAAACGATAGTTTCGTCTAGCGAAATATCGCAAGCCTCGTCATGGTGTAATGCCTGACTTGAAGCATTTCAAGAAAACGGGTGGTGTCAAAAGATTGTGACGGCACGAATATTAGATGGTAAAGCTATAGCCGGAGAAATTCAAAAACAAATTGTTGAAAAAGTTTGCGCCTTGTACGAGCAGTACGGCGTTTATCCGGGTCTTGCAGTAATCATTGTGGGCGAAAACCCCGCATCTAAAGTATATGTCAGGCGTAAACACAAAGCCTGCGAGGATAGCGGAATCCATTCGGTGGTGATCCGCATGCCGGAGAATACGACCGAGGGCGAAGTGCTGCAACAGCTGGCGATATTAAACAATGATTCCAAGATCAATGGAATCCTGATTCAACTTCCATTGCCCGAGCATATCGATACGGAAAAAATTTTGGGACAAATCAGATCGGATAAAGACGTCGACGGATTTCACCCTCTGAATGTCGGTAATTTATCGATAGGTAGGGATGGGCTGATTCCTTGTACTCCTCATGGCGTGATCAAGATGCTGGAAATCAGCAGTATCCCTATTGAAGGAAACCGGGCAGTGATTGTCGGCCGCAGCAACATCGTCGGCAAACCGATGGCCAATCTATTGTTGGCACGCAACGCTACCGTAACGGTATGCCATTCGCGAACCAGCGACCTGGCAGCTGTGACTCGCGAGGGGGATATTCTGGTAGCGGCGATCGGCAAAGCCAATTTCATCACCAAGGATATGGTTAAACCCGGTGCGGTGGTTATTGATGTCGGTATTAACAGGTTGGGTGACAAGCTGGTCGGTGATGTGGATTTCGCCGCCGTCAAAGAAGTGGCAGGAGCAATCACACCGGTGCCTGGCGGGGTAGGCCCGCTGACGATAGCTATGCTGCTCGACAATACAGTGGAAGCGGCACGTACACAATTTGCGGGGAGGATGAAAGGCTAGATGAAAAGCGACGTCGAAATTGCTCAAGCCGCCCAAATGAGGCCGATAACCCAGGTGGCAGCCGAGCTCGGCCTGTCGGAAGATGATCTTGAACTTTACGGAAAATACAAAGCCAAAGTTTCCCTGGACGTCTGGGAACGGATCAAAGACCGTCCGAGCGGCAAAATTGTTCTGGTTACGGCCATCAATCCGACTCCGGCCGGGGAAGGAAAAACAACCAACACTGTCGGTCTCGGCGATGCCCTGCGCAGGCTCGGCAAGAAAGTGGTCATCGCTCTGCGCGAACCTTCCCTCGGTCCCTGTTTCGGCGTCAAGGGCGGCGCGGCTGGCGGCGGTTATGCCCAGGTCGTGCCGATGGAAGACATTAATCTGCATTTTACCGGGGATATCCATGCCGTTTCTACCGCCAACAATCTGCTTGCGGCAATTATCGACAACCACATCCACCATGGCAATGAACTGAATATAGATCCCCGGCGCATCACATGGCGACGGGTTATGGACCTGAACGAACGGGCGCTGCGCAGCATCGTACTCGGTCTGGGCGGCAAGGCCAACGGCATTCCCCGCGAAGGCGGCTTCGACATCGCCGTGGCTTCGGAAATGATGGCAATCCTCTGCCTGGCTTCCGACCTGGAAGACATGAAAGAGCGCATTAATAAAATCATTGTTGCCTACACCTACGATAACAAACCGATAACCGTTGCCGATCTCAAAGTCGCCGGCGCTCTGACCCTCCTTTTTAAAGATGCCATCAAACCCAATTTGGTACAAACGCTGGAAAATACTCCTGCCTTCATTCATGGCGGCCCTTTTGCCAACATCGCCCACGGTTGCAACAGCGTCATGGCTTCGAAATTTGCCCTCAAAATGGCAGATGTTCTGGTTACTGAAGCCGGCTTCGGCGCTGATCTGGGGGCGGAAAAATTCTGCGATATCAAATGCCGCTTCGCCGGACTCCAGCCGGATGCCGTAGTCATCGTAGCCACTGTGCGGGCGCTTAAATCGCATGGTGGCGTGCCTAAGGCCGATCTCGGCAAAGAAAACATGGCGGCGCTCGAAAAAGGCCTGGAGAATTTGACCAAGCATATCGAAAACATAGGTAAGTTCGGCCTGCCTGTCGTAGTTGCCATCAACGCGTTCCCCACGGACACAAAAGAAGAACTGGTGTTCGTGGAAGAGCAGTGCCAAGCGCTCGGCGCCGAAGTAGCCCTTTCGGAAGTGTGGGCTAAAGGCGGCGCCGGCGGCGAGCGCCTGGCCCAAAAAGTACTGGTTGCCATGGAAAAACCGAAGCAGTTCCGCTACCTATACGACGAGAAATTGCCCATAACAGAAAAAATTGCGATGATCGCGGCTGAAATCTACGGAGCAGCAGGTGTCGACTATACTGCTGCGGCGGCTAAAGCCATCGCAGAACTGACAACTCTCGGCTTTGACAAGACCCCGATCTGCATGGCGAAAACGCAGTATTCCCTGTCTGATGATGCGGCAAAACTGGGACGCCCCAGCGGCTTTAAAATCACGGTGCGGGAAGTGCGGGTATCCGCCGGAGCCGGTTTCCTGATCGCAATCTGTGGCGAAATCATGACCATGCCCGGTTTGCCCAAAAAACCTGCGGCTGAAGTCATGGATATCGACAAACAAGGCAAGATCGTCGGCCTATTCTAAGACGGACGATCATCTGTTCCGGTGCCCAATACAATTTCAAGTATGGTATAGCTCCAGACGAAGCACTTTCTTGGCTGGTTTACATGCCTGACGTACTCGCGATACCGAGCTTGTGCTTCGTGAGCCCAATAAGGATTTGTTGATACCTGGTTGCGATTCATTTCGCGGCAGATAGTAGCTGGATTACGTCCGAGATGTCGTGCAATAAATCGCTGACTCATTCCTTGTTAAAACAAGAAGCAGGGCAAGAGAATCCTCCCGATGATTTGAAAATTATCGGTATGTTTACTTACCAGCGCTAATTTTTTAATACGGCCGATTTTGACGGATTTTGGCCGAAAGAGTTAGTAGACTCGTTCACAGGTGAGCCGGTAAAAAAGGCAAATAAATAAGAGCCCCTTGGAAAGGAGCCGCCCGAAAAAAAATATGCGGTGGCAAACGATTCAATGGTCTTTAGACCAGTCGGAACCATGGCCTTATAGACCAAGATCAAACCAACCGTTCGACGGGTGGTGCTGATTATTGAAAGTTACTTGACATGAACAGGCGAATCGATTACTATTTAATTCGACTGTTGTCGAAATGTAGTTTTGAAATTGTGGAGGAAGCAAGTATGATGGATACGGTCAAACTGGCAAAAATATTAAAAGCGCTTTCTCATCCGAAACGGTTGGAATTGTTTTTTAAAATTGCCGAAAAGAGGGAAACAGAGTTTAAAACAGGGTGTGAATGTGAATGCTTTGTAACGGATATGATTCATTCGCTCAAACTTGGTGCGCCTACTATTTCACACCACATCAAGGAGCTTGAGAATGCAGGATTAATCACGACGGAACGAAAAGGTAAATATCTATCGGCTAAGGTCAGAGAAGAAACTGTGGCTGAAGTGAATAAGCTGTTTGCTGATCAAATGAGACAAAAATAAAAATTTTTTGATTTCATATTTCGATAGTTGTGAAATTATATAAATTTTATAATATGAAGGCGATTAGCCGTAAGATTGTGAATAGGTAGGGGGGAATTAGGATGAATATAGTAAGCATAGCCAGGTGCACAGATTATCAATATGACAATGTCGAAAAAGCAATATTTCAGTGTCTTGATGAAATCCCAGAGATAAAACAAAAAATTAAATCTAAACCCAGGGTTTTGGTTAAAGTAAATCTTTTGCGAGGCAACAGTCCGAAAGAGGCAATTACGACTCATCCCAGCGTTGTAGAGGCCATTGTTCGATATTTGCAGGCGTTGGGATGTTCAGTGATCATTGGGGATAGTCCCGGATCAGCTTTGAATTTTAATGAAAAGCTCTTGCACTCGGTTTATAACATAACTGGAATGGTAGAGGTTGCTAACAAAACGGGCTGTGAATTGAATTATGACTGCTCGGTTATTGAAGTGGAAAATAAAGCGGCCAGAATTGCTCCAACCATGCAAATCATCAAAATAAGTAATGATGTTGACTTTGTAGTATCGGCTGCTAAATTGAAGACTCATACCATGATGACCTATACGGGAGCGGTAAAAAATCTGTTCGGCGTAATTCCTGGGCGCACAAAAATTGATTACCATCTAAAAATGAACAATGTAGACAACTTTGCGGCGCTACTAGTTGATATATGTGAATATGTAAAACCCGTTTTTTCTGTGATTGATGGCGTGGAAGGAATGGAAGGGGACGGTCCGGCAGCGGGAGACAAAAGGCATGTCGGCCTTATTTTTGCTTCGGCTAATCCTTACGCCGTTGATTTTGCGGCTATTCATACCATTGGCATGAACCCGGAAGCGGTCCCAACAATGGTCGAAGCCAAGAACAGAAACATTTTTGGCGGCAATTGGACAGAAATCGAATTAAAAGGTCTACAACGACATGAAACAAAAATAGAACCCTTTAAGCTTCCAGCTACGCAAAGCGCCAATGGAATGGGCAAAGGAGTTCCTAAATTCATTCAAGACTTTATTTTACACAAGATGCGGCCGAAGCCGGTATTTGATTATAATGCTTGTGTTTCCTGCGGCTTGTGCACGGAAAGTTGTCCGCCCAAAGCTATCAGCATGGAAAACCACCGGCCGATCGTAAATACAGAGAACTGTATCCGGTGTTTTTGCTGCCATGAGTTGTGCCCACAAAAGGCGGTTCATATTAAGAAAAATTGGTTGTATGAAAAACTGTTGCACTAACTAAAAAAGGCGACTACGTCAGAACTGCTCGGTACACAATAGACTAAAATGAGGGATAACAGATGAAAGTTATGATCAGTATCTTTGTTGGGATTGGCCTGTTCGGCATTTGTTTATTAAAATTCCACCCGGTA
>Ga0316604_10001736_pt1 | contig 18325 bp, 21 predicted proteins | sample OWC_soil_day20_C_FD_207650 | JGI IMG/M metagenome (GOLD analysis project Ga0316604, IMG submission 207650) | Wetland soil microbial communities from Old Woman Creek delta, Ohio, United States - OWC_soil_day20_CT | ecosystem: Environmental > Terrestrial > Soil > Wetlands | place: USA: Ohio... | reverse complement strand
ACAGGCGGGCAAGCAGATATCGACCAGACAACAAAAAAGCCAACCGGTCTCGGTTGGCTTTTTCTTTAGCAGATCAACGACCTGGCTGAATTCGATGTGGAGCGGGCGATGGGAATCGAACACGTGGATCTAGGGGCATCAAGCCTCTGAGTACGATTCGTAACCAGCTGAAAATACAGTAATTTCCATTTCATCGCTTCACCTGGAGCGGAAGCCATATTAGCGTAATCTGCTACCTGATTTGACTGACTTGGATTCCGCTGTGACCAGAACGTGACCAGACGACCTAGTGGCGTGTCGTCAGTTACATCACACCAATCCTCCGGAAGTGATTTACTACATTCCCGGATCTGAATGCCGTTGCGATAACTCGACAGTCGTGTCCGGAACCGTCTCGAATAAAGGGGTCTCCCCCACGCTGCATCAGTAGGCTAACAGCTTCGGGGGAGTCGTTCTCGACCGCCAGCATAAGTGGCGTTCGCCCAGCAGCGGGATAGCTGTGGCTTGCGTTAGGGTTGGCTCCATGCACCAAGAGGTACTTCGCGATCTCAAGCTGCTTCTCGACAGTATGCCTGCCAATGAAATCATCGACGATCCAATCGACAACCTTATTGAAAATCTCGCGTCCAGCAGGGTTCCGCATCGCCTCGAACGCAGCCCCCTTGTCGCCGAAGACGCCGGCCATTCCTACACCATAACGGCGCAAAGTCTCGCGAAGCACTAAGTCGTTATCGGATGAAATTCGCTGGAAAAGTGTCTGCCGAAGAGAACTGACCGCCCGCAATCCCCCCATGTTTCGGATACAAAGATACAGAGGGGTTTGATCATCAACGTGCCCGCGCAAGTTGGCGTCCGCTCCCATAGACAGGAGCTTCGAAACGACATCGGGTTCGCCGTAGTCAATCGCGCGGATCAACGGCGTTAACCGCTTTCTTTTAGTTGGCTGATTCAGCGTCCTCTTGCTGTGCGGGTAGTTCAACAGCACGTCGAGCACCTGACGGTCGTTGCTATCCGAAGCTCTCTGAATGGCACTCAGCAACGCTGAACCATCAGAATCGTCCAAGACGTCAACGGATGCGCCTTTTTCAAGAAGGGTCTTAACGACATCAACGCCGCCAAGCGTCGTGTAGAGCGACAACTGGCTCCAGCGTCGAACTTGGTTGTCTAAGGTACGAACGGTAACAACCTGGTCTGGCTTACGGTAGTTCGGCTGCCGGTTTGCCAAAGATTCGTGGTCGTACGCTAGGAAGGGTAATGCTCCGATATCATCGTCAGGCTGCTCGACCTCGACAAAGCGTCCTTGCCGGGGGAACAGATGGTGAAACTGTTTTCGTAGTTCTTCGATCTCCCAGTCTTCAACAACGTCGTCGTTTATCCCTGGTTGAGCAATCAGCCCCAAGGCAATTGCTCGATGCTTCAGTTGTTTAAGAAACGGTTTTGCATTGCCTAGATAGCCTGAAAGCGCCAAGGCCTCGGCGACAATCTGCTTCCAAGTGTCACCCGCTCTGTAATCTGAATGCGCGACGGCCAGCTGATAGCTCTTAAGCGCTTCCTCGTATTCACCGGAAAGTACGTGCCAGCGCCCTCGGTACCATTCAATGGCATAGCTGACCAGCCCTTCTGGATCGTGCGTTTTGAGTTGCTGAGCAAAGTCAGCAAGCGCACTCTCGGCCTCCTTACGGGCCCCCTCAGCCTTCGGCTCGGTTCGATCGAGGTTGCACATGAGCCTTCCATACGGCTCCAACAATGCTTCACGTTTTTTGCCTGCCTGAAACGCAGCCTGCGACAGGATTCCACCGACATCCCATTCTCGATGCTCCTGGATGATATGCCTGATCAAAATTTGCTTGAGATGTAAGGGATTGGCTTTCCGCTCAAACCATGTCAAAGCACGCGCAAGGACCAACCACTTTAGAAGCCCAGACGCCTTTGTTTTCTGTTCGTCACTTCCATTCTTAGCCAATTCATCAACGAAGAGCTTTAGGCTCACCAGATCCGGTAGCTGGGTACCGTCCGCCCAACGAGCGACCTTTTCCCGATTGTCGAGCGCTATATCAGAGGATTCAGGAAAGGCGGCCTTAGCAAGCGAGTGGCTACCGCCGGGGTCAGCCCAGTTGAAAACAACTTCCAACGGGTAGTTTTCAGGATCTAGGAACGAGAACGGATCAGGTGCGTCGTCTGTCCAGATGCTTTCAAAAAATCCAATGGCGTGAGTAGCGAAGTAATGCTCGATTAGGATCGGTAGGGCCTCGTCCCGGCTCATGCTGTCCATGGAAATGCTTGAAACAATTCTCAGGTAGCTGGCGTGGACGTGCTGGATGAACTGATCCAGATTGTTGATGAACGCTTCGTCTCCGACGTAACGGCGCAAAGGGGCAAGAATGAGATCCTCGCGTAATCCTGACAGGAGAGACCAGTCAAAGTCTCCCTCTCTCGCCAAGCGTTCTACATCTCGGTTCTTGGACTTAGTGTCGAGCGCTTGCGCCAGCGCGTTGTAGATTTCGCCCAGACGGGGGTACGGTGGCGTAGGTATTTTGGTTTTGGTACTCATCAGACTAACTGTTCCAGCTTACGAATATCGCGTTGAAAGTTTCGTAGAGCTCGGTGATCACTTGGGGTGCAGGGCACGGGGATTCGTCGTCCAGTGGGCGAGGTAAGTTTCCCATGCCTCCCCCCACGACAGAACTGCCAGCCTTGTCTGACCAGTGATCTTATGAACTCTGCAAAGTCTTTATTGTTGCAGTATCTCATCGTCATTGCTTGCCATAAGTGGCCCGGGCAGGTTGTTTAAGCCCGGGCCATTCTGGTTACGGCTTCTTGGGTGCGCTTTGGTTTGCTGCAGCCCGTTGGGCGCGTGCGGCAAAGCCACCAGCAGATACTTGGCCGTTGCCAGTGCGGGCTTCCGCAGATTGAATGCGGGCGGCAGCACTCGGGGTCATCGGGGTACGAGCGTTGGATGCGGACTTCTTAGACATGATTCGAATCTCCAGTTGAGTTGCCACGTCGGCAACGGAGCGAATCGTAGATGTCGGGTTTCTGGCGGTCTTCCGCGTAGTGCGTCAAAGTTTTCGAAAAAATGTCCGAGGCCCTTAAAGCACGGCTTAGAGCTTTCTCCATAGGCAGTATTTGCCCCCGTGCAGTCCCGGTCCGACCAGACCGTGAACTCGTCTTCGTGACTGGCGGATGTATGGTTTTAGACCATTTTGCCGGATCAGGAGCGTTAATCCATGGAGAGCAGTAACGCCAAAAGCGTTACACAATCGCGCCGTAACGGGTTATCCACAACCAGGGCACCAACGATCATCCATATGCAGCCAATAATGCGTTACGCAGCCCCACAGGCACCTTGACGGGCCATTTGGTTATCGCAGCTATGTGCCCCAATGACAAGGCGTGGTAGAATCCGCTCCGATCGTACAAAAAGAAAACCAGCCTCGTGCGGGAACACGGGCTGGCTAGAATTTTTATTCGATCGAATTAGCTGCGTGCCCCAGTTGACCACCCTAGAAAAGTGTGAACCGGCGCGCGATTTCTCGATTGCAGCGGAGGCGGATTTTACTCGGAAAAATCGTACATTTAAAGACTTTTCAAGTCGATTCTTCTGTGTTAACGCCAACGCTGAGGCATATCCATAAGGAGTTCATATGCCGCAGTATCAGTACAGCCTTACCCTCATTCAGCATGAGGTCAATGACTCCGTTATCAGCCAACGTGCTAGTGACGGGTACATCAACGCTACAGCCCTGTGCAAAGCAGCCAACAAAGTCTTCAAAGACTACATGGTCAATAAAAACACCATGGAGTTTCTGGAAGAGCTTTCGGCAGATACCGGTCTGCAGGTTCAATTGGGGGAAAAGTCCCTAGTTGAACAAAAACAGGCACTTGTAGAGACGTTCCCTGGTGCACCTTCCACCGGAGGGGGTAGTTGGGTTCATCCGCAAGTTGCGATTCACCTTGGTCAATGGGCCTCCGGGAAGTTTGCAGTTCAGGTTTCAAAGTGGGTGCATGACTGGATGTCAGGCAAAGGTACGCCTGGAGGGAAAAAACTTCCCTACCATATCGAGCGTCACATGCTGAACCTGTCGAGTGTCCCAGCCGGTCATTTCAGCGTTCTCCAGGAAATGACTTTCATGTTGATCGCGCCTCTTGAGCAGCATGGCTATGAACTTCCCGAGAAGATGGTCCCTGATATCAGCATGGGACGTTTTCTGTGCAAGCATTTGCGGGACGCTCTTGGTGTCGATACCGACTCTCTGCCGGTCTACCTCCATCGTTATCCCGATGGCCGCGTCGTCGAAGCGAAGATCTATCCTAACGAATACTTGGCCGAGTTTCGTCGGATTATTCAGAATGAGTGGTTGCCAAAGCGCTCGGCTGAATACTTTAAAGATCGTGATGCCCGCGCCCTGCCTTACCTTGACAAGGTAGTTCTTGCACTCCCCGGCCCCGTTGGCGCAGCGAATTCGCCACGTCTTCGCCCCCCGAAGAAAAAGCGTTCCGCGTAACAATGAAAAACCCGCCAAAAGGCGGGTTTTTCATTGCTGTCTCGCAGAAGTACACATCGCGATGAGGTTAGCGATGCGCTCCCCCATTGCTTTTCCGCCTTCTGGTGTAGCACGCGCAGCTCAGACTGGACTGCCTTCAGGTCAAATTCGTTTTTTTCTGCGTCGGCATGACTTGCCTTCGAAGAGCGCCGTAAGAAATCTGGAATATCGAATTGTGTAGGATCGACCCAATGACCCAAACCAAGTACTTCGGCCAAGGTATCGTTATTGAATCCATGGGTGCGGACGAATTCACGATGCCCTCCAAGCGGCACCAAGATACGCAGGAGCCAGAGACGGATGATCGGGTCAGGGTCGACCGCATTTACGACGTAACGGGAACGGCGTTTTGCCATGATGGATTCTCCTTGTTGACGAGATCCATCTTCCGGATTGCTACGACGTAATGTGTCACATGTAATCTTTCACCATTATCTTTTGCCTCCGGTTCAGCTTGCGCGGCCGACCGATTTCAAACTTCTTTGTGACAGTCTAAATGCGCGAAAAAGCCAACGACTGGATTTGCCTCATAGGTCCCATTTTCGCCATTGATTACCCGCATTCTTGGAGGTGGAATCCAATAGGCTTCCCAAGCAGGCTCTGGCGTTAATAGGCCAGCAAGTTCTCGCAACTGGTAGTGGTAAGCGAGTGCCTCTTCGTCGCCCACTGATTCGAGTTCGTTTTTCCCACTGACATACCCGTAAGCCACCATCAATCCAATACGAATCGTTTTGGAAGACCAATCCTTGGTGTGTCGCCTTAGCGAATCCGCTTGATGGGATACATCAGTCCATCCCTTCATCACCCGATCTGAAACCACGGGACCATTACTGAGCCGTCTAAGCCCTATCGTCCTTCTCTTCAGCTCCAAGATGACCTCACACCCCGAATCGAGCTGCACCCAAAGATCAAGGCGGCCAGCCTGGCCTTCCCTTGACGACCCATTTCCCCGCTTGGCGTGCCGTGGTGCAGGAATTTCGGAGAGCACAACAGGAGATATCGCCGCAGCTGATGCGGCCAAAACCGCATACATCGAACGTTCCGGATAAGACAGCGGATGCCATGGTTCGATATGCGAGCGTCGCTCATAGAAATTGATGGACCTTGAGCACATTTCGGTGACTAACCGTTCTAAAAACCGATTGGCAACCCGCTTTAAGGGGGCACTGCCACCTTTTTTATTGATCAATAGCTCAAGCACAACAGGTGGATTTGTATTCATCGAATAGGTACCGGACTGCCACGAATTCCGATGTGCCGCTAAATGAGGATATCGGTGATCCGATTTTCCCCGCCCGGCGATGTTGTAAATCGCAGATGTCCCCGGCTAGTCATCTCTTTCACCAGCGGCATGAAATTTTTGTACTGCGTCCGCGCAACGTCAAAGCTGGGGTCGATTTCCTTCATCTTGTTATTGGCGGTTGAGACATTGATCGGCAACTTATTCCGATCGATGTTTCGAAGCGCTTTGACGAAGAGATTTTCGATTGCATCGTCAAAAGTCCTGATCTTTGCCTGAGCGAAGTCCTCCAGGAAGAGCAAAGTATCGAAGGCCTTGGCCAAAATTGCCCGGTCTTTGTCCTTCTTTCGGCAGACCAACCACACTTCCTTCCCGTACTTCCGCAAGCGATCGCCAATGACCGTGAAGTCAGAGTCGCTGGTTAGGAAGCAGTAGCGATCGATCTTCGGGTTGCCAAGATAGAGCGTTTCGAAAGCGTCTAAGCTGATGAAGAGATCGGCCCGGTTCTTCTCCGCGCCAATCTTCGGCGTATCGATCAACGTGAAGTTGTGGTCGATGAGCTGCTCTTTAAGCGTCTTCTTGCCAGTCGTCTGGTTACCGTAAGCTGCCTTGATCACGAAGATGCAGTTATGGTCGTCATCGGCGCGAAGCAACGCGCTCATTAAGTCTTCCAGCGCAAACTCGGTTGAGGCGACGTTCTCCATGTCGACGTAAACCGCAATGTTGTACATCTGCTTCTTCATGGGCGTCGATCCAAAAAGTATTCAGGAGATTCGGCAAATGATTTCTCGAAGGCGTTTGCCCTCCCCCACAGAAAAACTGTCGGTACCATCCAAATTACGGTCGCTACCAAGAGCCATTTGTAAAACCCAGTATCAGGAGTAACACCGGTTGGAGTGCTCGAATGAAGCGCCAGCAACCCCGCTAAAACTGAAAGCTCGACAACCACGATAAAGATGGAATTGGAGTGCTCTCGAAGGTGGCTGTAGGTGTCTCGGACATCTTTCGCGTTCGCCTGGCGTCGCGCATGAAATAGCGCTCGGTAGAACGTATTTATGTCGTCCTGTCCCTTAAATAGTCTGAAAAGAACGAAATACTGACTGACACCGATCCAAATTACAGGAGCGGATAGAAGCCAGAGCATCTTTGTCCAGTTTGAGGCGCTTGGAACGGTCTTTCCTATCAAGATTCCTGCAATGCCGACAACGATCAGCGCCCAAAGGATGCTTTGACACAGCAAAAGATACCCAGGGCAATGTTTGAACAAGCTGCCACAGTTACTTAGCCCGAAATTCAGCCCCCGAGTGTGATTGGGGGAGATAGGAAGAATCGCTGTCCCAATGCTACCGAGAAGGAGAGCGATCAAGTTATAACGAAGGTCGGTCCCAAGGGAGCTAGTACCTTCTATCGCGAAATAGATGATCGATAACAACCATCCAAACCAGAAATGCCGTGCGTGACCATCCAACCAACCGTGGTCATAGCGTCCGAAATGGAGAACCGATATAGGCGTACTAGCTGCGTAGCAGTAGCCAAGTCCCAATACCGCGATTAGCAGATAGGGGGTCGAGCCCTCCTCTTTTGATCCAGAAGAGCTTAGCTCTTTCAAATGAGCTACCAGCCCGAGATTCTCGATAAGAATCGCGATACAAATCGTACCGACCACAAAGCCGATAAAGTATCTAACTGCATACGCTTCCCACCAACGAGTGGACGGCGGGTCGCTGTGCTCGCTTTTCGCGGAAGGCGTTTTTGGCGTTAATCGTCTTGGATATTGATTTGGGAGTTGTCGGTTTTTTTGCATGTGGCGCTTCGAGCAAAAGTTGCCGTAGCCGACTTGGTTAGGCGCCGCAATTTTACGCCGCTATGCAATCTGGGAGTCTGTTCGCATTTTTAAATTTGAATTCTGCTAACGATCCCTGCTGAACGACAGCGGAATGACAAGCCACTAAAGTGTGCTCACAGAGTACCTAGCTGAGACCAGAACGGGATGACCAGAGATACAACGACAACGATAAGAGTGAATTGGTATAGATGCTTTGCTGTGCCATTCTTGTAGCATAATCACCCATTAAGCATCATCTAGAAATGATTTGAAGGTTAGCAGACAAAGTTAGGGGGTAAGTTTTGGGCTTGGTTGCTGCAGCGACGCAAAAAAATGACAAGCACTCGATTGAGCGCTTCTACACCGACGAAATCGTCATCGGACTGTGTGGTCCAGTTGGTGTCAATCTTCCCGAGGTGGCTAAAAAACTTAAGGAAACCCTCGCTAGCTATTCGTATGACGCGACATCCCTCAAGATGAGCGAAATTATTGAAGAGGTGCATGGCAAGGTCGAGGCGCCACACTTAGAGCGGAAACAACGGCTCATTGCAGCTGGTAACGAACTTCGACAAACCACTGGTCGTGGCTCGTTTTTGGCTGAAAAGGCGATCGAAAAAATTTTCATCAATCGCAACCATCAGTTTCCGGACGGGAATTTCGCGTCTAGGCGCTATTGCTTCATCATCGATTCGATCAAGAATCTGGCGGAAGCTAAGAAATTTCGCGAGGTGTACGGCAGTTCGTTCTATCTAGTAGGTGTTTTTTCCTCTCGAGATCGCAAGAAAACCAATCTGACGCATGGTAATCCGGCACTTGAAGCTGAAGCTCTTCAAATTATTGAAAATGACTATAACCAGAAGGGTAGCTTTGGACAGCAGGTTGGGAAGGTTTTCCAAACAGCTGACTACTTCTTCCGGTTGGAAGGTGATAACCAAGTCGACGACAAGGTTCAACGTCTCATTAAGCTGATTCTGGGGGCGGAAATTATTACGCCCAGCAGTGCGGAAACAGCAATGTTCACTGCAGCCTCCGCGGCTCGAAACTCAGCATGTCTGTCTCGGCAGGTTGGAGCCGCGATTGCCAGGAAAGATGGAGAGGTAATATCGACCGGATGGAACGATGTACCTCAGTTTGGTGGCGGGACTTACAAGTTTGGCCCTCAGGACCGGAGATGTTTCAACGACGGTCAGTTTTGCCGAAATGATCAGGAAAAAAGCTCAATCGTTGAGGGAATAGTTGCTGACTTAGTCAGTAGCGGGGTTGTGGAAGAGAAAAAGCGGGATCAAGCCCACAAAGCTTTGTCAGCATCCCGGGTTAGTGATCTGATCGAATTTTCTAGGGCTGTACATGCAGAGATGCTCGCGATTCTCAACGCTGCAAAATTAGGCGCGGGGGAACTCAAGGATGCTGTTTTGTACTGTACGACATACCCATGCCACTCTTGCGCTAGACACATAGTCGCATCAGGCATCAGTGAAGTATATTTCATAGAGCCATATGCCAAGAGTAAAGCAGTGGCATTACACTCAGATGCCATAACGGAAGAGGAAAACGTAACAGGTAAGCTAAAAATCCTTGCCTATGAAGGGGTTGCGCCTGCTCGTTATCTCGACTTTTTTTCGATCAAAAATGATCGTAAAATAGAGGGTAAGTATGTTCCAAAGCCGAAGAACGAACTTAGACCGCAAGTCGACAAGATGTTCGAGGCGGTCCATTTTCTTGAGGCGGTGGTGGCAGATGGCGTTTTGGACAAAGGGGGAGATGGTGATGGAGACGGAGAAGGCAGTGTCAAAGCAGCTTGAGTTAGATTTTTCTGCTTCCTCTGCTGAATCGGCTCGTTCCTCCGCGGAGCGCGCGCAAGCGGAAGTTATCTGTTTCAGCACGTTTAAGCAGGCCTTGATGACTCAAAGAGTCCAAGCAGCTGTTACACCATTCGATGAGTCTCTCATTCGTTCTCGAATCGACAGCCTGTTGGCTCGGTACAAATAACTACTTACTGCTCACAGCAGTTGCAAATCCGATATCCAAAAAGCCAACCCTCGCCGGTTGGCTTTTTCTTTTGATAATCATCGATCTGCCTGGAACCACATTGGGCATTGCGACTCGAGGCCATGCAGCATGAAGTTGTTGAAGTACGTCCGAGTAACGATTGGCTCGCATCCTCCTTTATTTTTCCGACTCGACTGTCTGTCTTAGCTATTTTCCGAAATTCAGAAAGCAAATATTCAGGAAAGTAGGAGCGAGCCCCTGTAAGACAGTCGTCGCCACCAACTCACGTCAGCCGGGTTTTCCAAGTTTTCGGAGCCCCCGAAGCTCATTCCACAAATCCCGGATCAGCGAGTCTTTATCTTTAGATTTCAAAGATTCGAGTCTGGGCAATATCTCGATACGACGAGGTGGTTGTGATGATTGCTCGATCTTTAGAAGCTGATATCGAGCAATTTTGAGATGTGCGCGAGTTGCGCATTTGATGACTAAGCGATCCTCACCCAAGTCAAGTTTCGGTAGATCGAGAATCATCTCCCATCCCTCCTTGTGCCCCTGGCTCCACAACGATTCTTCATGCTCAGACGCATGAAGAATCACACGTCGTGGATTCCCTTCCGGAGAAGGGGAAAGGGCGCTATGAACTTGTGTCATGAACGCTTTTCGAGTCCGCGGCGCCAGCATTTTTGACACGACCGACTTGAACTCCAGCACGCTGCGTCGTTGCCAACGCGCCTCCATCTTGGCAAGAGAAACCGAAGCCCAGCCTTGCGTCAGATGAAACGCAACTAGCAGTAGGTAGTTCGTTTCCTGATAGTTGTTTTGCGGAACAAGACAACGAACTGGATACGCGCGCAACGCCAAATGATCTGGCACCTGGTCGTTTGTATCACCCAGAATTTCCAGCCGTCTTTTTGCGCGGGCTTTGGCTTGCACTAGACAATTTTCTAGGCCGCTCGATCGGATGAGATTACTTATCCACTCCTTTTGTGCCGAAGATCTCGGTAACCGAACTTTAGATCCGCCATCACCCAAAGCCGTCCAGGAATCATCAAAATCCCGGATTACCTGCATCAACTGCTCATTGGGTAGCAGGGTCAGCGCACATAGCTGTGGCGCGATGAGGCGATAACAGTAACGGCTGGCGGCCTCCGACTGCGGCCCGACGGCCTTTCCTTGACAATAATTTCTGACCAGTTTCATGGACAGCCAGTCAGATATTTTTACCCTACTTCTTACCCTTCTATGGACGCATTTTGGCTTAATGGTAAGCATCGTCGGCATATAACCCAGGAAAAATTACTAGATTCTGTTTATCCACACATTCTAGATAACTTTCCAGACCATATCCGTTTTCTGGGTACGCGCAAGAGCAATGAAACCGCCTTACTTCACGACCGTGACAAATACACAATCTGCGTGACAGATCGATAAATATCCATATAAATCAATTAATTCCGCATTGAACTCGTGGCGCTCAACTTCTAAAATTTAACTCAGGTTGATCGAGCAGAAGCATTCACTCGAATGACCTCGTTCCTTAACAACTTGAGCGCAAACACTTCACTATGGCAACACCAAGGTCGCCAAAAGGGGAGACATCGGCACGCATACACCATCATCGCAATGCCGTACGTGCATCCCCGAACGGCATCGGGAGTTTCGATTTCATCGCAACGCTCGATCGCTTCCGCCACCGAGTGAGTGGCAACCTTTTTCGGGAGAAAACCCTACTTAACCTGTACCAAAACACTATCCCTGAGCGCATCAGTGATATCGAAGCTCTGTACACGCCTGTTTTGGGTGTACGGCAGTACGCTAGTCTGGCGTTCGTTCCAGGGGCGGAGAATGATCTGATCATCGACGGCCAGGTTTCCTTGAATACCTGGACACCGACGACCGTCATCCCCATAGAAGGCGATCCGGAGCCATTTCTGGAATTGGTCCGGCTCTTTTTCGACAACGACGCTAACGCTATTCAGTTTTTTCTTGATGTTTTGGGATCGCTGATCCAACACCCTGAACGCAAGCTGGCCTTTATGGTTTTGCTGATAGGCGCACAAGGGATCGGTAAAAGCTTGATCTGCGAAATGTTGGCGGAATTGGTTGGGCGTCGTAACACCGCCTTTCCTACCATCGAAGCGATTCGCAGCCCCTTCACCGGATGGTTACAGAGTGCCCAGTTAATTGTCATTCATGAACTTGAATTTCTGGGAAAAGAGGTCGCTAGCCGCATGAAGCATTGGATTTCCGGTGAGAAGCTGCTGATCAATGCCAAAAATGTGCCGGAGTTCTACATCCAGAACTTTGCCAACGTCATCGCCTGCTCCAACTACGATGACGCGGCACATCTTGATGCGGATGACCGGCGGATTTTCTCGTGGATCAGTCAAGCTACAAAGCAGGCGCCATCGTTTTACGCGGATCTTTGTCGCTGGTTTTTCGACGGTGACGGCCTGGGGATTGTCCTAAAATTCCTCCTTGACCGGGACATTTCCAGATTCAATCCACATGCAGCGCCACCGCCCACGGCTGGCCGCGCCCGCATGGTTGAAAACTCGTTTTCCGAGGCCGAGCGCTTCCTGCAGGACGCCGTCGCAAGCAGTTCCCCACCGTTTGCTACAGATCTTTGTACCGCACGGGAGGTGCTTCAATACCTTCGCGTCCATCAGATTCGAGCCAGCGATGCAGAAGTCCGCCGGTTCTTACGTCAGCGGGCAATTTCACTTGGTCAGCATCGCATCCGCGGCGAACGACCCTGTCTGTGGGCCGTGCGCAACTTCCCGCAATGGCAGTCAGCAACATCGGAGTCCATCGCGGAAGCCTACGTCTCGCCTTTCGATCAGCACTTAACTGTGCTGGATCCCCCCCCTTCCGACTCAATCTAGCCGGAAGCTCCTACAACGCCATCAGCAGCAATCCCCGATAGCTCCCAGAGCTATCGGGGATCTATGGCAATCCATAATCGACTTAAGAGGTCTCTATGCAGATTCCCTCGTATCAGAGCAGCACATCGCCGATTTCGGCAGATTTCAATGTCGTGTGCGTCGAACTTACCGAATCGCCAGATGACAGCCCGCTCTCAGGCCCCATCAATATCGGGTCAATCTCTGACTTCTGGCAACGTGGCCGACGCAGCGAGTATGACCAATACGTTCCTGAAATCAAGGTCGGCTCTTTGGTCGTTACGCTTTACAACGGGCAATGTACGCACGCCGGGATCATTTCAGGGGTTTCTGAAAACGAGAAACGTCCAGGATGCATCCTCGACACCTGGCCGCTGGAAGATGACGTCAATTTCCGGCCTTTCACGCTGCATCCCCTTTCTGGCAAAACGCAAGGCGCCCGGTGGGTCTCCTGCAACAGAGAATCAGACAAATCGCCACCAGCCTACCGAATTACCGTTCTCGATAAAGCAGCCAGCCACCGATTGCGCCAACTAATTGGTCCGGTGGCCCCGGAACAAATTTGCACCGTGTTCTGGAGCAACGCGGAACGTCAGGCCTTCGATGAAGTAGCCGCGGTCCAAGAATGCTATATCAATGCGGCAAACGCGTTGTTGCAAGAATTGGCCAGCTAATTTCAAACTTCACTTGCCCATGCGCTCAAGGCGCATGGGCCCTCAATCAGGAGGTTGTAATGCCCATCCCCGCTTGGGTTTTGGCCTGCGCAGGTCAAGTGATTGATGACGAAACCTTTGCCACCATGAGCCTTGAACAGCAGACCTGGTGGCTGGAAACAGTCCGCTCCCGCTGGGAGCCTTTCTTCAGTTCAGACGATTAACTGGAGAATCGCCGTTTGTCACCCATTTAGCATCGATATTTTTCGTACCACTAACAATTGGCCATCAACCATCGAAAGGCGTGACCCCCATCGTTTACCGCAGCGAGTTATCGCCTTTCAATAATCGGAGAGGTTTGCCTGTTGCAACGCAAACGTTCGCGGAAAATTCCCTTTCCAACCCATATTCCGTTCACTGGGGCCCGGCTGCGCGAAGCAGCCGCCCAGGTCCGTACCCACGGATTCGTGCAAGTCCAATTCACAAGCAAATCCGATCCGGGCCTGCTCGCCATGATCTATGGCACCAGCGGGCGGATCGTTTTCTACTCGCGCTATTCGTACTTCCGCCGCCCATATCGCAGCAAGTTGGGGGAACTCGGCCTGATCACGATCGATCAGGCCAAACAGCAACATCGCGCCAACCGCGTTCTGGCCTCGCAAGGCCAAGATCCGCGTAAACCGAAAACTCGGCCGATGATCTACCGGGAGCTATTCAATGGCCCCTATATCGACCAATGCCGCAGTCGCGGCAAAAAAACGATAGCCACGGACATTTCCCGTGACGCCAACTGGATCAACGAAGCTCTGGGTGACCTACCCGTCGCCGAGATCAATAAGTCGCACATTCACCAGCTGGTCGTCAAAATGATCGACGCCGGCCTCGCCCCGGCCACGATCCGCACCATCGTCGGCCAGATTCGTACCGTCCTCGAATTGGCCGTCGATCTCGGTATCATCGATCGCAATCCGACCAAGGGCGTGCGCACGCCAAGGGTCAATAACCGTCGCGAGCAATGCCTGACGGCCGATCAGGTCAGGGCCTTCTTCGAGGCAGCCCAGAACGATCCGAACGTCATCGGCAGCCACAAGCTGATGCTTGCAGCATTGACCGGCGCACGCCAAGGCGAGCTGACTCACTGCAAGTGGGACCACATTGATCTGGAAGCAGGTATTTGGTACCTGCCGGATCAAAAATCTGGTCGTCCGGGCAAAATTTATCTCTCGTCCCCCGCTAAAGACGTGATCCGCCGCATGGAGGCATTCCGTTCCGGCGATTTCGTCTTCCCCGGCCAGCGCGGTAATGAACGCTCCGGCCGTGCCATCCGGGTGTTCCGTCGACTTTGCAAGCAGGCCGGCATCCCCGATGGATACCGGCCGCACGATCTCCGTCATGCCTGGGTCAGTGCCGGCGTGAATGCCGGAATCCCCATCGAAATCATGAGCCAAGGTGCACGACATTCCAGCGTGACCGTCACCAGGCTCTACTCCCATGCTCAATTGGAAAATTTAACCGCTGCCAACGAGCTGATCGCCACCCTCTTCATGCCGCCGAAGGTGGCCTGATTTTCCCAGAAGGTAATCCTTGAAAACCGCACAACAACAACTGTCCGATAACGACGCCAACGCCCCGGACAAGCTTCTGACGACCGACGAGGTCGCCCAATGGCTGAGCATCAAGCGTTGCACTCTGGAAAAGGCCCGCTCCACCCGCCTTGGTGATTTCCCGCCGTTCATTCGCTGCGGCCGTGTCATCCGCTATCGCTGGTCGGATGTGAACACATGGCTGCGGCAACGCACCTTCAACACGGACGGCAGCCAGGTGCACGCAGCCTGATCGCAAAAAAGTAGAAGCCCGGCAATGAGCCGGGCTTCTGCTTATCCGCCGTTCGCCGCTGCACGCATCAACGACGAAACGTGCGAACTGCATTGACGAAGCCGCTGATCATTGAGATGGGCGTAGCGCTGCGTTGTGGACGTGTTGGCGTGACCGAGTATGCCTGCGATTTCATGCAGACTCGCCACCTCCACAAGATATGACGCGTGTGTATGCCTTAGATCGTGCCGTCTTAGATTTTTCCAGTCAATCCCAGCCCGGGTAAGTACCCTGCGCCATGCCCGGGTCGCATAGCTGATCGACTGGCCAGGCTTCCGTCCTGGAAAGACGTATGGATTTCCTTCGATATGAGGCCGGCGTTGCAAAATCTCCATGGCAACCTCGTTCAAGATGATCACCCTACCCTTCCCCGATTTTCCGATTGGTAGGTGCCATTGCTGGCGCTCCATGCTGACGTGCGACCACTGCAATTTCGATGCTTCGGCAGCCCGGCAACCGGTTGCCAAAAGGAATCGGAAATAGTCCGCCGCCGTTTGGGATCGCTCGGCTTCCAGCGCTTTCATGAACCGCACCAACTCTTCCTGGCTGAGATAGCGCTCGCGCTTGTTGTTTTCTTTCCAAAGTTTGATGCCTCTCGCCGGATTGCTGCCCGGAGGGATCAGGGACCACTGCTCGGCCAAGGTGAAGCTATGCCGAACCAACTCGAAGATACGATTACTGGTGGCGACGGCAACCTTGCTCTTGTTCTCGTTATGGAAGCGCTGCAACTCCAAGGTCGTGATCTTGCCCAGCTCCTTGTCGGCCAGAGCCGGCAGGATGTGTCCCCGGTAACGGCTGGCATCTGCCTTGGCGCTGCGCTTCGTGCTCAGGATGTGGGGCCAGAGGTAATCGTCGTAGAAGGTCTGGTAAGTCATTCCGGTCTTCTTCGCGCCATCCCTTGCCTCCTGCGGGTCCAGTCCCTTAGCGATCATCGCCTTCCACTCGATCGCCTGATTGCGGGCTTCCTCAATCGAGGTTTCCGGATAGCCGCCGACCTTCATCGCCCTCTTACGACCGTTGATCTGATAACGGAAGAGGAAAGCCTTTCGTGACAGCCGATTTATTTGAAGACGCAATCCGCTAACGTCGGTATCAGCGTATTCAACCTCCTTGCTACGCGCATCGGCGGGACACGGCGGTAACGCTTCGATAGCGCGTTTGTTGAATCTGAATTGTCGTTTCACGTGTGACTCCTGTGATGGTCGTTTCACCGCCCCCGTTTTGGTGTCGAGATGTACAAATCCCTTGCCCGCCGCATTGCAGGGCCGCGCGACAAGCAAAGGTTTCTGGATAGGACTGGAGATCGGTAGCGGCGCGTAACGGCACGCGTCGCCCCCTACCGGCCTCCGGTCCCTGTCTGGTCCTACTGGCGGTGGTTAGGGGGCATTGCCGCCGAAATTGCGCTGTTCCAGATAACGCAGCGTGTCTTGCCAGGCGGCCGCCTCGGCTTCAGCTCGGGATAAGCCTCCGTCGAACTGCCGGATGCCGGCCCGTTCCTGATAAAACTCTTGTGCGGCGTCATCGATGGCATCTACCTTTATGGCGAGGTTTGGGTCGAGGGGCGGCGTGTATTTCCGGGCATTCATGGCTTAATACTCGCTGGGCAGGAGGAAGGTCGTGACCGACCGGTCCCACTCGGTAATGACCCAGATACGTGTATCGCCACCCAGCGGGTAGCTCGATAGCAGCCGTCCGTCCGATTTCAGGGCCTCATCGTTCAATTGGGCATCCTCAGCGGGCAAAACGCCCCAATCCCCAGCAAGGTGGCGGGCCAGCAAGGTCAGCGGCTGGCACTGGTGTTCCTCCATGGCGGCCAGCGCGCCCGGCGTCGCCACGATCTGGCCGGGGCTGAACTTCGGGCTGGCCAACAACTTGGCGATGTTGCAGTCGGCGGTGGTGGTCTGGATTTGGTACATGCGTGTATCTCCAAAAGGAAAAAGGCCAACCGCCGCTGGGCAGTTGGCCTTAGGGTTTTGTAGTGGGCAATCCGAGGTCAGGCACCCGGAGCATAGGAATCAGTCGATGGCCGGTACCGGCTCGGCGTACTCCCGGCAAAAGCGCAACAGTTCGGGATCGATGCCCGATTGATCAGGGATAACGGTGCACACACCGAAGTCGCCGGCGAGGATGTGGACCATTTCGAAGCAGTGGCCGGGGTGTTCCTCCAGCACCTCGAAGGACGGGGCAAAGTCCGGATCGCCATACTTGGCTTCCGTGAAGATACCTGTGGTGATCCACACGCCGCCGGCCTTTTCCAGATCGGCGATGCTGTCGCCGGGCTGCGCCAGAACGAACATACCCAAGTCGTCGTAGTCGTCGATGGTGATTTCCTGAAAGCGCTGGGCGATCAGGCCTCGGATATAGGCGTCCTCGACCTGATCCAGCGCAGAGAGGTCACGCAGGATGATCATGGACTTGATCCTCCGTGCTGGCCGGCGCAACCTTTGCCGGCTTATCCGTCTCCGCCCCGATGAAAACCTCATCCGAGGGGGTATTCAGCATCGCGGCCTTCCACGCTTCCCAGTCATCGCCGATGACGTGCTGCTGAGGCGATTCCGGTGCCGGCTTGAGCAAGCCTTGATGCCGTAAACAGGCAGTCAAAAATCCGCCGTTATTGACGGATTTTGAGGCGGAAAACGCCCGGAGGAAGCGCTTGGCCGGGATGGTTTGCTTGAGATCGGCGCCATTCAGGCAGGCCTCAATATTGGTGAACGGGATGATTTCCCGGCCGAAGTAGCCGCTGCCGCCTTGGTTTTCCAGCAGGGTCAGGAAAACTTCGGTAGATGCCTCGTCCTTGAGGACAACGTAGACGATACCGCCCTGCGCGTTTAGGCTGGTCTTGGGCGCGGTCAGCGTAGCGAGAAGGAGATAGATGGGTGTGTTGCTCATAGTTTGCGTCCTTTCGGTGGCCCATAAACCGAAAAGCCCGTGATCGCTGAGGATCACGGGCTTCTAGTTGGGCTGGAGTACGGGGTGGATTAGCGATCGATCTCGATGCGCAGTTCAATTTCGATGTGGTCGGGCCAGACGGCATCGACCACGATGGGTACCAGATTGGAAAGCATGAGGATCCTCGTGGAGATAGGTGGCGAGGCTGGCCGGAGTACCGGCCAGCGGTGGCTGGGGTTCCCCTCGAAAATAATATGCAAGGCCGGATCGGCGCTGACACCCCATCAGGGCTAGAGCCTGACGGGGTACTCGTTGTCGCGCTCAGCGTCGTTCGGGACGCAGGCAATGAACGTCGTCGGGGTGGATGCCGAAGCACGGGCCGACCTTGCCGTAGTCGATGGGTCGCG
>Ga0316604_10001734_pt1 | contig 18338 bp, 23 predicted proteins | sample OWC_soil_day20_C_FD_207650 | JGI IMG/M metagenome (GOLD analysis project Ga0316604, IMG submission 207650) | Wetland soil microbial communities from Old Woman Creek delta, Ohio, United States - OWC_soil_day20_CT | ecosystem: Environmental > Terrestrial > Soil > Wetlands | place: USA: Ohio... | reverse complement strand
TCCTTCCGGATTACGTCCAAACTGAATTACACCCTTACTACCAGTGCGAGTAACAGTAACAGCTCCATTGTCGTCGGTAGTTCTCTCTGCATATTGCGGTGTTGCCTCCCACGACCATTCAATCCCCAAATCTTTTGTTTTATCTTTACTAATTGCCAATACCTCAGCTTCCAGTGATACCTGCTGATAGGGTATGTCTAGTTCAGACAATAATTTTTGGATCTGTGCCGCCTCAGACTCAGTGCCAAAGAGGACTAATGAATTTGTTGCGTAATCAATTGTCAATCTGTCTAACTCTGTTGACTTTTCACTAGCTGTTTCGCCAGCAGTTGCTGCCGCACTAGCTGTAGTACTCTTTTGTGAGTTGGCACTGCTTCCCACCGTCTTTGTTGCTTTCTCGCCTTTTTTCTCACCAAATAAGATGGAAAGAATTGTGTCTTTCACAGAATCCGGATTAATGAACTTTAGTTTAAATATATGTACAGAACCAAATCCCCTGCCAATTTGATCAGCAACCCCTACGACCATAACATCGTCAACAAGTTGGTAGGTAAGCCCTTTGGTCTTGCACACCAAATCCAAGGCCGAAGCGTACGGAATATTCGTAAGTTGAATGGTAATCGTGCCCTTGACCGAGTCGTCAATTACCATATTTACCCTGCCAACAGTCGCCAGCGCGGTAAGTACATCCCGTACTTCACCATTGGTCACATTCATATTCACTTGGGGATTAGCTACCGCAACGCCTGTTATGGTAAAAGAACAGATCCACAACGCTACCAGTATTGATTTTATTAGACAGCGCATTGATAATTTCACCTTTCTAAAACCAAGACTTTTTCACCTTGTGGTCCCCAAAGCGTAACCGAGTTTTCCCCCACTGACAGCAGTTGATATGGTCCAAGATAATCCTTGATTTGATAGGAACCACTATTGCCTGCACTTTTAATTATCGCCACTTTTTGTCCGCCACCGCTCACTACACCAACAAGTTGTAATGAGATTTCCGGTATTGCAGACGATGGCAAAACATTGTTCAAAGCACTGGGATAATTCTTGGCCGGTGGCGGTGAAACTGGAACAGGTGCTACTTGTTGAAATTCTTGGGGAACGGCAAACGGGTCACGCATCACCGGCAGTGCCGAATATCCCATTACTGGCTGAATCAGCTCTTGTGAAACAATATCTTGTTGAGAGGTGTCAGAATAACTACCTGAGAACGCAGTCAGCCCCGGCGGCCAGAAGAAATAACCTAGTGCCGCTACTAGCAAGCAACAGATAATTAGTAATCGAGCACTATATTGCCGGAGGTTAAGCCTCGCCACAATTTGTACTCCTCTCTTAGAAAAACCTTACTCCATGGTTATTCACTCGTTAATTCGTATTCTATAGCTATTGATCGCCTGCCGCAAGTCCTCAATGCTGTCACCGCCAAATTTTTCGAGCAGGGACTGAGCCAGCACAATAGCCATCATGGCTTCGGCAACAACAGCTGCAGCTGCAACAGCACACACATCGCTGCGCTCCGTATTGGCCTTTATTGCTGTTTTATCTGCTATATCTACAGTGGCAAGAGGTTTCATCAATGTTGGAATGGCCTTCATTACCGCTTTGAGAATAATCGGCTCACCATTACTAATGCCACCTTCAATACCACCGGCATTATTAGTACGGCGATAATAGCCTTGCTTATTTTCATAATATATTTCATCATGCACCTGACTGCCAGGCAAATTGGCATAGGCAAACCCAGCCCCAAATTCTACCCCTTTAATGGCTTGAATAGACATAACTGCAGCCGCCAAACGGGTATCCAGACGCCGATCCCACTGCACATGACTACCTAACCCAGGCATAACCGGGGAAGCCATTACCTGAAATATGCCGCCGAGGGAATCACCAGCCGTCTTAGCCTTGGCAATAGCTTCTAGCATTTCCGTCTCGGTTTGCGCACCGCCGATATTTAAGACGCTAGAGGTTATGGTAATACCAGCCACAGCAATAAGTTGTTTGGCAATCGCGCCTACAGCCACACGGGCGGCAGTTTCACGAGCACTGGCCCGTTCCAGAATATCCCGGATATCATGCCGCTGGTATTTTAAAACACCTGGTAAATCAGCATGTCCGGGGCGGGGCGCAGTTATCTCGTCACCTTGCGACTGGCCAAAAACAGCCATTCGCTCCTGCCAATTTTCCCAGTCACGGTTAGATATCATCATTGTAAGAGGGCTGCCTAACGTACTGCCAAACCGTACACCTGATGTTATTTCGGCTTTGTCTTTTTCAATCTTCATGCGGCCACCCCGGCCAAACCCCTGCTGTCTGCGCGCCATGTCCACATTTATTTGGTCAAGATCTAATTGTAAACCAGCCGGAATACCTTCAATAATAGCGGTAAGCGCCGGTCCGTGTGATTCACCAGCTGTGAGAAATCTAAACATGGATTACACCTCTTTCAGGAAAATTACTTTTTAGTCGACGGAGCTGTATTTTGTGATTACAGCTTGGTCTCCCCAGCAACACCAAAGCTGTAGATGACCATAGTAAGTTTAACTTCCAGCATTCCTTGTTTGGCCTGGATATTGGTATTACTAATAGATGTGAACCGCTGGCTGCCCTCAATTGTCTTAATAAATTCCAATAGATTAGTAAATGAACCTGTTAGCAGGATTTCTATGGGAATTTCCAGATAGCCTGCTTTATTAATAGCAGCAGTCGGCTTAATCTCTGTAAGACGCATATTGCTTAGCTTGGATGCTTGTTCGATTTCCTTGATAAATTCACCAAGGTCCGGTTGATTCGGTAATTTAGCATCAATTAGCGTAAGCTTTTGGTCAAGCTCCTTTAGGTGGCTGCTGGAATCAGGATGCTTTTTGGCATAGGCTTCGATGACTTTTAAGTGTTCCCGCTCGGTTTGGTATTGATTTTTAACCACGGCAATAGTTGCACGCTGGGGGATAACTATCCCAATATAAAAAAGCAAGGTAACAAGTAGTGCACCAACCCCCAGCACGAAGCCCTTATACTGGGCTACTTTATATTTTATAGACCAATTACCCAGCCATTCCATTTGCACTATATCCCCTTACACTTTACAGTCATCTCAAATTTGGTATAGTTAAATTTGCTGTCTTGCTCGGCTTTAATGAGTACCGGTTCTGTTATTAACTTATCTTTTTCCAGACTGTCAAGATAGTTAGCCAAATCAGGATAAGTCATGGCATTACCTTTTAGTAAGATGCTATTTTTGTCGTTGGCAACAAGTTCTGTGAGCCAAATCTGCGGCGGCGTAATCATGGCAAAATGGCTAATCACAACATACCAAGACTTCTGTTCTTTAGTAATTGCAACTAAGGTATTGTTCTTTTTATCAATGGCCTGCTGTTTATTAGCAGCCAGTTGCATATTTCCCTCAGTAGGACGCAACAGGCTATAGTGTTGACGAGCTACTGCAAGATCCTTTTCCAGGGACCAAATAGTATACCAATTATAGACAAAAATACTGCCGTATAACACCAGCAGTATTATACCAGATAGGAAAACTGTTTTTCTGAATAGCCAGGTTGGCATTCGCTCTGATGGTGGCAGCAAATTAATCGTGATCACAGCTTACCGCCGCGCATAGCTAAGCCAATTGACAGCGCAAACTGCAAAGCCATATCTTGTAAATAGTGGGTATCAATACCCGGTGATAGCGTTACTGCCGTTAGCGGATTATGCAGCAAAACCGGTACTCCGCCCAGCTTTGCCGCAATATACTGTGGCAAATTAGTAAGTTTGGCTCCACCCCCGGTAAGATAGAGCTTATCAAAGACTGCTTCTCTGTTTTGAGCCTGATAATATTCAACCGTTCGCCGCACTTCGCGAGCCAGTTCATCTACCAACAAGTCAAATTGTTGGTAGATAAGTAGCTGTTTACCTTCAAAGTCAGAATTCTCACTATGCCGACGCTGCTTCAAACGTTCAGCCTCAGCATAGTCAAGTCCAAGCGTTCGCATAATTACCTCAGTAAAACTGAGTCCGCCAATGGGAATAAACCGGCTGACGGCTGGCGAAGCTCCCTGAAATAGCATTAACTGTGATACCTGACTGCCAATATCAATGATCATGGCAGTCTTCGCATCACTCAGTGAACGGTATATAGCCAAGGGTTCAATATCAATAGCAATCGGTATACAATCAGCCTGCTTTATAACGTTGACAAGAGTATTTACCAGTTCGTGCGGCGCGGCTACTAGCAGCACTTTTATCTCTAGCTCATTGTTGCCTGGTCCGACTACAGCAAAATCATAATAATAACTACCAGGTTCATAAGGAACATATTTCTCCATATCCCATTTTATGGCTTCTTTAATTTCGGCCTGATTCATTACCGGCAGCATTACCTCCCTAACGAACACTAAGCGACCGCTGACTGCAACAACAACCTCGCGAGAGACAATGCCGCTATTGATAAGCAATTGCCTGATAACCTCTGTTAGAGCTTTGGCATTAGTAATAACGCCATCTTCCATAACGTTCTTAGGCAAATCAAGTACGCCTACTGCTCTAAGTACTTTTTGTCGATTACCAAATGAAACTTCCGCTGCTTTAACACAGCTTGAACCAATATCAATACCAACAGCACTTGCTGGTTGCTTGATTAACCAGTTACCCAGCTTGCTTGTAATAGTAGCAAACCTATTTGCAATCATGATGTGGCTGACTAGACACAAGCTGAACCGCGTGGCTAATAGCTGTAACGACATCCACATTAAATTGTTGTTCCAGCGATTTTACTCTTGCAAAGGTTTCGCCCTGGCTAGTCACAACATACCGTGGCGTCAACATATTGAGAGCAATCGCGGCAATGTCATAACGGCATCTTTCACAAGTACAGACATTTCTATGGTTGTCCAGCACCTCAGCAAGCCGCTGAAAAACTAAATCTTCCATATAGTTTTTAACATGCATAACTATACCTCCCTAATGATAATTCCAGGAAACAATATTGAATTTGGGAACAACAGTAGCTTTTACTACAATTTGGCGGACCGCATTATTGACAACACCTTTTGCTTCAATCGTGATTGGGGTACCTGCAATAATCGTTACGCTATAGTTTCCGCTGCCTTCCTTATAGGGATTGACAGGCTTCCAGTTGGGATTTTTAGATAATTCGACAATCGATCGGCGTGCTCCTGCTTCCGCCAAGTACTGAGCAGCTATACCATCACGATAATTTGCCGCCATATTCACTTCGGTACTGCTCACACCAATAAAAGCACTACCCAAGACGCCTAAAAACAGCATCGCGACAAGGGCTGCCATACTTGCTGACCCATTCTGACTTTTACATCTGCTCCAAGCAAAATGCACTAGGTTCACCTCCGCGACGTGTTAAATGCCAGGGTAGCTGTCTGCATAGTATAAGCAATACCAGTCTGTTTGTCCCTAACAGTAAGCATAACAGTAACCAGTTTAATATATAGCAGTTTGCCATCCTTATCCAACATAGCTACTTCTTGTACAGCAAACCGTTTTTTATTGTCTGGATTATCTACAACTATGACTGTTCCTTCTGCACCGTCAATCCCATTTCCCGTAAGCGGGTCCTCTGCAGATCCATTCACACTTATACACAGAGCCTTGGTCTTCGGACTAACAGTAAACTTTATATTCCAGTCATTGCCATCCTTTATCACAAGTGTTTCATCAGCATCAGCTAACGATACATTCTTAGCATAACGCACATGCTGGGTAATTCGCTCAACTGCCAGTCGGGCAGTCTGCTGAACTTCAGCTTGCGAGCGGCCCAACTGCCAGGCTTTAACAGCAGTCGGCATCATAAGTGCAATGCCTGACACCAATATCACAATAATTGTCATTCCTGCAATCACTTCAACAAGCAGCATACCCCTTTGCCCAGACACATATCTCCTCATAACTACTCTACTAGTTAGCAAACTGCGGCAATTCCCGCAGCACATAAGTAACCATGCTAATTTTTTGGGTCCCTAACCATTCAACCTTCACGGTTACTTTAATAATTCGCTGCTTCGCCGGATACTCTGGGTCAAGCGGACTAAGCTCAGCCTGAGTAGTTCTTGTATAAGTAGCCTTATTCATAGCAATAAATTCGGTCGCAGACTGATAAGGAAAACTTAGGCTATTCCAAAATAGTTCATCTTTTATTTTCATTTGTTCCATTTGTGCTTGAACTAAGCTGGCAGCAACCGTATAATCTGCTGCATTGGCAGTAGCCTGTAGTGACTGGATAAACATCCCCAGTATGGCTACCAACGCTACTGTAATAACTACTATGGCTACTACTGACTCTACCAGCAAAAAACCGCGTTGACCCTTGACTAAATTCATAAAATTCTCCTCAACTAGCCCCCATTGCTGTCGGTAATTCGTACCCGTCCTGTTACAGGAGCCAACTTGATATACAGAGATTTACCTGTAACTTTACTCTGGAGTTCAATTGTTTGCTCACCCATAAATGGCATTCCATCCAGCCTAAATACAATATCGTCCGGATATCCCATCAGCTTTACAGAATTGGGTAAATAAACCTTACGTATGGTTTGCGGGCCGGCAGTAAAATTGTAGTGTGGTTCAGTATCATTAATAAAGCGGAGTTTATATGCGGTATCGCTACCATTGATTGACATTTGTTGCATACCACGTATATCGGCAGCTAACACCCGCGCCGCTCCATCCAGTTCATTTTCTGCTACTGCCTGATTCATTGTAGGAATAGCCATCGCTGCCAATAGCGCAATAATCGCCATAACAATGATTAGCTCAATTAGCATCGAACCACAATTTCGTTTATTACCGGCAGCCATTCCTCAAGCTCCCTCCCATCCCTATTTGGCAATTGTATGCAAATACCACCAAACAAGCTTACTTCCATATAATATACTAATAAAAGCTCCAATCGCAATAAACGGCCCAAAGGGTATAAAATCTTTGCGGCCTTTCACCTTGAGAATAAGCAATAACACGCCTCCGACGCCACCAATAATAAATGCTAACAACAGCGCAACGATTACTAGCTTTACTCCTAACCATAGGCCTAGCACAGCAACAAATTTGATGTCACCGCCGCCCATGCCACCGCTTGTAAGCACGGCGACAAGCAGCAGCAACCCACCACCGATCAGCGCGGCAATAAGCATATCAGCAATGCGGGGATAACCACTATATAGATTTATGGCGACCCCAGCTCCGGCAAACCAAATTAACACCTTGTCAAGGATAAGCTGGTGATCATAGTCAATGAACGTAATGACAATAAGAAACGCTGTAAATATAAGTACTTTAAGTAAGTCCGGACTCCAGCCAACAATCTGATAACACCATAGAAATAAAAGTCCGGTAATGAGTTCCACCACGGCATAGCGTGATGAATAAGGCTTGGCACAGTAGCGGCATTTGCCGCGCAAGAGAAGATAGCTAAGGATAGGAATTAAATCCCAGGCTTTAAGCTTAGTATTGCAATGTAAACAGTGTGATGTCGGGGTCACGATTGATTGGTTTTGCGGCAGACGGTAAATGCATATCGCAAGGAAACTGCCGATTATAATGCCAAGTATTAGTATCATAAAATCAAACATCATAAACTCCTAACCAAGTATAATTTAACTCAATAAATTAGTGCTCCCATGCGATATTACCAAGCAGGAGTAGTAGTGTCTGCAAATATTTTTGTACCAGTTGCTATTTCAATATACGCTCGATAGGTAGGTGAAGTCCCCTCGTTATCAAGTTTGTATGTTAGACTCAAACTACCCTTATACGGACTAGGCACAGTAGGTACTGCTACGATAAAATCAGGTGCTAATTTTAGCAATGTATCCGGATACTTACCCTCTTTAGCATTATACATAGAAATAGCACTATCTAATGTTCTTAAATCGGCCTGTATCTTGGCCTTATTAGCTGAATCAGCCGCAGAACCAAATTTTGGTACGGCAATTGCAGTGAGAATGCCAATTATAGCAATAACCACCATTAATTCAATCAATGTAAACCCTTTTTGACTCCTCATTTTGTTTTTGATGTTTATAATAATCTTTACCCCCCTTATACTGTTATACAATTTTGTCGAAATTAGTAAGAACATCAAACATCGGCAACATTACTGCAATCACGATAAACCCAATAATCACTCCCAAAACGCCAATCAAGATGGGCTCCAACATACTACTCAACCGATTAACCAGGTCCTCAACATCACTATCATAAAAATCGGCGATTTTCTCCAACATCATATCCAATTCACCGGTTTCTTCGCCGATAGCCACCATTTGCACCACCATAGGAGTAAAAACATTGCTCGATCCTAATGGTGCTGCCAGCCCCAGTCCTGCACGAATACTAATCTGAGCCGCAGTCAACGCTCTGGTCATACTGAGATTACCTGAAGTCTTTTTTACTACTTCAATAGCGGTAATAATAGGCACCCCGCCCCGCACTAATGTAGAAAGCGTACGACTAAAGCGGGCAATGGCTACCTTACGCCATAATAAACCAAACACTGGTAAAACAAACAACAGCTGATCTACAACCAGTCGACACTTAGGCTGCCGTTTTACTAATAGTAATCCATAGCTAACCACTGTTAACATAGCAGCCAACCACACCCCGTAATGAGTAATAAAACCGCTTAGATCTACTAGAATACGTGTCGAAAGAGGTAAGTCAACCTTCATATTCTCAAACATTTTCATAAAAGTCGGCAAAACAAAAGTCAAAATAAAGGCAACTGCTACTAACGCCATACCGATAACCACTATCGGATAAACCATGGCAGATTTTATCCGTTCATTCAGCTTGTGTTCTTTTTCTAAATGAGTTGCCAACCTGTTTAGTACCTTGTCAAGCACACCACCTACTTCCCCGGTTTCCACCATACTGATCATAATCTCGGGGAAAATATTCAAGTACCTCTTCATCGCCTGTGACAGCGTTTCGCCTTCCTGTATCTTCTTATAAATAACCTGTAAAGCAGCTTTGAGTTTGGGGTTGTAGGTTTGGTCAATTAAAATACTCAGACAGGCTACCAACGATAATCCAGCATCCACCATGGTGGAAAACTGCCGGCAGAAAACAGCCAGTTCTTTTATACTAACCCGCTGCAGGCTTGTCAGCAACGTTTGGGTATAGATTGCTGATTTTTGCAATTTAATCTGAGTTACGAAATAGCCTTTATCCTGAATATAGGCGGCTACTGCGGCTTCGCTTTCGGCCATGATATTGCCTGACAACAACTGACCATCACGATTTTTTGCCCGATAGCTATATGTTTTGGCCACCTAACCACACCTCGCTGTTTACTTAAAAAGATTAGCCGTTTACCAACCGGACAAATGTTTCCTGATCCATCGCCCGCGCCAGTGCTTCCTCATAAGTTACAATACCCTTCCAATATAAATCACGCAGCGACATATCCATAGCCTGCATGCCAGTCTTAGCCCCTGTTTGGATAACCGATAGAAGCTGCTGGGTCTTGCCTTCGCGGATTATATTGCGCACCGCTGGCGTTGCCATTAGCACTTCTATGGCGGCTACCCGGCCTGAATCATCGCGGCGCGGCAATAGCTGCTGCGCCACAATTCCCTGCAACGTAGATGACAGCTGAGTCCGGACTTGCTGCTGCTGGTAGGGTGGAAATACATCAAGAATACGGTCAATGGTCTGCGCAGCATCACTAGTATGTAAGGTAGCAAACACCAAATGACCAGTTTCGGCAGCAGTTATGGCAATACCAATTGTCTCTGCATCGCGCATCTCACCCACCAGAATTACATCTGGATCTTCCCTGAGTGCTGCCCTGAGCGCGTTGGCGAACGACTTGGTATCAGTGTTAATCTCGCGTTGATTAATAATACTTTTTTTATGCGTATGCAGATATTCAATAGGATCTTCCAAGGTAAGAATGTGACAAGCCCGCTCGGTATTAATTAAATCAAGCATGGCTGCCAATGTAGTTGATTTCCCGCTGCCGGTAGGCCCAGTGACAAGCACCAGTCCTCGCGGCTTACGAGCCAATACTTTTACCACTTCCCTATGCCCAAGCTGTTCTAATGTAGGTATCTGCTCAGTCACCACCCGGATAGCCATGGCGCTTGAACCACGCTGTCGAAACGTGTTAACACGAAAACGACTCAAACCCGCTATAGCATACGAAAAATCAAGCTCGCCAAGCTGCTGAAATTTTTCTTTCTGCTCAGTATTAGTAATTGCCATAACCATTGCTTCAGTATCTTTATCGTCAAGCACCGGATATTGAGTAGCAGTTAAAACACCGCTGATACGAAAAATTGGAGAAACCCCGCTAGTAAGATGAATATCAGAGGCCTGTGCTACTACGGCTTCTTGCAGCAGATTATCTATATTTAGCATCGGTCATCCCCCCTTCTCCCTATCATGTTCCAGAGTAGGCAACTCGCATAACCTCTGACACTGTTGTAAGTCCGTTATAGGCCTTAGCAATACCATCGTCGCGCATTGATATCATACCTTCTTGCGCGGCAAGCGTTGCTAATATGTCATTAGATACTTGTCGGTTAATAGCCTCGCGCACTGCTGAGCTGACAGACATTACTTCCTGGATGGCCATACGGCCAAGATAGCCGGTATGACTGCAACATGAGCAACCAGCACCCCGATATAAGACAATTTCCCGACCGGAATTACTTCCCAGAAACTGCCGCTCCAATGAACCAACCTCAGGCACATACTTTTGTTTGCACTCCGGGCATATCACCCGTACCAGCCGTTGAGCAACAATTCCGAGCACCGAAGAGGCTACCAGAAATGGTTCAATACCCATATCAATTAGCCTGGTAATTGCCCCAGGCGCATCATTGGTATGTAGTGTGCTAAATACCAAGTGGCCAGTAAGCGCCGCACGAATGGCAATATCAGCTGTCTCAGCGTCCCGTATCTCACCGACCATCACTACATTGGGGTCCTGACGCAAAATAGAGCGCAAGCCATTGGCAAAATTCAGGCCAGCTTTATGATTTATCTGCACCTGATTGACACCGTCCAACCGATATTCAACCGGTTCTTCGATAGTGATAACATTTTTGCTTGGAGTACTAATTTCAGTTAGAGTTGAATATAAAGTTGTTGTTTTGCCCGATCCTGTTGGTCCTGTTACCAGAATCATGCCATAGGATTGGGAATACAACTTCCGATACCGCGTTAAATTGTGGGAAGCAAACCCTAATCCCGTAATATCACAAATGATCGAGTTTTTATCAAGTATCCGCAAGACAATTTTTTCACCAGTTATTGTTGGCAAGGTAGACACCCTAAGATCAATCTCCCGGCCAAATTCCTGAACCTTTATCCGCCCATCCTGCGGCAGCCGTTTTTCGGCAATGTCCATTTCACTCATAATTTTAATCCGAGAAATAATGGCCGCATGGGCATGGCGTGGAAAAGTAACAACTTCTCGCAACACGCCGTCAACTCTGAACCGGACTCTAAGCGACTTCTCCTGTGGTTCAATGTGAATATCGCTGGCACGTTCTTTAATGGCTTGGCTGATGATGGAGTTAACAATACTTACTATTGGTGCATCATCTGTCAGTTGAACTTCAGTAGTACTGTCGGATTCATCTGCTTTCAGCTTGTTAACAGCCTTCTCAACTAAGTCCTGCACACCATAAGACTGATTAATGGCCCTCATAATTTCACGTTCAGCGGCGATTACTGGTTCAACTTCGCAACCGGACACCAGCCGCACATCATCAATAGCAAAAAAGTTGGTGGGATCAGCCATGGCTAGTGTTAACTTACGCCCCTCTTTTTTGATAGGAATAACCTGATAGCGTTCAGCCAGGGAAACAGGTATCGTTGCAGCGATTTCGTGCGAGATATCCATAGCCACCATGTTAACAAATGGCACACCGAGCTGGAATTCCAGTACTTTCATCATACTGGCTTCAGTAATATAGCCTAAATTGATAAGTATCTTTTCCAGGCGTTCACCCGTCCTTTTTTGAACGCTTACTGCCTGCTCCAGTTGCCCCTGTCTGAGATAGTTAGCTTCAATTAGCAACTCCCCCAAGTGTTTACGGTTATTTAACATGCTGTTGTCTCCACGCCTTAGTCGTTCTATCCAGGAAAAGTTAACCTTTCCTGTTGGAAAAAAAGCAACCGGCAAAGCAAAACATAACTTGTTTTGCAGATGGTCGGTTGCTTTACTTACTCTGCCTGAACTATGGGCTTTACTATAGTCCCAAGCTTCATTGCCACATATATTTACCAATTTTTACAATTAATGTTTTATATTGACTGTATTCGCATTACAAACAAAAATTCCTGCTATAATACGCAGATTTTTTAATAAAATTCAAATATATTTCATTAATTTTTATTAATAGCGTCTAACCCTGCTAGCAACGCCTGACGCATTACCTGCGGGTCTGCTTTGCAGCCTGTCCACAATTCAAATGCCAGCGCTCCTTGCTCAATCAACATACCTGCCCCGCCAACTACCGTATGTCCCCGGCGAGTACCCTCAGCCATAAAACTAGTTATCGGCGGATTATATACTAAATCAGAGATTACCACTGACTGTTGGAGGAGCTCCCAAGGAACTGATGGTTGACTGGCAATAGCCGGATACATACCCAAAGGGGTTGCATTAACCACAAGATTGGTCTGAGACAATGCTGCGGCAAACGTACTACTATCCCAAGCGACACCATTTACAGGTACAGTTCCAGCAAATAACTGCGCAATGCCATCAGCCTTGCTTTGATCACGAGCCCCAATAGTTACTGAGTCAATATTGGCACCGACCAATCCAGCAACTACCGCCCGTGCTGCACCACCTGCTCCGAAAATAACGGCAGATTTACCAGCTACAGTAATGCCTGCTTGCTCAAGGGAATGGATATAGCCGCCAGCATCGGTGTTATAACCAATTAGGCGTTCTTCTTTAACTACTATGGTATTAACAGCTCCGACCAACTTAGCACTGGTATCAATTTCATCCAAATAATCCATTATGGCAACTTTGTGCGGAATAGTCACGTTCACACCGACAAACCCCAGCGCCCTAATCCCCGCAACCGCTTGTGGCAATAACTTCGGCGGCGTAGACAACGGCAAATATACGTAATCCAAGCCACTAGCAGCAAAGGCGGCGTTGTGCATGGCCGGTGATAATGAATGGCCCAGTGGCCAGCCTAGCAATCCTACTTTTTGGGTTTTGGTAGTTATCTGCATACTTATTACTCCTCCGGTATTCAATTATACTTATACGCAAAATTTACTTTTCTATAGTCGCCCAGTCACTTTCAATAAATGTACAGCCAGCTTTTCCAGTTGGCGGGTAACTTTTGTGCCAATAAATTCTTTAGTAGTCAATGGTTTAACCCAAATAGTAACCATGCCAAGCCGATTACCACCTAATATGTCTGTAAAGAGCTGATCCCCGACAACAGCAACTGTTTCTGGGCGTAATTCCATAGTCTGAGCCGCTTGACGAAAGCCACTGCGTAATGGTTTTAGCGCCCGGGCCACGAAGGGAACGCCGCATTGTTCCGCTATTTTTCTCACTCGCCTTTTGCCATTATTAGACACGAAACATAGTTTGAAATCCTGGGCAGCCAAATTATTTAGCCACACCAATACTTCCGGACAGATATCCGGGCTGTTCCAAGGAATTATGGTATTATCAATATCAAACGCTATACCGCGAATACCACGTTGCTTCAATTCAGTAAACTTGATATCATACAAAGTATTTACCATCATACAAGGCACTAATAATTTAAGCAATTTTCCCTCCCACTTCACTTCGTGTCAATTAATAAAAATTATAGCATGATGAAAAAAATAAGAAAAGAAAAAAGCCGTAACCCGAAGGCAATACGGCTAACTATCATCTCAAAATATTGATGAGTTAAACTGCTTTGTGACTCATAGCGGAAAGACATTCTTTACAAACATTTTTTCCCTTGAATTTTGTTACCTCAACAACACTTTCGCAAAATACACAAGCAGGCTCATGTTTTCGCAAAACGATTCGGTCATTTTCGGTATATATCTCGAGGCCATCTTTTTGTTCGATGCCAAAGATACGACGCAATTCAATAGGTAATACTACTCTACCGAGTTCATCCACTCTTCTAACAATTCCAGTAGCTTTCATTTTTCATTTCTCCCCATTCTGCCATATTCGACAAAAAATTACAAGTTAAATATACCAATTTATATAATACTTGTCAATCATCTTTTTTCAGTATAAGCACATAATCAGAACATTCCCCTACAAAGTGATAAAGAATAGGAAACAAAAACCGCCCACCTGAAGGCAGACGGCTAAATTCTCTATTCACCACGTTCCATTACAACAATTACTTTAATTCGCCACTGCCTATTAACATACTCAACGTATTCTGCAGTGGCAAAATGCTCTAAGACCTGATGCAAAGCTTCTTTGGCGGCAACTAATTGTAATCCCCTGGACGGTGTTGTATTAGGATCATCAATTTGCTTGACAATACCATTATACTCATTAATGGTATTCAATAGAGCTGTTTTGAGTTTTCGTTCCATGGTGACCTTCCTCCCATCCATCTCTCCGCTATCACTATAAGAAAAGCGCCCGAAGGACGCTAAAACAGTATAATTGTTTTGGAACCTACTTTGGAGTGCAGCTCTTTTTCTAACAAACTCTTAAAAGACGTTTTTGGCTTTTTCCTGGGAGAATATGTGGTTTCAGTATATTGGTCTTGCATATTCGCTTTTTGGCTAGGCAAAATAGGGACAACCTTAGTAATCATCAAGCTAATCACCATCCATGCTTTTACAGATATATTCTCCATCTGGGAAAAAATACCTTCAAAATACGGGACTGTATAAAAAATTTTATGTAGCTTTGCACAACATTTTTATTGCAGCATAAGTATTAGGTGGTGCCTGGAAGAAAATAGCCGCCAACATTATCGGTGGCGGCATTAGCCATCTACTTCCAAACCCAAAACCCATGTTTTGTTCGCTTAACTTCTTCAGAGTGATTTCTGAGAATCTTTACATATTCGCGTCTGTTTATGTGCGTCATAGTCATCCTCCTTTATTGAGTCTCTATGACAGCATGCGTTTGTATTCGTTAAATTATTCGAACCACCCAATAAGTATGAAATTCCTGCCTTATATAAGCATGGAAAATAGCCAATCGACCTTCAACCCAATTATTTTCTGATATATATAATTACTTACAAGGGAACACTAAATTAGGAGGTGGTAATTAATGCGTAAAAAATCTCAAATGGAATCGTTTGCAAGTGAATATGCCATGAGTGCTGGTGACAACGGGTTATCGCGCGAGGAAATCAACAAATCGATTGTTTCTGAAGCCATGACCAATGAGCATAAACACAGAGAAGCGTTTGATGAGTTTTTAAAAGATGAGGCGGCAGACTAGCCGCCCCTTTTTTCTATATATTCCGCAATAACGAAGTTTACAGGCACAGGCGGGTGGTGGGGTCTAACAGCTATTTAGGTGTAGTATCACTTGCAGATAATGTCTTGCCTAACTTGGTAATAGCGTGTTTTTCTATTCTACTAACATAGCTGCGATAAATCCCTAATATTTTGGCAATGTCGCGCTGGGTTTTTCGTCTGCCGTCAGGCAAACCGAAACGCATTTCAAGCACCCATTTTTCCCGGGCTGTCAGACGATGGATTTCACGGGTCAATCGTTCCTGCTCACATAAACTTTCTACAGCTTCACCCACAATATCAGGAGCTGTACCCAATACGTCAATTAAAGTTATCTCATTAACCCTGTGTATTTATATGTAATTTTCAACATTTACTTACAATCTTCCTATAGGGACATTTAGGTATGTCTCGTTTCGGCGACTTATTCTTTACTACGGCTAAATTTTTAACAATACAACTAGCTGATTGTTTATTTATTCCCTCTATTGAGAATTTAATTCCTTTAGGTATTAGGATTAATCCATTTACATTAATCAGCATTTCTTCTTTGCTTTTGCTATGCGATAGTAACAATCTTATCTCGCCTTGTAATACATAGATTACTCGATAGCCCGCATCCGCAAGATTGCTATGTATTATGCCGTATAGTTTTCTTATACATTCGAGATGCAACTCCGGACATTCAATACACTTTTTAATACTTTCATTACTAGCATCTTTAGCATAAAGTGGCCCATAAGAACAGGAATACTGCTCCGAAGACATCAGTTTAGTAAGTAAAGACATAAAACAACTTCCTCCACAGACCTTTGAATATATTTTTATATCATAACATATTCTAGGACAAAAGTCCTAGAAATTTTGATTATTTATCATCCCCTCCACTTTCAATATATGCGTGTCTGCTTGTCTCTTATCCCAGCTGCTCAAGTTGCAGCGGCTGCACTTGTAGCAGCTCCCTTTTTATCAGGCAGTCATGAAACAAGTAGCGTCAATCACCCTGTACTGGTAAAGGGGCTATGGAAAAACTTAGATAAGTTTTCCCATAGCCCCACTGTAGGTTTATCTTAGTATGCGAGTCAAGACTCCCACCTCTACAGGCGGCGTTAATTCAGGTGGAGTAGACTCTCCACCTGATTCCCCAATGTTTCAGCTATGCTGAAACGAGTTCACTTATTGTCATGAAGAGTTCAGCTAAATAATAGTAATAAGTAACCGCTGTCCCCTGGCAAAGCATTTTTCATGTATTATCATTGCAGGTTGGAGCGTGACTATTATGGCCAAAAACCGTTATCAACACACCCGCATAACACGCCCCCGTGAAGAATGGATTGACGTGGAAGGAAAGCACGAAGTATTAATATCTAAAGAGATGTTTGCCACAGCTCAAGCTATTTTGAAGGGTAAATACCATGTTCCTTATCAGATCGACACTGGCATCACTAATCCATTGGCTGGGCTGGTTAAATGCGCTATATGCGGCGCATCTATGGTATATCGCCCATATACTCACCAACAGTATCCTCACTTGCTATGCTACAATCCGCAATGCCCAAATAAAAGCAGTCGCTTGGAATATGTCGAGCAGCAAATAATTGACGGCCTTACCGCCTGGATTGAGGAATATCAGGCCCAGTGGGAGAAACTACAACTAAATTTAAATGCCTTTGGTCGTTACTTCGGTAATGACTAAAGGCATTTTAGGTTATTCTGATAATGGGGCTATCGTGAACGTCCCGGTTTTTCAGACCGTTTAAGATGCTAAGCCAGAACTAGGCGCTTTCGTTTTCTCCCCCCATAGGCCAAGCACGTCCCGGAGTTTGTACGCCGATAGCAACATAGGTAGCAGGCTCCTGAGCGCATCGACAGCTATTTAGGTGTAGTATCATTTGCAGACAGTGTCTTCCCTAGCTTGGTAATAGCGTGTTTTTCTATTCTACTAACATAGCTGCGAGAAATTCCTAAAATTTTGGCAATATCGCGCTGAGTTTTTCGTCTGCCGTCAGGCAAACCAAAACGCATTTCAAGCACCCATTTTTCCCGGGCCGTCAGACGATGGATTTCACGGGTCAATCTTTCCTGCTCACATAAACTTTCTACCGCTTCACCCACAATATCAGGAGCTGTACCCAATACGTCAATTAAAGTTATTTCATTGCCTTCTTTGTCAACCCCAATCGGATCATACAAACTAACTTCTGTGCGAATGCGCCGGGTGCTTCTCAGATGCATGAGTATTTCGTTCTCAATACAGCGGGCAGCATAGGTGGCAAGTCTAATTTTTTTGGCCGGATCAAAGGTGTTAATCGCCTTAATGAGGCCAATGGTGCCAATAGAGATTAGATCATCAACATCTTCACCTGTATTATCAAATTTTTTAACAATATGGGCTACCAGTCTCAGGTTACGTTCAATTAATACACTACGGGCGACTTCATCCCCGCCTTTTAGCCGTTGCAAGTAGACACGCTCATCTTTCTCTGACAACGGTAAAGGAAACGTATTATTGGCTATGTAGGAAACAAGCAGGGTGATGCCTTTAATTATTGATGTTGCTAATACCGTTAAAAACGAAATAGCCATTCAGTCATTCACCCCCGAAAAGTCTGTCGATAAAGCTTATGGGTCGGACAAGGTGAATGTGCCTGGCAACAAAAAATATTTATTACTCATACCTTGCACGAAGGCTATAAGTAGCCTATAATCCAAATAAGAAACGGTTGCTATTCAAGGGGGTATGGCTTGCATGGAACATTATATTGCTGACATTGGCATATTCTTTGCTAGCTCATTAGTACTACTATATATACTGTGGGACAGATTGTTTCCGGAAGAATAGTAACAAACAAGAACGAGATTGCTTTTTGGGCAATCTC
>Ga0316604_10001733_pt1 | contig 18339 bp, 11 predicted proteins | sample OWC_soil_day20_C_FD_207650 | JGI IMG/M metagenome (GOLD analysis project Ga0316604, IMG submission 207650) | Wetland soil microbial communities from Old Woman Creek delta, Ohio, United States - OWC_soil_day20_CT | ecosystem: Environmental > Terrestrial > Soil > Wetlands | place: USA: Ohio... | reverse complement strand
TGAACCATCCATTCTCAATGCACCTGTGATGAAGAACTGATCACGGTATTTAAAGTTCTGCTGAATGAAAGCACCGGAGATAGACAATTCTGTACGCTGGTCAGCACCAGTGATAGCAGTAGCTGCACCGCTTACAGTTGTGACGAAGGGAGGCAGACCACGACCCTGTTGCAGGGAGTAATGCATTCGCTGGTATTGCTGTGAATAACCGAGTTGTGTTACAGAAGCCAGACGGCTGGTGATCTGTGCATTGTAAGTCGCATTCACGTCATGGTTGATCATGAAAGAGATGTTGCTACCTGCACTTGCATAACCATTCTGGGTAGGGTCCAGTGTAGAACCACCACCATAGAAGCTTGAGCTTACATTATACTTGTAAGGAGGAATGAGGGTAGTACCATCCTGGCTATAGTTGTCAATACCCATATGATAATCGACAGTCAGGTTCTTCACGGGTTTGAGTTTGATACCCGCCCCCGCGATGATCCTGCTCGTTTGCTGCTGTTGTTTGATGTCCTCTATTACGGAAACCGGGTTCACACGTCCACGCTCGCCTACAGCCTGAATATTACCCACAGCATCTCTTGCCCAGATGTCGTAGTAGTTACCAATGATGGTCACAGAGTTGGTCGGTGAGAAGAAGGAGTTACCATCCGGTTTCTCGTTTGATTTGCTATAAACATAGTTCATGGTGGCATTAAAACTAATCCACTTATTCAGCTCCTGATCGAGGTTTAAACGGAAGCTGTAACGGTTGAAATCAGTATTTCTTACAATCCCCTGGTTGTAGAGATAGCCAGCAGAAGCGTAGTATTTGGTTTTATTTTGTCCCCCGGTAACAGAGATGTTGTTATCAGCACCTACACCAGTACGGAAGATGTAGTCCTGGTAATCGTAACGTTTTACATCGGTGGTCGTGGTGATAGTAGGCGTCAGGATCGTTTGAGTAGAAGTAGCCGGATCGCCACCGAACTTGGTAGGCGCCTGGTTTACTTCCAGTTTTTTACGCAGTTCGTTTACATTGAAACTGGTGCTGAAGTTCACTACAGGAGCACCGCTGGAACCACGTTTGGTAAAGATCTGTACCACACCGGCATTTGCACGGCTACCATAGATGGCAGCTGCTGCTGCACCATTCAGTACTTCAATACTTTCAATATCCGCAGGGTTGATATCAACCATACGGCTCTGCCCTACGTTACCTACAGAGTTACCACCGGCATAGCTTGCATCGGCATTGGTAACACGGGTGGTAGAGTTGTCGATGATAACCCCATCAATGATATACAACGGATCAGTAGAACCACCGATGGTACTGATACCACGGAGTTTTACGGAGATACCGCCTGCAGGGTCACCGGAGTTTTGCGATACCTGTGCACCGGCAGTCTTACCCTGTAAAGCCGCCAGTACGTTGCCGGTGGCGCCTTTGGAGAGTTCTGCTGCTTTTACAGTGCTCACATAACTACCCAGTTGTTTGCGGGTAGTACCTGCCGAAGTACCTGTTACCACTACTTCATCCAGTTTGGATACGGAGGTACCGAGCTGTGTGTTTAAAGTATAAGTTTTTCCTGTACCAATTACCAGGTCACTTTGTTTTTGTACGAAACCGATTCCGGAAAAACTCACTGTGTAAGTACCTGGTTTCAGATCAGCATTGATCACAAAGTTTCCATCTCCATCAGTCATTGCTCCGGATTTGGTGTTTTTGATGGCTACCGTGATCCCTGGCAATGGTGTGCCGGTTTCGTCTGTTACTTTACCCGTCAGCTTTACCTGTGCAAAGGCGGCTGCGGCAGTTAAACACTGCATGACAAAGAAGAGTAACAGATACCTGCATTTGACATGCCGGAATAATTGATACATTCTCATAGCTAATTTTTAAATGTGAAGACGATAGATCCTGGCATACTATCCCCATGTCCCATAGGGATAAATGTTTTTTTGATTAAAAGATGATTACAGGGTGCTGGCTGATGGCAATAGGTTTCACTCACCTATTTTCAGGCGATACACTTTCACTGTTTACGACAACGATCCTGCAAAATGAATTACTGATTCTCCTTAGCGCATAGCTTCCATTCTAAACGACGATTTGATTTCCGGGCAGCTGTACGGCCCTGGTTTATTCACAAGTGTTTTATAATATCTGAATGCCTTTTTTCTTGTAAGGCTGTAGTTTTTTGGAATTCGGTGGCAACTCTGTTATTAAAATATCTATCTCCTCTACATCACAGATCTTCAGTTGTTCGGCAGTATCCAGTTTTTCTGAAATGGATAATACGACTACCTTTTTAGAAGTGCTGATCATAGCTCGTTTTACCTGTACCACTTCCCAGTCATTGTCTGTAAGACCATCATTTGCATCCATGGCATTGTTTCCCAAAAAACATAGATCTGCTTTGATCATCTTAATCTTTGAAATCGCTTCTCCTCCTACTGTGATCTTGGAACCTTTTGCCAGCTTATCTCCTATCACGATAACTTCGATGTTAGGATGGTTGGCATATTCAAAAGCTGCCGGTAAACTTACTGTAATAAAGGTGGCCTGCAGGTCTTTGGGCAGCATACGCGCAAGTTCTGCGATGGTAGTACCACCCGTTGTTAATACAAACATGCCATCCTGTATGAGCTGTACTGCTTTTAACGCGATGGTCTTTTTATCTTCTACAGCATATACATCCTGTGAAGTGATACCGAGATGAAAAGAATTGGATAATGCGCCACCATGTACTTTGATGATCTTACCTTCCTGCGCCAGTTCTGCCAGGTCTCTGCGGATTGTATCTTCAGATACCTGGATCTGTTCACTCAGATGTGAGGACAGCACCTTATTATGTAAGTTCACCTGGTGAAGTATATAGGCGTGGCGTTCTTCTTTTAGCATCTTAGTTTGGTTGAAAATTTAATAGGTGCGATCCGGAGTTGAAATTCAGCAAAAAAACGCACAAATCCAAATATAAATCCGCATTTTTTTGCTGGTTCACGCATTTTTTTTTGAGAAACTTGCTGGTTTATGCAGGAAATGAATATTTTCCCATGGTGATAGCTGGCATTCCAGGCTTTCCGAAGTTGATTCCTTCTCCCATTACAGCTTCATTTGCCAGGATAGCAAATAATACCGCTTCTTTCGCATCGCCGGCTATTCCCAGTTCACTGGTGGTATTTATTCTTAAGTGCGGCATGCGGGCTTTTATCAATCCGACTAATAATGGATTGTGTGCACCGCCGCCACTCATGTATACTGCGTAAGATCTGTCTGCGTCCAATACACTCAGCAATGCATCGGTAATAGTATCTGCACTGAATTGTGTAAGGGTGGCCATAACATCGAATGGATTGACCTCAATGCCTTGTTGTGCCTTTAGTACATACTCTTTGCTGAATAATTCCGGACCCGTCGTGCGGGGAAATCCTTCTTTGAAAAAGGAGTTTTCTTTTAGTGCTGCCAAGAGTTTTTCATTCACTGTACCCTGCTTTGCAAATTGTGCATCTTCATCATATTCTTTTTGGAAATAATGACGGGCAAATGCATCCAGCAAGGTATTGCCGGGTCCTGTATCTGTCACGAATACTTTGTTTGCATCCAGTGATCCCGGCAGGAATGTGAAGTTCGCAATACCACCCATGTTCAACATGATCCTGTCTTCTCCCTCCTGAGAGAATAAACAATAATCGCCGTACAAGGCAAGTGGTGCGCCCTCTCCTCCTGCTGCAATATGCTTCTGGCGAAAATCACTCAGGGTGATGATGCCAGTTTTTACTGCAATGTGATCCCCATCTCCGATCTGTAAAGTAGCATTTGGAAATGCTGCCTGCTGATGCAATATCTTAGGACTATGATACACTGTTTGTCCGTGTGATGCAATCAGATCGACTGCTGACGGATCTATATTCCATTGCTGTAAGCATTGTAATATCCATGCTGCATGATGATTGGCAATCCATGGATTGAGCAGACAAAGCTGCTGAAAGGAAATGGTTTCCTTTGCAAAGATCTTGCGGATCTCGTCCTTCACTTCGATGGGATACGGTACCGTTTCAAATTGTTCCAGCAATACTTTTGTATCCATACCACTGCCACTGATCGCGCACAATGCCACATCCAGTCCGTCGAGCGATGTACCCGACATCAACCCGATAATACGTCGTACCGGCTTTTGTGTGATGGTAAAAAGTCGTTGTAAATTACTGTTCATGCATCCGGCTTTCAATGGCGGCTCTTACACTGCCATGCTCTTCGATCAGTTGTTTTGCTTTTTCTTCGTCTACTACCAGTTCGCTCATCACCATTCTGATGCCCCTGTCTATCAGTTTATGATTGCTCAATTGCATATCTACCATCTTATTCCCTTTTACCCTGCCCAGTTGTATCATCACGGTGGTAGAGATCATATTCAACACCAGCTTTTGTGCAGTACCTGCTTTCATACGCGTGCTTCCTGTCAGGAATTCCGCACCCACCGGCACTTCTATGGGATATTCCACTTCAGCTGCCAATGGGCTGTTCAGGTTACAGGTTATACAGCCAGTCACAATACCCCTGGCACGCATTTGTTGAACCCCACCTATTACATAAGGTGTAGTACCTGAGGCAGCGATACCAATCACTACATCATTCTCATTGATGTGATAGGCATCCAGGTCTTTTGCTGCCTGTTCTTTATCGTCTTCTGCAAACTCTACTGCTTTGCGGATGGCGGTATCACTACCTGCTATCAACCCGATCACCAGATCAAAACCTACTCCAAATGTGGGTGGGCATTCTGATGCATCCAGTATGCCGAGACGCCCGCTGGTACCTGCGCCGATATAAAAAAGGCGACCTCCTTTTTTCATTCGTTCTACAGTAGCTGTTACCAGCTTCTCTATTTGTGGCAGCGACTTTGCAACTGCCTGTGGCACGGTGGCGTCCTCACTGTTAATACCTTCCAGAATGGCTTTTACGCTCATCTTTTCCAGGTTGTTAAAGCGGGAAGACATTTCAGTAGTTAGCATATTATAAAAGTGTTTTTTCTGAGGGTTTTGAGAAGATCCATAATCCGGCGAACATGAGGATACCGTTTATCAGTAGTAGTTCCAATCCTATCTTAAACTCGCCCAGTATTTTTGATTGATATGTATCCAACAACAAACAAACCAATGGTGCTACAACTGCAATAACAGGCACAGCCTTGTCACTGACGCGACGCTTTGTCAATATACCAAAGGAGAATAATCCCAGTAATGGACCGTATGTATAACTCGCTACTGTGAGTATCACACCGATCATACTGGCACTGCTAATCCACTTGAAGACCAGTACGAATAGCAGGAAAATGAATGTAAATACCAGGTGCACGCGCTGCCTGGTTGACTTTCTTTGTTTTTCATCGAGTCCCGCATTTCTGTTGATACCCAGAATATCTATACAGTAAGAGGATGTCAATGCCGTGATAGCACCATCTGCACTTGGGAATAAGGCAGAGATCAATGCTACGATAAAGATGATGGACATGTACGCAGGCATGTGGTTCAATGCCAGTGCAGGGAAGAGTTTATCGCCCTTTACATCTACATGCAGTTGCTCTGCATACAGGTATAATAAACCACCTAAGAAGAGGAACAACATTAATACCACCATCAGGATGAGGGATAAGGTCACCACATTCTTCTGTGCATCCTGAAGTCTTTTTACAGAAATGTTTTTCTGCATCATTTCCTGATCCATACCTGTCATGGTGATGGTGATGAACGCCCCACCCAGTATCTGTTTCAGGAAGAAAAGTTTACTATTCGGATCGCCGAAGAAGATGCGGGTCATGCCCTGCTGCGACATTCTGTTCAGACTTTCACCCATACTGATATCCATGGTGTGCAGGATGTAGATGGTGCAAAGTACTAACCCCAGCAGCATACAGGTAGTTTGTAAGGTATCAGTATATACAATGGTCTTGACCCCTCCTTCGAAAGTGTAGAGTAAGATCATGACCAGGATCACCAGCGTAGTGACCCAAAATGGAATACCAAACTGATTCATGATAGCTTCCTGCAGAATATTCACGACGAGATACAACCTTGCTGTAGCCCCCAGTGTTCTGGATAATATAAAGAAGGAAGCACCTGTTTTGTAAGAGGCGACACCGAAACGGGTCTGCAAATAATTGTAAATAGAAGTAAGCTTCAACCTGTAATACAAAGGCAACAGGACAAAAGCAATAACCAGGTAACCTAACAGGTACCCGATGGTCACCTGAAAATAGGAGAAGGAATTCTTAGCGACATCCCCGGGTACACTCACAAAAGTGACACCACTGAGGGAGGTACCAATCATCCCAAAGGCAACCAACATCCAATTACTGTTGCGGTTACCAATAAAAAAGGATTCGTTACTGGAATTACGGCCGGTGTACCAGGCTACTACCAATAAAATAATAAAATAGACTACGACAATTGAGAATAAAAGCACTGGTGACATAACCGATAATCAATTTTGGCAGATAAAACCGCATAAAAACGCATTCCCGCAAATAAACTTACAGAGAAAAACGCAAAAAAACTAAAATAATGTGCAAAAAGACGAATAAATTTACATTTATCCTGATTCTACAGACAAAGATAAGTGTATGAAAAAACTATCCATACTATTGCTGCTACTGTTTTTACATCTTTCGGTGACCGCGGACTGGATCCGTATTAATCAGCTCGGATACCGGCCTGCAGGGATGAAAGTAGCTGTTTGGTGCAGTAAGAGCCAAGATACATTAAAAAAATTTGAGGTAGTTGATGTGCTGACTAATAAAGTAGTATACAGCCATGGGGCCGGAAAAGCCGCGGGGGCATATGGTCCGTTTGCACAAACGTGCAGGTTGGATTTTTCTGCTTTGCAGCGGGCAGGACTATATTATATACAGACGGGGACTACCCGGTCTCCGCAGTTTGAGATCAGTGAATCGGTGTATGGGGGTGCGGCGGAATTTTGCCTGCGATATATGCGGCAGCAAAGGAGTGGGTTTAATCCGTTTTTGAAAGATAGCTGTCATACCCATGATGGGTTTACGGTGTATGCACCAAAAGATACGTTTGTAAATGTTTCAGGCGGGTGGCATGATGCCACTGATTATTTGCAATATGCCACTACTTCGGCAAATGCGACTTATCATTTATTAGCCGCTTGCAGAGACTTTCCGGGGGTATTTGGAGATACGGTTCAGGCGAATGGATTGAGTGGCAAAAACGGGCTCTCTGATGCCATGGATGAAGCAAAATGGGGATTGGACTGGTTACTGAAAATGTATCCTGCTGATGACTGGCTGTTTAACCAGATTGGCGATGACAGAGATCATCAGGGGATGCGCTTACCAGGGCAGGATACGAATTTTTATCAGCATGGGCTGCTCAGACCCGTATACTTTTGTTCAGGCCAGCCACAGGGATTGTTGAAATATAAAAACAGGGCTACAGGTGTTGCTTCTACTGCGGGTAAGTTTGCAGGTTGTTTTGCATTAGGATCGCAATTGTTTGCTTCTTCTCTGCTGCGGGATAAGGCGATGGCGGCTTATCAGTTAGGTTTGAAATATCCGGGGGTGTGTCAGACGGCGCCGGGCAGGTCACCTTATTTCTATGAAGAAGATAACTATGCAGATGATATGGAACTGGCAGCAGCCATGTTGTCAAAACCTGCGGAGGCCATGTCTTTTGCAAGAAAGGAGCCGGTTACTCCCTGGTTAGGGCAAGATACAGCCCGGCATTATCAATGGTATCCTTTTATCAATCCCGGTCATTATGAACTGGCCAAACAATTGAAGGGTGCGCAAAGAGACAGCTTAATTCAGTTTTATAAAGAAGGGATTGAACGTGTGTGGCACAAAGCGAATCACAATGCTTTTTATCGTGCCATTCCTTTTATCTGGTGTAGTAATAATTTAACGACGGCATTCACTATTCAATGTTATTGGTACAGGCAACTCAGTGGAGATAATACTTATCTGCCATTGGAACAGGCTTGTTTTGACTGGTTATTTGGTTGTAATCCATGGGGTACTTCTATGGTGTATGGATTGCCAGCGAATGGTGACACCCCTGCTGATCCGCACTCTTCTTTTTCACATTTGAAGCAGTATCCGATTGATGGCGGATTGGTAGATGGTCCTGTGTATACCAGTATTTATAAGGGTTTGATCGGTATTCAATTACAGAACGAAGATGAGTATGCTCCTTTTCAGAGTGACCTGGCTGTGTACCACGATGACTTTGGAGATTATAGCACGAATGAACCTACCATGGATGGAACAGCGGTGTTGATCTATTTATTGGCAGCGCAGGAAAGTGCGCTGAAAGGCATTGTGCGAACTGATACAACTAAAAAAGAAATTTCATTAGTGTTTACAGCTGATGAATTTGCAGATGGATTGCCAACTATTACACGTGTATTGAATCAGCAAAAAGTAAAGGCTTCGTTCTTTTTTACTGGCAGGTTTTATGAGCGGCATGATGTGCGTACATTGATTAAACAGGGACATTATTTAGGGCCACATTCTGATCAACATTTGTTGTATTGTGATTGGAAAAAGAGAGATAGTTTGTTGGTGACGCATGCACAGTTTCGGGATGATATGTTGCAGTGTTTATCTAAGATGAAGCATGCGGGCATTGACACTTCGGGGGTAAGATATTTTATTCCTCCTTATGAGTGGTGGAATAATACGATCGCTGAATGGTCTGCTGATATGGGGTTACAGGTTGTAAACTTTACGCCGGGTACAGGTAGCAATGCTGATTATACCTATCCGGAAATGGGCGCCTCTTACAAAAGCAGTGAACGTATTCTTCAATCCATTACTCAGTTCAAAGGTGGATTGAATGGTGTGATCCTGCTTATACATGCAGGCACTGATCCCCGGCGTAAAGATAAATTGTATGATCATCTTGGTGAGCTGATCACTTTATTGAAAAAGGAAGGTTATACCTTTAGAAAAATCAACGAATCAAGCCTCCTTTAAAATCAACAAATCCGGCCTTCTTTATGATGAACGATGTGGTCATCTTAAACGAAACCTGCCATTTCAAATTTTAACAACTCCGGCCTTCTTTATGATGAACGATATGGTCATCTTAAACGAAACCTGCCATTTCAAATTTTAACAACTCCGGCCTTCTTTATGATGAACGAAATGATCATCTTAAACGAAACCTGCCATTTCAAATTTTAACAACTCCGGCCTTCTTTATGATGAACGATATGGTCATCTTAAACGAAACCTGCCATTTCAAATTTTAACGAACCTGGCCTTCTTTATGATGAACGATATGGTCATCTTAAACGAAACCTGCCATTTCAAATTTTAACGAACCTGGCCGTTTCCTCTGACAAACCATTTTTCTGTCACCAGTTTTTCCAGTGCGAAAGGCCCACGGGCATGCAGTTTCTGCGTAGAGATCCCTATTTCCGCACCGAGTCCGAACACACCACCATCTGTAAAACGGGTGCTGGCATTTACATACACCGCTGCTGCATCTACTTCATTCAGAAAACGCTCACTGATCGCAGCATCGTTTGATACGATGGCTTCAGAGTGTTTGGAAGAATATTCCTGAATATGTTGCAGGGCTTCGTCTGCACCATTTACTACTTTGATGGAGCACTTGAAGTCCAGGAACTCACGTCCGAAATCCTCCGGTGCTGCATGTTGTAAATATGGATAGGATAAGCCTTTTAAGATGTTGTATGATTGCTCATCTGCAAAGATCTCTACATTATATTCCGCCAGTGATGGTGCTAATAATTGTAACAAACCAGTTGCCACCTGTTCATCTACCAGTACTGTATCCAATGAATTACATACAGATGGACGGCTCACCTTTGCATTCGTCACAATCTTACTGGCCTTTTCCAGATCAGCTGTTGCTTCTACATAGGTGTGGCATACACCTGCACCAGTTTCAATCACAGGTACTTTGCTATTTGCACGTACAAATTCAATCAGCTGTTGTGAGCCTCTTGGAATAATGATATCAATATATTTTACTGCGGTGAGCATCTCGTTTATCAACGAGCGATCTACAGGCAGTAATTGTACAGTGTGCACATTCACTTTGAATTCCTTCAGTACATCCTGGATGATCTTTACCAGGATCGTATTCGTATGGAAAGCATCGGAACCACCTCTTAATACACATACATTACCAGAACGGATACAGAGGGCGGCGACATCGAGGGTCACGTTTGGTCTGGATTCATAAATCACACCCACCACCCCTAATGGAACAGTGCGTTTTTGCACATGCAGGCCATTGGCCAGTGTGCGCTCCAGCACCAATTCATTTGCAGGATCGGGTAAGGCAGCTATTTCATTGAGACTGTCGGCGAGTTGCTGTATACGTGCTTCATTGAGCAATAAGCGATCTTTCTTCGGGTCTTCGTCAGACATTTTATCCAGGTCCTTCTTATTCTCAGCTACAATCGTAGCGGCATGCGTGGTGATCTGCACGGCCAGCCTGCGCAGGAGTTGTTGCTTCTGCTCATCGGCCAGTGACTTTATAGCGTTGGTAGCTGCTCTCGCATCTACCAACATTTGATGTATCGATTCCATTTTGATTTCTTTTTCAATTGCCTACAACAGTACGATATCGTCTGCATGGGCAATCTCAAGGTCATGTAGTTTGTTATCTTCCGATAATAATTCGGAAGATACTTTTGCGCGTGCTACGGCAATTACATTGTGCTCTTCGTCTACTATTTCAAACACCTCACCTCCTTCAAACTTTTCCAGCACAGACAATACGCCTACAGCCAGCAGGCTACGTCTCTTTTGCAATGCCGTCAGCGCACCGGCATCAACCAGTACCCTGCCTGTTACCAGGCTACCGCTGGCCAGCCATTTCTTTCTGGCAGGCATGCTGCACTCCTGTGGTAAACATACGGTACCGGTTTTGCCATTAATAGCATTGAGAATACCGTCTGTCGTGTGAATACCGAATATAACGACACCTATACCCATGCGGGTAGCGAGGCGGGCAAAGGTGAGTTTAGAGACCATGCCACCGAGGCCTACTGATGATTTCTTTGTATCTGCCAGTGATAAAATTGACTCGTTGATTTCCGGGATTTCCGGGACTACCTTTCCTTCTTTATCCAGCAATCCTCCCACGGAGGTACTGAATAACAGCAAAGAGGCACCAAAGCCTACGGCGATCAGGGTAGCCAGTTCATCGTTGTCAGAGAATTTCAATTCCAGGTCGCTTACTACGTCATTTTCGTTTGCCACCGGGATAACATTGCTGGCCCACAGCTCTTCGTACGTCTTTTTCAGTTGCAGGAACTGCTGCCGGTTACTGAAGTGACGACGTTCGCAGAGACTTTGGGCAATGGCGATGTTGTACGGAGAGAAATAACGGGCATATTTGCTGAGAAGCAAGGGGTTGCCGATGGCGGCTGCCGCTTTGCGCTCACTAATGGTGCCACTGTATCCATGCAGGTATTTTTTACCTGCAGCTACTGCTCCGGAAGAAACTAACACGATATTGTACTGCTCCTGTAATTCTGCCACCTGACGGGCTATTGAAGCTATGATCGTCTCATCCAGCTCCCCACCAACCTGCGTGATGGAAGCTGATCCAAATTTGATTACGAGTATCGGTTTAGTCACTGTCCCAAAAAATTTGGTATCAAAATTATTGAAAATGCTGAGTATATTTTAAAAAAGTATTTTATTGCTATGTCTAGTTTCGGCCTGCGGCCGGCTAAAATGAGAAACCAATGAAAAACAGTCGAATTCCAAAGTTAGCCCTGCTGGCCATTATCAGCCTGATCTGTGGCAAAGCCCATGCTCAAAAGGATACCAGCTGGCACTGGTATATCCCTGCTCAGATTGAAGGTCAGGCCTTTTCGGTGGCGACCAAATATGACAGACTACCTGCCAAAGCAGCGCAAACAGTGCCTTCCAAGGTCTGGAACTTATCAAGGATGAGTGCCGGGTTGTCGGTGCGATTTCGTACTTCAGCACCTGATATTGTGGTGAGGTATGTGGTGACAGGAAAACTGGATATGCCACATATGCCGGCGACAGGTGCCAGTGGTGTGGATTTGTATAGTATAGACCCGAATGGGGCATGGAAATGGAGTGCGGGGAAGTATAATTTTGGAGATACGGTTACTTATCGGTTTTCTGGTATGAGCAAGGATGCGGGCGAATACCGGTTGTATTTGCCGCTCTATAATACCGTGAAGTGGCTGGAAATAGGAACTGTGGGCAGTGATAGTGTTCATTTTTTACCATTGAGACCCGAAAAACCGATTGTTGTTTATGGTACCTCCATTGCACAGGGAGCTTGTGCCTCCCGACCCGGATTAGCATGGACGAATCAATTGGATAGGATGATGGACAGACCGGTGATTAACCTCGGCTTTGCCGGCAATGGGAAACTGGACCCACCGGTGACGGAGTTGTTAACAGAGATTGATGCGAAGGTATATGTGCTGGATTGTCTGCCGAATATTTCAAGTCTTTCCTATGAGGAAATTTTTGCAAAGGTATTGGCAGCAGTTGAACAACTCCGGAAAGTGAAGCCCAATACTCCTATTTTATTAGTAGAACATGGAAGGATCGGAGGAAATGATGCACTGGAAAATGCATATTATTCACTTCAGGACAAAGGGGTCAAACAACTATATCTACTCCCTGTTGAACAACTGGGGCTTGGTATCGAAAGCACTGTAGACGGCACTCATCCCAACGATATTGGTATGCAACAATATGCGAATGCCTATGCTCAGATCCTTCGACAGATCTTTCATGAACCTATTGGCAATATCAACACCACTATCCCCTGCCGCCAATACCGTGAGCTGATCCGGTATGACTGGGATCTTCGCCACAATACCCTGCTGGCTATGAACAAAAAGAACCCTCCTAAAGTTGTTATCATTGGTAATTCCATTACCCATTTCTGGGGTGGAGAACCAGCCGGCCCTATTGCCAGAGGCACAGACTCCTGGCCGAAAGGTGCAAGAAATATGGGGTTTGGATGGGACAGGGTGGAAAATGTGCTATGGAGAGTGTATCATGATGAACTGGATGGATTTGAAGCGAGGAAAATTGTCATCATGATAGGCACTAATAACCTGCAAATGAATACAGATGCGGAAATCATAGCAGGGTTACAACAACTGGTGATCGCGATCAAAGAAAGACAACCAAAGGCAGATATCCTGCTGGCAGGCATACTTCCCCGCGTAGATATGGCAGATAGAGTAGCAAAAATTAATAAAGGCATCCAGCAAATGGCGGGTATGCAACAGGTGTTGTTTATCAACCCCGGGCAGGTTTTACTGAACACAGATTTAAAACCGGATAGCACGCTCTTCACCGATGGCTTGCACCCAAACAGCACAGGGTACAGCCAACTGGCAGATTATTTAAGGCGCTATCTGCAATAGAGCGGGTTATCTGAAGTCTTATCTGCTACAGCAGGCATTATATGCAGCCTTCTGCTACAGAGGGCATTATATGAAGTCTTATCTGCTACAGCAGGCATTATATGAAGTCTTATCTGCTACAGTGGGCATTATATGAAGTCTTATCTGCTACAGCAGGCATTATATGAAGTCTTATCTGCTACAGCAGGCATTATATGAAGTCTTATCTGCTACAGTGGGCATTATATGAAGTCTTATCTGCTACAGCAGGCATTATATGCAGCCTTCTGCTACAGCGGGCATTATATGCAGCCTTCTGCTATAATGCGCATTATCTGAAGCGCTACCTGCAATAGGTTTACAATTCATTTAAACTTCCGATGGATTACCTGGACCAATACCTGCAATAGATTTAAAATTCATTTAAACTCTTTGACCCAACCATGACACGTGTTTTGAACCGTGCCTGTACTTTACAACGTTTAAAAAAATCATATTAACCAATGGGTGCACGTTTTGCTTTTCACCTTACAATGTTGACCGCTGTTACGCTCTTTGCTAAGGAATCTTCACAGGCACAGGACAAAGACCTGACACGTTATGTGAAACCAATCATCGGTACTGCTAAAATGGGACATGTGTATCCAGGGGCGACTGTGCCCTTCGGCATGGTACAGCTAAGCCCTGACACGGATACCATTCCTTACGAAATGAATGGAAAATATAACCCGGATGTGTATAAGTATTGCGCGGGTTATCAGTATTCAGACAAGACCATCTGTGGTTTTAGTCACACCCACTTCAGTGGTACTGGTCACTCAGACCTGGGTGACTTCCTCATAATGCCCACCACTGGTCAGCTACACCTGAACCCGGGTACAGCAGATCATCCGGAGACGGGTTATCGCAGTACTTTTTCTCATGACAATGAAACCGCCGCTGCTGATTATTACAAAGTAAAGCTGGATAAATACAATATCACAGCAGAACTCACAGCTACCAACAGGGTTGGTTTTCACCAATATACATTTGCAGAAGCCACTGATCAGGCACATATTATTCTTGATCTGATGGCAGGTATTTATAACTACTCCAACAAGAACGTGTGGACTTTTGTAAGGGTGGAAAACGATACACTCATTACTGGTTACCGTCAGACGAATGGCTGGGCCAGGACAAGGATTGAATACTTTGCCATGTCTTTCTCCAAACCATTCTATCAATATGGTCACCAGAATCAAACGAATGATGTGTACAGAGGTTTCTGGAGAAAGTTTGACACGAACCATAACTTCCCTGAAATGGCGGGAAGACAGGTCCGCGCTTACTTTGATTTCAAAGTAGCTGCTGGTGAAAAGGTGAAGATCAAGTTTGCATTGTCCCCTGTAAGCACAGAAGGTGCATTGAAAAACCTGAGAGAGGAAGCACCGGGATGGGATTTTGAAAAAGTGAAACAGGATGGCCAGGCATTGTGGAACAAGGAACTGCATAAGATCGATGCACAACTGCTGAATGAAGATGAAATGGTGAACTTCTATACTGCTATGTACCATGCTTTCATCAGTCCTACCACATATATGGATGTAGATGGTAACTATCGTGGGTTAGACCAGAACATTCATCAGGCACAGCACTTCACTAATTATACGACTTTCTCCCTTTGGGATACGTATCGCGCATTGCATCCCCTTTTCAATATCATTCAGCCGAAACGCAATGCGGATATGGCACAGAGCATGCTGGCACATTTTGATCAGAGTGCACAACATATGTTGCCGGTATGGTCACATTATGCCAATGAGAACTGGTGTATGATTGGTTATCACAGTGTGTCAGTCATTGTAGATGCGGTGATGAAAGGCAATGCATCATTTGATGCAAACAAGGCACTGGATGCCTGTGTGACCACGGCGCTTCATCGTACTTATGATGGTCTGGGTTATTATATAGATAATGGTTATGTACCTGAAGATAAGAGTGGTGCTTCTGTATCCAAGACACTGGAATATGCATATGACGACTGGTGTATAGCACAGCTGGCAAAGAAACTGCACAGGGATGATATTTATGCAACATTCATCAAGCGTTCTGAGAATTATAAGAATGTGTACGATCCGGCTTCAGGCTATATGCGCCCTCGTTTGAGCGATGGTAGTTTCAGGAAAGAGTTTGATCCATTGAAAACAGACAATCAGGGGTTCATAGAAGGGAATGCGTGGAATTACAGTCTGTATGTACCACAGAATCCTGCTGCTATGATCGCACTGCGTGGAGACAAGAAAGCGTTTTCCCGTCATCTGGATTCATTGTTTACGATGCATTTGCCAGATGAGTTCTTTGCAGAGACAGAGGATATTACCAGGGATGGTATAATTGGGAACTATGTGCATGGGAATGAGCCATCTCATCATGCGGCTTATTTGTATAACTGGACAGGTGAGCCATGGAAAACGCAGGAGCGGGTGAGGATGATCCTGAAAAAGATGTATAAACCGTCTGCTGATGGTTTGGGTGGTAATGACGATTGTGGACAGATGAGTGCGTGGTATATTTTTACATCCTTAGGTTTTTATCCGGTTTGCCCGGGTTCAACTGAGTATATATTGGGTAGTCCTGCGGTGAAAAGTGCTGTGTTACAACTGGAAAATGGGAAGACATTTACAGTAGAGGCGCCGAATCAGAGTGAAACGAATGTGTATGTGCAGAAGGTGACGCTGAATGGGAAGCCGGTAGTGAGTAATTCAATTACCCATGATGATATTATGAACGGTGGTAAGCTCGTGTTTTATATGGGAGCAAAGCCGAAGAAGTAGGTAGTAGCATGGTATAACTACGGTATAACTACAGTATAGCTTCGGTACTACTATAGTACTAAAAGGTCATCAAAAGGGCACTTCATTATCCTGGGGATATTGAAGTGCCCTTTTAGTGTCGAAGAAGCATCGAACAAGCATCGAACAAGCGTCGAACAAGCATCGAACAGCCATCGAAGGAATACCAGCGGTTTTATAGCATGATCATGATAAAAGGATTTCGTAAATTTATGATAACTAACCCTACACATATGAAATCCGCCTCTCAACCAAACCAGTTCAGGTTTCACAACCTGGGTGTCGGCGACATCCAGTTAGGCCGAAAGCCTGGACACATTCCAGGCATGTTACCTTTTAACCTATATACGGGTAAGCATCATTTTACAGTCGCTCCTCATGCCAGTCTTTACCATGTATTCAACAGACCTATTAAGTGTATGATTGAGCAAAAGGACAATGGTATTGCCATGAGTCATCTTTTTGCTGGTGTGAATGAGAATGGGTTTATAAACAGGATCTTTATTTACCCGGATCAACCAGGGTTTCAACTGGCTACCCGGCTGAGTCATTTATACGGCGAGCCTGCCGCCCAAAATAACTGGGTGACAGATAGTGATACGGAGATTACTTTGCAGACTTCCAATGCCTTGTTGCAAACGGTGATTGCATTTCGTTTTCTGTATGATATGACTGCGTTGAAAGAGTATGAGGTTCACGTGGTATAAAAAGAAAAGGCCTGCTAAAAAGCAGGCCAGTTATGGTACTTTGGGGGGGACAATACAATTTAGGGTTTTCAAAGGGTACAATATTTTAAATCAGCATTCAGGCTAATTGCCTTCTCAATATTATTAAAAATAAAGTTGACGTAGCACGTTTGATGGATGAATATGTTACTTGCATTTATTATGTTTGAATTAACTGTTATAACATCCGAATAAACACGCAATAAGCAAAATGCCTGTCAGTCATGCCGGTACAAGTTTTTTGGTGGATAAATTGCTGATAAACAGTCTCAGTTTTACGATTTCGTGGGGATAAAAAACCGGCATTGAATCAACACGAAACGTACCTATGCGCATTCACAAACTGCGTGAATCACGGTCTTTGAAAGACCGTGAAATCACGGTATTCAAGATCTTCATTATAAAGTGTAATCGTAATAGCCCTGATCTGACCGAAGGAGTATCCCAAAACCCGATAGTGTGCAGAAAAAAACAATCCTCACCGATAATTACCGGGGTACATGCACCGTTATTAACGCAGAAATTACTGCATCTTTACTGGAAAATTGAGTAGAAAAGGACGGTTTTTGCATTAGACAAAATTATATATGAACTGATTATACAGTAATTACGAATTTATACACATTGTAATGTTATGATTATTAATAACTTACAGTGATAACTGTATTTGTTTTAAATTAGTTTTATGTTGTCAATGAGATTTCAAAACCTAAAATAATATCTTATGTCAGCCGCTACAATTATGAAAGCCGGTCAGTTTGTAAACGATAAGCATGTAACCATGCTCAAAAATAATTACAGGGAGAATAGATGGAAAGCTAACTCTGAACGTCTGGGAAAATTGGATTCTCTGAGCGTTTGGTACAGCCTTGATGAACTCAAACATTATATCGAAACAGCTGAAGCTGCTGGTGCTGATGGAATTAGAGTCTATTTTGGTGTTTACCCTTCTTCTTTCCCTGAAAACATCCTGCTGGAAGACAGACAAACGATCGTTTTTGTCGCTACTCAGCAGAAAGTAAACGAATCCGGTAAAACTGAAAACAAAGATCTGTATGTTTCCACACCTAATGGTGCTGAGATCGTAGCTTTCAACTTTGGTTATCCATGTCCTCCGGCCTGTATTGGTCAAGCTGGTAACGAATTGAGGGGTGTTAAGATCGATGCAGCAATTGCCAGCAAGATCTGATTATACCACATCTATATATAGATATCAACTTATGCTGCCGGATTACTGATCCGGCAGTTTTTTTTGCCAGCCAAAAAATTTCACCCTGCTTTTGCTAACTTTCCACGACCAATAACAGTTAAAAAGCTATCGTATTTATTTCATATGTCCTGTGCACTACTGAACGTATTAACGTTATCACATTTTTCGCTTTATCAA
>Ga0316604_10001732_pt1 | contig 18352 bp, 21 predicted proteins | sample OWC_soil_day20_C_FD_207650 | JGI IMG/M metagenome (GOLD analysis project Ga0316604, IMG submission 207650) | Wetland soil microbial communities from Old Woman Creek delta, Ohio, United States - OWC_soil_day20_CT | ecosystem: Environmental > Terrestrial > Soil > Wetlands | place: USA: Ohio... | reverse complement strand
ATCATCTTCAGATAACTCACCTTCCTGTTTTTTATTATTGATTGCAAGGATCTTTCCTTGCACATCTGCCAGCAGGGATGAACGAGCCTCCTTGTCTTCCACAAGCCATTCGATGATCCAAGCCAACCACGACTCAACCGTTGTTGGTAAAAATCCAACTTGAGCCTTGAGTCTATCGCGCATCGATATTATGACATCTGGTGGTAAGCCGCTTTTTGATACTAGCTCCGCCAAGGATTGATCCATATGATCCTGGGCTTGTTGAGCAACCGCCGCCTTCAGCAGATCTACTTTTGCGTTGAAATTCTCGAACTTATTTCCCCTGACAGCAGAATAAGCCCCAAAAGACTTATTTAGATCGAAGAAAACGGGAGCGGCAGCATCACCATCTGCACTTTTAACTGAAGACAATCTATTAATTAAATACCTTACGCTCGGGTCAGCTACGTCGCCCGAAGTTAACTTGTCTAGTACCACCTCAAGAGGGTCAGATACCAAGACACAGTGATCATCTTCTGGAAGAAGCGACTTAAGTTTTTCTATGACGGATTGATTTACGATATTTCGTGCCGTCTTTTCTTCAAACTGATAAGTAATGATCGGTTCTGTAATCATTAGCACCAAGCCATTTGCAAGATGGCCAGCTCGACCAGCCCTCGCAGCGGCATTCAAGATTTCGTGAGCCTCTAATTCCTCCCTTTCGCCACTTAAATCTGCCCGCTTATCACCCGCAAGAATCGCTAATTGGGCCGGCAGGTTTAAGCCTTGAGCCAAGGTCGGTGTAGCGACGATAACCATCGCTCCATCCTTCCGCTTGTAGATTCTTTCTGCGATATCCCTCTCGAGCCTGAGCATGGCCGAGTTATGCGGAACCGCGACTGACGCTCCGTCGAGCATCGAATGCTGGGGCCCGCCTAGCTCGACCTCGAGCGCATTCCACCGAGATTGTTCCTGTTCATTAAACTTGACCTCGCCTCCAAGCGCCGAAGTAATCTCGCGCGCAACCGTAACTGCACTGTGTTTAGCATTTACGAAAACAATTGTTTTTAACCCATTTTTTGCAGCAGCTATAGCCAATTTAGCCGCCACCCCGTTGGCATTTGGAGTGAGTCGAATAGATCTTCCGGCTAATTTCCCTGCAAGAGGCACCGGCACATTAAGTATTTGGCTAACGATGCAATGAAGATTGTCTTTGCCATGCCAATTGTGCTGAAGGCCCCAGATGGCTGAGGGTAGTGCATGCAACTCTGCAACGGCCGCCTGGCGGATTGATGCTGCCCTCTTCCCCTTTTTCTTATCTAAGGCTCTTTGGATGGCGACAGCAGAGCTTATTGCTTCGTCAATTTCATCTTTGTCATAGATGACCACCCCTCTCGCTTGCCGACTAGGTTTCCAAATGAGATCAACTGACAACGCAGGTCTAGCGGTGAGGGACGAAAGCCAATCTGCCAACTCTTTTGCGTTTTTCAGCATCGCAGAAAGAAACAGAAAGTCAGCATCCGGTGCTACGCGAGCAACTCCTAGAACACAGAGCATTGCATCAATTGCCCGCCGAACTTTCCCCGCTGCCGGACTTAAGAGATGGCATTCATCGAAGACCAGCAATCCCATGTCCTTAAATGCTTCTGGCGCAAAAGAAAGCATTGCTAGGCAGCGCTCGGGGGTCATAACCTCAATATCCCGGAATATCGCATTTTCCAGAAATAGAAGATCGAAATCGCTTGAAACGACCGATTGGCCCAAAAGATCCTTAGGAAACATATCCTGCAAATCTTCTGTCAGTTGGTCTACAAGAGCGTGTGTTGGCGCAAGAAATACCACCTTTTTCCCTCTTGCTAAGGTGCCTGCTATTTTCAATGACGACACCGTTGTTTTGCCCGCCCCCGTTGGCAAAACAACTACAGCTGACACACCTGACTGATGGAAGCCTTTTTGGACAGCCTCTCTATGATTTGGCCAAAGATATGGGAACCTGCCTGCCCTGAAACGGAGCCAATTCTTCCAAGATTCGTCATCCGCTCCCAGAGGAGCTGTGACATTTAGTAGACTAGCCTCTTTGATTCTTCTAATTGCCATTAGCAGCAAAGTGGCTAGATGATGCGGTCCGGGGTAGGTAATTATTTGCTGTCCAAGTGACTGGTGTTTCCCAGAGCTGCTAGAAATAGCCAGGTTCTGAACTTGCATCAGTGCGTCTTCTGCACTTTTGAATCGACCGGCTATGGCTTGCGGGGTTTCTGCATGAAGAAACTCCACCGAAAATAGCTCTATCCCCGTAACGATCGCCTCGAAAAGTGCCAATAACGCTCGTTCGCCAAGGGGGGTAGCGGTTTGCCGCTTATCGCGCCATTGATCTGCGCGATCTAGAATTTTTGTGATTCTCCCCCTGGTCAAATCAACCAAAGCTTGCACCAACATCGAGGCTTCAACCGACTGATCTTTGCCGTCGAAACTAACGTTCCCTATCGCTTCATTGGCATCGGCGTATTGCTCCGCAATCAAAAACAAAATCGCTGCCGCAAGCTGGGGATCTAGTCGATCACGGCCAACAAGAGGGGTGTGCTCTGCTCCCTGACTTTCGGAACCGCTGCTCTGCCTTGCTAGTATTTGTTGTGCTGTACCAGCCACAAAGGCCGCGGCAGAGCCGGTGCCTTGATCGTCGCTCAGCAACGTAATCAACTCGTAGGCATCAGCTAATTTTGCTAACCGCCATTCCTCATTAACTTCATTCGAGTCATCTACCACGCCCCCCCGCAATCTAATTGATGCCAGATCTGCGTAGTGTTTTGTCAGCGTAGCCGGGAGATCTGCCGCGTCAACTCCAGGCACACTCGGTGCACTTCGGAGGAAGTCGGCCGTCACAGCGTCAAACATTTACTGGCTCCGGTTCAAGATCATTCAAATATGCGATTGCCGCATTAGCCAACTCATCAAACCAGCTACGCAATTCAGCAGGGAGTACAAAACAAGCGCCAAGTCGCTGACTCTTATGTAGACCTTCTATTTCCTTGAACTTCGCAAACAATTCACTCCGGGCTTCGGTAGTATCAAACTCAGCTGTCACTGCTAAGGCTGCTCTATACCGGCGCTTTTCAAGCTTTAGAACCGCACTTGCAAGTTTTATTGCCACACCGTCGGCCAACCCAGCAGTTCGTAACAATACTGACGCTGTAGAGATAATTTCAGCGCTACGTTTATTTTTGTGGCGATCCTGGAACCCAGGAATCACCTTATAGGCAAAGGTTTCTCGTGGATTTTGTGTGCATTTGTCCTCAAAGATAGTGACCCTAGTGATATCCGATTTGTCGGAAGTCAATTCCAACATCAACCCATCGAGCCCCTGAGACGTGGAGCTCACATGAGGATCTTTTAAGTATGCTGTCCCGCCGAGCGTTTGCTTGGCTGCAAGCCAGGAAATAGCTTCAAAAATAAAGCCGTCTCTTTGTACTTTGGGGTAGCCAACTCTCGGCTCTAGTTTAGTTTCTTGAACGGTCAACGTTCGAATCGCTTCGGCCTTAAGCTCTTCCGTCGTGAACGCTGGCTGCATTCGTTCAAGCGAGGATATTAGTTGCGCAGCTTGGAGAGCCTGCCCCATTGCGATGATTGCCACGCACTTTGCCAACTCATCCGAATTGCAAACCTGCCAACGATGGCCAACACAATCGTCATTGATCTCGCAATCTTCAATTTTTAGTGGCTGAGTGTCTTCAGCCGCCGCCACAGTGGCATTGTCTATTGTTGGATGTACCATGCATGGAATTCAGGCCAAAGAGAGGGTGATAACGATACACCTTCAAACTACCATTCGTCATGACTCGTTGCTCCCGGAGATTTCCCTGGCTAGGCGGCACTATCTCTACCCCATCAGTTCAACTTGCCAAGTTCAACAATTGAAACATGATGATCACCAGAATTACATACCGGGTGTCGCCTGCCGAGACAGCTTGCTGTAGCGCCAAGGCACAGCATTCTGGTATCTGTCAGAATTTGGCAGCGGCATCAACCGTACAATGTCCTGATGGGAAACACTGCAGACACACGTGAGGAAACACCGGAAAACTTTCAAAAATTCCGGTCAATTTACCAGTGGGGAATTCGGCACATTGACGAAGCCAAGCAAAAATCAATGGAGCTGGATACCCCTGGCCAATGCCAACTTGTCAGCGAAGCTGCCAATGCTGCACTTTTCAGGCTGAAGGCAACCGCCTACGGGCAAGTGCTTGCTGCCGACCAAGACTTGGCTTCTGTTCTCACCGGATTAGAAGAGGCTTTAGGAAAACGGGTTTCGTCATCGGAAAAAATCGCCGATCCCCCTTGGTCAGAAGATCATCCAGTGATTGTTTGGCACGCAGCGCCCCACCATAAGCTTGAACGTGAGTTTCGCTACTGGGGCGAACTGGGTGAAATACTCTATTTCTTCCGGGAACGGGGACTGTCGCTTGGTACCGATCAAGAGAAAGAGTTGCGCGAAGGATTTGCGTTGCAGTGTCGGACATTTGCCAAAGAACTTGACGAGCTCCTACTGCATCCTGTGCTGAAAGTGGCCTATACGCAGTCCTTCCTAAAGGACCTGCAATCGGCACGCTCTGCAATTTCCAAGGCCCAGCGGGCCATGATCAAAGCGCCGATTGACAACAACACACCGAAGCCATTTCGTCGTGACGACGCCACCATTCGCCGGCAGTTTGTCATGAGCGTGTGCCATCTTGGATTTGAGTTGTTTGGCGACATGCCAGCCCAGCTGCTTGATAACCTGCTTGAGAGTAAGTCAGCGTCGGCCACCCGGCTAGGTCTTGAGCCGTGGACTCGACTTTCCGATGACACCCGGGGAAGGGAAATCCGGAGCTACCTTTCGATGGCGCTACGCCGGGCCCACACCGCTTCACGGACTACGCATTGGAACACAGAGCCTCTCATCAACGACCAATTTCAGAGCAAATTGAAATCCAGGCACCCGTATAGCCCCTGAAAATCTCGTTTACCGCCGTGAAAATTAGGCAATACCTCTCCGCTATTAGCAGCCGCTAGGAGCGCCATCTCCGACGGAAACGCCAAGTAAAAATCCTCTATTGGCCGCCCATAAAGCCCTTCGGGGAATCACGAGCGAGGCTGACACCCCTGCCCCACCACCCCAAAAAACGATCCTTCGAGACACCGAATACCTCTCCGGGCTGAATTTGCCCTCCCTCTAGAGTACGTCCCCACGCGATTTGCGTGAACTCTAGGAGGCCTATATGGCAGCAGATAATCTCCCTCGCGAGGGTCATCAGGAAACGGTCAGCGCTCTCGTCACTAATATTGCGGCTGCATTCCCTCACCAATCGACCAGCGATTCGGTTTTGGATCTCCGCGTCACCCCGGACGCGGTCGGCGCGACTTACGGCAAGGCCATTCTGGTCGACGTCGCCATTGGCAAGCCCGCCAAGGCCTACTTCTGGCGCACGGACCCCAATGACGAAAATGCCACCACGCTCTACACCCTCGATGGCAGCAAGCAGGGCGCTGAAGGAACGTACGCCGTTTCGCCGGCTATCGTCCCCCTGATTCCAGACCACGTTCGTCTGGTGACAATCCGTCCCGTGGTCACCACCCAAGCGGTGACCCACCTCCTGCCTATCCCGCTTCCGGGGCCAGACGGCCGCTGGAATGGCTGGCATCAATCGCTGGCCCGCGCTGTCGAAATGGCAAAAAGCCGCTGGATCCGCCTCTCGCCCAATCAATTTCGCGGTGGTTATGACGTTTTCGAAGCCATTGGCCAATTGCCCGAACCTCAATGGCCGGCGGAAAGCTTCGAAGAGCTACTGGAAATTGGCTTCCGCGGTCGCTTGATTACGTCGGAAGACCACCCGCTCATTCAACAATTGTTGGGAGTAGCCTGACATGGCGCTCCCGGCATTCCCCGGGGGCGTCGAGTTAGTCGATTTTGAGTTTGGCCAAACGGACGGCAATGAGGGGAACCCCACCGCTGTCGTCTGTATGGTCAGCCACAATCTCGATACCGGCGTCACCCAACGTTTTTGGATCGACGAGTTGTCGCAGATGGCGTCAGCCCCCTTCGCCACAGATCGCTCGGCACTTGTCGTCGCCTACAACGCGGTCGCTGAGATGTCTTGCTTCGTCGCACTCGGCTGGTCGTTCCCCGAGAACATCTTCGACGCCTACGTGGAATTTCGCAATATCACGAACGGACTTCCGTTGCCGGCTGGCAACGGCCTTCTGGGTGCTCTTGCCTACTTTGGAGAGCCTTGCATGGATGCCGCCCAGAAGGACGCTATGCGGGACTTGGTCCTGCGGGGTGCTCCGTGGTCAAGCGCCGAAAAGCTGGCGATTCTTGACTACTGTGCGGCCGACGTCATTGCGTTAAAGCGCCTCTACGTCCGCCTCATGGAGATTGCATGAGTACGCCTATCTCTCTCCCCCATGCGTTGTGGCGTGGCAAATATGCCATTGCAGCAGCAATCACCCAGACGTACGGCATTCCGATCGACTACGCGTTGCTGGCACATCTGCGCCAGGTCAGTCCCCGAATTCGGCGCAAATTGATTGACGACATTGATCGTGATTATGGTGTTTTTGAGGACGGCCACTTTCGGACCGTCAAATTTGCGGCGTACCTCCACAGGGAAGGTATCCATAATTGGCCCCGTTTAAAAAGCGGCGCGCTCAAGCTTGACGATGACACGTTCAAGGAGATGGCGGTAGCGCATCCGCAACTCGCCGCACTTCGCCAGCTTCGACAGGCACTGGTGCAGTTGCGTGAAATCAAAGTGACGGTTGGGAATGACGCGAGAAATCGCGTTGCATCGTTCCCTTTTGCTTCTGTTACCGGCCGTAGCCAGCCATCGACGTCAAAAAATATCTTCGGTGTCGCCAGTTGGTTGCGCCCGCTTATCCTCCCTCCGCCCGGTTGGGCTGTGGCGTATCTCGACTGGTGCCAGCAGGAATTACAAACCGTCGCCAAGCTGTCGGGTGACCAAGCCATGATGGCAGCCTGCAGATCAGGGGATTTTTACTTGGCGTTTGCAATCCAGGCTGGGGCTGCCCCGGTTGGTGCAACCAAGGTTAGCCATGGCGAAATCCGGGAACGGTTTAAGCAATGCGCACTGGGCGTGCTTTATGGCATGGGTGAAACCGGGTTGGCTTCTCGCCTTGGCATTTCGGTCATCGAGGCTCGCCAATTACTGGATGCCCATCGCCGATCTTTTCCTGACTTCTGGCGCTGGTCGGATGCGACAGTCGATCGCGCACTCCTGATCGGATCGCTGGAAACGGTTTTCGGCTGGACGCTGCACGTCGGGAAGGAACCTAACGTCCGGCGTTTGCGCAACTACCTGGCACAAGCCAATGCTGCAGAAATGATGCGGCTTGCTCACATCAAACTCCTCGGCCAAGGCATCCGGGTGATCGCGACGGTGCATGATGCGTTCCTGATCGAAGCCCCCATCAGCGAAATCGATGCTGCAGTCAAAACGGCGCAAGACGTAATGACTGAATCCAGCGAAATCATTTTGGATGGTTTCGCGATTCCGAGCGAGGCAAAGATTGCCTGCTATCCGGAGCGCTTTCACGATGGTAAGGGCATCGACATGTGGAACCGCATCATGAAGCTGGTCGATCGCCCGGATGCTGTTATCCGCACCGGAGAGAATCAATGACGGCACGTTCGCCCTCCATTTTGTCGATGGCGGTCACGTCACCACAGCCGGTCCAGGTGCAGCGGCACGTTTACAACCGGGCTGCAGGCGCCTATCAGCCTAGTACCCAGACGGAGCGTTTTGTCAGGACGATTCCCTTCGATTGGCTCCTGCGTGCAACCCGCCTGCCGGGGAAGGCCACAAGCATTGCACTGGGCTTGTGGTTTCTGTCCGGCGTAAGGCGATCTCCGATGTTTCGTTTGACTGCTGAAGCCGTCCATCTCGCCGGCTGCAGCCGGAGTGCCCTCTACCGAGGGCTCACCGCACTTGAAAACGCAGGCCTGATTCACGTGGCCCGCCGCCCCGGAGCGAGACCCCTAATCACCATCAATACAGCCCCCCTTCCGCCCGAGGCGGACGGGGAAATCGATCCTTCCATATTAGGAGATTTCTAATGGCCTTCGGTATCTACAACTTCAACCATCCCGTCGACACCTGCATTGAGGGTGGCCTTTTCCACGTCCACGCGGTCGACGCTTTCAGCACTGCGGAGGCAACGCCGATTGGTAGCACCGTATTTGGACTGAATCCAAAAGCACACACGATCGACACGATTGCTACCGTCACGGGGTATTACAAAAACTGTGAATTTCGTCTTTTCGCAGATCAAACCGTGCTGCAACTGGAGGTAACCAAACTGCAGGCGCCGATCACTATTCCCGATGAAATTGTCACCGACCTCTCTTCGGTATTCGGAACGATCGGATCATCCAGCTATTTCCAAGACGTGAATTCTGTACCCACAGAATTGGTCTCGAAGATTCTCCCGCTTCTGGGAGACGAATATCAGGGGAAGAGTGGTAGCTCAGAACGCATTCGCGCAAGTAATGAGCGGATCGCCGACATCTCCGCCATTCTCTGTCGTGATGATCTGTCTACTGAAGACAAGGCTGCCTTGGCGTTGGCACGTAATGGGCTGGGCAAATTCGGCGATAGCGTGTGGGCCCGGGACATTGGTAACGGCTTCGACAAGGAGGAAATCATGGGCGATGAACTCCGCGTCGTCCACATCCGCCCGTGGCGCACTTGCGTCGATGCGCAGCGCCTTGACCCCGACAATGGCCTGCTGTTGCCCCATGTCATCGCCGATGCCTTTGAGAACGGTTATGCCACGTTCGACGAGGCGGGGGAGATTGTGTTTTCCGGACACATGATGCGCCGCCTGTGGAATCTGGAAGGAAGTACCAGTGACTTCTGTCGTCCCCTGGAAATGACGCGTGGTCAGCACCTGTTCATGCATTACCACCGCAATGCGATCTACGAAAACTGGCAGCTTCCTTACGCTTGCGCCCCCGCTTTCAGCCGAATCTAAGCAATCAGTATCAATCGACTAAGCCCATTCCGCTCGTCGGAATGGGCCATTCACAAGGAACAACCATGAAATCGGCACATACCCAAGTAGAGCAGCCATCGAAATGGATGCCTATCAATACAGCAGCCCAACTGATCAGCTCTGATCTTGATTTTCACGACTTGAGCGAAGCGTTTGGAATGCTCAGTCTGCGGCAGCAAAAAATATATCTCGCCCTGCGTAGTGAATCGACTATGGCTTACGACGCCGACTACGACGATTGATTCCCCCCAGATTATTTACCGGGACAAAAACGTCCCTGGCGGGCGCACGACTTTGCAAGGAGGTCATGCCCGCATAGAGACAACTGTGTTCTTTTGTAGCGCTTACGTATCTGCGTAAGCCCGCATTTCAAACCTTCGGAGAATCGAACGGTCGGCATCATGAAGCCCCGCAAGTATTCATTTCCAACCCGTATCCCGTTTACGGTGACCCGGCTACGCGAGGAAGCAGCCCGGGTTCGCGCCTTCGGACTCGTGCAAGTCCAGTTTTCGTGCGAAACCGATCCGGGCCTGCTGGCCATGATTTATGGCACTGGCAAGGTAGTTTTCTATTCGAGGTATTCGTACCTCCGTCGCCCCTTCCGCGATCGCCTGGACGAGCTTGGTCTGATCACGATCGATCAGGCCAAGCTGCAGCATCGCGCCAAACGCGTTCTGGCCGCCCAAGGCCGAGATCCGCGCAAACCGAAAACGCGCCCGATGACCTACCGGGAGGTTTTCAACGGCCCGTATATCGACCAATGCCGCAGTCGCGGCAAAAAAACGATCGCCACGGATATCTCCCGTGACGCTAACTGGATTGATGCGGCGCTAGGTGACCTCGCCGCCGCCGACATCAGCAAGTTTCACATCCACCAGCTGGTCGTAAAAATGATCGACGCCGGCTTGGCACCCGCCACCATCCGCACCATCATCGGCCAGGTTCGTACGGTCCTGGAGCTGGCAGTCGATCTTGAGATCATCAGCCGTAATCCGACCAAAGGCGTTCGCACGCCTCGGGTCAACAACCGCCGTGACAAATTCCTGACGGCGGATCAAATCCGGGCCTTCTTCGAAGCAGCCCAAAACGATCGTAATGTCATCGGCAGCCGCAAGCTCCTGCTGATGGCCCTTACTGGCGCCCGCCTGGGCGAAGCCACGCACTATTGCAAGTGGGACCTCGTTGACCTGGAGGCCGGCGTTTGGCGTCTTCCAGACCAGAAGTCAGGCCGGCCCGGTCTGATCTATCTCTCGACGGCCGCGAAGGAATTGATTCGGAGCATGGAGGAATTCCGGTGCAACGAGTTCGTCTTTCCCGGCCAACGCGACAAAGCGCACTCCGGACGCCCGATCCGCTTGTTCAAGCGTCTTTGCAAAGCCGCCGGCATCCCCGACGGTTTTCGTATTCACGATCTTCGCCATGCGTGGGTCAGTGCCGGCGTGAATGCCGGAATCCCGCTGGAAATCATGAGCCAAGGTGCCAGGCACTCCAGCGTACTCGTCACGCGTTTGTACAGCCATGCTCAGGTCGAGAACCTGGCCGCCGCAAACGAAACCATCGCCAATCTCTTCATGCCGCCGCAAGCGGCCTGATTTCGCAAGGAGATAACCCTTGAGAACCTCCGACCAACGCCCGGCCGATACCAGCGCCGACGCTCCGGAAAAACTGCTGACCACCGACGCCGTGGCCGCGTGGCTCGGCATCCAGCGCTGCACGCTGGAAAAAGCCCGCTCCACCCGCCTGGGTGACTTCCCGCCCTTCATCCGCATCGGCCGCGCCGTTCGTTACCGGCAGACGGATGTAGAGCAATGGCTCCTCGCCCATGCCTTCAACACCGATGGGTCTCGCGCTCATTCGGGCAATGCCAAACACCAAGGACAATAGCGATGAATACGACCGACACCATCCCCCTCCCGCAGCGCCTCCAGGATTTTCTTTCTCCGGCCGAGCATTTTGCCCGCCTCAAAACGAATGCTGCGGCTATGGAGGCTCAGGCTTGGCAGGAAATCCGGCACTGGCACGAGCCGGTTCCCTCGGAGATCGATTGCGGTTTCGTCGATCCAGACAAAGTTCGCGACGCCGTCGAGGAAATCTGCCGCGCTTATAGCGTGGAGAGCGCTGCTGAAACTGTGCTGCTCTATCTCTACCTGAAACACCGCGCCCTGTTTCTCACGCACGCCGTGAATTTTTATGACTTCGATGGCGGATTCCATTTCAGCCCCCCCATCGACGGTGACTATGACTCCATGTCGGGGATTGGCTATTGTGGTTGCTCGGGTGCTGTGGGCGATATCGTTGATTTCGACGCCCTCGATCCTGCGGCTATACCATTCCGGGGCGACTATCCTGCATCACGCGTCTGGGGGCAATTGCGTTCGGATCATGGCTTGGGCCTGGGGCTGATCAGTTATGGAAAGGCTGCCGAGGAAGCCATCGCTATTCTCCGGGAGGCGATGGCGGCGCACGCCGGGAAGCAGGCACACTTCCCGATCCTCGACAATCTCGCGCACTGGGCTCGGCGGATTGAAGATCAACACCGGATGATGCTCAACTACATCGCCTTGGTTACCCACGCTGTTTTGCTGCAAGCCATGCAGAAGCAGTAAGACGAAAAAAGAGGAGCCCGGTCGAGTGCCGGGCTTTTCTCTATCCGCCGCTCGCCGCCGAACGCATCAGATCACTGACGTGCCCCGAGCAGAGCCGCAATCGATCATCGTTCAAATGGCTATACCTCTGAGCAGATGAAATACTCAAATGCCCTAAAATGCCGGCAATTTCAGGCAAATTTGCGACCTCAGTTAAATATGCCGCGTGCGTATGGCGCAGGTCGTGAATCCTCAGCGATTTCCAATCGATATGGGCTCGCGTGAGGACCCTCCGCCAGGCTCGCGTCGGATTGCCAATGGATTGCCCCGGTCGGGTCCCGTGAAAAACGTACGGATTATCAGGAAGGCGTGGCCGGTTGTTCAAAATCTCCATGGCCATCTCATTCAAGATGATCACCCTGCCCTTCCCGGATTTTCCGACCGGGAGATGCCATTGCTGCCTCTCTAAGCTCAAGTGATTCCACTGCAATTTCGCAGCCTCTTCACGTCTAGCTGCGGTTGCAAGTAAAAATCGAAAGAGGTCAGCTGCCGACCTCGAACGCTCGGCTTCCAGCGATTTCATGAACCTGACCAGTTCCTCACGACTCAGATAGCGTTCACGCCGATTATTCTCGCGCCACAGCTTTATATCCTTCGCCGGATTACTACCCGGCGGTATCAAGGACCAGCGTTCTGCGAGCACTAGGCTGTGGCGAACAAGCTCAAAAATACGATTACTCGTGGCAACCGCGACTTTCGTCTTGTTTTCGTTATGAAAACGCTGCAATTCGAGGGTTGTGATCTTGCTTAGCTCTTTATCAGCCAGCACCGGCAAGATATGACCTCGGTAACGGCTGGCGTCCGAGCGATGGCTGCGTTTCGTGCTCAGGATGTGGGGCCAGAGATAATCATCGAAGAAGGTCTGGTAGGTCATCCCCGTCTTCTTTGACTCGTCCCTGGCCTCCTGCGGGTCCAGTCCCTTGGCAATCATCGCCTTCCATTCGATCGCCTTGTTGCGCGCCTCCTCGATGGTGGTTTCCGGATAACCGCCCACCTTCATCGCCCGCTTGCGACCGGCAATCTGATAACGAAACAAGAAGGACTTGCGGCCGATCCGATTGACCTGAAGCCGCAATCCGCCCACGTCGGTGTCGGCGTACTCAATCTCCTTGCTGCGCGCATCGGCCGGGCACGGCGGCAAGGCGTCGATGCTGCGTTTGTTGAATCGAAATTGGCGCTTCATGGTTGAGTCCTCCTTTCTCGGTAGCCGCCAAAGTCAGAGCAATCCGCGCTCGGCAAAGGACAGTGGTGCGCTGCATGGTGCGACGATGAAGTGATCGAGAACCCGGACATCGACGAGCGCCAGCGCCTGTTTCAAGGTGCGCGTCAGCCCCTCATCGGCCTGACTGGGCTCGGTCACACCGGACGGATGGTTATGCGCGAAGATGACGGCGGCCGCGTTGTAGTCCAGCGTCAGCTTGACCACCTCTCTCGGATAAACCGCGGTTTGCGTCAGGGTGCCTCGGAAGAGTTCGACGCAATCGATCAAGCGGTTCTGTGCGTCAAGCAGCATCACGATGAAAACCTCGTGAGGTAGGTCGGCCAGACGCATCCGCAGCAACTCCCGTACGGCTGACGGATCGGACATGCAATCGTGGGCACTCAAGGTCCCGTTCAGCATGCGCGCCAGCAACTCTTTGGCGGCTTGCAAGGGGCGCAGGGATGGGCAGCTTTCAGCCTCCTCCCGTTGGGAGTGCATGGACAACATCCGAAAGATCTCGATGAGCGGCCGATGGGCGATGCTCGCGGCGGATTCCTCGCCGAGGATCATTCGGAGCAGTTCGGCATCAGGCAACTGACGCAGGTTGGAATGAGTGGTCATGGAAAATCTCCGTTAAAAGTTGGTGTCGAGATGTACAAATCCCTTGCCCGCCGCATTGCAGGGCCGCGCGACGAGCAAGGGTTTCTGGATAGGCCTGGAGATCGGCAGCGGCCGGTAACGGAAAACGTCGGCCGCTACCAGTCTCTGGTCCCTGTCTGGTCCTACTGGCGGTGGTTAGGGGGCATTGCCGCCGGAATTGCGCTGTTCCAGATAACGCAGCGTGTCTTCCCAGGCAGCCTCCTCGGCTTCAGCTCTGGATAGGCCGCCGTCGTACTGCCGTACACCAGATCTTTCTTGGAAAAACTCTTGAGCGACGTCATCGAGAGCATCTACCTTTATGGCGAGGTTGGGGTCGAGGGGGGGCGTGTATTTCTGCGTATTCATGTCGCCCTCAGTAGTTGCTGGGTAAAAGGAAAGTAGTGACGTTTCCTGTCGGCATTTGGTCCGTTATTAGCCAGATAACCGTTCCTGGCGCTATCAAGTAGCTCGATAGCAGGCGACTACCTGTCTTCAGCGCTTGATCGTTCATTTTGGCGTCCTCGGCGGGCACGACACCCCAATCGCCGGACAGGTGCCGCCCCAGCAGTAAGAGCGGGTGCAGTTGTTTTCTTCCATAGCGGCCAAGGCATCAGGCGTTGCCACGATCTGCCCGGGGCTGAACTTCGGGCCGGCCAGCGCCTTGGCAATGTCGCTGTCGGCGGTGGCGGTTTGGATTTGGTACATACGGTTCTCCAATAGAAAAAGGCCAACCGCCGTCGGGCAGGTTGGCCTTGATGTTTGAGAAGTGATGGTGCGGATCAGTAGATGCTGAGGCGGGCAATGCCTCGATACTGGCCGGGGACAATGGCCGCCGGATCGTGGTCGGCGATCACCGTCCAGCCGGTGGCCTGGGCAAGTTCGGTAACGGCGTGCGGGTCATCGCTCAACAGCCATTCCGTACCTTCTGGGGTTTCGACTTCAAACACCCGGAGCATAGGAATCTCCATCGAAGGCTGGTGCGCTTTCCGGGATGGGAACGGCGTATTCCTTGCAGAAGTGCAACAGCTCCGGATCGATACCGGTGGCGTCTGGAATGATGGTGCTGACTCCGTAGTCGCCGCCCATGATGTGCACCATCTCGAAGCAGTGGCCGGGGTGTTCCTCCAGCACCTCGAAGGACGGGGCAAAGTCCGGATCACCGTACTTGGCTTCCGTGAAAATGCCCGTGGTGATCCAGACGCCGCCGGCCTTTTCCAGATCGGCGATGCTGTCGCCGGGCTGCGCCAAAACGAACATACCCAAGTCGTCGTAATCGTAGCCGTCGATGGTGATTTCCCGAAACCGCTGGGCGATCAGACCCCGGATATAAGCATCCTCGACCTGATCCAGCGCCGAAGGGTCACGCAGGATGATCATTGCTGAGATCCTCCGTGCAGGCCGGAGCGGCAGCTTCCTTCTTCCCTTTGCTGCCGGCCTTCTTTTCCTTCTTATCGCTGGCCTTGCTGCTCGCCGGCGCGGCCTTGGCCGGCTTATCCGCCTCCGCCCCGATGAAAACCTCATACGACGGGGTCTTCTGCATCGCAGCCTTCCACGCCTCCCAGTCATCGCCGATGACGTGCTGCTGCGGCGATTCTGGCGCCGGCTTGAGCAAACCTTGATGGCGTAGGCAGGCGGTCAGAAAGCCGCCGTTATTGACCGACTTGGAAGCGGAAAACGCCTTGAGGAAGCGCTTGGCCGGGATGGTTTGCTTGAGGTCGGCCTCGGTCAGACAGGCGGCAATGTTGGCGAACGGGATAATCTCCCGGCCGAAGTAACCGCTGCCACCTTGGTTTTCCAGGAGGGTGAAGAAGATTTCGGTGGATGCCTCGTCCTTCAGGAGGGCGTAGACGATGCCGCCCTGTGCGTTCAGACTGGTCTTGGGTGCGGTCTGGGTGGAAAGATGCAGGTAAACCGGGGTAGTACTCATGGTGTGCGTCCTTTCGTAGCCCCATAAACAGAAAAGCCCGTGATCGCTGAGGATCACGGGCTTCTGTAGGGAGTAGGCGTGTAGGTGAGTTAGCGCTGAATCTCGATGCGCAGCTCGATTTCAATGTGGTCGGGCCAGACGGCATCGACCACGACGGGTACAAGATTGGAAAACATGGCGAACCTCATGAAGTTAGGTGACGACCGCTAACCGAAATGTCGGCCAGCGCTGGCGGGGGGTGCTCCCAAAGGGATGATATGGGCGTGAAACGGAGTGCTCTGACGCCTGCCCCTGCCGAAACAAACCGGTAGTTACCGGTTTTGTCACCTCGGAGGACCCCATGAACACCAACACCCTGCAACCCACGTCCTGGCTCGCCAAACGGCTGGGCTTATCGGTTTCCACCATCGAGCGCCTGCGTGCCCGGGGTGAAGGCCAGTTGCCGCCGCATCTGGTGATTGGCCGGAACACGATCCGGTATGACGTCGCTGTCGTTGAAGATTGGCTGTCGGTGCGGCAGGGGCTGCCTCGTTCACCGGTTCAGACACCCGCATCTAGCCTGTCCAGCGCTCCGCAAAAGAAGCTATTTGGAAAGCGGGTATTGCCTGCTAATTCTGCTTGATGATGACTTTGCCGCTTACCTCTCGAGGTAAGCGGGTTATTTAATATCGCTTAGAGTGTTTTGAGATAATTCGACACTTTGTAAATTTAACCTGAAGATACCCCGCAGTCCTTATCAGTCAGATACGAACATCCAAAAACTGTAGGCACACATTGACCATTTAATCCCAAATTGTCGATGTGGTGCGACAACTCAGCATTTCGCCCACTTACAACTGCGTTCTCAAAGGCAATGTCTATCGCAGATGCAGGATTCCATGGCCCTGCGGTTGTCACGGACCATACTCCGTTTGTCGTCATCGCCTCGGACACAACCCGCAGAGAGATTTTCTCTCCAGTTTCATTTGTTGAAAAAACATTTACGCCATTCGCTATATTGCTCTCAAGCCATGCATACAGGACCTTGCGACAATCGTTAACGTCTTTTTTCCACTTAGAGTGAATGCGCGTGTAATGGTACTGCCACCCTGCCTCAAGTTTTCCATCATAAACTTCGCACGGGGGGATTCTCAGCAGTTTGCAGAAGAATTCCAGTGCTTTTTGAATTTCAATCTTGTTTTGAACTTTAGGATGTTTTGATGTGCCATCAAACATCACTGAGGGTTGGGTAACATCAATTTTTTTGTAAAAACACCTAGCAATCTGGATGACTTTTGGTGTGCCGTGTAAGCGCTCAAAGTGCTCAATCAAATTAGACTGTCCCAGCCAAGAAAACCATCCATCAATATTACGCCGGTAGGTTTTTCCAAAACTCTTAACGATCGCACTGTCCGGATACAAAAGTCCGATTAATTGCTCGTCATCAATCGCTTTCCCAGAATAAATATCCAGAATCAACCAAAGGAAGAATGTCGTGGAAAATGGGTATTTGTTGCTAAAGTTATATCGGAGTTGATTCTTGAAATTCTCTTTTGAGCATTTTCCATAGCGCAGGACATTTGGGTTTATTTTTGCAAACCGATGGTCATCCAATATGCAAAAATGCTGCCCTATACTATCCATTATTAATAGATCATTTTCCACAGACAGAAAACCGTCTGTGGATCTAGGATTGGCATGCCGTTCAGCAGCCCCCTCTTCCGAAAGTAACAGCTGATACTCATTGAAGTAATAGCCGCCGAATCTGAGTGACGGGTCGAATAGCTTAAGAATGCAATAACTAAGCAAGCCGTCGATATCTGGATTAACCAAAGCAAGCTTGGCTTTACCTCGGGTCCGTTCAATCCAGGCTGTAATGTCACCTGCCTTCGCTTCTGCAAGGGAAGCATAGGCTTTGCGTTCGTAAAGAGGTTTATCCAAATCCGTTATCACTCCATCGGACAGAACCCGAAAACGGCGGGAAGATGCGGCCGTAGATGGGCACACGCCACCTGCACTTAAGGTCAGATAGGGGGTAAATTCAGCGAAATTCCAATGGTATCGAAATTTGTCACCGTAATGGTCTTACACCTAGCGCCTGACACAAATAAGGACGAGCGCTGATGCGGAATCCCGCCTTCCTCCTTTGGGAGAGTGTTATTTAAGTGAGCTCTGTTGGCCTACGACTTCAGCTGTTTAGCGAAGCGCCAGTCATGACGCATGCAAAATTTCTCGCTCTAGCGATGCAATTTTTCGAAGCCATGTGGGAAAATTGGCTAATTTTGGCAACCCAAGAGCAACATCGGCAAGGATCATGAAATGTCAGACCCTAAAGACGAAATACTGACCCTTGGAGAAGTTGCCGAGTACCTGAAAGCAGGCAAGCGAACCGTCTACCGACTTGCCAAAAATGGCGAAATTCCCGCGTTCAAACTCGGAGGAACATGGAGATTTCGTCGCGACGAACTCGATCGCTGGATTGCCACGAAAATAAAGCGAAACTAGGGGAGCGCTGATGCTGCATTTCCTCACCCTCAATCATTTCATGCAATACGCTGGGAACCGCCGTGTCTAGACTTACTGATCTGCTGGCTCGAACCAAAGCCAAGGACGCGCAACTTGGTGCCGACCTGGAACGGGAGTTCAAGGCCTTATCTGCTCGATTGCCTTTCGGGCTTAACTTTGAGCGCCACAGCCCGGAAGCTGTAGAACTTCCGCTGCGCCCCATTCGCAAGGGCGACAAGGTTCGCGTCCTACCAGAGCGAGGGTCCCCTAAGAAGGGCGATCAGCGCTTATGGCAAGTCAAGGCTATCCAAAAGGCAAAGAACATCGCCAATTTGGAACTACTGGGCTCGGTAGAGGTTGAAACGCAATCTGTCGCGCTGGATGATTTGGTCGTTGTCGCAGAGTTTCGCGACACAATTTATCCGGGTCTCG
>Ga0316604_10001730_pt1 | contig 18358 bp, 21 predicted proteins | sample OWC_soil_day20_C_FD_207650 | JGI IMG/M metagenome (GOLD analysis project Ga0316604, IMG submission 207650) | Wetland soil microbial communities from Old Woman Creek delta, Ohio, United States - OWC_soil_day20_CT | ecosystem: Environmental > Terrestrial > Soil > Wetlands | place: USA: Ohio... | reverse complement strand
TCATAGAAGGTGTTTTGCCGGAGGCTGTCTTGCAAATAGTGTTCAATTGTGCCCCTGGCAAATGCAGCATTTCAGCATATGCCTGTATCTTTTTGATCTGTTGAAAATGTACATTGACAAGGCTTTTGAATTGGTAATAGATCGGATTGAAGGGCTTGCCATCCCGTAATTGCGCATTGGATTCTTCCGCTGCCTTTAATAGGATCAGTTGTAAATAAACCTCCAGGATAGCAGGGGGAGCAGCAGATTGGTAGTCCTGGCAGAAGCATTTGACAAGGTCCAACAACATAGGGCTCTCCTTTAGCTGTATAACCACTGGTAAGTTATACACGATCTCCAGGCTTTTGCGGTTCAGTAATTCTTCGCGAAAGAGGATCACATAGCCTTTAGGTATCCGGGTAAAATCCCAGCAATGGACCTGGCCAGGCTTCAGAAAATAGATCGACGGTGGCAGTACGTCGTAGCTTTGGTCATCAATAGTATGGTAACCGGCACCATGTTCCAGCACGATCAATTCGAAATAATCGGCGTGCTTATGCGGCACTGTTGGCTTGATCACCTCTTTAAAAGGACTGATCTTCAACAGCTGGTTGCTATTGATCTTCGACTTAACAGGTATCGCTTTCATCAGTTACGAAGCTATCATAATCTTTTAAAAACAAAAAAGATGAACTATCCGGATTTTGCGAAAAATGCCTTCGCTCACCATACGGAGCATCATTTCGTTGTATTCGCCCTCGGGTGCTTACATAGCTAAATTATTATCACGTGCCAGGAAGATAGTATGCCATTATAACTCAACCTAAGTTACCCCTAACAACTTTGATAATCGTTAAGTAATCTCTCATCCATTGTGAGCTGTAAAAAATTAGCATTGGAACTTGTGAACGATGATTGAGCATTGATTAAAATATTTATTGAACTAGCTTATTATTAGAGGGCTTTTTACGCAACTATAATTCAGCTGAGACTTGCGATCATATTTATATTCTTCTTCCAAAGCAGAATATAAATGGTATTTGCCAAAACGCTATCAGCAAAGTGCTTATTTATGTTCATTAAGCATTTTACAATATCACATATATAATAATATGTTTAAAACACTAAAATTTGTAAATTAACTTATAAGTGAATAAATTTGTATTGAAAATTTGGGATAACGAAGCTAAGAAATGTACTTTTTATACGGTATGCAAAGAGGATTCCCGTACTTGTGAAACTGATAAGTTCTTTAGCTGAATACAAGAAGCCTACGCAGGAATTGTTAAGCTTTGTTTTAGATAGTATTGGAGAAGATCATGGAGCCGTCGATATGTTGTTCAATCGATTTGAAAATGAAGTAGTCGGTTTACCTAACCAGGGGAAAGCAAATCTAGGTGAGATTACATTATTCTTTCCTAATTTCCCTTTAAGATTATACGCTTTAAGAGTTAATAATCATTCTAATTTGGTCGTTTTATTTAATGGCGGTATAAAGTCTGCATTAACCAATCAGGCGAGCAAAGATTTGAACTTAAAATAGCGGGAAGCATGTCAGTTTGCCCGAAGAATAGAAGAGGCGATAATGAATAAAGAAATTATTGTTGACCATAGGAAAAGGACAATTCGTACTAACAATGGCGATGAAGAGATCATCCTATAAAAATTTAATGATATGAGAAGTAAAGTCGCAAAGGACATTCAAGAGGAAACACCGGAGGAGGTGAGGATATTTGTAAGACAATACACAGATATTGTTATAAGAATTAACCAGATTTTGCAAGCAAAAGGATATACACAGAAGGACTTAGCTGAAAAAATGAAAAAAAAGCCGTCTGAAATCAATAAATGGTTAAAGGGTAATCATAATTTGACCCTAATGACATTAGCTAAATTAGAAGCAGAACTGGGAGAACCTATTATACATATATCAAACGAACGTTTGCAAAAAAAACCGAGGAAGAAAATTGCTTAATTGGGTTTGAGTAGAGGAAATATATAATGTTTTTCAACTACTGTACAACAGGAGAATATATTATTGTAAGTTAATTTTTCTATTAAAGCCGCTCTGATAAAAAGCCTTAAGCCTTTCAACTTGGAGTTTTATCTATGATGAATAAAATCTCCACACATTTGTTAAGTATATTATACCCCATTCCAGAAGACCATGTCTGAACTTACCATCACCTGGCAGTGCTAATACATGGAAAACGTTTGACTAAATGGAAGAAGTTATTGGCATATTTATAGTCATACCAAATAAAAAATCCTGCAAATCTCTCGACTTAATTGCCAGACCTGTACTTTTTAATGATCTGGACTTCTCACCAAACTAATCTGGACGTTTGAGAAAACCTTCATGTAGAAGCTTCAACTAATTTTACACCATAAAAAATACTTATGGCAAAAACAGTTTTAGTTACAGGAGCTTCTGCAGGAATTGGAAAAGCAACCGCAACTTTATTAGCGCAAAATGGTTACAATGTTTATGGCGCGGCAAGAAGAACAGAGAAAATGCGGGATTTAAAAGAATATGGCATTAAGCCAATTGAATTGGACGTCACAAACGAAGGAAGCATTTTGGCATGTGTTGACCACATCTTTACAGAAGCAGGAACCATTGATATATTGGTCAACAATGCAGGATTTGGTACAGGTGGTGCAATTGAGGATGTGTCAATAGAAGACGCTCGTTATCAACTGGAAGTAAACGTGTTTGGGGCAATGCGTTTAACGCAGTTAGTATTGCCTAAAATGCGAGATAATAAATATGGCAAAATAGTAAACATCTCATCAATTGGAGGTAAAGTTGCATTTCCTTTGGCTGGGTGGTATCATGCCAGTAAATTTGCAATAGAAGGATTGAGTGATGCTTTGCGAATGGAAGTAAAGGAATTTGGTATCGATGTGATCGTGATAGAACCAGGTGGTATTAAATCTGAATGGGCTGAAATTGCAAACGATCATCTGATGCGTATTTCTGGCCATACCGCTTATAAAGAAATGGCTAAAAGTGCTGAAAAATCCACCCTTAACCTGAACCTGCCAGCGCCTTCTGTCATTGCTAAATTGATTAAAAAAAGTATTGAATCTACAAATCCAAAAACACGTTATGTTGGAGGTTTTGGTGCAAAGCCGATTCTGGGTATAAGAAAAATTATTTCAGACAAATTGATGGATAAGATAATTCTTAGACAAATGAAGTAAATGTTATGGCAACAGTTTTTCAACATAATATCGCACTGTCCTTCTTTACCGAAGATGAGAAACAGGAACACGACCCATTTGTATACGAGCATGTCTTAGGATTAATCGTTTCGGGTTCAGTTGACTTCTACACAGATAATAAAGCCGTTTCACATTACACCGGAACATTGAGTTTAATACGGAAAAATCAGCTTGTAAAAGCAGTGAAGAAAATTGATCCCGTAAGTAATAAGTTTATTTCCATAAACATATTCCTGACACAAGATGCATTGAAAAAATACAGCCTTGAATATGGTATAAAATCAGAAAAAGTTTATAGCGGAGCCTCCAATGTGTTGTTAGAAAACGACGCGTTTATGAGAGGATATTTCGACTCATTACTCCCCTATCTTGCGAAACCAGAGATCCTTACGCCCATTTTGGCGCAAGCTAAAACCACAGAAGCAATTGAATTATTGCTACGTAATCCTGTATTAAAAGATTTTCTGTTCGATTTCAGCGAACCGTACAAAATAGACTTAGAAGCATATATGAACCGGCATTTCTCATACAACGTTCCCCTCGTGCAATTCGCGAAATTAACAGGCAGAAGTCTTTCGTCATTCAAGCGTGATTTTATGAAGATCTTCAGCGTAACACCAGAAAAATGGCTACAAAAACGTAGGTTGGAAATGGCCCATTTTCTTATTTCCCAAAAGAACAGGAAACCGTCTGATGTTTACCTGGAAGTCGGGTTTGAAAACTTATCACATTTCTCCACCGTATTTAAAAAAGAATTTGGAGTGAATGCCTCATCATTACAACAAAAGTATTGACCACTCCTGAATTGGGTTGTACCTATTACCTCCTTATAAGCTATGCTGAATTTGTCGGTTACAAGGCAATTCAACAACATCTGCAGGAATGGAATAACTTCCATGTAGCAATTGCAGGTGCTGCTGTTTTAACAAGACTGCTTCTAAATGAAATTTTCCAAAACCAATACTCATTTAAAAGACCCAATCCGATCGCAGCGACTGCCGATCTGGTAGCAGCGAAATATAAAGCAGGTGCTATTGTATATTTGTCAAATACTGTTTTATCGTTTGCAGGTTCCTGCGACTTATTGGTAATTTGTGTCCTGCGATTAGAACCTGAGATTGCCCAAAGGTACTTATGTGATTCAAAGCCACAATGTAGGATTTATGTATTTTCAAAAAAAGACTTTGAGGCAAACGCTCTTTAATTGCTTTCAGGCTGGAGTATACTGTATACTTTCTTTCTGTAGTAACTATTTGTACATAGTTCAACATAGATTCGATAAATAATATATCTACAAACGCTATTTTCTCTAAGCAATTATCGCATTTGACATATAAATAATCAGGATGTTCCAGGTTATTTTTTACAGTTAACGAACCACAAATTTTAACTTTTGCCTTTTCACAGGCTTTTGTAAAACGCTCAAACGTTACAGGTTTCATTAAGTAATCGGTAACGTTCAACTCAAATCCCTGCAAAGCATATTCAGGATAAGCGGTTATGAAAATAACCTGCTGGAACACATCATGCCGTTGTAAAAACTCAATACCACTCATCTGGGGCATTTTAATGTCCAGAAAAATCAGATCAACCACTTCAGTTTGTAAAATAGCTTTGGCAATAATTGGATTACGTGCTGTTCCAACCAGGTGTAAATAAGGTATTCTCTCAATGTATCCTTCTATTTGTTTACGTACCAATGGTTCATCTTCTACAATTATACAGTTCATCATTGGTTTAAGATTAAATTTAGATAGATGTAATACTTATTATCAAGTTCTTTGGTGGTAAGTTCATATTTATTGGAATATAAGAGTTCCAGTCGCTGTCTTACATTTTGCAAACCAATGCCCGTGCTATCATATGTAGCAGATAAATGTTCCTTAACAGTGACTGTATTCATACAATAAAAATGCAGTTTCCCATCTGTAAGGTGAATATCAATTTGTATAATATTCTCCCTGCTATCATCATCAGACACGTGCTTAAAAGCATTTTCAACGAATGGCATCAGCAGCAATGGAGAAATCGTCAAGTCATTACTATCTACATTTACATTTAAAATAGTCGTTGCTTCTGTACGTATTCGCTGAAGATTAAAGTAATTTTCCAGATGCATTAATTCTTTGGATAAGGAAACAAAGTCCGCACTGCATTCATATAATTGGTAGCGTAATAAGTCGGCTATAGTCACTAATGTAACCTTAGCCTGTGGCAAATCAAAATCTAATTGTGTATAGAGACTATTAAGAGAATTGAATAAAAAATGAGGGTTAAGCTGTGCTTTGAGGTAGGCCAGTTCAGCCAATGAATTGGCTTTTTCCAACGCATTAAGTCTATGCTGGGCATTCACACGATCAAGTGCCAGCTTTAAAGCACCTCCTCCTAACAAGCCCAACAATGCAATGAAGAAACGATTATACTGTAAATCAGTGTAGTTCCATGAAAAATTAAAGTGAATGGGAACCAGCATGTGGTTCAAAAATAGCTTCATAATAAAAGCATATCCGACTGCCAGTAGTATAAGATATATTAACGATAGTAATAGCAGCTTTGTTACGTTCTTATGCTTAAAATAACGGGGCATCAGGTATGCATAAATGCCGTAAAAGGCACAGAGTATCAAACTTACATCGAGCGCTGAAAAGTAAAGACGGTTTCCCTTATCACTGATATAAAAATACGTGATCTGGTTCCATATAAAAAAGAAACCCAGCCAAAAGCTCACATGTAGTAAAAAACGTCGCATGAACCAAATTAATGAAAATGGTAAAAAAGTACATCCGTTTTATAGCAAATGTCTTATTTACAGGATTAACGGTAGTTATGAAAACGACATTACCTAATGTAAAAAGGATAAAGCCATTGGTATAATTTGAGATTATCCTGTCTGACCAGTATTTAATTTTCACAAAAAAAACATGAAAGCTATTATTGGATTGCTAATGCTAATCACTATAACCTTTCGTGGGATTGCCCAGGGAGTAGATACTGCCATGTTGCTTGCTGCCACTTATTTCAGACAAGCGGACTCCGCAGGCAGCCACAACTTTATGTGGAAATATCCCCTTTATGGCCCTATGTTACTAGTTGATCCCCATTCCAGAACCACTTATGCAAATATGCCGGATAGTGCAGGGACCTTTACCTTCATAACAGAAGGCTTGTACAAAGGGACGTTACCTCCGGAAGTGATGGTTGCCAATACATCTATAACCTGGCAAGGCCGGTTGTGGGCCATTCTATTATGGCCATTACCAGTTGACAAGGAGGAACGACTAAGCCTTATGTTACACGAATCCTTTCACCGCATACAACATCAACTTGGATTTCCTGCTCTTAGCCCGACAATAGACCACCTGGCAACTACGAATGGACGTATCTTTTTTCTGTTAGAACTGCAGGCGTTAAAAGCAGCCTTAGCCAAACCGATTGATCAGCGTAGGAAGGATTTGGTGAATGCACTGCTTTTTCGCAAAAAAAGAGAGGAATTGTTTCCTTCTACCTTTGACAACGAACGCCTGCTGGAAATGAATGAGGGACTAGCTGAATATACAGGAATGCTATTGGGTAGACTACCTGGTAGTATAAGACAACATTTGTATCATGAGATTGATAAGGCTGGCACCCAGTTGTCATTGATTCGATCCATGGCTTATATAACCGGCCCTGTTTATGGGTATCTGCTATATGAGAAATCGCCAGGCTGGACACAATCAGTCGACTCGAATTCTTCATTTCCAGCTTTGATAAAAAAATATTATAAAGTGGCTGTACCTGAACAAACGACTACCGCTGTATTGGCTAAACTGGAAAAGCAGTACAAGGGAGATAGTATCATACATGTGGAACAAATGAAAGAGAAAAACAGGCGACAGCAGGAAGATATTTATACCCGTCTTTTTACTCAAAAACCGGTGTTGGTCATCAACCTGGAGAAAATGAACATAGTGTTTAATCCTAACAATTTATTTGACCTGGGGGAATTGGGTACTGTATATCCAACCGCAGAGATAAATGATGTTTGGGGAAAGTTGAAGTTAGTGGATGGTGGTATGCTCATGAAGAACTGGAAAGTAATCACATTACCGACAGTGGATAGTATACATGTAAAAGATAATATTGTACAAGGTAATGGATGGCAGCTGCAACTAAATAAGGGGTGGCGAATTGAAAAAGTGGACAGCTTGCAATCAGCGTTGATGATGAGACTGTAAAATTTCCTGTGTTAATGGCCTATGGTGGTGAATTATCTCAATAGGCCCAAAAACCGGGGAAGGTGCTGCTGCCGAGCCATTCACCCTTTCCATCCCGGCAGGGTTTCAAACAATGGGAAAGGAGTTTACACAAAATATTTTACACTCCCTTGATCATTTTAAATTATGTCAACGACTAAAATACCCATCACCCTCCTGACCTTCATAGATAAAAGCCTGGTGGAGCTATCATCTCCACCAAGCTATTCCTACTATACAATAACTCATCTATTAAACATCTCAAACCGCTCACCATCCCACATACCCTCACAACTTCCTACCCTTACTCAACCTCTCATCTTTCGCCTCCTCATCCTTCAACATTGTATGTGACCATTCTGCATAAGCAGCAGTACCATCCAGATCCTGAAAAAGAGAAAACATGTTTATTCCTAGCTTATCCAATTGAAATCTAATACCAGAAAAGCATCTCGCGGGGATCTTTATTTGTATTATATCCTTACTAAAAGAAGACGTTTTATTAAACGGAACCCAATTTCCCGTTCTCTTATCTAACTCCTGCGTAGTAAACCACCCACTCTGACATTGGATCCTTATAGTAGATATCTCAGGCCTAAATACCTTTGTCGCAGTTTCCTTAAACGGATCCAGTTTGCTCAACTCCTCTGGTCGTAAGAATGATTTTTCATGCACAAATAACACATATACCACTCCATAAGCATCACTAGCAGGCTGTGAAACGGCAAACCAAAGAGCAGCTAATGGATTACTTGTCCAATCCAACAACCGGGTTGCCATACCATGATGCTGTGCCATAGCCAACCATTCCCAGTCATTGCTTGGCACTCTAGTTATATGTGCCTTTGCCAGTCGTTTAAAATCCTCCAACATCTTTCTTTCTGTAATGACTGCTTTATCACTACGTATCTTTACACGACTCAGCTTCGGCAAAAGAGGCCAGTCCGCATTCTGCCCTCTAAAAAGGACACACTCCATATTCGTTTCCCCTTCAATAAAACGTATAAATTTCTCCAGGTTGTCTATCTCCAATCCATTTATGCTACTATCAGTTTGAGGAGGAACATTAAACGATGATACCCCTTTTTTTTTCTCTCTACCTTTCGGAGTATGTATTCTCCCTGGCACGGCTCTCTTTTTGTGTGCAGCCATTATAATTCATGTATGAGATCAATCAGTTTTCTTATCCGCCGCCTTAGCATCATCCTTAGCAGCAGTACCACCACCACTTGCAGCATCCACCGTCTGCGTACCACTACCCTTCTTCTTTATAAAAGGAATATTATATGTCAAACTAATAAATGGCTTCGCGGTGAACTTAGGCGCATAAACAGGGTCCTTTCCTGCCTCTGCAAAGCTTAACTTCGTATTTATCCCATTTGCATATTGACTACTCAGCTTATTCACATTTCCTAATATATACCCTACATTCAACCCTAATCTATTTTCAGCCCCAAACAAGAAACCTACCCCTGCAAGATATCTAATACGTGTCTTTTCACTGAACGTAACCCCAGCACCAATATTCAAAGAAATATTAAACTTCGGTCCTATCTTTGGATAAAAGTGTAAAAAGCTCGCAAAACCAAACTCTCCTTTTCCATTATTCTCCTTATAAAGTTTACTTCTTCTATCAACAATAGAATCCGCGCCGTTCCTATCACTCAAAATGGTGCTATCCGAACGTATGGAATACTTCTCATCCTGTAAACCGCTATAATATAATCCTGTACTCACATCCACTTTAAACCCACCTTTAATCCAGGCATTCACTGTCTTTTGAGAAACAACGGATTTATATGGCGTGTTGGTTTTTCCCTTCACACTAAAGGTGAATGCAATCTTATCATAACTACCATCCACTAATGGCACTTGTGTGATGTTCTTATAATAAGAAGCAGGCAATGAATTATAATCCTTCAGAAAGGCTTCAATCAATTTTGTATCATCATCTGTTTGCTTTGGAAATGTAGCAGCCAGAAAAGCTGAAAATCGTACTCCAGCAGGTTTCCCCAAGTTATTCACAAAATATTCATCTATCTTCTTCCTGGCATCTAATTTATATTTTATAATGTCATTCTGCTTATAGATACAATACGACTGTAATAAAAGTAACAGTTCATCCATCTCTCTTGTGTAAAGATACATAGCTACTCTGATTTTATCTTCCGCAGTGGGTACATATGGTAATGCTGATTTTTCTGCATTTTGCGCAGTAGTAACAGCATTTTGCATTCCAGACTCCAACAATTCGAGCATAATATTGGATTCAGCATTTGAACGATCAGCGAGGTCTGTAATTTCAACATCAAATGCCTGGGGATTCACATTAATTACCTCAAAGGATAATGGTTCATTATTTTTAACCACTATTTTTCTTTCCTTAGTAAAACTGGAACCTACTGCACCAGCTCCATATACCAGATTTGTTCCATTAAATAAATAACCTTTCAAAAATCCTTTCCCATAATTACCAATGAGATAAAGCTTATTTTCATCATCATAATAGAAAGTTAAGTTCCTATCTGCCAGATAAACAATCCGATTACCAATAGCTATATCAGCTCCTAGAGGATTCTGCCCATCAGATCCTGAACAATCTCCAGTTGTAGGATTGGTAAGATCATCGATCTTAATTCCTACTAACCCTACAAGTTTTTTAAGCGTAACAGTAGAAGAAGTATTGCCATTTCTTTTTTTACCGTCATCATTTGGCTTATAAGTTAGTGTCAGGCTTCCCAGATCGTTTTTTCCATCACTGAATTGAAGAACAGCAGTCTTCCCATCTTCTATCGGATCAAGTCCACCGGTTATTTTGAAATCAATTTGAGCAGGCGCTACTTTTCCAGGGCTTGGTTCAATAACAGCTTTAGTATTATCCTTGGAAAAAGAAACCAACGTGCCCTTAGTATCTATATTATCCCCAATCTGTAAAGTACTATGATTTATAATCTGATTATATTGTACTAATTTAAATCCTTTAAAAGTTATAACATACTCCTTTTCAGAAATAGGAACTTGAGATGTTGTCTTTAGAGCTGCCTTGATATTCCCAACCCCTTTAAATACGATTTGAGATTTAACCTGAAAGCAAAGCAAGCTAGGTGCAAAGATGCAGAGAAGAAGTTTCGTTTTCATTTTTAAACTATTTTAAAGCCAAGATGATCGTTTAAATAATACCAAGGGATTAAATAAGTACAGGCATTTTCTGTAGGGGTGTTTTCTACAAGACCTCCGACTGCATATCCAATCAGCCTACCATCTACAGCCACCACGGGGGCACCAGAATCTCCAGGCTCTGAAATTTTTGTAGTACGGATCAACCCTTTATAACTTCGATTTTGCTGATTCACCATCATTTGTATATCAACCATTGGATCTGTGATCGATCCTATCTGCGGACCACTCGTAGCACCAAAGCTGTAAACGATTATTCCAGCCTTCAATTCCTCTTTCAGATAGTACTTACTAATCTTCGTACTAATAAGATATGGGTGAGGAAACAAATTATCCATATCATGTGCACCTATATCAATAAGAGCATAATCCCACAATGTATTGATACTCCCCCTATTCACCTTAAAGCAAGGACTTCCAGCCCTTGTAAAATGGAAAATGGTATCGCTCAGATCAGGACAAAAATGATCTCCCGTATCGACAATTTTAGACAATGCCACTACATGCAAACAAGTAAGCAGGTAATTCTTTTTATCCTTGCTCATGTAAATAGTCCGTGTCCCACACATGTTTCCAGAACTATCAACCAAGCCTCCACCACAGTGCGCAATATTCCCCTTATCAGCCAGTACCCATTTGTATTTAACATTAGGATCATATTGATGACTCCCTGGAATCCCACTCGACTTTACATCCGTAGGAATACGGTACCCCTTAAAAACAAAATAGTCAGGTATTATACCTCCGGCTGAATCTTTCTGAGACACGAAAAAAGTGATACAGAGATCATTGTCTATTTTATCATTTTTAACCCCCGCACCTATACCAATGATAAAATGCTTATTATAATATCGATCGAATATGGCATTCTTAAGATTGACAATAACAGCGATCGCATCTTGAGGTGTAAGCTTGCTTAAATCCTTCCCCGGCAGCTCAAACTCCACATTATCAATACCCCCACTCCAGTAATAGCAATTATTATCCGCATGATACCAAATAGAATTTCCCTCTATAGCATCCCCAATCACCACATCATCAATCTCAATCTCATCGCCAGGTTTTAGCCAGGAAGGATAGAAGCCATTACTTTAGCGGCCCCCACCCTCGCATTCAAAAAACAATTTGATACAACTTTCATAACTATCCTTTTCTTTTATCAGAGTTAGATACAGTAGTAGTAGCAGGGCTCCCATCATCAGTATTAGCAGCTACAGGTTTAGGTCCTGTTCCTCTCAACTGTATGATCTTATTCAACAGATCAAACCAAAATGGCGCCCCCAATGAAATCGCAAACGCAGTAAGCAACCATCCTAAGATCCTCCCCCCCCAGTCATCATATTCCTTCAAGAAGGAGATATGCTTATAATAATATTCTAATGCAGCTTTCCTGCTTTCTATCTGTTGTATCGAACGCTTTAAAGTATCCGCCGTCAAAGTACTATCCTTCTTTATCTGTCCGACAAGCATATCAAAACGTTGCTCACTATCCTTTATACCAACTATCAATTTTTTTTCCTGGATAGTATCAGGTTGGATCTTATATCCCCATCCTAATCCAAGTGTGAACTGTACCTGGTTAATATCATTCATCAATCGCTCATTAATCGCCTTTGAATCGGCTTCATTTGCCGTAGGCAATTGTTTAATATCATCTCCTACCTGTTTATACTGGGTGATCGCCAAATTCACCATTTGTTCCCTTGCAGGTTTATCTTTCAACAGCAAATGCGCAATAGCAATACAATTGACATTCCCCGCAATAGCGATCCCTAAACCAACAATCAAAGTGATCCACTGCGTATATCGCTTATAATAACCCGTAGTCCTATCCTGACTATCATTAAACCATTGCTCAAGGGAAGCTTTAAATTTATCAATATCATTCCCCGCATCTACCCAAAGCATCCAAAGGTATTTCCGCGTTTCATCCCCAATCGCAATAGTTTGCGAAACAGTATTCTTAAGATCTGGGGCCACCGACAATCTATTCCTTATCAATTCCATTTGCGGAATAGTATGATCAAAGTAATCCCCTCTCAGGAGAGCAATTAACGTCTGGGAAAAATTGTCCGCCGTAAAATAGGAAGGCAATTGCTGGTTGCCTGATTTTGCCAGATACTTAATAAGAGGATACTCATAAAACGCAGTTGCAAGTCCATTCTTCACTGTTACATCATCATTCAGCATCCAGTAAATGGACTTTTTCAACATTTTGCCCCTTTGCTTAAATAGCTGCGCATAAAACTCGGTCAATACAGACGCAAGCAGGCTATACAAGAGGAAAATAAAAATTAACCCAATGAATGCATCAAGTGCGGGATTATTAAACATTTAATAAAATATAAAAGGTAATTAAAAAGGGTGCGGTGCGCCAGAAAATAGGAATCGTTTACAGCCGTAATAAAACAGCTGCTTCATTTATTGAAGGTATTCATCATAAAAAATTAATAGAAGCTAAAAGCGCGATCAATACCAACTAGTTTGTATTTTTCAATCCTTCTCCAATAAAATACGAGGAATCAAATAACATTTCATAAGAGATCAATTTGGGGTGATTGTATACCAAAAACGTTACAATACAAATATCATATACCCCCACATCTCTATCAACGGGAAAAACGCGTTTTTTACCAGGGTGTTTTCACCTCTCCAAACTCCGATCGCTTTCTCCCAAAAAAATCCCCCCACAAAAACTTATGTTCAATACATGAAAAAAGCTAAACTGATCCTATCATTCATTGTCCTGCTTTCAATCATAGGAGGCATTCTGGCATTCAGGTCTCAACAGACCTATAGCGCCAATTACTTCTGTTACATCAAAGATTCCGTTCAAGTGATCCATGGGGCCGACTATACACCCGCCGGCACAGACTGCGTCACCCCCTACTGCTCGACCCAGGCAGGCGGCACCTACCACCCTACACTGTTCTGTACAGAAAATTAAAAAGCTATTCCGGAGAATAGCTTCAAATTGACGATCCCATAAAATAAAAAGGCACGGCTTCTTCCCGGCTCATAACTTAATATATCATCCTGCTACTTCAAATCCGGCACCTCCGCAAAGTTCAAATGTAGTCCTTCCAATGCTACCTCCTTCACCACCACCACTGGCGGATGTTCCAATGCTGAATACCCTTTATCCGTCTTCAACGCCTTCACAGACACCTGCTTCTTAGCACCAGTCTTTGCTTTTGGAATATCCTCACAAGCTACCAGCATCATCGTCGGTGCACCTTTTTTAAACCCCTTATCCTCCCCTTCCCCATAATGCGCTCCAATAATAACCGCTACATACCGCGCATTCTTATGTTTGATCAATTCCTTCAGCTGCTTAATATCGAACACAAACCCATTAGCATCATTACAACAAAAAGCCTTGTACTCTTGCCCAGCATCAGCCACAGCCGCTTCTATCTTCGGATCAGTGACCTTCTTAATACCCTCCCGCATTTCCAGTAATTTACCCACAGCACCTTCAGTAATAAATTTTCCAGCAGACAACTTTTTTAATGACATAATGCATTACATTGAATAGTAAAAAAAACAGCCGTCCCACGTTGTTTCACAAACTTCCCCATTCTCGCCAATAAAAAAATACCCACTACTTTGTATTTCACCTCCCTCACGGCAACTTGTCCAACATCACTATTCCATGCTTCAAGGCATACATCACCAACCCTACCCTCGTCTTCACCTTCAGCTTCTCAAACAAATTATCCCTATACCCATCAATCGTCCTTGCACTCAAACACATCTGATCCGCAATCTCCTTATACGTCAACTCCGTACACGCAAATTTCAAAAATATCAGCTCCCGCTCACTCAGCTCCAGCAAAAACCGTCTCTGCCCATCTTCCCCACTACTAATAGAATGTATCAACGTCCCCGTCACCATCTCCGAATAATAAAACCCTTTCTCCGCCACCGCTGATAATGCAGCCTTCAGCTCAGACGGCTCACTATCCTTCAATAAATACCCCTTCGCGCCCGCCTTAAACATCCTGATCACCGCCGCCTCATTATCATACATTGACAGCGCCAGCACCTTCACCAAAGGATAATGCTCCCGCAACCACAGGCAGGTCTCATACCCATCCACTTCGGGCATGTTAATATCCAGCAATACAATATCCGGCAGACACTTCGCATCCAGCCTATTAATAAGGTGCCTCCCATTATTTGCTTCAAAAAGTACTTCAAACGAGCCAAAGCTTTCTATTACCCTGGCAAGACCATTACGCAGCAATACATGGTCATCAGCAAGAACAACTCGGATCATCGGTTTCATAGTGTTATTTAAATGGAAATACAATATTGACCACAGTCCCTCTCGGAATATGAGGGTTAATTTGAAGATCGGCCTGTATAAGCCGGCACCGTTTCTGCATATTACGCAACCCCATCCCCTCAAAACTACCTCCCGTTTCAAATCCATTCCCATCATCCACCACCCTTAATACGCATTGATCATGCTCATAGTTCATTGTCACACATATAACCCTTGCTTCCGCATGTTTGATCACATTATGCAAAATTTCCTGAAAGATCCTGAAAAGTATCACCTCCCTATTCGCATCTACCCGCACCACTTGCCCCTCAACTGAAAACTGCACCTCATACACCCCTGTCTTCCTCACCATCTCCAGCTCACCTTCCATTGCCGCATATAACCCTCTCTCGGTAATTGTATCTGTATCCATACTCCTGGACAGGTCACGCAGATCATGTATCACCTTACTCAATAGCACTCTGGTATCCGCCGCCTTCTCTTTAAGAGGATCAGGTACCTCCCCCTCCATCACACACACATTCAGCTTCGCCAGACTTAACACCTGCCCTATATTATCATGGATCTCCTGCGATATATTTTTCAATGTTTGTTCTTTCATCTCCAGCTGTGACCGCAATATTTCCTGTTCATAAGTCGCCAGTAACTGTTGCTTCTCTTCCAGGTGCATACGTCTCCGCTTACGATAGATAAGCCAGAAAGTGATCACAAACCATAGCATCAATAAAAATAACAAAGTAGCGATGATCATACTAAAAATGATATCCTTATCTATCAGCATGACGTTTACACTCGTGCAAAAAACCAACAGAAAACAATACATACATAGTGATATTAAAAATATACTGGATGACCCACAACTGGTTCAAGGCAGAATCGGGGTGATTTTTAATATAGCTCCACAAAGAATAGATCAGCATTGTACAAGGTGCGTACAACAACAGGCCTAACAAATACCAGAAAAATGGCATATTTGGGTCAATACCTTTATCTTCAGCATCATACTGATCCAGTATTATTAACAATAGCCATACTGTATAGGCGATATTATCCAGACAGACCAGTTCACTAATAAACCGCTCCTGCAATCCATTGCAAATGGTCAACACAACATTACAAAAAAGGATCACCATCGCGGTGATAATAAAGATCCTATTCCTATTATAATGATTGATCTTATCGCTAAACAGCAAACAATATAAGATCACCTCACAGATTGTATAAGCATTATAGACCATATTCAGGACAGGCCCGGAACTGATAAAAGCACGCAATATCTGGGGGATAGTGGCCAGGGCCACTATCCCCAGGATGATCTGTGAGTCTTTTCCAAGACGTCTCAAACAAATAATACCGGTAAAAAGGGGTAAGAGGATACTCCATATGGAGGTCCTGCTCAAAATCTCCTGGATTTGCATAAAGGGGTTGTAGTGCGCTTTATGCAAGGTAATGAAGTTCTCAGACTATATGGAAGATCAATTTAACACCACCCACGATCTCACTGACAACAGTGGTGGGCGGATGTTCCAATGCCACAGCGCTATTCCCAAATGTCAGGGCTTGTAATGTAATAGGAGTACGAGCCGCATCGATAGTAGCATCTCCACTACAAGGTACTAGCATGACGGTCTGGTCTCCCATCTTAAAACCAGGGCCATTAGGGTCGCTGCTATCAGTATCATGCGCACCTAGTACGATCGTAAGGAAACCAGCATTCGTTCCTTTCAGCATATCGATTACATCCTTCGCACTAAAAATAAAAGCGTTTGCTTCGCTGGTAAAAAATTGAACCAAAGAAGGATCCTTTAATGCAGTTACAATAGGTAAAATTATGCTATCCATTTTATCCCTTAGGGCCCTTCTTTCACCAAGGGCAGCATGAGCTTCTGATTCATTAATAGGGGTACCATGTGCAAGTCTTGCTAGTTCCATAAATTGTAGTATTGAGGTTAAAGAAAATTATGCCGGTGTGAAAGTAAGCAGAAGACAAAAGCATAAGATCAGACACCTCACCAGTGAAAAGCCCACCCATAAATAACGGTGTCCAAAACCATTGCTACCATTGCAATACGGCCAAAAGGGAGAAAAATCACCCCGTTATTTTACCCTCAGATACGGGTAAATAACGGTAGCCCACCCAAACATATTGCTATTTTTAATACACCATCAAATTAGCTATACCCAATTCTTACATTTCTGTTTCAACAGTAACCTGGATTAATTTTATGAAGGCAATAGGTGGACAAATTGGAGAAACGAAGTTCAAAAGTTAAATGGTGATAAAGTCTTTAACTTTTACCCTTTTCTTTGGACTATAAATTCTAATTAAAAAACCGCCTTCAATCCAAAGACCTGAAAGCGGTTTTTTTACGCAAAGGATATAAGTTCCCGGAAAAGGTTCATAGTAGTTTTGTAGGGTCAATAAGACGACCACAATAAACTATAAACGGTGAAAAAGACAGTTTTAATTACTGGTACCTTCTCCGGGTTGAAATATTTCAACAAAATGAATTGAATGTAATTGCAAGTTCAGGACAGCGAAATAACAGCTTCTTCCGTATTCAGTAACTCCGTAACCGCCTGGTGCAACTGCGTTTTGGTAAATGGTTTTTTGAGAAAAGCATCAGCACCATTTTCCAGCGCTACATCCTGAGCAGCTGCATCAACACCAGAGATCATAATCACTTTTACTGTGGGATGTTCCTTTTTTACAACGCTAAGAAAGTCGATGCCAAAACCAACTGGCAGGCGATTGTCTAATAATATTAAAGAAGGCTTTTCCTGTAGAAGATATTCCTCAGCTTAGCAATGCTTTGCACATATTCTACTTTCGTTCCTTTCCCTTCCAGTAGTATGTTTAAAAGCAGGCACAGGTCACCTTCGTCATCAATGATCAATATTTGTGGGGAGCAATTTTAGTTTTCATACTTGCATTTTTAATTGTGGTTAGTGAATAAAAAAAAGCATGCCAAATAGTACGATTGTTAAAAATTAATATGTCCAGAGCAAAAACAATTATAGGCACTTCAGGATGGCATTACAGGCACTGGCTGGGAAATTTTACCCAGCGGTTATCGACGCAAAACAACAGTTCGATTACTAGAAATATTATAGCTATTCCTTTGGAAAATCCGAATTGACAAATAGTATCAGTCCTAGAAATTGGTTTCCCGAATCGAAATTTATATACCAACTCCTGCAACTGCCGGCAGCACAAACCAGAAAGCCGCACCCTTTCCCGGGGCGCTGTTTACCTGTATTGACGACTGGTGCAGCTCCAATATTTTTTTTGCGATAGCCAGACCGATGCCCATTCCTTTTTTGGGAATCCCATCTTTATGTAAATACTTATACCGTTCAAAAATATAAGTTTGGTCTTCTGGTGCGATGCCGATACCAGTATCAGCAACTTCTACCTTTACACCGGCACTGGTTTGTTGTAATTGGA
>Ga0316604_10001729_pt1 | contig 18360 bp, 10 predicted proteins | sample OWC_soil_day20_C_FD_207650 | JGI IMG/M metagenome (GOLD analysis project Ga0316604, IMG submission 207650) | Wetland soil microbial communities from Old Woman Creek delta, Ohio, United States - OWC_soil_day20_CT | ecosystem: Environmental > Terrestrial > Soil > Wetlands | place: USA: Ohio... | reverse complement strand
GGCATTTCTCATAGATGTTGGGGAAGTGGTGAATGAACTTCTCCATATCCATATGCCGGCAATCGAGGTATACATGTTCTGTACCGGTGATCTTCATCTCACTGTCTATTGCTCTGGCCACGATATCTCGGGGAGCGAGGGAGAGACGGGGATCGTATTTATGCATGAAGTCTTCGCCGTGTATATTGCGCAGAATACCACCATCGCCACGTACAGCTTCTGTAATCAGGAAGGCGTTGTTCACACCCGGCTGATAGAGCGCGGTAGGGTGAAACTGGATGAATTCCATATTTTCAATTCTACCTTTGGCGCGGTACACCATAGCCACACCATCGCCAGAGGCGATAGAAGGGTTAGTGGTGCTACGATACACCTGCCCATTGCCACCAGTGGCGATGAGGGTGATGCGGCTCAGTATCTTTTCTATCTTGTTTGTGAGAAGGTTCAATACGTATACACCATAACATTCAATGTCAGGCGTGGATTTGGTTACCAGGTAACCCAGGTGGTGCTGGGTGATGAGGTCTACCACAAAGCAGTGAGTGACCAGTTCGATATTTGGATGCTGGCGAACGGCTGCCAGCAAGGCTCTTTCTATTTCATAACCCGTGATGTCTTTGTAGTGGATCACCCTGAATTCCGAATGTCCGCCTTCTCTTCCAAGGGCAAAGTCTCCGTCAGGATTCTTATCAAAGTTGGCGCCCCATTCAATGATCTCATTTACCCGCTCGGGGCCTTCCTTTACCACGATCTCTACTATTTTCTCATTGCATAGGCCATCGCCGGCAATCAGGGTGTCTTCAATGTGCTTGGCAAAGCTGTCGTTCTCAAGATCATTCACTACGGCTACACCACCCTGTGCATACTTCGTATTCGTTTCGTCTTCCTGGGTCTTAGTGATGATGGTGATCTTTTTATCTGGACAGGCACCTGCTACTTTGAGCGCATAGGTTAATCCTGCGATGCCGGAACCAATCACTAAAAAATCTGTCTGTTGCATAATAACTCATCTAGCGAATCAAATGTACGGTATATTACCGGATTGCGTAGGGGATACCCTGCTTTTGCCATATATAACGGGTAGCACCGTAGACGAGGCCGTAATTGGCTAATGCGTAGCAGATCAAGCTGATAGTTGGTGGAAGTGCGCCACCGGCAATGAGGAAGGAGATGCCTGCCAGGCAATACCAGCCAGCTGGCTGATCACTGAGGCGAAAGGCATGCATAACGGATTGGAGGGCTATAGAAGCAGTGAAAAGACAAAGGACCACAGGCCAGACCGTTTCCAGTGTAGGCAGGAAATAGAAGAAGATCGCCAGACCCAGCGCTTCTGTCAGAAAGATAAATGCCCACTTACAGGTAGGTAGTGGATAATTCGTATACCGGATCTTTAAAAAGAAAGCAATATAGACGATGTGAACCAGCGGTATAGAAGCACCGGCGAGAAGGTGGACTAAAGGTGGACTTGTAATAGCTAAGCCTATGATTAACAGCACTCTGATAAGTGTTGGTGTGTAGCGGGTGCCGGATATGAAAAATACGGCCGCATAAACAATTAAAAGAACCATTGACAGCTCCTTCAGCCATGCGGAATTCACAAAACAGCCCCAAAGCAGTATAGGCATTGTGCCCCAATAAAGACTGTTAAAGACAACCGGTTTCATGTTACTAAAATAAGGATTTACACCGTAGCAAGGATCACTTTAAATGTAGTACCATTACTACTGGTACTATCTACTTTCAATTGCCCGCCATGCAGCTGGATGATTTGCTGAGAGAGGCTAAGACCGATACCGCTGCCTTTGCGCTTAGTGGTATAGAAAGGGATAAAGATCTTATTGATTGCATCCGCATCTATACCCGGACCATTGTCGGCAATGGAGATGCAAACCTGGTTAGGCGTGGTCATCGTTGCGGTGAGTTTGATTTCCGGGTGAGCGGTGTGTTCCAGTGCATCCATGGCATTTTTGACCAGGTTGATCAGCACCATCTGCAACTGGGCACTGTCTGCATGAATTTCTGCACCGGCAGAATCTACTTCAAACTGGTAATAGATGCCTGCCTGTTTAAGATCCGATTGCAACAGGTTACTCACTACTGTGATCAGTTCCTTGATATTAACATCCGTGAATTGTGGCTTGGGAAGAGCGGTATAATCCCTGTAGGCGTTGACGAAGTTCATGATGCCTTTACTCCGGCTTTTGATCGTTTCCAGCGCTTCTATCAGGTCGGTAATCGCCTCGGGCTGGTGGCTATCCGGTGCAATGTCCTGCTCTATAATATCCTGCATGGTGCTTATGAGGGATACGATCGGGGTGACAGAGTTCATGATTTCATGACGAAGGATCTTGGTCAGGTTCTGCCAGGCTTCCAGCTCTTTTTGTTGCAGCTCTGCATGAATGTTTTGCAGGGAGATCAATTTGACCAGGCGGCCCTGTAAACGTACAGTTGCTGCCTGAATCGAGAGTTGTTGTTCAGTACGGGTACGATACAGGATCTTATTGCCGGAGTGCACCTGTAGCAATAATTCAGGCAGATCGGGGTGAGCTGATTTTAACTCTGCTATGTTGCGTAGGCGATAGATGCCCAGTAACTTGAAAGCTGCAGGGTTGATGAGTTCTATTCTACCCTCCGCATCAAAAGACAGTACGCCGATGCTGATATGCTGTACGATCGTATCGATGTATTTCAGGTTCGCTTCCTTTTCTGCCCTGGTTTGCCGGAAGGCTTCCAGTACTTCGTTGAACTGGTAATTGAGTGCCTGAAAGCTTTTCCCCATTTTATTATCGGCGCTGAACCGGATGGAAAAGTCTTCGTAACGGATGGACTCCAAAAAAAGTGTGAGCTTTCTGTTAATCCTGTTCATGTAGTAATACATTCCATAGATCTGCAGGCAGATCAGGGCGGCGATAGCTAACCCGGGAATCGGCCCCAGTATCCTCCATACTTCTACGCCGGCAATGGTGCTGGCGGTGAGCAGGAGTATGCGCAGGAATATATTGACGCTGAACCGGTTCATTTAGATATTATATTTTTCCAGTCTTCTATAGAGTGCTGCTCTGCTGAGGCCCAGTTCCCTGGCGGCTTCAGTGATGTTGCCATTACATTTCTTCATGGCCTGGGTGATGATGTTGCGCTCCATTTCTTCCAGGTTATAGCCGGTATTCAGCTGGGTTTCCTGTACAGGGTTTTTCACAAATACATCTTTAGCCTGCAATACCTTGCCCTGGGAGAGAATGACCGCTCTCTCCATAGCGTGTTGCAGTTCACGGATATTCCCTGGCCAGTCATATTGTAGCAACTGCTGTACGAGTGATTCGTGCAGACTATTCACCGGGCGTTTATATTTACTGCTATACAATTGGAGGAAATGTTCTGCCAGGGCTATGATGTCTTCCTGTCTTTCTCTGAGAGGAGGAAGGTGTATTTCAATTGTATTGATCCGGTAGAGTAAATCCTGGCGAAACAGGTATTGTGCCGCCATCTGCTGAATGTTGCGGTTAGTGGCGCAGATAAGACGTACATCTACAGGATGGGCTTTGTTACTACCTACTTTGGTCACCGACCTGTTTTGCAATACGGTGAGCAGTTTTGCCTGTAACGGAAGGGAAATGTTTCCCAGTTCATCGAGGAAGATGGTGCCTTTGTTGGCTTCTTCAAACCGACCGATCCTGTCTTCGCGGGCATCTGTAAAGGCGCCTTTCACATGGCCAAACAGTTCACTTTCAAACAGACTTTCACTGATGGCCCCAAGGTCTACGCTCACAAAAGGGTGGGAGGTACGATGGGAGAGCTGGTGAATATGTCTGGCCAGCATATCCTTGCCAGTGCCATTTTCACCTAGAATGAGTACGTTGGCATCTGTGCCGGCTACCCTTTCAGCTGTATCCAATACTGCCATCATGGACGGACTATTGCCAATGATTGAACTATTATTGTTAGTCGCTGGGGTAGGTGGGGCTACCTTGTCCTTGTGTTGGTGTTTTTTGTTGTAAGCTCCCTGCATAGTGGCCAGGAGCTTTTCATTTTCCCAGGGTTTCAGCACAAAATCAGCTGCTCCTGCTTTGATGGCCCTTACTGCCATTTCCACGTCGCCATAGGCCGTGAACATAACTACTGCTGCAGTGGGTTGAATGTCCAGTATCCTGTCCAGCCATTCAAATCCTTCCTTACCACTGCTCAGGTCACGGGTAAAGTTCATGTCCAGCAGGATCACGTCGTATTCAAAATTAGATACCAGGTAAGGGATCTTCTGGGGATTGCGCTCAAAGTCTACCTGGCCAAAATGGCGTTTCAACAGGAGGCGTGCTGCGCGCAATACGTCCATATCATCATCTACTATCAGTATTTTACCAGGCAGTGTAATCGTAGTCATAACCAATTCAAATAAATATATTGTTGATAGAGCACCGCAAACAATGTTCCCGACAATGATTGACCTGGGCAAACGAATGCGGATGTGGCCACTGGCAATATTATAAAAAGATTTCGGTTTTTGGCAGTACTGGCAACGGATTGGGGGAAAGTGTCCGGAATTGGACGTACAGTGTGCGGTACAGGACGTTTTGAAAGGATGCTGTGCTTTGAAATGCTTTACTGGTAAAGGATTCCCGGCTTTGGCATGCCGGTTGTCTTATCCGGTATGCAAGTTTAGCACATTCACCTATGGATAGAAAAATAGAAAAGAAATACTGGTCAAAGAAAAGGATCACCCTGGTAAGTGGAGGCGCAGTCGTAGCACTGTTGCTGATCTATAACCTGATCTTTGCCGATCACCGCTCGAAATTAAATGTAGAGAAGGACAAGATTACTATTTCTAAAGTTACCCGGGGTACTTTCGATACATATATTGCTGTTACAGCAGTCGTATTACCTTTGAAGACCATACGCCTCGATGCAATCGTAGGTGGGTACGTGAGTCAGAAATACCTGGAAGGAGGTAGTATGGTGAAAAGGGGAGATAGTATTCTCCGCCTGCAAAACCAGAATATGGAAATGGAGTTTGTGAACCATGAAACTGAAATATATCGCCTGATCAATGAGCTGCAGAATACCCGGCAGACCCTGAAACAGAACCGGTTTACTATGCAGCAGACACTCAATGAACTGGACTTTCAGATAGATCAGGCCAAGGATCTGTATGACAGAAATAAGCAGCTGGTAGATGAAAAAATCGTGGCCCGCCAGGATTATATTAAGTATAAACTTGATTACGAAAGGCTGGTGAAACAAAAGCAGATTGAAATTGAAAGCCAGAAATTTCAGGAAGAGAATGCCAAAATCCAGATTGAAAGATTGGAATCTACAATCTCCCGCACCCAGCGTAATCTTCAGCTGATGAAAGATAATATGAACAACCTGGTATTGAAAGCACCGATTGACGGACAGTTATCCTCAGTAGATGCTGAAGTAGGGGGTAGCATACAAGCTGGCCAGAACATCGGGCAGATTGACGATCTGAATGGTTTCAAAATGAGAGCCGAGGTCGATGAACACTATATTTCAAGGGTATTCCCTGGTCTGAAAGCCAGCTTTGAATTTAATAGCAAGAACTATGAACTTGTTATCATCAAAGTATATCCTGAGGTAAAAAACGGCCGATTCAATGTAGACATGAAATTTGACAAAGAAACTCCCGATGGCATCCGCAGGGGACAATCCTCTCCTATCCGCCTCGAATTAGGTAAATCTTCTGCAGCCCTGTTGCTGCCTGTAGGTGGTTTCTTCTCTGACACTGGTGGTAACTGGGTGTACGTTGTGGATAAAAGCGGTAAACGTGCTGTAAAGCGCAATATCTCCCTGGGTCAGAAAAATCCGCAGTTCTTTGAAATTCTCGAAGGATTGGAGGAAGGCGAACAGGTGATCACTTCATCCTATGAGAATTTTGGAGACAAAGAAGTATTAGTATTTTAATATAATCAAAATAACATCAATGATACGTACCGTTAATCTGCAAAAAATATTTACCACTGAAGAGATCGAAACTTCTGCGCTCAATGGAATCAACATGGAAGTAAAAGACGGTGAGTTTGTTGCTATCATGGGTCCATCAGGTTGTGGTAAATCTACATTATTGAATATCCTGGGGCTGCTGGATAATCCATCCGGTGGAGAGTATCACTTCTGGGATCATGAAGTAGCAAGAATGAGTGAAAGACAACGTGCCCAGTTGAGAAAAGGGTCTATTGGATTCGTATTTCAGAGCTTTAACCTCATCGACGAGCTGACTGTTTTTGAAAATGTGGAATTGCCACTCCTATACCTGAAAGTACCTGCCAGCGATCGTAAAAAGAAAGTGGAAGAAGTACTGGAACGTATGAACATCATGCACCGCCGTAACCACTTTCCGCAGCAGTTATCAGGTGGTCAGCAACAGCGTGTGGCGATAGCGCGTGCCGTAGTGGCAAAGCCCAAAATGATATTGGCGGATGAGCCTACCGGTAACCTCGATTCTACAAATGGTGAAGAGGTCATGAAACTATTGCAGGAATTGAATGATGGGGGTACTACCATGATCATGGTAACGCACAGCCCTTATGATGCCGGATTTGCACATCGCGTGGTTAACCTGTTTGATGGTAAGGTCGTGACTGAAAACATCAAGGAGCAGTTTCACGTATAATAAACCATAATTGCCATGCTTAAACATTATTTCAGAATAGCACTCCGCCATCTCAGGCGGCAACAGATCATCACTGTGATTAACATACTGGGATTGGCGATTGGGATGGCATGTTGTATGTTGATTGTATTGTTTGTCAGGAACGAATACGGGTTTGATAATTTTCATCCTGATGGGAAGAATATTTATCGGGTGACCAACAGCTTTACAAAAGCAGGGGAAACCGACTATGGGGGTAATACCCAGTGGCCTGTTGGACCATATCTGAAAAATGAAGTAAGCGATATAAAAGAGTCAGTACGTATGATGAACGCTGGCACTGCATTGTATACTTTTCAGGATAAGCAATATGTAGATCCTTTAGCATATGCAGATGCCGGTTTTTTCACTTTGTTTAACTTCCCACTGGTAAAAGGTAATGCCAAAACAGCATTACAGGAGCCATATACTATGGTCGTTACTGAAAAAATTGCAAAGAAGTATTTCGGTAATGATGATCCTATAGGTAAAATACTGAAGGTAGATAACCAGTTTGATTGTAGAATAACTGCTGTGTCAAAAGATCTGCCTCTCAATACAGACATTGGAGGAGATATCATTTTATCTTATAGCACGTTTGAACAGCTGGTGAAAAAGGATGGGGGTTCAATGGAGCAATGGTATAATTTTAATGATAACACCACGTTCGTACAATTGCCTGAAGGCGTAAGCCTGATTAAGATGGAATCTCAACTACTGGCATTTACAGACAGGCATGTCAAAGCGATTGCCAGTTCGCTTGGAGAAGTATTTGGATTGCACCTGCAACCATTGGCCAATATACATTTGCATCCACAGGGTGATAAAAACAAGCAGGATAACACCCATTTACTCTATATCTATATTGCTATTGCCATCTTTATCATAATGATCGCCTGCTTCAATTTTATGAACCTTATTACTGCCCGGGCCGATGAAAGAGCGGTTGAAGTAGGTGTAAGAAAAGTAATGGGTAGCGAGCGCCGTCAGCTGATTGTACAATTTATGTCAGAAGCGGTGTTGTTAACCACGATCTCATTTGTACTGGCTATCTTCCTTGCTCTGCTTTTCATGCCATGGTTTAATAAAATCACGGGTAAGGAATTCCAGCTCTTTACGTTGAGTAATCTTCCCTTCCTCGGATACCTTTTTACTATGTCAGTAGTAGTAGGATTGTTGTCTGGCAGTTATCCTGCGCTGTACCTTTCCGGTTTTCTGCCGGTGGCTGTGCTGAAAGGAGGATTCAAAACATCCGGTTCCCGGGTATGGATCAGAAAGGCATTGGTGATCGCACAGTTTTCAATCGCTATTATTTTGATTGTAGCTACGATTGTTGTATACAGTCAGTTGCGCTTCTGGCAGAACAAATACCTGGGGTTTGATAAGGATAGATTAGTGAATATAAATATTGCTTCGGAAAGTGCGAGAAAGAATATCAAAGTGATAAAAGAAGATTTACTAAGACTGCCAGGTGTTCAAAATGTAACTGTTTCCAATACAGCCATGGGCCGGTATGTTGGTGCTGTGAACCCGGTAGTAAAAGATGGAGATAGTGAAGATAAATCAATCGTGACCAGTGTAATTATCGGCGACTTTGATCTGCTGAAAACATTGGATATAAAATTGACAAAGGGACGTGACTTTTCTACAGGTTTTGCAACAGATAGTAATAATGCTTTTATTGTCAATGAAGCAATGGTAAAGGCGATGAACCTGCATGACCCCATTGGCCAGCGTATCAAATGGCTTCCCGGGTTTACCGAACGAAAAGGAGAAATTATCGGTGTAGCAAAGGATTTTAATTACTCTAACCTTACGATTCCGGTATCGCCGGCTATTTATATCGTTAGGAAAGAGGGATTTAGTGTGATGAGTATCCGGTTGGCAAAAGGGGGAGATCTCACAAAGGAGGTAGCTGCTGTAGAAAAAGTGTGGAAGAAATATGTGCCTGACTACCCTTTAACTTATTCATTTGTAGCTGATGATCTGGCGCATCAGTATATCAATCAGGACCGCCTGGCATCCCTCTTTGGTACATTCTCTATGCTCGCAATTATTATCGCTTGTATGGGCTTGTTTGGACTTAGCATTTTGATCGCGAGACAGCGTACCAAGGAAATTGGTATCCGAAAAGTACTGGGGGCTTCTACTGCAAATATTACCAGATTGCTCTCACAGGATTTTATGCAGCTTGTACTGATATCCCTACTGGTCGCCGTCCCTATATCCTGGTTCCTGATGAACACATGGTTGCAGGACTTTGCCTATCGCATTAATGTAGAGTGGTGGATGTTTGTATTCGCAGGCGTCATGGCCATGATCATTTCATTGTTCACCATTAGTTTCCAGTCAGTAAGAGCGGCACTGACTAACCCCGTAAAATCATTGAGAACTGAGTAAAGATATTTAAGTCGTTACGTTTTAAAATGACAAGTTCAAAATGAAACCTGGGCCGGTATTGACCAGCCCTTCCTTTTTACAAATTTTAAACCGTTTGTTATGATTAGGAGTTACTTCAGGATCGCGTTGCGCAACCTATGGCGTAATAAGTTATTCTCTGCGATCAACATTGGTGGGTTGGCAATTGGTATGGCGATTAGCTTTATGCTGATGCTTTATGTGCTCTTCCAGTTTAGTTTCGACCAATTTCATAAGAATGTAAATAATATATACCAGGTAGTGACTGAGGATGCAGGTGTATGGACTACACCAGTTCCGCTGGCGTCTACGCTGGAGAAAACAATACCCGGAATCAAAACAACCTCCCGTGCAAGTTATTTCTACGCTCACCTACTACAGGCAGGTGAAAACAGTATTAAGTTGACTGGCGGTTATGTTGATCCTCAATACCTGAATATTTTTAGTTTTCCTGTCATCAATGGAAATGTAAAACCATTGAATGAGAAGAATGAAATTGTAGTTACCACGAGTACCGCACATAAGTTATTCGGAGACACGAATCCCATTGGCCAGTTAGTAAAGCTGGATGCGCAGGATCCTCTGGTAGTGAGTGCTGTAGTGAATGATCCCCCTGCAAATTCTTCTATTCAGTTTGACTATTTGTGTAGCTGGTCGTTGTATGCTGCAAAAGAACAATGGATTAAAGATAACACCTGGGGCAACTTTGGTATTATGACTTTTGTATTGCTGCAACCAAATGCATCGATCGCGACTGTTCAGGGCAAAGTAAAGCATGTGCTGCAAGATGCAGGGAACAATAATATTAATACGACCCTTATGCTGCATGCGGCAAAGGATTGGAAATTATATAATACGATCAAAGATGGGAAAATCATTGGTGGTAACATTGAAACAGTACGTCTGTTCTTATTGCTCGCACTGGGTATTTTGCTGATTGCCTGTGTGAATTTTATGAACCTGAGTACCGCACAGGCAGAGCGTAGGGCTCGCGAAGTAGGGGTGCGGAAAGCGATTGGTGCTAACAGGAGATTACTGATCTTTCAGTTTTTCGGGGAGTCTTTAATATTGGTAACACTGTCTACTGTATTGGCGTTATTGCTGTTGTGGATACTGCTGCCGGCATTCAATACTTTTGCAAATAGTGCGCTGAAATTAAGTAAAGCACCCCTGGTCTTTTGGAGCTCACTGCCTTTTTTACTGCTGGTAACGGGATTACTGGCTGGTAGCTATCCGGCATTGTATCTTTCTTCCTTCAAACCGATCAAAGTATTGAAAGGTGGTGTTACCAAAATGAAAGGTAATTTCTTATCCAGACAGGCTTTAGTCGTATTCCAGTTTGGATTGGCAGTGGTACTCATTATTACGACAATTGTCATTTATCGTCAGCTCTATTTTATCCAGCACAAACCTATTGGTTACGATCCCAAAGGGCTTGTGGATATAGAACTGGAAGGTAGATTATATGACGGGTATGATGCTTTTAGAAATGCAGTGATTGCTTCAGGTGGTGCTGTAGAGGGCACTATCGTGAGTAACCAGATCACTAATGCAGGCAGTACAACCTGGGGCCTTAAATGGCCGGGACAGGAGGCAGGAGAAGATCAGCAATCATTTGGTGTGATTGCTACTGCCGCAAATTTTGCCAGTACATTTAGTATCCCTGTCTTACAGGGCAGAGACTTTTTATCCACTGCAGATTCTATGTCTATCATGGTGAATGAAACTGCATTGAAAGCAATGCACCTGAAGGACCCAATGGGACAGGTGATCACTTACAACGGACAGCGCCGTACGATTACGGGTGTAGTCAAAGATTTTGTATGGGAGACGTCTTATAAGCCTGCAACACCCATGATCTTCACATATAATCCTGACTGGCGTGGTGTGATGACCTTTAAATTGAATCCAGCGCTTTCCGTAAAGGCATCTATGGACAGACTGGAAAAAGTGTATCATGAGATGAATCCTGACTACCCTTTCAATTATACTTTTGTAGATGACAGTTACCAGAAGAAATATGATAATGAAAGATTCCTGAGCAAGGCGATCAACATCTTTGCTTCGCTGGCTGTCATCATCAGTTGTCTTGGGTTGTTAGGCTTGTCAGTATTTGCGGCGGAACAGCGTAAGAAAGAAATTGGTATTCGCAAGGTAATGGGAGCAGGCGTGCAGCAAGTGATGTTGCTGTTGTCAAAAGAGTTCCTGAAACCTGTATTAATCGCCATTCTCATCGCATCACCAATCTCAGCTTATATCATGAATAACTGGCTACAGCATTACACTTACCGTGTTGACATTGAGTGGTGGATGTTTGGCATAGCTGGATTGCTCGCTGTATTGATTGCATTGGCGACAGTAAGTATACAATCCTTCAGAGCTGCTAATATGAACCCTGTTAAAGCATTGAGAACAGAATGAGTACTTATTTCAAAATAGCATTCCGTAACCTGGTTCGTCATAAAACCTATGCAGGTATCAATATCGCTGGTCTGGCATTAGCTATGGCCGCATGTCTGCTTATTTACAGGATAGTGCATTTTGAAATGAGTTTTGACAAGTTTCATGCTGGTCAGGAGAGAATATACAGAGTCGTATCTGTGACGCAGCAATCAAATGGAACGGAATATTTCATGGGTGTGCCTTTCCCTGTGCCGGGTGCATTGCGAAAAGATTTTCCGCAGTTGGAAAATATAGGCGCCATCCGTCAGACCGATGGGGTGATCATCGTAGATGATAAGAAATTCAGAGAGCGGGATCGGGTGTATTATACCGAACCGTCTGTATTTGAAATATTAGGTTTCAAATGGCTGTATGGCAACCCTCGCGAGTCATTGTCAGCACCGGGTGCAGGTGTAATAACCAAAAGTATTGCGGTGAAATATTTTGGTAGCTGGGAAGCCGCAATTGGTAAAACCTTCAATCATAATAACGAGAGAATAATAAGAGTAACTGGCATTCTGGATGATATGCCTGCAAATACAGATTTCCCATTTAGTGTGGCGATATCTTATGCCACTTTGCTGCCACAACTGAAACAGGATGATTGGCTGACGGTAAATGAAGCACATAGCGTGTTGGTAAAACTGCCTGCCGGTATGGATATGGCACATGGTAACGCCATGTTGTCCGATATGATCAATAGATATAAGCCGAAAGAAAACCGCAATGAACAATTGCAGTTACAGCCATTGTCGACTGTACATACAGACACACGCTTTCGCAATTATAATGCTGTTTTTAGCCTGCGCATGATCAGTGGATTGATGTTGGTGGGTCTGTTTTTATTGATTATAGGTAGTGTCAACTTTATAAATATTGCTACTGCACAGGCAGTGACCCGTTCGAGGGAAGTGGGTGTGCGCAAAGCATTAGGGGGTGGCAGAAAACAATTAATAGGACAATTTCTGGCAGAGACATTTGTCATTACTTTTTTTGCATTGTTGTTAGGATTGTTAATTGGTAAATTATGTCTGCCTGAAGTATGCAGCATTATGCGGTTGCCAATGCTGGAATTATTTGATACAGATTTGTTCTTCTTTATTGTTGGGTTATTAATAGCAGTAACGCTATTAGCAGGTGGTTATCCTGCATTCATCATGTCAGGATTTAATCCTGTCACCGCACTAAAAGGTATTAAAATATCTGGTAGTCTTTCTCTCAGAAGAGTATTAGTGGTGTTGCAGTTTGCAGTAGCACAGATACTGCTCATCTGTATGATGGTCGTGATGAGTCAGATGAGAAAGGTATTGCATGCGCCATTGGGGTTTGATCAGAAAGCAGTGGTAACGGTATCTATACCAAAGGATAGTGCTTCTGTACAGCAATTTGGGTTTATCCGCAATCAACTGTTGCAATCACAGGGAATTAAAAATGTAAGCTTCAGTTTTACACCTGCATCCAGTTATGGTGGTTGGTTTGGCAGATTACGATTCGAGGGGCGTACGATGAATGATTTAAGTGTGGATTTAAAATTTGCTGACCAGTCATACGTCAATACTTATGGTATGCAACTGATAGCAGGTAATAATTATACACCCGCAGATACGGCCAATGGTTTTGTCGTGAACGAAACACTTGCTAAAACATTGGGATATCGTGAGCCTGCTGATATTGTTGGTAAGCGAATGGCATTCTTTGACGACCAGGTATCCGGGCTGATTATAGGAGTAGTAAAGGACTTCAGGGCAAATAGTCTGAAAGAACCAGTCTCCCCGTTAGTATTGATGAATAATACTTCCTGGTATCGAACACTGAGTGTAAAGATCGATCCGGATCAGATGCCGGAAGCGCTGGCAGCAATAGAAAAAACGTGTAAGACGGCATGGCCAACTTACCTGTATGAATATGAATTCATGGATGATCTGTTGAAAGACTTTTACCAGGAAGAGATACAGTTGTCTGCTTTGTATAAATTGTTTGCTTTTGTAGCGATGTTCATTTCATGTTTGGGTTTGTATGGACTGGTATCTTTGATGGTGGTACAGCGTAGAAAGGAAGTAGGCATTCGCAAAGTATTAGGAGCTTCTGTAATGGATGTACTGGTATTATTATCTAAGGAATTCACGCTACTGGTGATCATTGGTTTTATCATTGCTGCACCGCTGGCCGCTTATTTCATGCAGGGGTGGTTAGCTACTTTCAATGTAAGGATCGCTTTACAGGCGAATCTGTTTTTACTCACTATAGGAGGGGCTTTAGTCATTGCATGGATGACTGTGGGGATTCGCACTATCAAAGCAGCACTGGCCAATCCGGCAAAAGCTATCAGAACTGAATAAAATATTGGTATGTTCTATAACTATATAAAAATAGGATGGCGCAACCTGATGCGTCAGAAGGTTTTTTCCGTGATCAATATCACGGGAATGACGGTGGCGTTTTGTGTTGCTTTCCTCCTGGGTATTGCGGCTTATTTTGAATGGTCTTACGATCAGTTTCATACAAATAAAAACAGCGTTTTACAGATCTATACTGCTGAACGGATGGCGGATGGGAGTATACAGAACAACAGTAGCCAGGCCGCTCCATTTGGCCCAGCCATTGAGAAAGAATGTTCTGCTGTACAATCGGCTACCCGTTTTGGATGGGACTATGAAGCAGTTTCTTATAAAGAAAGATCCCTGGACCTGCATGTTACTTTTGTAGATCCTTCTTTCCTGTCTATGTTTAGTTTTCCCCAGCTGGAAGGAGACAAAAATGCATTGCAGAAACCCAGTCAGATCCTTATTACGAAAAAGGCGGCAGACAAGTTGTTCCAGGGTGAATCACCCATCGGTAAGCTGGTGCAGATCAACATGAATAATCATCTGAAGCCATTTACCATTGCCGGTGTGATGGCAGATGTACCACGAAACAGCAGCATCGGTTTTGAAGTGCTTTGCAGTTTTCAGAATGTAATTGCAGGGCTGGATGATCCTGATACCTGGGACAATCAATCCTACCAGGTATTTGCGCAACTGCGTCCTCATGCTACATCTGCTATGCTGGAACAGCAAATGAAAGCAGTGATCCATAAGTACAGGAACAATAAGTTGAGTAGCATGAAAGAGAATGGTGTAACACCTGGTCCTGATGAGGAAATGTTGACGATGCGTACCTTTCTATTATCAGATATGCATTTCAGAGAAGAGGGTAATACGGGAGGAGACATTAACCCATTTTATCCCTGGATGTTACTGATCATGGCGCTGTTGATTGTAGCAACTGCCAGCATCAATTTTATCAACCTGAGTATGGGCAGATCCTTTACGAGGGCAGGGGAGATTGGTTTGAGAAAAGCATTGGGCGCTGTACGTACACAACTCATCATGCAGTTTTGGTGTGAAGCTCTGATCGTTTGCTTCATTGCTTTTATGGCCAGTCTTGCATTGGGCTTATTAGTTCTGCCATCTTTCAATCGTCTATTCAGCTATCATCTTGACTTCTCTATTTTACTAAATGTAAGATTGATTAGCTGGACCATTATTACTTTCTTCTTTGTAACTATACTGGCAGGTGGTTATCCTGCCTGGTTAATAGCCCGCACCAACCTGATTGAAGTGCTGAAAGGCAAGATGAGTTTAGGTAAAAGTGGTTTTCTGAGAAATACACTCATCGTGGTTCAATTTGTAGTAGCGGTATTGCTCATTAGTTCTACCGCAGTGCTCTGGCAACAGCTGCATTACCTCCGTACCCGGCCTATGGGTTTTGATACAGAGCAGGTGATCAGTATCCCTATGACGGGCAATGTAGATGCTACGAAGGTGCTTGCGCGCATGCAACAGCAATTAAATGGAGATCCACATGTTATTTCCAGCACGGCATCCTACATGAATCTGGGGGCCGGGTTGGCAGGTGGTGAATCTACATGGAAAGTTGGTTTTAATTTCAAGGGGCATGATGCAAAGACGGTATGGGTACCCGTGGAGTATGATTATTTGCAAACGTTAGGCTTGCAACTGGTATCCGGAAGGGATTTCTCCAGGTCGTTTGGTGCTGACTCCAATACGGTTATTGTAAATGAAAAACTGGCGGCAGCATTGGGAGGAGGGAAAGATGTAGTAGGAGAGCACTTCGAATTTGACGGGCAACAAATACAGATCATCGGAATCATAAAAGATTTTAACTTTAAATCTCTGCGTCAGGGAATAGGACCATTGGCATTGAAACTAACGCCATCATTACAGGCAGCTGCTATATTTGTGAAGGTGAAACCCACAGACCTGCCTGGCGCTATGGCTGCCGTGGAAAGGGGCTGGAAGGAGGTTGTGCCGCAAGGGGACTTTAAAGGCTCCTTCCTGAATGACAATGTAAACCGTATGTACGAGGCAGAAGCCAGGTTGGCTACCATCATTGTTTGTAGCGCCATATTGGCTATTCTCATCTCATGTATGGGCCTGTTTGCAGTAGCCGTACTGGTAATAGGGCAGCGGAACAAGGAGATTGGTATCCGCAAAGTAATGGGGGCTTCCGTAGGCAGCATCGTTGCCCTGCTGTCAGGAGGATTTTTAAAACTGGTGGCTATAGCCATCATGATCGCCACACCCATGGCGTGGTATATAATGAGTACCTGGTTACAGCATTTTGCTTACCGCATTCAGATTCAATGGTGGTTATTTGCCCTCGTTGGAATGGCGGCACTCATTATTGCATTTTTTACTATCAGTATACAAACGATCAGAACAGCATTCATGAATCCCGTAAAATCGATCAAAACAGTTTAAAATAATGATACAGCTAAAGCACATTTCAAAATATTATCCCGTAGGATTTGGCAAAAATGAAATATTGAAAGATATTGACCTCACAATATTTGAAGGAGAGTTTGTATCCATTATGGGGCCTTCTGGTTCTGGGAAGTCTACATTACTGCATATCCTGGGACTGTTGGAAGAGCCTTCACAGGGAGAATACCTATTCGAAGGTGAACCGGTACATAAGATGAATGAAAAGAAGCGTACCCAATTGCACCGGGGATCCATCGGGTTTGTGTTCCAGGCATATCACCTGATAGACGAATTGACCGTTTATGAAAACATAGAAACACCTCTTTTATATAAAAATATTCCATCGGCAGAAAGGAAGAGCCGTGTAGCAGACGTACTTGACAGGTTTAATATTGTAGCGAAGAAGGATCTTTTCCCAAACCAGTTATCTGGAGGACAGCAACAACTGGTAGGTATTGCCCGCGCCATTGTAGCTGAACCCAGGGTAATACTGGCGGACGAACCAACCGGTAATTTGCATTCTGATCAGGCCAAAGAAATCATGGAACTCTTCAAACAATTAAACCAAAGAGACAAGATCACCATTATACAGGTTACACACTCCGAGTTAAACGCAACCTACGGTCAGCGAATTATACAAATCCGCGACGGGAAAATCGCATAATTGGGAGTTAATAATTTAATAATCCGGTGTTTAAAGTCTCTTTGATTCAGCAGAATAGCCGTTTTGCCAGCTGCAGACTTTGAACGCCGGTTTTTTGTACCGTAACGGGATCGTTTTTCAGGCTTTTATAAAGAAAATGTTTATGTTATCATTACAATTAGTATATTTTTGGAATGTCATGAAATTATCCAAGTACCCGGGATGTATCCTGGCAATTTGTTTATTCTTTGCTAACACTGTAGCAACTAAAGCACAGGATACCTGGAGCCTTCAGCGTTCCGTAGATTATGCCCTGGCTAATAACATAGATATCAGGCAGCAGGTCGTGCAGAAAAGACTGGCAGAACTGACGCTTCATCAAAGCAAGATGGCACAGATTCCTACGCTGAATGGATCGTTGAATGGCAGCTATGCCAACGGTCGTAATATTGACCCCAATACCAACACATTCATCACTTCAGCTGTTACTTCTTATAGCGGGGTTTTATCTGCAGGGGCTAACCTCTTTAATTTCTTCTACCAGCAGAATACAATTGCCGCTAATAAATATCAATATCAGGCACAGGATAAGTTGCTGGAGAAAGCAAGGAACGATGTCGCCTTTAATATTGCCACCTCATTTTTACAGATCCTGCTGAATACAGAGCAGGTACATATAAGTGAAGTACAGGTAAAACTCACCGTGGATCAGTTGGAGAATACCAAGAAACTGGTAATAGCGGGGTCCGTACCTGAGAGTAATCAGGCAGACCTTGAATCGCAGCTGGCTTCGGATAGTGTGACCCTGGTGAATGCCCAGAACCAGGTGATTCAATCTACCTTACAGATGAAGGCCCTGTTGAATCTGAGTTTTGATCAGCCATACGTACCACAGATACCGGATAATATTACTGAAATTCCGCTACCAAGACTGGATGAAGTAGATCCGGAGATGGTGTATAGTGCCGCCACTTCCAATAACCCACAGATAAAGGCCGATCAGCTGCTGGTTAAATCTTATGAAAGATCCTATGCTGCTTACAGAGCACAGATGTATCCGACGTTATCTGCTTCAGGACAAGCTTATAGCAGCTATGCTAACAGTGCAAAGGATGGAGAAATTGTCTCAATTAAATCTGTTGAAGATGTGAATGTCGGTACGGTAGCGGTAAATGGAACAACTTATGACGTAACGACTAAGTCATACACCTATAATACGAAATACACTACAATCCCATTGGGTACCCAGGTTAGCAATAACTTTAAGCAAACGATTGGCTTGTCTCTCAACATTCCTATTTTAAATGGATGGACCTACCGCACTAATGCGCAGAAGGCAAGACTCAATATTGAAACGCAGAAACTGACCATGGAAAAGGATAACCAGAAACTTCGTCAGGATATCTACACTGCTCATGCAAATGCTGTTACCTCTTTGCAGAAGTTCTATG
>Ga0316604_10001727_pt1 | contig 18364 bp, 21 predicted proteins | sample OWC_soil_day20_C_FD_207650 | JGI IMG/M metagenome (GOLD analysis project Ga0316604, IMG submission 207650) | Wetland soil microbial communities from Old Woman Creek delta, Ohio, United States - OWC_soil_day20_CT | ecosystem: Environmental > Terrestrial > Soil > Wetlands | place: USA: Ohio... | reverse complement strand
CGAATGTCGGCGGTTCGACCCCGTCAGGACGCACCAGTGCTCTGGTGGTGAAATTGGTAGACACGCTATCTTGAGGGGGTAGTGCCGTAAGGTGTGCGAGTTCGAGTCTCGCCCAGAGCACCAAAAACTATTTAAAATCAAATAGTTACGTTAAAAATACCTTGTTTGTGTGGCACTTTGGTGGCACACAATCATGCAAACAAGACTAAACAGTCTTATCCGTATCACCGTAAAACACACCTATTTACGGGGTACCACCTTCTATTTTCGTCGTCCCGTCCCCAAAGACCTTCAAGGGAAAATTGGTCGGGTGACGATAAAGAAGAACCTCCATACCTCCGACCCTATTCAAGCTGCGATCCTTGTTTCCAAGATCAAGGATGAACTTGATATTGAATGGGGAAACCTCAGAGGTGGCTCACTGACTCGTGAGCCAGAAATACTCCATCACCAGACCTACCTGCAAGACGAGACCTTCAGTACGGCCCAGCATTTTGCACCTCAGATTGAGTCCGACGCTGTTACCACTGCCCCCCCATCCTTAGCACCACAACAAGCGGAGAGCCTCACAGTTGCACTGGAGTTCTACTTCCAGACGCATGAGAAAGGCAGCAAGATCACATTTCAGAGGCTCCCTCGCATCGCAGCAGAACAGTTCACTGAAGCGGTCGGTGCAAAACCCGTGAAAGATATTTCACGAGATGACGTGCGGGACTGGATGGAGAAGGCAGCCGCCAAGGGACATAGCAAAAATACCATCATTAGGCGCCTTGCCTGCCTAAAAGCAATCATGTCTATGTATATCCGAGAGAATGAACTGGATATGCCAAATAGGTTTGAAAAACACATCATTCCAGGCAATGCAAAAAAGGCCAAGAAGAGAAACCCCTTCTCCTATATTGAACTTCAAACTATACAAACCACCTGCAAGCAGATGGACGATGACGTTAGGTGGGCGACCGCGATGCTTTCAGATAGCTGCTCCCGTTTGGCAGAAATCGTTGGCCTGCGCTTGTCTGACATCGTCCTAAATGCACCTATTCCCTATATCAACATTGAGGAACATGAGGCCAGGTGTTTGAAAACCCCTGATTCAAGACGTGTTGTTCCACTTGTTGGTGTAGCACTCTGGGCTGCAGAACGTATAAAACAAGAGGCCACAAAGCAGCAGATTTATGCGTTTCCTCGCTATATCAAGCAAGGAAGATGTAACGCCAACTCAGCCTCTGCCACCATTAACAAATGGCTACGGTCCCACGATATAGAACACACCAGTCACGAATTTAGGCACACCACGGCGGACCGATTGCGGGACGTTGAATGCCCTAAGGAAATCATTGAGCAGATTGGTGGATGGTCGAAAGGTGATATGTCGCAAAACTATGGACAGGGACACTCCCTTAGGCGAACAAGTGAGTGGATGGAAAAACTGGTCATCAACCTCACAGATTAGCCATAACCAATCGCACCACCTTTCATTACATTTTCCAGAAAGAGTTGAGTTGGTTGAGTGCGACCAACAATAGCCTCTACGTTTCAACAAGCCCATGATTTATTTATAAAAACCCAAGAGACGCGATAAGCATAGCCACAAAATCACAAATTCATACTGTTTGTAATCAATTAATTCATACAGTATGAAATTTAAAAATTCATATTGTATGAATTTTCCTTTATTTTTTAGATACTTATCAATAATTTCAGTAGACGAGATGGTTGTTAATCTTGTATGATTTTAACCATTTGGCGTCATAACACGATGAATGCTGTTATTTGTAACCGAATTCACTACATCGCCACCTAAAGAGAGCATTACAACAGGAGGCCAAATTGCCAAGAAGGGACATCAAATGAAGGATTAGCAACGCAAGCACACAAACATTAGCAACAAATTCAACGATCCAAGCGTGCTGCATGGATCGAATCATCGCCCAACTCATTAGGAGAACCAAAAAGATGAAACCAATACTTAATTTACATTTAATGAAAGAACTATTGTGCCCACGTTTTTTGAAAACTCAGATGTAGCATCAGCGCAGCAAATTAAATTTGCGTATTTTGTTAAGGCAATTGAATCATTAGAAATTTGTGACTCGGCTTGCAATGAGCAGTCACCTTTCCCAATCCATTACGATTGGGATATAGCAGGACACGAAGGGACAACCACCCCTCTGATCTGGACTTCGACACTGAAATTGTGCGCCAATGAATATTTTGAAAATGTTCGGGGTGCCCAATGATCATCTATCTGGAAGTGCCTTATGCAGAAAAAGACAAGGCCAAAGCACTTGGTGCTTGGTGGAGTCCATCCAAGAAAAAATGGTATGTGAAGGATATCGAAAACCTTTATCCATTTTACAAATGGATTCCGGCATACCTTAAGCGCCCATGCAAGCCAGTGCTTCACTAATCAATTATGGAATAAGGCGAGAAACGGTTAGCTGTAAATTGTAAAAAATCTTATTTTATCGAGACAAGGAATTGACATGAAAAAATAAAGACATCAACAAAATAACAAAATGAAATCGATCGTTGCATTTTGCATTGATCAATGACTAATAGACTCAATAGGAGCGAATAAATGGCAAATAAAATATGCTCAACAATATCAAAGAAAATTATGGAAAAGCTACAGCGTCGCCAGAAAATCCATTCAGGCACGATATAGTTGCAACAGAAATCTGTGACTCAGCTTGCAATGAGCAGTCACTAACACCCCCAACGAATTACGAGTGGGGTGTAATCAAGAGTCAAGGGAAAGATGGCGACATCCCCGTAACAGTTCAGTTGCCCCCTGTAGTTCCGGCAGTAAACACACCGGAATACCACCCGAATCTCAAGGACAAGCGTGTCACCAAAAGGCTAGAAAAAGCAATTGGTGGAATAACTGGTTTGTTTAACAAAGGTGCCTGCAAGCACAGCGGAAGGCTAATTGACAAGGTATTGGGGTCGCAGCGCAACCCACTTTCAAAATGGCTTAGAAAAGTAACACTCATCACAACCGATGATTTCTATTCAAAAAAAGCCAAGAAATGTAAAGAACACGAGCTAAACAAGGAAGGTATTCAGTATTTGGTGAAGCTACTGAATGGCACAGTTAATATCCCATGGGGAAAGTACCAAAAAGAGCGGCAAGAACTAAAGCAAATAAACATTGATGCGAAGTTGGCAGGCATCAATGAGGATAATGAATCCGAAGCAATTAAACGGCTGTCAAATGAGCTTGCACTTGAATACTGTGAAATCGAGTTTGGTGAGTCACTCCGGAATGGCACCCTTGCATATACTGAAAAAAGTAATCGTTATTGGAATCTACTTCAAAAAATGCAAAGGAGTGTTAGGGATACGTTTTTTGCAAAGAATGGTTATCGCTATGATTATGACATCGAATGTTGTAGCGTGACACTAATCATGCAGTACGCCAAGGTGTGTCAATACGAGGATCAAAAAACAAACCCCGGTAAGAAAATTCCTGTATTAGAGTACGGGGCAATTTCGGAATACATGCACAATAAAGAATTTTTAAGAAAACATATTGCTGATGAAGCTGGTGTTTCAATCGATCAGGTTAAAACGGTATTGAATGCGCTTGTTAATGGAGCCTCTGTTAGGAATCCTCGTGCATATCTATACAAAAAATTAGGGCCAAATGTGTCAAGGACGCTTGGTAGGAATCAATTCATAAAACGCTTTGTTCGGGATATAAAATCATGCTGGGATTGCATTAACTCGTATGATGACAAGCGGACGGTGGGATTAGTATTTATGAAAAATGGGGTGGTGTATTTAAGGAAGGAGAAGCTTTCTTCCCGCCAAAAAGCATCTATCTATTTTAAACTTGAGCAAAAGGTGATTGACGCGGCATCTACTTATATTTTGGGTCATGGTATAGGAATGTTTAAGATTCACGACGGATGGGTTACCAACAAAAAAGTAGATGAAGAAGGGTTGATAAAGCACATAAAGTACACAACAGGCTTTGACGTTAAAATCAAATTTAAGTTATTGTCTTGTTAATAGCAAAAGGGTGACTTGGCACCTTCGGTGCAGCCCTTCGGGCTAATTTTGGTGACGTCTTTATTGGGTGGATAAAACATCAATGTGATCTGGGTGTAGACAAATCTACCTAATATGGCGTCACTTAGAAATAAAATAGTTATTGGTTTTCGGGGGGCTACCCAACACCCTCCATGTGTAGTACAAGTCTGGTCCCACCAATTAGCGGCCTTGGATAACACGAAACTGACAGGCGTGAGATTGAAGATGCTTAGGCATTCGTGGACATGAAAAAGCCCGCTGTAAATAGCGGGCTTTTTGTTCATCGACTGCTCTTGGCATTTAGATTTTGAAGTCTTCGAGATTTTTGCCAACAAATGCTGCGGGCCTGCGACCTCTTCCGGACCACTCTGCCCCGGTTACAGGATCACGGTATTTTGCAGCAACAGGATTACGGGTCTTCGTTACCACTGACTCTTTCGAGCCAAGAAGCTCATCGAGTGAAAAACCCTTGTCCTTTGCAAACTCCTCAAGGGCTTTCCGAGCAGCAAGCTTTTCTTCTTTCTCGCGTTGCGCAATGACCGTCGGAAGTTTTCCATACAGTGCTTTCAGTTCTACCAGCGACAAAGATGCCAGTTCCATAATCCACACCTAATAAAAAAATATAAGGACTGGATCATAGCGTTAAATTTAAAATACAACAAAGAGCTGATCAATTAACCGTATTTTTTTGATGACAATACGGTAGCAGCCTGTTGAATCAACTACTCACCGAAGTGCCTCTGAGTCACATTTAGGTAGTCGGCGACAACCCGTGAAGCATCCTTGCAGTCACCGGATATCCAAATGCAGAGCCGTGTATCGCCGGCATCTCTTCTATTGTTTCTGTATCTTTCTTGTCGTTTCTTCGATTCCATACCCACCTATATCCTTTGTGTTTGTTGCAAAAAATTGTCATTTATTTGCTATTTAATTGACAAATATTTACAATATTTTTACCACAAACAGTCTCGAATTGAAACCACTACCAATCGCGCAACTAATGATTGCTTAGAATGCTGATTAATCTCAGCGCCCAGACTTGTTTGTGTCTAACCACAAGGAGGTGATTTATGGGAGTAATCAATCAAAGCGATATGAGTCTTGAGGTTCTCGCTACTCAGCTTGATAATGCTGGCTGGAATCTAAAATCCGATACTGAAATGCTTACTCTTCATACCGAGAACGGCATCGGTTTCACAATCGACCTCGATGAAGAAAAATGCTTTGTTCTATTTCGAACTTGCCTTCCCGTTAGAAACGATTTCTTAGCCAGTATCGATTACTGCAACGACCTGAATTTCAGTAAATTCATGGGTAAGTTCGCAATAGATGCCGACAATGATCTTCGGGTTTCTTATGCAATGCCCTATGAAAAATCGTTGCTAATTGCTCAGTTTTCCCGGATTGCTCTACGGTTCGCAAGCTTGTTGGAGCATGTGGTGTCTCAAGATAAAGATAATCTAATCTTTGATTTTGACAAACCGCACCAGCAAAAAATTGATTTCCCAACCCCAACAACTGTTCTCCAATGAATTGATATCTGGCAGTAGCAAACTGTTGAATTGATATCAATTTAACTGGGGGTTTTCCTATGTTAGGTGCAATTATTGGAGACATTGTTGGCTCGGTCTACGAGTTCAACAATTACAAATCAACTGACTTCACCCCATTCTTCAATCCGGATGTCTTTTTCACGGACGACACAATCTGCACTGTAGCCATTGCCGACTCGTTATTGAATCAGCGTGACCCCGCGGCTGCCTTACAGGATTGGTGTAATAGATACATCCACGTGGGCGGCTTTGGAAACAGATTTGCCGAATGGTTAGAGTCTGACGATCCAAAGCCCTATGGGTCACTGGGGAATGGTAGTGCGATGCGGATCAGTCCAGTTGGCCTGTTAGCGACATCACTGGATGACGTGGTGACACTTACCAGAAAGGTCACGGAAATCACCCACAACACCCCTCCTGCTATCGCAGGTGCAACGGCCATAGCATCAGCGATCTATCTTGCCCGGACGGGGGCCAGCAAGGAAGAGATCAGGTCGTTTGTGACCTCGATATTTGGATATGACCTTTCACGCCCCCTTGATGAGATCAGGGCAACCTACAGCTATAGCGAGTTAGCAGAAAAAACCTGCCCAGAAGCCATCTGCTGTGCGTTACAGGCCCATAGCTTTGAAGAAGCCATTCGCAATGCAATTTCTATTGGCGGGGATAGCGACACCATAGCAGCCATTGCCGGTGGAATTTCAGAGGCGTTGTATGGCACTCCGGAGGGCATTCAGGAAGAGGGAATGTCCTACTTACCTGCAGACATGAAGAAGATCGTTCACCAGCTTTATGGCAACGCATGAACCCGAACTGCTGGTCGGTGCCATATTGGATTTTCAGAAGCTCTTTGAGACACCAGCTTGGATGAGCAGGATTAATTTTGGGAAGACGGGCTGCAGTTCGGGGCAAAACCTGGCAGGTCAATCAGAAGCATTACTATTGATTGGCCCTTCAATTTATTGGTGTTTGTTACAAATTATGGACACTAAAACCCACCGTAAGGATGGGTTTTAGTAGTCGTATCAGCTTTTTAAAAACTATATGATGGCTTTTTAGCTGCTAATTTTCCAGCCATAAAACAAATAGTTGTTGCCCGCGATAGTTTTCCTGTAGCAACATCTTTGACACCTTCGTAACCAAAGCAATCAAATGATTGTCCATCATTGAGGGTGCTTTTAGTAAACTGTGCCGGTTTGCCAATAACTTGAGCAACTTCTTCGGGAGACTTTCCGTAAAGTTTTTCAATTGCACTGTCAAACTCAGTAACCGTGTAGCCCAAAGGAGTTGGACCGCATGCTGAAAACGCAACACACGACAAGGCAATTACAATATTATTAATTTTCATGTCTTTTTAAAATTAAAAATAAACAATTTTTGCATTAGTAGAAAAACCAATTATTCGGGTACGAATAGAGTACCGAACCATTTTTCTTATCGATGATGTCGTAGGTTCCTGCCAGTTCAACAGAGAAAGCGGGAAAGCTTGGAACCCCCCGTTTTCCAAGCTCGAGTTGTTCCGTTGTAAAGAAGTGCCCCTGCCCAATCTTCCAGCATATCCGCAATCCGTTTTCTTGATTACTGATTAACGAGTTAATCTTATTATACTCAGCGTCTGCCACAAGATTTGCAGGCGTTCTATTCAGATACTTGCCGTTACTGGTTAAAATTGTTTCGCCGCCGAAGGTAAATATACCAACAGGAAAAGCGTATGTTTTACCATCGAAGTTAATCGGCCCCATAGTATCTGCCACTCGGCAGAATGCTTGGTTATCACTGATGCGCTTAGCAATATCGCTCCAGCGATTATTAAACGCCGTGTTAAGGATTTGCAATGCACTGGCGGGGGATGCAGTTGCAAGTTGTCTTGAGATTGGTGCCTGCATACTCGGTGGTAACATATCGAACCATTTTTGCAGGTCCTGTTGAGTCATCTCGTTATATGGATGCTCAGCATTCAAAGGACGATTCAGAGAGGAGCCATTTGAAACATAACTGTCACTAATGGCTTTGTTATACACATACCAGTCGCTATCGGATAAGCTCTTGGCTGCAACCTGCATTGCATACTTAGCCTCGCGAATCTGTTCCTCACCTGTCATTTGAGGCGCCAGATTACGAGGGTCATCTTTCGCTGGCGTTTGAACCTGCGGTGATGATTGGTTCTGGTCTGCCGGCTGCTGTATTTGGGCCTGCTGGTCATTTGATTTACCACATCCAGCCAGAAGTGCGAGTATGACTATGCTTAATGCTGTTTTTTTCATTATTACTCCCTTATGTTGACTAATTATCATCCATTGGTTCGCCTGGATGATGGTATGCACAAACGGAAAACTCTATTTCTGCAGCAAGGCCTTTTATATTTTTCGGCTTCTTTGATGCGTCACGCCAGTAAATTTCTCTTGCAGGAATTGATGTAGCTTGCCCAACTAAATTAGGTTCTGGATAGGTCGTAACGGACAGGTCACGAATAGTTGCGCCAAGCTCACAGTTGAACTCTGAAACTATTTCAGCAGACTTCACTTTGGATGGATTAGGACTGAATCCATCGCCTATGACAAAACGTTTTAATTGGGGGTCTATAAGTGTGAAACGCAATACACCGTATTCACCAATTTTTCTTATTGAACCGGCTTTGATGTAAGCGGACATTCCTTTGATGTTCAAGTTTGGGTTACCTACTGCTATACCCTCTTGATCTTGTGTCAATAGCCTTTGACGCTCTGCTTTGGCTTCTACATCTTTCTTTACGTGATGAGCGGCATAGATGCTCACGCCGCTCGAGATGAGTAGCAGGGCAATGAAAGGTCCGGTTTTGTATATACGGGTAAGGTAGCTCGGCCACAGAAAATGGACTAAGCGTTTAGCAACACTGGAGCTTTCGGATTTTCCAAACTCAACGAGCCGATTCCGTATCGTCAAGTCGATGACCAGAACGGAAAGAAGCGCCGCTACCAGTAGCGCAGCTAATCCAGCCAAGAGGTTGGTTGATATATAGCCAGTAAGGGCTGCTACACCTGCCGAGAAGGCTAGTAGGGTGTTGTAGGGAAGGATGTATTTGACGACAACATGACTAAGGTCGTGGCCTACATGTGCCGTATCCGGCTGGTCGCTTACTGGGTGGCTCATAAACCGGACGCTGTTGCTTTGGACACTAAATTGTTAGATATGTTCAACTTTAAACGTACTGCATGTCAATCGGTTGACACTAAACCATATGGATTTAATGGAAACCGTTACTACTCTATAAGACATTCGATGGCCTGAAGAGAACCATCTACCTTAAGGGCTGAATTCATTCATGACGCCAGTTGGTCCAAAACCTCTACCTTTTGATCCAGCCGATTTTTAGGTCAAGAAACATGGCTCATTACTGTTGATAATCAATGAGCCACCACATACAATATGCACCATACTATTTGAGCCACATGGGGTGCATATGACTATCATTGCGTATCTTCGTGTCAGTACCGATGACCAGACGACAGAGAACCAGCGCCGGGCCATTGAGTCTCGTTACTCAGTTTCTAAGTGGTTTGTAGAACGCGGTGTCTCCGGCTCCATCCCTGCCCTTCAACGCCCTGCCCTTTCTGAGCTTCTCAGTTATGTCAGAGAAAGTGACTTGGTGGTTGTGGTTGCCATTGATAGATTAGGTCGCAACACAATTGACGTTTTAACCACTGTCGAAGCACTGAGAGCAAAAGACGTATCTATCGTCTCGATGCGGGAAGGCTTTGACCTCTCGACCCCAGCAGGAAAGCTGATGCTGACCATGCTTGCCGCGGTTGCTGAGATAGAGCGCGAAAATTTGAAAGCCCGCCAGATGGCTGGCATTGAACGCGCCAAGTCCGAAGGCAAGGCGCTTGGCCGAGCCAAAACGATCGATGACACAGCAGTTGTTCAGTGGAGAGCCACGAACTCGGCATCAATCAAGCAAACAGCAGAAAAATTTGGCATCTCTCCCGCCAGTGTGAAACGCGCCTGTGCATCGCACCCACTAATGACATTTTGATAGCCGCTGCATAAGCGATTGCGTGTTGCGCTGAAAGGGCGTTTGCCCATCAGACAACTTTAATTAATACGTCGTTAGATTTTTAATCTGGATTGATGGGGATTGGGTTGGAGCCATATTGACCAGAGCCGTTAGCACGTCGATGACGGCTGCCATGATAGGATCATCGATGACAACGGCAACTAATCCTCATGGGAATTGAGATGGTGGAACTGCACGAGGCGCATCCATTGTTGTGGCATTACACAACAGCGGCGGGACTCAATGGAATTCTGAAGTCTAATCAATTATGGGCAACCAATTTTCGCTACCTCAATGACGACGAGGAACTCAGAGGTTTCTTCGAGCGCAAATTTCCCGCATTGTTAAATATTGGCATCGATAACGGTGTAGAGAAAGTATTGAAGACATCCCGTGGCCGAGAAATGCTTAAGGAGGCGGGCGATGTTGAGAGTATCAAGGCCATTTTTTTTAATGGGTTAAGCGAATCCCTTGCATTGACGACTTTGGGATTGGAGGTCTACGTCACCTCATTCTGTTATCCCTCCACCCCACGTGATTTAGCGAACGGCCTCCTAAGTCAATGGCGGGGCTATGGTCACGATGGCGGATATGCAATTACGTTTGACACATTAGGACTGAATGACCTGATTAACAAAGAACAAACGCACTATCAACACGCCTTTATCAACTTTAGTGACGTCGACTACCACCATGATGAATGTATATCAGATGACACTCGGCATGAGGAAACGGTTGAGTGGGAAAGGTCAGTGTCCGACATCATTGCTAACGTTGTAGCAGAAGGAAATCTGGAGAGGAAAGCTGAAGACTTGTTTGCTCCTATTGTGGCTCAGGCGATACGGCACAAGCACTACGGTTTCAGGGAGGAGTGCGAAGTAAGGTTAGCTGCCGTCAGATTGCCCAAGCAGCTTCTTAAGGAAGTGCAAAGTAAGGGGGGCAGGTACCTCCGAACAAACCTGTCCTGTTTTTTCCTCGATCGGGTGTTCTTGCCCCCTACATTTCGTTCTTTGACTCCATTCCCGATGAAGATCGTAAACTACCAATCAAAGGAATCGTTGTTGGACCGCACCCGGAAAAGCAGAAACGGCAACGGGCGGTTCAGATGTTGATAGAGGAACTAGAAATTGACGTACCTGTAACGGTATCTGACATTCCATTCCTGGGGCGCTAAGCTGAATGCCTGCTTTGCACTTATGAATGGGAAGTTCCGCTCCTGGCCGACAGGAGCCAGATGAGTCGGCCGACTGCGGACGTTTGTTGCTACTGCTGAATTCACCGGCCTTGCGCGGTTACATACGGAAGGTCCGGTGGAATGGAGGTTTCGGCGCCATCGTTGGCAAGCCTCGGATCAATCAAAACCCCGTGCGTGTGAATGAACCTCAGCAAGCAATAGCGGATGATGCGTTCCAACCCAAAATACGTTGGAGCCTTGGCCAAGACCCTCTCAAAATCCCTGTTGCCAACTACGGGGATTCCCACTTGAACTTCACCGGCTTCGCCTCCTAGCGTTCGGGACACCCAACTACCAAAGGGAATTCCTGAATGTACGTGTTGACTCCTCAAGTCATAGGCGGCACCTAAACGACTCGTTATATCTGCCTTCTTGAGGCGAAGGAAATCTCTCTCGGCCTCACTGTCCGCAAAGAACGGATCATTCAGCAATTCTTCCATGGCTCGAAGAAATCGTCTCTTCACCTGGAATAGCCTTCCTTTGATTTGTCTGGCCAATTCCGGGCCACTGTTTGAAGCCGCGGCAATCTGACGAATTATGTCCTTTGCTTGTTCGTCAAGAAGTTCGTCTTTGTCGTAGCTGTAGTAATTAGATAGGACTTCGCCAGCAGTAATGAGATTGAGGTAGGCAACGTCAGGCCGCTCCTCAAAGTTCTGTAGCGCCTGTAGATAGAAGCGTCCGGCTGTTTGAAGAAACGTCACGAACCGTACGTCTTGACCGGGCTGTAACAGAGGCTCAATTCGGCTGATCTCGGCAAGATTCAGTGGAATGGCTATATCGCGCCTTGGAACATGACTGTTCTGGGGGAGCCTTGGTTCAATTAGAGACTGAAACGACGAGTAGTCCGGCATTCGAAACATGCCAGCCCCCTCGATTACACCGTGACAATCAAATCGCTTTCCGTAAAGAATGCTGAGGTAAATGCAAATTACATCACCTACCCAGGCATAGTTGGGCAACATACTCCCAATTTTTTTCTCGTAAGGTTCTGTTTCAAACGCAACGATGTAGGTGCTTCTTGATAGGGGACTCTCAGTAGAGTTAACTTGAGAATCGCGCCACGCATGAGCCACCAAGAGCAGATCGCTCTCAAACTCTCCAACCAACCGACTCGTTGTGGATATCAGAAGCTTCTGAATAGTTTCAGGCGGTCGCAACTTGTGCATGATTACGATGTAGAAAGTTTGAATTCAACGGGCTGCAAAAGCTGCGCTTTTGCCGATCCTCTGGAATGATTGGTTACCGGAAAATTCATTTCATCTCATTAAGGTCTGTGATTACGTAGTTCCAAGCAGAGTCGATTGCTCCCATCAGCATTCCTGGGGCACTACCACCAAAGCCTCCCATGCGTAGAGAGTCCTTAGCGTTTTTCGAGGCAATCACCTTTCCGGACTTGGACTCAATCGCATCCATTGTCACGTCTGCCGTAGCCTTACCTGCGCCGCCGATTCCACCAACCCAACGCAATGCACGATTACCCGCATTGAAAAGCACCTTGGTGTTGATAATCAAGAGTCGATCGTTGTCTGATTCAGGTGTTTCGGCAATCGCATAGCCTTCGTCCTTAAACCACTTGGCGACCTTGGTCGTTGCTTCCGTTTCAAGGTCAGCGTAATACTCAACTTCGTCTGGACTATTACGATCCATATCAGCCTCGACGGCAACTTTGGATACATAGACAGCTTGATATCGCTTGTTCGAATCTGACTCAGCAGCAAATACAGTAGCGACGGACAGGGTCATCAGGACGGCGCATACGGCCTTCAGGAGATTTTTCATTTTTGATTGATTGCCGGTTGGTAGCGGTGGGAATTCGGTATTTTCGGTCCTCCCGTAGCAATTCAGCAACCAGACCATGGTCATAGAAATGACCTGTCGTCTCCTAAATCCGATCAATTCACCTATATGACCATCCGGTTAGTACTGCCCGAAGCCCATCCGGTGGTGTCTTACTACACTGGAGAACAGACCAGCCAATCATCAGGACAGGGCTGAAGCATCGACTGAAGCAGCAATGGATTGGTCGCTTCCGGGTCGAGCCATACAGTCCAATCTCTATCAGCTAAAACCACCGGCATACGGTCATGAACGGGCAGCATGAAGGCATTAGCAGGGGTGGTGATGACGGTATAGGACTCAGTCACTTCGTTTGTCTCAGGGCGTTTCCAGCATTCCCACAAACCTGCCAATGCCAAGGGATGACCATCACCCCGGCTAAATCGAAATTTCTGCTTTTTCTTGTCACCGGTCACTGCCCTCCACTCAAAGAAAGCAGACGCAGGCACGATGCAACGACGGCGTTTGAAAGCAGTTCGGAAACTGGGCTTGTCGGCTACCGTTTCGCCACGGGCATTGAAAGTGTGCTGAGCAATCTTGTTATCCTTGGACCAAGATGGAATCAATCCCCAACGGGCCATCGTGGCGATGCGCCTACCTTCCTGAATACGGATGATGGGTGCAGTTGTGGTCGGGCGAACATCAGCATTACCAAACGCCTCCGGCTCTACTACCAACTGGAAGTAAAGCATCAACATTTGAGGGGATGCAGTCAGATCGTAGCGGCCACACATGAAGGAAACTCTACACCGGCAAACGATGGCGATATACTGTAATTATTTACAGTCACTTCGTTATGCGTGTCGAACTTCACATAGTCAGGCGTTACGGAATCAAGCTGCCGGATAGAGAAGCGGCAGGCATTGATCCGCTACACGGAGACCTGAGATTGTGCGAACGATGGGTCAGTCCCACGAAAGCCCTGCCAGCCCTAGAACTGACGGCTACGGGCATTTCCGTTGCGTCAGGATTGTTAGCCATTCTCTATGAACCCAAAATTGTTGCACTGGGTAGCAACTGGATGCGCTTCTCGGGTTACGAAGTCCACCAGCTTGGGGATCAAAAACAGTTGGTGATTCAGGACTGGCGTTGCTTAGTCAGCACCAACTGACTAAGAACGGAAGCCCTTTGAAATAACGCATAAGTCATCAATACGCCGATTTATGAAACATTGGCCTCAACCCAATTCTAAACGCCTCAACGACTGAGCGTGGCGTCAGGACTGTGACGTCGCCATTAATGTTTAACTTACATTGATGGTAGCCATTAAATGACCATCGAAGAAAACTGCCGACGCCTACTGCGTAGAAGGCATCCTCAATCTCGAACATGGCTCCAACTGGCAACTCTGAAATGGGGGCAAAGAATGTCATTTTCTCTCGGCCCTTTGTTGCGCGTTCGCTATGAATTTGCGCATCTATTTCTTTAGCGGATATTGAGTCCGACGTTACCCCCGGCTTGTTTGCCATGCACCAGAACTGTTTGAAATTCTGGAAGGCTTCACGTCTACAGTAGTTGCAGGGCCGATGGCCCGCCGCATAGGCAGTGACTTCGTCAAGAAAAAACAGCTCGGAATACCGGTTTGGTGGCGTACGGAATAGGGGGCGCCTGTCGATGCTCTTGTATGAGGTTGAGCAGCAAACCCAAGATTTGTGTGCCCAAGGCTTGACGATATTTCTGTCATCATCATGCAAAATACCCCGGTTGCCCATAAAGGAAACAATACGAGTCTCTGATCTCTGGAGATGACCACGAGGGTCAACCGTATTTTGAAGAATCATTGGATTTATGCTCCCTTACCTATTGCTCTCAATGTGCATGCACCGATGCGTTGTCGATCAGAAGCACTCGGATAGGACCGCGCGGAATTCGGTCGGGGTCAGCTCTAAGCTCTCGCGCAGGTTGCCATTTAGAACGAATGCTTTCCCAATATTGGATTCAGCGTCGTAATCGAACACCCTCACAAGACTATAACTCGCTGCATGGCGCTCACTGAATGCAATCTCATTCGGTGAGATATAGAAGGGTGTTGAAGAATTACCCTTGGTGGTTTTCACCTCGATGTATCGAGGATTGCCATCTGAAAAGAAGGACTGAATGTCATAACCGGCACCATCGCCCTCAACAACCGAAACGTGAATCACTTTTTCCAATAAATCTGATCGTCCGGCAAGGGCCAGCGTTCTCCTTTCCTGCTCCAGAACAAGCAACTCCCCCTTGAGACCCAATTGACGATTTTTATGATCACGCTCTGCATAATTCGGGGACTTACGCGCTTTGAATTCTTGTGTGGCGACACCATCGCGGGACTTGCTTCCCTTTGGTCGATCGACAATCTTTAGGGTGTTCGTATCCCCCGCCACCAGCACACGCGGCGGAGCAACTTCTGGCTCCAATAGATTGAGTCCGATCCTATCTATCGCCTCTTGTGGTGCTGGCCAATCAAGCAACTGCCATTGAAAATAAACAGGTGCCTCGCGGTTTTGATCGTGGGTCAAATATCCCAGCTTACCCAAATAGGTGTAATTAGCCCTTGTGTTACTACGGAGGAACAGATGAATTGTATTAACCCTCTCATCATGCGCGATGAGCGTCTTGATAATTTTATTATCGAGACGTTGGGAAGGCTGTGATTGCCAGCTCAATACTCCCTCGGCGGTAATTGACTCATCGAACGCATGATCACCTTGGTGTTGCCCGAACGTAACGAAAAATACCCAGTCACCCTCACGTTCAGGAATTCGAACAATTCCTTGCAACCCCCAAGTTCCCGCCTGAGGTGTAAATGCCGTAAGAGGAGAGAAGATGGAATGAACATCTTCGCGCGTGTAGTCCGACCAAAGGGATAGCGCCGCCATTTCCTGTCCTTCGCAATTCAGAAATTATTTCTTTGACCAGTAGTCCGCATGGCTGGGAAGTACCCAACGAACTCCACCACGAGGGTCTGCACAATCTCCGAGATATCTGGGAATTAAATGAATGTGCAAGTGGGGAACGGTCCGTCCAGCAGAGACACCATCGTTAATCCCGATGTTGTATCCAGCAGGTTGCAACTCAAAATCTATGACCTTCTTCGCGTTCTCAAGAAGAATCATAAGATCGCCTCGCTCATCCACAGTAAGTTCAAAAAACGAACCCACATGCCGATGCGAAACAATCAAGGTGTGCCCGTGAGAAACGGGAAACCCATCGCGGATGACAACTCCTGAAGAATTTGAGTCAACTATTCGCTCTTGCGGCAAGGAACAAAACGGACATGCTGGACTATTCATTTCCTCTCCCTGCCCCGTAGCTTGTTTGTCTCCCATTGCTGCTTCTTTCGCCACCAATCAAGCCAATAAGGATACATTGGGTTTGCATAGATGGACATGCAGGCCGCATCATGGAGGTTTGCCACCCTGCTCCAGTTCAATGAACACACTCCCCGTAGCCCTTCTTGTCGCGGCCCTACTCACCTCCGTTCAAGCTTCCGCAGACGCCCTCTATGGGCACGTTGTTGGGGTCACTGACGGCGATACCATCACGCTCCTTGATACCTCAAAAACACAGCACAAGATACGTGTAGCGGGCATAGACGCCCCCGAGAAGAAGCAACCCTTTGGGCAACGCTCCAAGGAGTCTCTAAGCGCACTTGCCTATGACAAAGACCTGACCATCGAATGGACTAAGAAGGACCGCTACGGGCGCATCATTGGGAAATTGATAGACCGCCAAGGCCGGGACCTAAACCTTGAACAGGTCCGTGCTGGCTTGGCTTGGCATTACAAGAAATACGACAAGGAACAATCCCCGGAAGATAGGAAGCTCTACGCTGCTGCCGAGGATGCAGCAAGGGGGAAGCGTATAGGGCTGTGGTCAGATGCCAACCCAGAGGCCCCTTGGGATTACCGGAAAAAGAAATAAAACAACAATGAATAACAATATCGAGTCTAAATTTAATTTTTACTACTTTGCTGGGAAAACCGCCTATTTTTCTATGGTTGGAGGTCTTTTACTTGGCAACTTCTACCATTTCGGCCTTATTGGGGACGACGGATGGTGGATATCGGCGTTCGCCTTCATAGCCAAACATCTTCTCGATGTACCACTAACACTTTCCGAGCTGGTATTGGGCGGTCTAATTGCTATCTGTGGCCTGGGCTTTAGGGCAAGTTTCATTTATGACACTGGACGTATTCTTTTGGCTAAGTGCATACTTGGCCTAGCTCCAATCCCGCTAATGGCCGTCTGCGCCTCGCTATTCATCCCTGATTTCAGAGAAATGAATGCCGTATGCATGTTTATCACTATTGAGGCATACACCATCTCCATCTTTATGTGGTACTTCCTATCTGACATAAAGATACCGTTAGAACACTGATGGCTTCTCCAATCTCGGCTAATGACCTTCCACCAATGCAGGCAGATGTCTATGCGACGGTAAATCTACCCGTGATTAGAGCGTGTTGACGAGTTCAAGAATTGCCTCTTTCTTCCACACCATCCCAATGTCCGACTCTCCGTGGATACGTCCAGAGTAGATTCCAAGCCAAGTAGTCGTTTGCCCAGCACCCACAACACTCGCTCCATTTCTGAGGAGAATAGTTCCCCCGTTGCTGTGCTTTACGACTGGAGAACCCGATTGCCCCTGCCGAGTTCTACTATCGATCAAGAAAACAGGCAGCCCGCCATAATCCAAGCGCGGTTCAGATGCCACAAACCCAGTTGCCCAAATCGGGTAGAACCCTTCGTAGGCAAGCCCAAAAGGGAATCCAACAACGCTAACAGTTTCAGCAGGGGCGATAGCCTGCTCATACTTTACAGGCTCCACGCTCCATGAAAATGTTGTCGTATCGGCTAGGTTACGGAGCGGCAGTGCTACAAAATCTGCCTTTTCCCCCAGTGTTGGGTGCTCGATCCAGCGTGGAATATTGTTTTCATACAAGGTTTCAACCTTCATGAGCCATTTTCCAATCATCTCTTCATGATGGTGCTGGATCAAGACCTCATTTGGTACGGCCGCCGTTGTGGTACTTAGACACTCGCCAGTGTCCTGCCTACGCCCAGTAACGTTGTGTCGATTGGTGATAAGAACCAGTTGGCCGCTGGGTGCTTGCATAACGAATGCCGTCCCACTAGAAAGCACCACGCCGTTGAATCGCATCTGAATAAACAGTGCGCAGCGGGTGGGGTCGGCTAAGGGCAGAATTTTTTCCTGCGGCAGCAGTGCGTGAGTTGCGGTTTCAGTGAAAATTTTGCTGTATGGGTTCTCTTGCATAGCTTACCGCTCTACTCGTTCTCAATGCCTAGCCCCTCACTCCTGAATTAAGTCATTGGGCATTCCACAGGCAGTAGCATTTTATATCTGTGGCACAATGGTGGCACTTTATTAATCTGACGCAAACAGGGTCTAACGACCTCCTGTGAAGTTAGTGAGTACTATCTATTCCTTCCCCGTCAGGACGCACCAGTGCTCTGGTGGTGAAATTGGTAGACACGCTATCTTGAGGGGGTAGTGTCGCAAGACGTGCGAGTTCGAGTCTCGCCCAGAGCACCAAAAGAAAATACAAAGCAGTCCGATAAAGGCCGAAACAGCTTGTTGATACAAGGGTTCCGGCCTTTTTTTCGTCTACTGCTCTCGAATATGCAATATTGAAATCCGACACTCGCTCTCGGTCAGGCGATTTTGGC
>Ga0316604_10001725_pt1 | contig 18370 bp, 16 predicted proteins | sample OWC_soil_day20_C_FD_207650 | JGI IMG/M metagenome (GOLD analysis project Ga0316604, IMG submission 207650) | Wetland soil microbial communities from Old Woman Creek delta, Ohio, United States - OWC_soil_day20_CT | ecosystem: Environmental > Terrestrial > Soil > Wetlands | place: USA: Ohio... | reverse complement strand
CACCAATAATCACGGCTGCAAACAAACCATGTTTCTCGCCGTGCACTAGTTTATATAGATATACTTGGAGCGCTTCCCGCTGATTCATCATATAGTTTCCGCCTTTTCCTTGGACTTTCACTGCTGCCTGTTTACCAGAGCTTTTTGTCGCTGCAATATTTCCTTTAAATATAAGGCACTTTTATGCGAAGCGCCACGATTTTCATTGATAATCATAAGTGCCTCCTGACCGATCGCTTGTCTCTGCGCAGGATTATGTAGTAGCTTGAGCATTGCTTCGGCTAAACCAGCACTGTCATGAACTGTCAGACATACCCCTCGCTCAGAAAACAGCGCATAAGACTCTTTGAAATTAAACATATGCGGTCCGACTAGTATCGGTTTGCCATGAGCGGCTGGTTCTAAAATATTGTGACCACCATGGGGGATAAGACTGCCGCCAACATAGACAATGTCACCCAGACCATAGATTTTTCCCAGTTCGCCAATAGTGTCAACAATGATCATATCAGGTTTCTTGGCCAGTTTGCCTGGCATACTGGTACGCCTTACGGCAACTAAGTTAAACTTGGCTGCTAACTCAATAAGCTCACCGGCCCTTAGTGGTTCACGCGGCGCAACTATAAACTGGGTATGGGAAAATTGTGCGCGAACTTCATTGAAGGCCGGAAACAGCAACTCTTCCTCGCCCCGGTGAGTACTGCCTGCTACCAGGATTTGGTCAGCGCTGCTCAGCCCCAGAGATGAGAGCAGCTGATTCTTGTCTTCCAGGCTAAGTTCAGTATAGCTTTGGTCAAATTTGGTATTACCGGTAACAACCACCCGTGCCGGGTCGGCGCCTAACCGGGTAATATACTGGGCATCAATATTGGATTGCATGCAAAATGTGACAACAGTATCTAGCATGTCTGATAGTATCCGTCGAAAATAGATGTAGCGATTTACGCTCTTGTCACTAATCCGACCATTAACCATCATGGCCGGTATGTTGAATTTCCGGATGGCTTTGAGAAAGTTCGGCCACAATTCGGTTTCTACCATCAGAAAAGCCTGTGGTCTGATTCTGGCAACAACCGAATAGCTAAGAACCGGTAAATCCAAGGGGAAAAAGATAATACCGTCTGCTTCCGGAATAATACGTTTGGCCATAGCATAACCACTAACAGTAACTACCGATACCACAATGGGGGTACCTGGCAGTTCCTGCCGTATTTCTTTAACAATCGGACTTGCCGCCACAATTTCGCCGACTGACGCGGCGTGCACCCAAATAGCCTCTTTGCCCGCAATTTTTACCAGGGTTTCGGCTGGCAAGTCACCAAAGCTTTGCTTCACCCGCTCTGCAATCCCCTTTTCCCGGACAAAACGTACTGCAAATACAGGCAATACCAGGATGACTAGTATGACTGCCAGGATATTGTAAATAAAATACATATTGATACCTCGCTCTTACTTATCGGCAAATTGCACTTGGTACAGTTTGCTGTACAGACTTCCTGCCGCCACTAATTCGGCATGGGAGCCACATTCGATAATTTGGCCTTTCTCTATAACTAAGATAACATCGGCGCGCTGAACGGTAGATAAACGATGAGCGATAACAAACGAGGTTCTGCCAACCATCAGCTTATCAAGTGCTCCCTGTACCAGTTTTTCACTTTCGGTATCAAGCGCCGAAGTGGCTTCATCCAGTATCAATACACGAGGATCTTTGAGAATAGCCCTGGCAATGGCAATACGTTGGCGCTGTCCGCCTGAGAGCTTGGAGCCGCGTTCGCCAATCTGAGTATCATACTTTTCAGGCATTGCCATGATAAATTCGTGGGCGTTGGCAGCCTGGGCCGCTGCTATCACTTGGTCTTTATTAGCTGCAAGATCGCCATACAATATATTTTCATAGACCGAGCCGTTAAAGAGAACTGTCTCCTGCGGCACGATACCAATTTGCCCGCGTAAGGAATTCAAGGTGACGGTTTTAATATCATAGCCATCAATAGTAATACGGCCTGATAGTGGGTCATAAAAGCGGGGAATAAGGTTGGCAATCGTAGTTTTTCCGGCACCACTGGGTCCGACAATGGCAATCATTTGTCCAGCCTCGGCCACTAAGGACACGCTGTTAAGTGCCGGTTCTCCTGGTTTATAAGAGAAATCAACATTTTCAAAGGCTACCCGCCCAGTAATGCGCGGCAACTCCTTGGCTCCTGGCAAATCCTGAATTTCAGGCACAGTATCAAGGACATCGAAAACGCGCTGCGCCGCGGCCAGGGCTCGCTGGATGTTACCATACACCCGGCTGAGACGCTTGATGGGGTTACTGATATTAACGGCGTAGATTAAAAAGGCAATTAGTGAGCCTGCTGTCAGGCTGCCATTGATGACCTCAGTGCCACCATACCAGATGATAACGGTAATTCCAATAGCGACCAAAAATTCAACAACCGGGGTCAGCGTAGCCATGATTTGGGCTGTTTTCATCTGGGCGCGGAAGTTGGAATAGTTTTCGCGATTAAAGCGTCCTATCTCGTAATCTTCACGGACAAAGGACTTAATAACCCGTACTGCCGCAATGGTCTCCTGCAGTACAGAGGTAATATCGGCCGCCCGTTCCTGCATGACCCGGCTGGAAACGCGGAGACGTTTACCAAAAATACTAATGGCCTGCGCCACCAGCGGTAACGCAATAAAGGTCAGCAACGACAGCTTCCAGTGCAGGTAAAACATGGCACCCATGGAGCCAAGCAGTATCATGCCTTCGGTAAACAGATCAATCACGCTATCAACCAACGCATTCTGCAAAGCGGCCACATCATTGGTAATATGGCTCATGATAGCGCCTGTCTGGTGTTTTTCATAATAGGATAAGGATAATCGTTGCAAGTGACGATATACGGATTCCCGGATGTCAATAATGACCTTTTGTCCAATAAAAGACATTAAATAGGTCTGGCCGTAAAAGAAAACACCACGCGCCAAATACACCACTACGATGCCGATGGCAATTTTGTTGAGCATCGCCATATCTTTTGAAGCAAGGACACCATCAATTACATCCTTGATTATCCAAGGCACGTATAGGTTGGCGCCAGAAGCAACTAAAATGCACACAATGGCCAGCGCAAATCGCGGCAAATAGGGACGTATGTAGCTAATTAGTCGTAAGTAGAGCTTCATATAGTTACCTCTTTTTTTCTGCACGCTACTTCTAAGATGACCTCTGCGACTCGTTTCACTGCGCCGGTTTGGCCAAGCTTTGCTTTTACTTCGGCCAGGTCTGCCTGAGCCTGGGTGTAGACCTGACTATCTGTGAGGATTTTGAGTGTCTCTGCCGCAATATTCTCAGGATTAGCGGCAGCTTGCAATAATTCGGGGACAATGCGTCGCCCGGCAATAATGTTCGGCAAACCGATATTGGGTATTTTAACCAAAAACTTGCCTAACCAATAGGTAAGTGGAGCAAGTTTATAAATAATGACCGTAGGCGCTCCCATGATGGATGTTTCCAGGGTAGCTGTTCCAGAAGCCGCGATGGCAACATTCGCCAAACCCATTAGGTCATAGGTATAATCTGTTGTTAAGGTAACAGGAACTTGATAGCTGCCTATTATAGCTTGCAGTATTTCCTGGGAAATTGTCGAGGCTATAGGTAAAAAGAATTGACAGTCTGGCATTTTTTTCAGTATTAACTGACTAGCATCCAGCATTACCGGCAGAAGTTTGACAATTTCCTGTTGCCGGCTGCCTGGCATTAATAATACAACCGGCCGGTTTTGATCGGCTTTAAAGTGCTGATATGCAGCTTCTTTGGTCATAGCTGGTTTTACAATATCTATCAGTGGATGACCAACAAAAGTAACATCAGCGCCTGCTGCTTTGTATATTTCAGCCTCAAAGGGAAAAATGGCCGCAACTTTATCTACCGTCTCGGCCACCCCTTTGGCCCGACTGCGCCGCCATGCCCACGCTGAAGGACTGATATACGACACAACCGGAATCCCTTTTGCTTTTGCAATTTTTGCCAGACGCATGTTAAAGTCCGCATAATCAATGACAACAAGCGCATCCGGACGTTCTTTGTCCATAAGTGCCGCCAGGTTATCCCGCAGTTCAAATAGCTTTCCTAAATTTTTTACAACTTCCACTAAGCCCATAATTCCCTGGCCGGCAATATCATAATCTACTCGTACGCCTGCAGACCGCATGGCTTTGCTACCCATTCCAAAAAGTTCAATATCTGGCTGCAAAAGTTTGAGGGCGACCGCCACACTGGCGCCATGCATATCACCTGAGGCCTCGCCGACTGAGAGCATGATTTTCATGGTGTCCTCCCTGTTACATAGCAACGATAGTTATGCTATTCATGTTAGCTAATTCAACAACTTGCTTTTTATCCACTAACAATGTCTTGCCAGCTTCGATAACCAAAGCTACTGCCCCTGCACCAATCATGGTTTTTAGGGTATCTGGCCCCACACTGGGAACATCAAAACGGGCATCCTGCTGCGGTTTAGCAGCTTTTGCCACCACAATACCGCCGCAACCAAGTTCTCCCCCCCGCTTAATACAGGCATCGGTACCTTCAATAGCTTCCACAGCCATAACAGCCTTATTTTTTACTACAACGGTCTGTCCAATATCCAAACCACCAAGTTGGCGGGCCATAGCCAGGCCGTACTCCATATCAGCTTGTTCCCCCGGAGTGGGCTGGCGGTTTGTAAGTACACCGGGCGACGGCATAAGCTGACGAATAAACTGTGTCTGATCAAGCACTCCTATGCCTGCGTTAGCAAATTCGCGCACAAGTGCTAGCATGACCGTGTCATCATTCAGATCCTCGATATTGGCTAACAGCTGCTGCATATGCGCATCCGGGCGAGCAGTGCCGCTGAAGAGATGTTCCTTGGTAACCTTGCCCAGCATAGTAATTTGCTGTACGCCTTCTTGTTGCAGTAAGCCAATCAGCTTCTCCAATTCACCCAGGCCAACTGTGTGAAAGCGAGTGACGGCTTGTGCCAGTTCTGATTCCACCCCTGGCGCCACGGCTATGGCTATCACGTCAAAACCCATGCCGCGAGCGGCACGGGCAAATTCTACTGGTAACCGGCCAATACCGGCAATTAATCCGATTATATTCATAATGATTTCCCACCTTATGTAGTTGATGCGGCATACTGCCGCATCAAGCGATGTTACCTATAGGTTTTGCTGAGTAGCATTTACCTATGCACTCCTAATTATCTGATTCTCTACGTCCACGGCAAATACCGCGTTCTGCGTTGCGAAGAAACCGCAGCATATGCTCGACTTCTTCACAGGCTTCCAGTTCCTGTTCCATTACGGCAATGGCCTGCGGCAGGCTAAGGCCGGAACGATAGAGTGTTTTATAGGCCTTTTTTAAATTGCTGCGAGCAACTGTGCCCACACCGGCGCGAGCGATACCCACACTGTTTAGACCACATACTTTAGCCGGGTGACCGTCAACAATTACGAACGGCGGAATGTCTTGTACAACCTTAGAAGCGCCGCCAATCATAGCATTCCGGCCAATTTTAACAAATTGATGCACACCAGCCAAACCGCCGATAACGGCACGATCCTCTACAACTACGTGGCCAGCCAGAGTTGCGGCATTTGACATAATTACATGGTTGCCAACAATACAGTTATGAGCAACATGGGTATAGGCCATCAGCAGGCAATTAGAACCAACCCGGGTTTCTTCCCCTTCGCCAGTAGCGCGATTGACTGTAGCAAATTCACGGATTTTGGTATTATCTCCGATAAACACGTAGCTTTTTTCGCCACGAAATTTCAAATCTTGCGGCTCAGCGCCGATAGAGGCACTGGGATAGATTACGCAGTTTTTGCCAATACTAGTCCAACCGTCAAGCACTACGTGAGCGCCAATTTGCGTACCGTCTCCTATGAGCACATTTTCGCCAATAACGGCGTAAGGCCCGATTTCTACATCTTTACCAATCCGGGCATTAGGATGGATTACTGCAGTTTCATGTATTTTATGCAATGGTATTACCACTGATTCCGGTTTCATATCAAAATCAACTCCCCACTAGAATTAGAACTATATAAGCATATTTTATATGTCGTTTATTGTTATATATATTCCGACTGGACAGTCGAAAACTGACATGCCGATTTTGGGCAAAATATAGGCATATTCTCTAAAATACGTACATTACTAGCATTTATCAACCATCTTTTAGTGTTTATATCCGTTTTTCGATTATTATACTGCTGTAAGTGCAAACAAAAACTCGGCTTCCGCCACAACCTGACCGTCAACAGAGGCTTGTGCCCATAACTTGCCGATTGAACCGCGAAGTTTCAGAACCTCAGCTACCATTTGGAGCTGATCACCAGGCGTAACCGGTTTTCTGAATTTAACCCGCTCCATCCCCGCAAAAACAGCCAACTTGCCACGATTTTCCTCAGGATACAGCATAGCTACACCGCCAACCTGGGCCATTGCTTCCAAAATAAGAACTCCCGGCATAACCGGTTTTTGCGGAAAATGTCCTGCAAAGAATTGTTCATTAATGGTTACACTTTTTATGCCTACCGCCCGTTTCATTGGTTCAAGTTCAATAATACGATCCACCAATAGCATAGGATAACGGTGCGGAATAATGGCTTGAATCTCTGTTGCTGTCAAAATCATCTAGGAAACGCCTCCTCAAATCTTCATCACATACTTGCTTTTACAATCTCTTTCGCCAATGCCGTATTAAGCGCATGACTTGACTTTACGGCAATAACATGGCCGATAATACGGCCAACTAATGCCAAATCGCCAATTACATCTAAAATTTTATGCCGGACCAGTTCATCAGAGAACCTTAGCGGCGTTAAGCAATTTTCATCATCATATACTACTACATTGTCCAGGCTGCCTCCCAAAGCCAAGCCTTGCGCTTTAAGTGCCTCCACCTCGTGCATAAAACCGATGGTACGAGCCGGAGCCAGCTCCCGGGCAAAAACTTCAGGAGTTATTTCATAGTCACCAAACTGAACACCTAACAGTGGGTGCGGGTTAATTGAGGTAAAGGTGATGCGAAATCCATCATATGGTAAAATAGTAATGAATTTTTCGGGATAGCGCACTGTTATGGCTTGTTTAATGATAATGGGCGGACGACGCAGTTCAGAGAGTACCTGGGTGCCTGCTGTTTCAAATAGTTTAAGAAAAAGCAATGAACTGCCATCAGCTACTGGTGGTTCTACAGAGGAAATTTCCACCAGACAGTTGTCAATACCCATCGCGGCAAACGCAGCCAATAGGTGTTCCACGGTAAAAACTTTGGCCTCGCCAGCTTCTAGCGTAGTCGCCCGCATGGTATTGGTTACGTTGATTGCCTTAGCCGCCACACGGGGTGTACCAGCAAGGTCAGTCCGGGTAAATACAATGCCACTACCAGCAGGTGCCGGGTTGAGAGCAATGGTTACATCCCGTCCTGAATGCAAGCCGATACCAGTATAAGTTACGCGCGAAGCTACTGTAGTTTGGCGATCCATAGATTCCCTCCTGAGTTGTCTAAGTCCAATTAATTTTACAGGATATTGAGATTTTGTGCAAGTATGTTAATAAACTTAAGGAAACGAATCGTTATGCAATACGTTTACCAGCCAGAGTACGGGCACTGGTATTGAGTTGATACTCAATAAGTTCTTTATACTGGCGGCCAACGTGAGAAGCCGGATTAACAAACACTTGGCTAGGGATGCCAGACTCTACGATGGTGCCTTTTTCCATCAGCACAATGCGGTCAGCTACATGTAGTGCAAAGGCAATTTCATGGGTCACCACCAGCATGGTGGCCGCCCGGTATTTAGCCAGTTCTTCCATAACAACAAGAACTTCTCTTACTAACATGGGGTCAAGGGATGCAGTAGGCTCATCCCATAACATCAGTTCTGGTTCAAAGGCCAGCGCCCGAGCAATGCCTACCCGTTGTTGTTGACCACCGGACAGTTGCTCTGGTTTGTGGTCTTGCAACTGTTCCATACCTACTTTGGTCATGGCGGCAAGCGCCTTGTCATAGGCCTCCTCTTTGGCTTGTCCCCCCATGACTAATCCCAGCATAACGTTTTCAATTGCGCTAAGACGATTAATAAGATTAAAGTGCTGAAATACATAGCCAATACGCTTACGCACCTTTCGCAATTCAGCTTCCCTTAATTGGGTAATGTCCACGCCATCAAAGACAATCGATCCACTATCGGGTTCAATTAGGCGATTAATTGTCCTAATGGTTGTTGACTTACCACAACCTGATGGCCCCATGATGACAACAGTCTCACCGGGTGCGACTGCCAGGCTAAGGTTGTTGACAGCTACCAGACTGCCAAATTTTTTATACAGGTTTTGGATGGTAAGCATACTGCTCACCTCCATTCTAGTCACATATTACTTAAACTTTACTTTACGTTGGTTCAGTTTTTGCATTAGACCTGGACGGCCGCTGGGAATAACAATTTCTCTCATGACTTCGTCAAGTGACAACCCCAGTGCTTCACCGGCCATAACCTCTTCGCCTGCAATCGGGCTAATCTTTTCGGTATAGGCAGCTACTAACAAGCCAAGCAATGCACCGATAATAGGCACCCCAATCCACGGCAGGTACGGAATACCACCGCCAGCAAGAATGAACATGGCTGTCAGCATAACAGCACCTACACCCATACCATAGCAGCGCTCAGGTGCAGTAAAAGCTCCTGTCATACGCTCTACTACTTTGTGCCAGCCTGTGGCAGGCAGCTTTTTCGCTAAGCGCTTACGACGAATGACAGTCATGATGGCTGTGTGGTCCAGTCCCAGGAACAAAATGGTGATAATGAGGGCTGTCATTCCTGCCAGAACTCCTCTTACTTCATTAAGCACCTGGTATAACTCACCACGTGCGTTGGGTTCAATTACACCCAAGGCGGTCGAGTATAGTGATACATTATTGTTACCGGCCTGTGCATGAACAATAGGGGCCACAGCTTCTGTGCTAATGTTGCTGGTTGTCAGAATTTGAATCCTGGCACCGGGAATAACTTGTCCGGCGATAAATTTATCCAGTAAGGTAACTGAATGACTGATTTCGTCATCTTTGAGATTAGGCACAGCACTTGCCAGATATTGAACCTGGGCTGTAATCATGGGCACATTTACTTCCTGCAGCCCATTGAGGCGGGTATTGGCATCTGTCAGGTTCCGCTTGGCTCCCTGCGCATCAAAAGCGCGCAGCGTATTAAGTGTTGTTCCGCCATTTGAAACAATGTTATCAATGGCGGATTTAGCCTGGCGGGCATTGGCTGCCACACTATCAAGGGAGGCCAAACTGGAGCTTAAACTGCCCAGGTTTTCCTGCGCCCCTGTCAGGGTGCTGATGGTCGAGTTGACGTCACCATTGAACAACTTCAATAACTGCAGGCTAGTAACCAAGCCACCGATATTACGTGAGGAGCTGTCAAGCTGATAGCGGATACCACGGGTGTCAATTCCAGCCAGGGCGCTGGTAGCAGCCTGAATAGTACCGCCCGCTGTCTGCAGGCTTGATAAAGTAGCTGCTAATGCATCAACACTGCCACCATAATTGTCAAGTGCGCCGAGGGCAATGCCGCTCAGGCTTTTGGCATCTTGGGCAAAACCAGGAATTTGTCCGACAAGCTTACCTGTCTCGCCTAATGCATTTCCCAATTCCTGACGGGGATTCTTATAGGTAGCGGTAGCGGTTTGCGCTCCAACTGCCTCTTTTTCTAATTTAAAACCTGGTGTATTGCCTAACTTAGAAGCATCACCCTGGGTAATACGCCCTTCCGCCAAGCCATTGGCAAGAGCAGCTGTGATTTCCACAATTACATTGCTTTTTTCCGGTGGTTGTCCAGCCTGTGGCAGCTGTGCCGCCTGACCTTGAAAGACAACAATATCTCCTTTTGCCAGTTTAGTACCGGCAGCTGGGGTTAGCGTGACTTGTGAAGCATAGGCCGCCAGGAACCGTTTCAATTCAATCATGGTGCTAACCATATAGGTCATATCATCATTTTTGCCGTCAATCGATACATTCTGTGCATATTCCAGGTGCAGATCTTTTTGCATGGCTTCTGAAATACCTTCACCCAGACGCACGGGATTGGCCGGTTCACTACCTACCGGAAAGGTAATTTCAATAACTTGATAGTCTTTTAAAATATTCTTGATACTGCTACTTACAACTGACGACTTATCCAGTGAAGTTAAAATAACGCCAACACTGCTGCCATCACGGAAAGCGAAACGAACTCCCTCCATTTGCATGATACGCTCAATCAACATGTTTTTCGCACCGTCCGGCACGCCGCGAATATTAAGGCGTGGCTCAGTCATCATACCGACACTGGCACCGCCGGGAATGCTCCCAAAGGTTTTCGACAGATTTTCATAAATTTCTTTGGTCTTATATTGGTCAGGCAGAGTAACATAAAAAAACGATTTGCCGGTAACTGTCGGTCCTTGACTTACCGTGCCGCCAGGGAACACCTCTGCAACAATCTTGTTCACCTGCATGGCTGTATCGTCTTTCATTTCTTCCCTGACTTGAATTACTAAGTCATATTCACCATAATCACCCACAAGGCTAGCGAGTGTTTTCGAAAAATAGGCATTAGCAGCCATGGAGACCGAACTAGCCACCAATGAGCCGATAATTACACTTATAGTAAGCAGCGTTACAATGTCTCGTTGGATAGAATCTTTACATATACTTCTAATTGTTTTCATTATTTTCATTTTCAACATACGTTTTAGTCACCTCATTTCTGGAGTACATTATAACATATATATCAGTTTTATGTAAATAAGTATATCAAAATAAGTGCATTATTTATATACTATTTCAGGTTAATATCTTTACCAATGAACGATTTGCTTGTTTCTGCCACCAAAAAAAACGAGCTTGCGCCGCTGTGCTATCATCACAATGACCGGGGTCGTAGTACGTTTCCCTTTACAGTCATTGCGAGCACCAACGGGGCAATCTCGCTTTTCCTACTTACAATATTTATTTTTTTAAATCAGGCGGCGCCGTCTTCCAGCGGTTGTGCAACCAGAACCATTCCTGGGGATGCTGCCTGATATGCTGCTCAATAATTCGGGTCAAATGCTGGGTAGTACTACGGATATCCTCAGCACGATCAGCTGTTTTAGTTACTAGGACTGGTGGGTGAAGAATCGCAGTGTGGGTGCCGTCTGGGTTCTCGGTGATAAAAGCCGGAACAATAGGAGCGTTATTCAGTCTGGCTAGTGCAGCAGCCCCTTGCGGAGTGGAAGCCATACGCCCAAAAAACTCTACAAATACACCATCGCTGTGATTGTCTTGATCCATTAACAAGCCGATAATTTTGCCTAATCCCATCAGCTTGACCATTTCCCGCACCCCTTGCTTATAGGTAACATGCATACCGGCCTTGGTACGGTATTCGTTTATAAAGGTATCCATGGCGGCATTGGTCTGACGCTGGACTACAGCCACCAAAGGAAATCCATGCATGGCCAGTGCTGCCCCTAGAAGCTCCCAATTACCACTATGTGCGGTAGCCAGTACAGCTCCCCGTCCCATAGCAAGCGCAGCTGCAAGATGCTCACTGCCTCTAAGGGTGACATACTTGTTAATGTTGTCTTTGCTCAGTCTGGGCATGTGGAGTACTTCCATAAACATCGGTCCCAAGCGAATTCCACTGCTTTTTGCAATTGTTTCTGCTTGCTCCTCAGCAATGCCGAGACTGCGGCTGATATTGTCTATAGCCATCTTCCGGCGCTTTTTCGATACTAGTGGCCAACAAAGCCTGCCTACAACCATACCCAGGTTACGCCGTAAAGCTCGCGGCAAAATACATACAAAATGGCTTACTATTTTTACCAGATAATATACCACTCTCTGTCCCTCCTTCTACTAGGGAACCGCCCCGTGCTTCCCTAGTAGGTAAAGTTGGCACCAAAGTATGTTTGATGCTCGCGACGGCCAACATCTAATTTGAGGCCAGGCACTACTGCCATGCGCGCGCCATAATTCATTTCATTGCCATCCCATTCGGCGATCAGCGTTGTTGCCGGAAAAACATTGTTGCCAGTAAGTATGCCTAGCGGATTAATGGTCTTTTCCACGGCAGCAAATACGCCATCATAGCGGCCATTGCCAATACCAGCATGAATACGGAAGCCGAAGGGCAATGCTTTGCTGGCAGATACATAGGCTGTGCGCTTGTCTAAATTGGCAATATCTTCAACGCCAATAGCCACACCAGGAGTTAAAACGGTTTCCGGCACCAGAGAGTACTTTGCGTTAACATAGGTGTGATCTTCACGACCGGAGTCGTTATCATAACGAAAGCCTGCTGCACCAACTTCAAGTTTGCCAGTCAAATTCATAGTAAAGGTACCAACACCACCATCTTTTAAATGATAGTATCCCAAAGAGAATTGCCCCTCCTGCAGAACATCGGCAGAAGGAGTATTAATAAGGCCTGTTGAGCCATTGACAGAAGGTGCCGCGAACACAGGCGCCGCCGTCAATAAAAAGGTTATAGCCGCAAAAATTGTTTTTTTCATGATTGGTTCTCCTTAATAAAAGTGTAGTTTTATGGTACGAGTTTATATGTATTCCTCATCAGGCTCGCAAATCCTGCTTACCAGAACTGCGTAATTTGTGGAAATTGAAAGGACGGTTATGGTGTATCATTTTGAGTGATACACCATAACCGTCCTCAGCATTCCCACTTACTTAGGTTCCAGTTGCGCAAGTCTTTGTTCGAGTTTGCGGATTTTCTTGACTAGCTCTGGTAGGTGGCCGATGACGGCTTCAGAACGCAGCCATTCCTGGTGCGGGCGGGCGGGAAAGCCAGCACAGAAGGAATTGTCAGGGATATCATTAATTGGTGCTGTGCGAGCGGCAAATACACAGTTGTCGCCAATGGTTATATGACCGTTGCAGCCTGACTGTCCGGCAAAGGTAACGTTATTGCCGATTTTGGTGCTGCCGGCAATTCCTGTCAGGGCCACAAAGAAGCAGTTTTCACCCGTTACTACATTGTGAGCCAAGTGTACCAGGTTATCAATCTTGGTGCCTTTACCAATAATGGTGCTGCCGGTTGTGGCTCTGTCCAAACAAGAATTGGCACCAATTTCAACATCATCTTCGATGATGACATTTCCCACTTGGGGTACTTTTTGGTGGCGGCCACCGACGGTGACAAAACCAAAACCATCGCTGCCGATGACAGCACCGCTTTGAACAATAACCCGGTTACCGATGCGACAGGTTTCACGCACGGTGACATTGGGATAAATTATCGTATCATCGCCCACGGTCACATCTCTGCCAATATAAGTATGAGAGTAAATGATGGTATTATTGCCGATTTGGGCATTATCTTCAATGACGGTATGGGCCATAATGGCGACCGCTGTTCCCAGTTTTACATTAGTCCCAAGGATAGCGGTCGGATGGATACCAACAGGTATCGTCGGTTTAGGAGTAAGCAAAGCCAGTAATGTGGTAAAGGCCATCCGGGGGTTAGTTACCCGGATAGCCGCTTTGGGGAAGTCCCCCATTGTATCAGGTATGATTACCGCTGCGGCGGCACATTTGGCAGCTTTGTCAAGATGAGGCGGCACAGCAAAGGTAATGTCACCTGGACCGGCATCCTCAATATTTGTTATACCGGTAACCTCCTGATCAGCGTCACCAATGACTGTTCCGTTAACCAATGCGGCAATCTCAGCTAATGTTTTTTTCACTGGATGCCTCCATTTATTGCATTTTCTGAATAACGGCATCAGTTATATCAGTACCGCCTGTGGCTATGCTGTTTTTGTAAAGTACAACGCCCATTTTTTTCTCTTGGCTTACTTGCTCAATGGCCTGTTTGATCGTGGTGTCAATCTGGGATTCTAAGTCTTGTTTGGTCTTAAGAAATTCACCATACGCAGTTTCCTGACGTTTTTGAAATTCTTCCGCACTGATGCTGGCTTTGTCTTTTTCCAGTTGGTCACTTAATTCTTTGCCTTTAACATTTAGCTGATCTTGAAACTGCTTAATTTTTGGGCTGTCAGACATAACTTTGTTTACATCAAGAACACCAATGGACGCTTGACCGCTATTACAGCCTACAAGTGCCAAACCGGCAACAAAAACGAGTACTAACACCAGCGCAATTCTAATTTGCTTATTCATGATAAAATCCTCCTTTGAAACCCTCATCACTTAATTATAGTATATGCATGCAAATTATTTCTTAAACGCGGCAATTACCGCGTTAGTAATATCAACAGCCTTAACATTGACTTGATATCCTGTCAATACAGTGTCCAGGTGACGTTCAATTGCCACTTTGGCCGTTTGATCACGGACATCATTTAAAATAGTATCTTCAAGCACATTGATTTCTTGTTGTTTCATGCCCAGTTGCTGCTCAAGCTGCTTGTTAGCTGCAGCTCCATCTGGGGGTATAACTGACTGGGCTATTGGGGCAGACATATTGGCAGTTTGAGCCATCGTTTGGGCATTGAGCTCCGCATTTACTTGTTGGGCATAGGCGGCAAGTTCCTGCTCGATAGCAGCTTTTTCAGGAGCTAGCAAAGCATCTAAGCTTTGGCTCAACTCTTTTTCTTTGGCTGCCAGTTTATTGGCTTGCTCAGCTTTCAATGCATCCAGGATCTTTTTTTCTTCAACCGTTTGTTTTTCATCTAGTCGGACAGTTTGTAATTTTAGCTGTTGGTTAAAAATCTGTGGCTGATATTCCTTATCCAGTTCTTGGGCATAGGCCTTAAGCTCAACCGATAGTTCACCATGGACTTTATCAGCTTTTTGGACAAGCTTAGCCTGCAGTTCTTGTTGCTTTGCAGCCATTTTGGCATTAAATTCCTGGGAAGCTGCTGTTTGGAGTCCGTCAGACACACTACCTTGCAGATCCAGGGATGGTGCTTCTGTGACAGTACGTGCTTGATTAACTTGTCCGCTTAGTTGTTGGTTAAGAGTAGCTGCCTGTTGTTTGAGTTTTTGCCACTCTTGATATTTAGGATGAGCATTTATGGCCTTATCCATGTCGATTACACCAACTTGCGGCACTTCGGGGGGCTTGGTTTCAGGTGTCGCCGAACGGGAACAACCTGCAAAAAGAACAGTACTAAGGATCAGGATTACCAGAAACCGTATTGGTGTTGTTGGCTTTTTAGTTGTAAACACCAAATCACCCTCTCTAGTGTTAAGGTTCAAGATTACAGGTCTGTTTATGGTAAGGTTAAAGCCGAGCACAGACTAAACCGGCTCGGCTCAATTTACCGGATACTTATTAATATTATTTGCCGGTGAGTTTTTTGCTAACATCCTCTGTCAGATCCTGGGCACCATAAACTACATTGCTGACGTCAAATACGACAGCAATTCCTTTGGCATCAGCTACCGCTTTGATGGCCGCATCAACCTTGTCCTGAATTGGCGCAAATAACTCTTGCCGTTTCAATTCAAGGCGTTGCATCGTTTGATTGTAATAGTCTTGTTTTTCTTTGTCTGCCATATTAGCAGACTTGGTTTCAAATTCGGTTTTGGCCTGGTCTACTTCGGTTTTCATAGTTTCTTCTGCTTTAGCCAGATCAGGATGCTGTTGGAGCAGTAATGACCTGTTTACTTTGCCGATATTAGATGCAGTACCAGCACTAGCCGCATGGCCTGTACCGGTTTGCGAAAGCGCCAAACCAAAGACCCCCAGCAAGAATACTCCAGCTATAGCAACAGCAACCATTTTAGCAACTTTTTTGTTTTTAAACACTCTTTTTACCCTTCTTTCCTGCCACTTGGCAATAAATTTTCTCCTCCACTTACCAATTATAACAGGCCCTACCCTATTCAGCAAGCCCTACAAATTTGCTATTAGTCTAAGCCATTTTTCCTTTTCAGTAATAACATATTCGGCACTTAGGAACTCATGCAGCTTATATCTGACTCCAAATTCGTAGTAATCTGTTTTAGGCATATCTTCCAGCCGAATCGTCCAGTTGGGGCCTAGGTAGTGATTAAGCCACAGGATACTTCCATGTTCTGAGATATTATACTTGAGACCGGCTAGAGTATTTTCTGTAAATTTATGGCCCCAGCCTGGCTCAAACTCCCACTCCATGCTATCAGGGACAAATTTAATTTCCATAAAAGCCTCATCCCGCTTGCCGGTAAATTTACCAAAATGAAGTTTGGCCATCGTACTATCTTTCTCTCGTCCCATATCCAAACTACCTTCGAGAATTACCCGGTATTTGGTAGTTTCGGCCTGGAGTGTTATTTCCGTATCAACGCCGGGATTTACGACCGGGGTTACTATCAAGCCATACTTCTTAACTATGGGGTGCTTAGCCGCCGTTCTTTGTATCTCAGTAGAAAAATACTCTTTATGCCGCTCCACAAAGGCTACCGGCAAACCACGCAACATGTCCGCCGCTTCACGGACAGGGGGCCTGGCTTCAGCCAGCAAGATATTGGGAATGGTACTAGAGCGCAGAGAAAGTTCAACATTATTAATTGTTGGCCCTGTGGGAATTAGAGATAGTTTGATGGTTGTATGCTGCCCGGCAGTAATCTCAAGATTACTGCGGAATTCCGGCAGTTCGGTTGCCAACAATTCGCGGATAACCGTCTTGGATATTCCGCCTGCCCATTCTACTGAGTCTACAGGCAAGCCAATCAAGACATCGTCAACTTGATCTTCTATTTTACCCATGTCGTTTTTGATTACTGGCATTACCTCAGGTGAGAGGCCGCCGATGTCAATTTCAAGAGAAACGTCACGCACGACATCACCCCAGGGTCTCACTGCCACTAAAATACTGGTGCTGGTACCCGGGGTTAATTTAACTTGCTCGACTGTGTAACCAACAAGTACTCTGTTGAATATATCCCTGACAAGATCTTCATATTTGGCTTGATTTGTCTCTACATCACTAAGGGTTCGCCCCACAAGAATCTGTTCTCCCACTGTCATAATACTTGCGGTCATCCGCTTGGCAATTCTAGCAGGAGGCGGCTCAGCAGCCGCAATAGTTACCACGATTGTATCCACTGTATCAGCTGCAGCTAAGCCGGCTCCCGGCCATAGGCTTAGCAAGGTAACAAAGCTGAGCACTAGGATTATCTGGCGTGGGTATTTTCCGCTAATAACTCGTACCTCCCCCTCTTAGTAAATGAGTCAGGCCACCGGCCTGACTCATTTGCTAAAATGTTTTAGAACTGACCGCCAAAGCTGAAGTGGGTACGAGTACCTTCATCGCCTTTAGCAAAATCGATACGGACTGGCCCAATTGGCGTTGTCATACGGATACCAACACCAACGCTGGTTTTAAGGTCATTGAGCTTGTAACCGTCACCGTTCCAGGCATTACCAACATCAGAGAAAACTACACCCTGAATCTTGTTAATGACCGGGAAACGATATTCGACAGAACCGGCAAGCATTTTGCTACCTTTGAATTGGTCATCCTCGTAACCGCGAAGTGTGTCGGCACCGCCGACGGCAAACCGGTTTGCCTCCGAAATATGACCGTCAGCATAACCGGCCGTGAGGCGGGTAGCAATTACGTGGTTAGAACCGACTTTGAAATATTTGCGTCCTTCGAGAGTATATTTGTTGAAATCAAAGTCGCCACCCAAACCGGCAAATTCGGTTGATAAGGAGTAACGTGCTCCCTCAGACGGAGCAAAAACGTTATCACGCGAGTCAAACACCCGCATTAACGTAACGCTGCGGGTCAGACCATAGTTATCTTTGAGATATTGATTATGCTCCGCAGTTCCGTCTAAATAGTTTATATCTCCATCGACATATTCTTTATATGTGTCTGTACGATTTTTAAAGGTGATATAATTCTGGATATATTCACCTGACGGACGGCCTAATGTAATGTCAAAACCTCTTCTATTTTTGTCGTAGGTTGTCTTCTCATTATCGGTGCCGTCATAGTAATCAGTATACTCATTGGTCAAGTCGTACACGCTGAAACTCAGCGAGGTTTGTTTGCTATCAAGCCAAGGGCGGGTAAAGCTAACTTCATAGTTTTTGTCGCTGGCACCGCCAAACTCCCAGTGAAATTTCACTTTGTCGCCACTGCCCTTGAAGTTGTTGTCACCTACTTCAATAATACCAATCATACCATCAGATTTACTGTAACCGCCACCGATGGAGAAGGTACCTGTTTTTTGCTCAACAACACCTGCCTCAAGCACAACAGCATTAGGATCTTTACCAGGATTAAGTTTCATGTTAACATCTTCAAAATAACCAAGGTTGTACACTTTTTGCATGCTGCGTTTGGCATCCTTTACATTAAAAGGTTCGCCTGGTTTGA
>Ga0316604_10001722_pt1 | contig 18391 bp, 12 predicted proteins | sample OWC_soil_day20_C_FD_207650 | JGI IMG/M metagenome (GOLD analysis project Ga0316604, IMG submission 207650) | Wetland soil microbial communities from Old Woman Creek delta, Ohio, United States - OWC_soil_day20_CT | ecosystem: Environmental > Terrestrial > Soil > Wetlands | place: USA: Ohio... | reverse complement strand
TGATTACCGGCGAAGAGATGATAGTAGGCAGAAAGCTGCTGCCCAATTATGGACATACAGCAGATAACAATGATATGGAAGGAGAAATGATACGATTAAGTATTCACTCAAAATAATTACATTATGGCATCTAAAACATTAGGCAGAGAAGAGCTGAAAGAGCATTTTAAAAATGGGAAAATACCTACTGAAACCCATTTTGCCTTCCTGATTGATTCTGCCATCAACAAGCAGGAAGACGGGTTTGCAAAAGATGAAGAAAATGGCTTACAGGTAAAGGCGTTGGGTACTTCTAACAAATTGATCAGCTTTTACCGCAATACAAACGAACAATCGCCATTTTTCATGATGGAAAAAGATGAGCGCACCAGCCCGACCCTGCGCATGCAGGCATTTACCACAGAAACAGAAGAAGTAAAGCGGGATGCGCATAGTGTATTCCTACATTCCAATGGCAGTATGGGGTTGGGAGCACCCTGTGGTGAAAACACCCGATTGCAGGTCAATGGTTTTATTGCCATGGAGGGCCGTGTAGGCAATTATATTTGTGGCACGATACCCGCCAATGGAAAATGGCAGGATATACTAATAGGTCTCAATAATTGCCAGGCGATGGAAGTAATGGCAAGGGTTGGCATAAAGAATACAGGCCGGTTTGCCATCATGCATGCCATCGCTGTGAGTGCCTTTGGTAACGGGCGCAATAGCATTCGCAGTACGGATGCGTACTATGGTTTCTTCTGGAACAGACTTCGCCTGCGATGGAAAGGAAATACAAAGAATTATAGCCTGCAGTTACGCACAAACAGCAACTATGGTAAAGACGTAGAAATTTATTACAGGATCACCCGACTGTGGGATGATGCATCGTTCTTACCTGCTGAATGTTATCACTAATGAACAGTAAGCCTATACAGATCAAAAAGGAGGGGCCCTCTGATTATGAGAGACTGAGAGATGAGGCATTGGTCATGGTGCAAAAGTTATCCGGGCATATATGGACAGACTATAACATTCATGATCCGGGTGTGACCATGCTGGAACAGTTGTGCTTTGCAATGACGGACCTGCGGTACAAAACAGGTTTCCCTATAGAGGAAATTCTGGCCGGCCCCACAGGACATATCGATCCAAAGGCACATGCCTTTTTTAACAAAGGAGAAGTGCTGAGCTCAGGCCCGGTAACCACTACCGATTTCTGTAAACTCCTGCTTGGGCAGGTAGTGGGTGTAGAGCAGGTGTGGATAGAACCCGTGGTTGCGAAGTCTGGTAGTACAATCTGTAAAGGTATCTTCAAAGTATTGGTACAGCCGGATGAGAGCATTACCACCACCGGGCAATACGATCAGCTGAAAGAAGATGTCAAAGGTTGTTTGATGCGGTACCGCAGCCTGGGAGAAAACTTTGAAGAGATTACGATACTGCGTCCCCTCAACATAGCTATTAAGGCTGCAATACTCGTCGATGGCAAACAACACGTCAAGGAAACACTGGCCTATATCTGCAATACAATTGAGCAGACCATTCATCCCCCGGTAAGATTTCTCTCAGAAGCTGAATTGCTCGCAATGGGAAAGACCACGGAAGAAATCTACTCGGGTCCTTTGCTCTCCGGCGGCTTTATTCCTGATGAAGACCTCAAACCATTAAGGATACAGGTAGATCCTGCAGAACTAATCAAAGCCATTTCCAGCCTTGATGGCGTATTGCAGGTGAAGTACCTGTACCTCTCTCTGGATGGTAACAACTTTAGTAACAAACAGGTGCGCATACCATCCGGTTATTTTGCATCCGTTGATATCAGTAACAGTATGAATGATATCAGCATCGTCAGTGACCAGTTTGAACATCATTCGCAGGACGCGCTTTTCTGGAATGTATTCGAGCGGATCAAGGAAATCCGGAAACGACATTATACAGGACAGCAGGTAGCAATGATCGATACTACGCTGCAAAGTACATACAGAGATCTGGGTAAATATTATTCCATACAACATTTTTTCCCTGCTATCTATGGGATAGGACGGGAAGGCATTTCCAAAGATGAAACAGATGCAAGAAAAGCACAGGCGAAGCAATTAAAGGGATATTTGTTGTTTTTTGAGCAGGTACTGGCCAATTACGCGGCGCAGCTGGGCAATATCAGCCATTTCTTTTCCCCTGCGGAGAAATCTACCTACTTTTCCCAATCCCTGGATGACGTTCCGGGTATAGCACAACTATTGGATCCGGGATACCTGGATGCATTGCCACAGACCGGAGAATCGAACGAACGGAAAGAGGCTGTTTTAGACCATTTACTGGCCAGATTTAATCTACCCTTGCTACCATATCCAATTACCCTCTTTCAGCGCTTATATGGAGGCATTAGCACCTTGGAATGGAAAGCAGGATTGCTCAAAAAACTGCCCGATTTGATGTATGCACGTATACAGGCAGAAGCTGGTGGGTATCAGGAAGCCCTGCGGCAATTGTTGTTCATACACCAGGAACAGGGCGAACGACTGACGGCCGTATTTGAGAAATCCCACCTGAGTATTACAAATGATCATCCTTCGGAGGAATTTACGGTGTATATATCCGATGAGATACTGCATGTGGTGAGTGAAATACCACCGGATGAAGAAGGTTATTATTTCGGGCATCAGCCGCTGCATTTACTCAAATATGGAATTGATCCGGTGCATTACAGAATTGTGGAAAACCACGATCATTATCTTGTATTATACAAATCGCCCGGTCAGCGCATCTGGCAGGCAGTAGCCAGACATACCACCCGGGAAGCAGCCCTTGCTGCGCAGATAGCCATGATCCGGCATCTCAAAAACATCAGTATACAATCGGAAGGGTTTTATGTGGTGGAACATACCCTGCTCAAACCTTTGTTTACAGATCCTGTTTATGGATTCAGGGTGAAGAACAGCAAAGGAGAAGTGTTGAAAGAAGCACATCACCTCACCTTCGTGGATAGAGAAAAGGCCCTGGAGGATGTAAGCGGGCATATAGAATTCTTTGTTATGGCCACTCCCTGGCATGTGCTGCCTGAATCCTTTTTTAAGTTTAATATTACCATTGTACTCTCCGCATGGCCGGCCAGGTGCCAGTATGAAGAGTTCAGACGATTCACAGAATCACTGTTCAGGGACCTGACACCTACACAATATAAATTGAAATTCCGCTGGCTGGGCGTAAATGATATGCGGAAATTTGAGGCCGCTTATTTTGATCAGGACAATAAAGATAAAATACTTGACTTTCTCACATAAGATACAGCAGATAGTGATGGATGCGACCTTTACAGAAAGGGAGCTGGCTGGTGAATTGCAGGACAGGATCAGCCGCGTGTTCAATCAAAGTATAGAACCGGCTACGGCCACGTTGTTCAACCAATTGGGCGCGAACGGAGAAAGTGTGTGGATTGAGCGGCTGGAACTGGATCTGGGGGAGCTCGCGTATGACAATTTTGAGCAGCAAATAACGGATCGCATTATCGCAGCACTCCGTGATGCGCTGGAAGGCAAGCTGGAACTGTTGACGCAGGATATCGGCAATTTGTATTTTAAAGATGAAACGGAACGACTATATGCCTTGCTGGAACATTACCTGGTGACAGGTACCTTGCCATGGTGGGCGGATAGTAGCGAAGGCGCATTGCTGGATGAATACATGATCCGGCTGACCACCACTACACCGGATCGCTTTGGCAGGTTTATCATCGGCATTAGTCAGACAGACTATGTACTGCGCCGGATTGTCTACCACTTTTCCAGGCATACGCTGGAAAAGCTGATATCCTTACTGGAACCGGATCAGGCGGAGTTTATCTATGGTTACATTGCCAATGTGCTGATGCTGCAACAACAACGGCCAGCAGTTAAAGCCACGCAGGAAGAATTTGAAAAAATGGTGTGGCTGTTTGTACTTACTTATCTCGTAACAGATAACAGCGGTCAGTTTAACAGGAAGACGTTCATTCGCCGTAACCTGGAACAACTGGCGCATCACTTCAATATCGGCTATATACGATTGCTGTATACCTTCAGACAGGCATTGATCTTTTATAAAAAAGAAATACCGGCAGGCTCACTGGCTGCCCTGATCAGGGAACTGTATGAAGAGAAATTCTCGGATGTATCGCCTACCATTGCGACTACAAGGGAATCAGTGCTGGCGTATTTTTTACTCGTTACATCCGGAGATGTTATGGTTCGGCGTATATTGGATCCCTATGGTCCCAATGTACCGCTCCCTGCATCATGGATCGGGTATGACACCATACCGGATCAATCGGATAGGGAAGAGGTATGGCAACAGGCTGTGTTCCTGATTACCTTATTCTTAAGCGGTGAAGCCCTGCCATATTGGTTTACACAACTGCAACCCGGTTTACAAAATGGGCTCTTGCAACAGGCGATTATATTATTATACCGAAAAAGAGCCGTGTTGTTATTTTCCCTGTGGGAGAAGTCGGTGCGGTTCCCCCAAATCCGACTAAGAATGCACCAGCTGTTTGCCAAACCAGTCAATCCATTGGAAGAGCAGATTCAAAAACACCTGGCAGAATATGTAGAGCGCGATACCATCCGTTATTTGCAGGAGACATTGAATGACCACCAGACGGATAGCTTTATAGAGATCTGGCGCAAAACCACCGATAAAAAACGATTTTACACACAGGTATTGCAGGCGGCACCGGCGATACAACGAATTGCCCATTTACTGAGAGAAGAAGAATTCTGGTTACTATTGGCAGATGCACCCATATTCACGGTGGATATACTGAAGGAAATGCAGGAAGAACTCGTACTGCTGGGTGCCGACAATATTGAAAGGGAACGGATCCGGCATTTATTCAGGGTCTTTAACCTGCAATGGTTGGGAGGGAAATTGATCCTGAAAGATGCGGAGCAATATAAAAAGGCTTTACATGATTTCCTGAAACAGTTTGATGAAAGAGCAACCCGCCGTATATTACAGCCAATAACACCAGAAATTCCAAAGAAGAAGATGGCTACATCAGAACAGGAAGGTATACGTATCAACAATGCAGGATTGGTACTATTGCATCCTTATTTCCATACCTACTTCAACCGGTTGCAATTATTGCAAAATGGTAAATTCGTAGATTCAAAGGCGCAACAAAGGGCTATCCGGTTATTGCAACTACTCGTAGATGGCCGGACCGATCATGCAGAACATGAACTGGTACTAAATAAGATCCTTTGCAATTATCCGCTGGAACAACCATTGACACCAGATATTGAAATTACGCAACTTGAAAAGGAGTTAGCCGTCCAACTCATCAACGCTGCCATTCAGCAATGGGAGAAAATGAGAAACAGTAGTGTAGATAGTTTTCGCGCCAGCTTTCTACAACGTGAAGGATTGGTATGGCAGGCCCAGGACGCCTGGTTTCAAAAAGTGACGCCGCGGGGATACGATATTATTTTACAAACCCTGCCATGGAGTTTTGGTATGATCAAAACTTCCTGGACAGATAAATTCTTTTATACGGAATGGACACCCTGCTGATCAGTTCAAATGCCATCGTTTTACAACAAGAGTTTACGTGGCTCAGAGAGGTACTGGAAGTACGCATGCAGCAATACTTTGAAAAAAGTACTATCTCTTCCCCTGCGCCACCGGCATTACCTTCCGATGATTCAGTGTATGCGCGGATCCTGAAACACTACAATGTCACCATCCCCGAAAGGATCTTATTATTACTCGCACTCGCTCCCCATATCCAACCACAGTTGCTTGATATCTTTTACCTCAGGAATAGCACTTACGATAGAGGGTTTACAGAATTTGGAGGTATCAAAGGCCAGCAACACGGCGGCTTTCTGCCTACCGGAGAAACTGCCGCTTTTGTAATAGCAGGCGATCAGCTGGAACAGCGATTCCTCTTGCAACAATTATTAGGACCCGATCATTTCTTCGCCAAACATAATATCCTGCGTATTCAACCCGCACATGCAGATGAACCATTCTTTAGTGGCGCATTGCAGGTAACGAATGAATACCTCAGTTATTTTACCTTAGGTACACCTCATAAACCTGACTACAGTATACACTTTCCTGCCAAAAGAATTGAAACGGGCCTGGACTGGAACGACCTGGTACTGGATGAACGAACCATGGCCGAAGTCGATGAAATAAGAACCTGGGTTGAATATGGACAGACACTGCTGCAGGACTGGAAAATGAGTAACAAAATCAAACCCGGCTACCGGGCATTGTTTTATGGGCCTCCGGGTACCGGCAAGTCCTTAACAGCCTGCCTGTTGGGTAAGACCTTCGGGCTGGATGTATACCGTATTGACCTATCCATGGTCGTATCAAAATTCATAGGAGAGACTGAGAAAAATCTGGCGGGTGTATTTGATCAGGCCATCAATAAAAACTGGATATTATTCTTTGACGAGGCTGATGCATTGTTTGGGAAGAGAAGCAACACCACCTCTTCAAATGACCGCTATGCAAATCAGGAAGTAGCTTACCTGTTACAAAGGATCGAAGATTTTCCGGGATTGGTGGTACTGGCTACAAACTTAAAAGCAAATATAGACGAAGCTTTTGGTCGCCGCTTTCAGTCGATGATCTATTTTCCTGTACCGGGGCCTGCACAACGTGAACGGCTCTGGCAACAATCATTCCCAGCACATGTGACCATGGAAGACGCTTCTCTGTTATCTGAGGTGGCTAAAAAGTATGAGATGACTGGTGGGGCTATTATCAACGTATCGCGACATAGTTGTCTTGCAGCTTTAAAAAGAGGCGATATATCCATCTTACAAAAAGATATACTGGCAGGGATCAGGAAGGAGTTTGGAAAAGAAGGGAAAACAATTTAGGGACTGGCAGAAAATGCCAGCCCCTGTTTTTATTATTCATCCTCTCCGCTATTCTTCATTTTCATGAGAACAGAATAGGCATTGTCTATCACATATTCTCCTTCAGGTAAAACAGTTTTGATTTCAGTGAAACCATCAGTATGCGCACCTAGTTCTACAGGCACCATGGTATACATATAGCCGGTATCCGCTTTGAACACGTAGTTTTTACCCTGCCACTTTACAATCGCAGCATCCGGTAATGCTTTTACCTGCGCATTGTTCAATGCAATTTCAGCATTCATAAACATACCCGGTACCAGTCGCTTATCGTATTTCTTCAGGTGACAGTGTACTTCTGCAGCATGTGTTTCATCTACACCCTGTGTAATGAAGTGTACTTCCGCCTGATATTTTTCACTGCTGTTATTCGACCAGGCAATCACTTCCTGCCCATGACTGATCTGAGAAATGTCTTTCTCAAATACAGTGAGACTCAGGTGCAGGTCGGCCGGATCCATCAGTTCAAACAACACGTCAGTAGGCGCTACATACTTGCCGGTGTTTACATTCACCTTGCTTACAAATCCACTGATGGGTGCGGGTATGCTGATCTGGCGACTAATGTTTGATGATTGCAGGTTTGCCGGATTGATGTTGATCAGGTGCAGTTTCTCGGAGAGAGAACGTACGATCACCTTCTGGCTTTCATAGTCGCTCTTTACCTGTTGCAATACTTTGTCGCTGTTCGCCTTGGACTGGTTCAGCTCCTGCTGACGGGCAAAATCTGCTTCAAGGAAGGTCAGCTTGTTTTTGGCCACAAGGTAATCTTCCTGTAACTGTACATACTGCGGATCTTCCAGCACTGCCAATACCTGTCCTTTCTTTACCTGCATCCCCGGCAGCAGGTTCATGGTCTTCAGATACCCACCCAGTGGGATGCTGATAGAGACGAGGTTTTGAGGAGGTACGTCGATCACACCGTTCACCCTCAGTGAGGTATGCATCTTTTTCAGTTCAGGCTTCCCGGTGATGACACCTGCATTCTTGACCTGTATAGCTGACAATTGTACGATATTGCTGCTATCTACAGCATTCGTTTTGGTCGTTTCCTTATTACCGGATGAAGAGTGACAGCCGGTCATGATGATCAGTGAGCTTGCAAGAACGTTTAATATATCCCGCATGTTGAGTATTTAAATAAGTTAGTTAATTCCGCTGATTTTCTCGATGTCAAAAGCGGCATCGTTTGTTTCTATGATCAGATTATAATAGTTGCTCCGTGTTTCGATGGCCTGATTGATCAGGATCGTCCATTCGAGGTAACTGCTTTCGCCACTATACAATCGTTTGTTGGCACCTTCGATCAGGATACCGGCATTGGGCAATTGGATAGAAATATATGATGCTAACAGCTCCTGGTATCGGTAATAGCTGGTCAATGCCCGGTTCAGTTCCTGATCCAGCTGCTGTTTATTAGCCGCCATTTCCTGCTGCTGCTGTTGAATGAGGATATTACCTGCTTTTATACGCGCACGCTGTGCACCACCGAAGATAGGAATGCCTACACCTGCACTGACTGCGGAGAAGCGCGTGCCGCCACCGTAATACCTGTCAGTTCCTGTTACATTCTGGTAGCCGATAATGCTGCTATTTGCATAACCTATATTAATAGAAGGCAGCATTCTGCTCTTTTCCAGTTTGTATTCGGCACTGGTCGCATCCAGGTGTCGTTGTTGCAATTGCAGGATAGGGGAGTTGTTCAGACTATTGCTGTCCGGCAGTGCTGCCGGGTGGTATACCAGGGTATCACTCGCTGGAACCACAGGCGTTGTGCTGTTTAGCAACACACCAAACAATTGTAATGCGGCATTATAGTCTGTTTGCAGGATGGCCAGTTGCGAGGCGATCTGTAAGCGCTGGTTTTCTGCCGTCGCTTTTTCCAGTGCATCGGTATCACCGGTTTTGAGTCGCAAGGTCGCTTTGGCTACAAAGGCTGCATAGATGCTATCCGCGTTTTGAAGCAGTCGTTGTTTTTCCTGTAATACCAGCAGGAGGTAGAAAGTAGATTTCACCTTTGCCTTCAGCTCATTCTCTGAGTTACGGGTACTGGCCTGACTGATTTGCCATTGTGCAATACCCAGATCACGCTGGCGCTTGTAGACAGTAGGAAAATCAATTCCCTGAGAGATGGTGAACCTGTTATCATTCGCCATACTGTTGATATGTCCATATTCCGCACCAATTTGTGTCTTCTCAGGATTGAAACTGCTCTTGCGCAACATGGCATAATAATCTTCCCCAGATTTCGCTGCTTTGATATGCAGGTTATTTTTTACCGCCAGATCCAGTGATTCCTGCAAGCCGACCTTTTGTTGCGCATTCATAGCTGTTCCAACCAACAAAAGTATGCCCACAGCAACCCCTTTTTTATAAAAGCGGAATCCTTTTTCAAAAAGGATGTATAATACGGGTAATACAAAAAGCGTCAACATCGTAGATATGATCAAACCACCGATCACCACGGTGGCCAGTGGTTTCTGTACTTCTGCACCAGCACCTGCACTGACAGCCATTGGAATAAAGCCCAGTGATGGAACCAATGCCGTCATCAATACCGCACGCAGTTTGGACTTGGTTGCATGGATCACAATGCGGCGTACATCATGCCAGCCTTCACTCTTCAACCTGTTAAATTCATTCACCAGCAGGATACCATTCAATACTGCCACGCCAAAGAGCGCAATAAAACCTACGCCGGCAGAGATACTAAACGGCATGTCACGTATCCATAAAGCGAAGATGCCCCCGATAGCAGACAATGGGATCGCTGTATAAATGAGCAAACCCTGTTTCACAGACTGGAAAGCGAAATATAATAACAGGAAGATCAGCAATAACGCGATCGGCACTACGATAGATAAACGCTGTTTGGCATTTGTCAGGTTATCGAAAGCGCCGCCGTATACAATAGAGTATCCCAAAGGCAATTTCACCTCCACAGCTACCTTCTGTTGCAGCTCCTGTACAATGGTCTGTACATCACGACCATTTACGTTGAAACCGACAATTATACGACGGCGGGTATTTTCACGCTGAATCTGGTTCGGTCCTTCGATCTCTTTAATTTCCGCCACCTGATATAGTGGTATCTGCATACCATTGGCAGCAGGCACCAGCAGGTTTTCTACATCAGAGATGTTCTGTCTCGCTTCACCAGCTAACCGGACTACCATGTCAAATCGCTTCTCGCCCTCATAAACCACACCCGCACGCTGACCTGCAAAGGCCGTATTCACCACCCTGTTAATGTCGCTAACATTAAGGCCATAGCGGGCCATGGCATCGCGGTTGTAATTGATCACGATCTGTGGCATACCGGTTACGCTCTCAACATAAAGATTCACCGCGCCTTTCACGGTGTGGATGACCTCTCCCAGTTTGTTCGCATAGAATGCGAGTGAGTCAAGATCTTCACCAAAGATCTTACACACCACATCCTGACGGGCACCTGTCATCAATTCATTGAAACGCATCTGTACAGGAAACTGAAAACCAACACTGAGACCCGGTACCACAGAGAGCGCTTCTGTCATTTTCTGAGACAATTCCGGGAAGGTCTTTGCAGAGGTCCATGCCTTTTTATCTTTCAGGATCACCATCATATCCGCAGCTTCCAGCGGCATCGGGTCTGTAGGAATTTCCGCACTACCTATTTTCGTCACGACCTTTTCTACTTCGGGGAATTCTTTCAATAAGATACCAGAGGCCTGCTGCGTGGCTTTGATAGTCGTTTTCAGGTTACTACCTGTAAGCAGGCGGGTTTCTACGGCAAAGTCACCTTCTTCCAGTTGTGGGATAAACTCACCCCCCATTTGTCCGAGTATGATCACTGCTGCTGCCATCAATACCACGCAACCTGCAATAATAGTCTTTGGGAAGTTCATTACACGTCCCAACAACGGTTGATAGAACCGTTCCAGGCGTACCATCATTTTATCGGCCATTGAGGCCTTATGAGAAAGCTTTTTATTCAGACACAGGGCGCTCATCATCGGTACATATGTGATGGAAAGCAGGAATGCTCCCAATATGGCAAATGCCACGGTAAATGCCATTGGTTTAAACATCTTACCTTCAATTCCCTGCAAAGACAGGATCGGAATATATACAATGAGGATGATGATCTGACTGAATACTGCGGAGCGGATCATCGTTCCCGTGCTTTTATTCACCTCCGTATCCATCTGCTCCTGTGTAATCTTCGACAACTTAGAATGGGAGAACCGATGCAAAATTGCTTCCACTACGATCACGGTACCGTCTACGATCAGACCAAAATCAATCGCACCAAGGCTCATCAGGTTACCGCCTACACCAAACTTGTTCATCAGGATAATGGCGAACAACATGGAGAGGGGAATTACGGAAGATACTATCAGCCCCGCCCTGATATTACCCAAAAAGAACACCAGCACGAATACCACAATGAGTGCACCTTCCATCAGGTTGTGCTCAACAGTCTGAATAGCATTGTTCACCATTTTGGTACGATCCAGGAAAGGCTCTATGACCACGCCCTCCGGCAATGCTTTTTGTATTTCTGCTACCTTTTCTTTCACTCTTTTGATCACCGCAGAGGAGTTTTCGCCTTTCAGCATCATCACGACCGCACCGGCGACCTCGCCTTCTTTATTAAAACACATAGCGCCATAGCGGGTGGCAGCGCCAAGGTGTACTTCTGCCACATCACGGATAAGCAGGGGTACACCGTTGGTGAGATTCTTTACAACAATCTTTTCAATATCTGCAAGACTACCTGTCAGCCCTTCGCTTCGGATATAAAGTACGGTAGGACCTTTTTCAATATAAGCACCACCGGTATTCTCGTTATTCTTTTCCAGTGCGTTAAATACATCGGCGATGCTAATGCCGTAAGCTTTGAGTTGTTCTGGCCGTACGGCGATCTCGTATTGCTTCAGTTCACCCCCAAAACTACTTACGTCTGCCACACCGGGTGTACCGAGCAGGAGACGGCGCACCGTCCAGTCCTGCAGAGTACGAAGGTCCATAGGGGTGTATTTACCTTCATAACCCTTTTTGGGCCTTACTACGTACTGGTAGATCTCACCAAGCCCGGTAGTCACAGGTGCCATTTCAGGCTTTCCGATGCCATCAGGAATAGCATCCTGTACCTGTGCCAGTCGCTCGGCGATCTGTTGGCGAGCCCAATAAATGTCGGTTCCATCGTCGAAAACGACAGTAACGAGCGACAGCCCAAAGCGGGAAAAGCTTCTGAGTTGTTTCAGACCCGGTATATTACTACAGGATTGTTCAATCGGGAAGGTAATGAGTCGCTCTACATCCGGGGCTCCGAGAGCAGGAGATACAGTAAGTACCTGCACCTGGTTATCCGTAATATCGGGAACTGCATCGATGGGTAAACGGGTGACTTCAAAAGTGCCCCAGCCGATAAGGGCTATTACAAATAGCCCAATGATCAGCTTATTCTTTACAGAAAAGCTAATTATTTTATTTAGCATAATATATCAGATTCGATCAAATAGAAATTTCAGGAAGGGTGCCTTCCTTAGCTAAGAAATATGTAAGAAGAGGTTATGCACGTGGAGGACGGAAAAGGGCACTGGTAGCAGGATTAGGAAGACGATCGTCGTCCAGCTCCGGATATTTTATAGTGATATTGGTTACCGCCTGTACTTTGAGATTTGTAATTTTGGCAAATGGTATGAATACCTGATGAACGGTTGTGGTACTTACTTTTTTGAAGGGTAACTGGTTGTCGCGTTCCTGGTCACCGTCATTGACATCCTCACCCAAATAGTGCATGGAAAGAAACTCCACCACGCTCAGATTTCCATCTTGTGCGCGATGCTCAATATAGTGCATCACCAGTACCGGTAGCTTCATGAGCTGATCAAAGGAGAGGGTATGCAGCGTAAAGAGACCCATTAATATGTATAGGCGTAATTTTCCCACGACAGAGCAAAGATAAAAATTCTATCTTTACTCCGAAGCCTTATCTTATATTATGCAGGAAGATATACTGATACAAATCGGAAACAAGATTAAAGAGATTCGTAAAGCTAAAGGGATCACTGTGCAGGAGCTGGCCAGCAAGGCCGAAGTGAGCAAGGGTCTTATTTCACAGATCGAGAATAACCGTACTATTCCTTCTCTGCTGGTATTGATGAATATTATTACTTCGCTGGACCTGGACCTGAATGAATTTTTCAAGGGCATCGAGCAACAGGCGACCGCATCGCATGTGATTGTTAAGCGGAGCGAAGACTACTATGAATTCGAAAAAGAAAAGACAAAAGGGTTTAAATATAAGCGCATTATGACGCGCAACCTGAAGAACTTCCCGGTAGATATTGTGATGCTGGAACTGAAGCCAGGCGCGAAAAGAACCAATATGGTGAAGACGGAGGCCTATGAATATAAATATATTGTACAGGGCACCGTCGAGTACCTGATCAACAATGAGAAACATACCTTATATGCTGGTGATTCCATCTTTTTTGATGGCAGACAGGGGCATCGCCCAGCCAATATCGGGGAGGATACTGCCTTAATCCTGGTAGCTTATTTCTTTATTTAACAAGAGTTTTTTAAAAAACAACATTCCCGTAATCAAGAGCACCCCTCCACCTATCGTCATGATGCAACTAAACTGGGCCATTGTATCTGACCACTTCACTGTTTTAGCAAAGAATTCTTTATAGAAGAGTATTCCTACACTGCCGAGATAGCCAAGGGCGTCGCAGAGGTATACAAAATAGCCGGCATTGGCACGGATGTGAAACAGCGCAATCATCCTTTCAAAAAGAGCGACCTGAACGGGCACATATGCTAAGAATAGTCCTATGCCCAACCATAACATCCAGTTAAATCCAGAGATGAGGTGTACATGATATAATAAAGTACTAATACCTCCCATACCAATACCAGCAATGATTACACCCATAGTTACATGAAAAGCTTTTTCATTATTCTTTATTAAACTGAGTGCGCCAACCGCAACCAGCACAAAAATGCTGCAGAGTACTTCGGTTTGGGCAAGGACAGCTTTGTTCCAGTGTGCGTCAAGTTCATTCCAGATCTCTACAGAGAAGTTATCCCTGAAATCGCGCATGGTAGCAAGCATACAGTAGACGATCATAATACAGGCAATACCCGGCCCATATTGGCGAAGCACATTTGTTTTGTCTGCCTGCGTCATGGGTGGTCGTTCTGCCCGTAGTGCTTTATCTGCTTCGGAAGGAGCAGGAATGACAGAAAGCATCCACACAAAAAAGCAGAAGAAAGGAAATGCGATGGCGCCAATAGTAAATGGAAGCCAGAATTCAGAGATACCTGGAAAGAGACTATGGACTTCCAGGTAGGTAGTTTTTAAAATACCGCTTGCCGCGATAATACTGATGCTGAGACCAATAGATAGGACTTCAGTGTATTTACGCCCTTCAAGAAAACTGAAAACTACGCCCCAGATCATACCCAATGGGAGACCGTTAAAAAACAGGAAAATGAAATTATAGGGATAAGGTACCAGACCAAAAAATAACAGCGCAATAGCTGAAAACCCGACCAACCCGATAATGAGTTTTACCCTCGCTGCCGGCCGCAGTTCAGAAATGACTTTGATACCTATGAATTTGGAAGTCATATAACCCAGTACCTGAGAAATGATCAGGATGGATTTGTACCCCATCCCAAATAGTGTGTATTCGGAATATAGACCTGTAGACATCGGTTTACGAAAAGCATACATACAAAAGTAAGTGCCAAAAGAAGCGATCAGGCACCAGATGGTAAACCAGGGGCCGGAAGCATTTTTAAGTAAACGATGCATTAGTGAGAAAGTTTAATATTTGTAAATATATTTTACAAAAGTTGCGATTAGGTTAAGCCAACATTAATTAAAAATTAAGTCTTTTATACCTGTCAGCCTCCAACCGCAGGCAAAACGCCCTCCACGACTAATTTTCGGGTTTTGCCGCAGCCGAAATCCGAAAATTCTCAATTGTTTAGTATTAGTAAATTAAACCACATCCCTTATTTTTACTATTACTTAACAATTTGTTAAGCCCAACTAAACTATTTCTTTTAGATATTTGCCAATATGCAACCGCAATTTTCATCAAAAGAAGGGGATATAAACCTATCCGAAAGTCGCCAACAATGGTTGAACCGGCACACAGACGCCGCCACAACTGCATTACTGGCTGCAGATGCAAAAGTATTCCTGCACCAATCACTCTCTACCCCCTGCATGGACGTACTATCCGGCGCAGCCGGTATATACATCATCAACCACCAGGGCAAAAAATACATGGACTTCCATGGTAACAGCGTCCACCAACTCGGTTACCAGAATAAATACATCACGGACAGGGTGAAAGCGCAGATGGATACCCTCGCTTTTTCTCCCAGAAGGTTTACCAACCAACCAGCTATCCGGCTGGCGGAAAGACTGACTACAGGAGAACTAAGCAGGGTATTATTTGCGCCGGGTGGCACCTCTGCCATCGGAATGGCATTGAAACTCGCCCGCGTGGTTACAGGAAAATACAAGACCATCTCTATGTACGATTCCTTCCACGGCGCCTCCATGGATAGCATCTCCGTAGGTGGGGAATACCAGTTTCACCAGGATATCGGCCCCCTCTTACCCGGTAATATCCATGTTCCACCACCAGATACACAACGTGGCATCTGGAAAGATGAAATGGCTTATGTAGACTACATAGAATATGTCATCGAAAAAGAAGGCGATATTGGCGCATTGGTAGCCGAAACCATTCGCAGCACAGACGTCATCATTCCATCTACTCAATACTGGAAAAGACTGAGAGAGATATGTACCCGCCATGGTGTGCTGCTGATACTGGATGAAATCCCTATCTGCATGGGTCGTACCGGCACCCTCTACGCCTGGCAGCAATACGACATCGTACCAGACATTGTTGTATTAGGCAAAGGATTGGGCGCCGGACTGGTGCCTATGGCTGCTATGCTCTGTAAAGAAGAATTTAATAAAGCGGCACATATATCATTGGGGCATTATACCCATGAAAAGAACCCATTAGGTGCTGCCGCCGCTCTGGCTGCACTGGACTACATGGAAGAATATAAGGTATTAGATCACGTAATGGAAATGGAAGCACATATCCGTTCCCGCTTGAAAAGTTATTCTACACGAGGCAAAGGAATGCTCTGGGCAATAGAAGCGGACAATGCAGAGCAGGCATTGTACCGCTGCCTGGAGCAGGGACTGAGTTTCAAAGTATCCAGCGGCAGGGTATTATCGCTATACCCGCCCCTGATTACGACCAAAGAAGAAATGGACCATGCACTGGACATCATAATCAACGCTATATGAAAAAACTTTTGACAGGTTGTATCTTATTATTACCAGCCTTCCTGAAAGCACAGGAGAAACTGCCTAAAGGTATCGAACACGTCATCATCATCGGGGTAGACGGCATGAGCCCTGATGGGATCAAACAGGCAAAAACACCTGTGATGCATAACCTCATCGCCCACGGCGCCGTAAAGTGGAATGTGAGGACTGTACTACCCAGCAGCAGTAGTCCCAACTGGGCAAGCATGATCATGGGTGCAGGCCCGGAACAACATGGCATCACGGACAATGACTGGCAACGCGACAAACATTCCCTGCCACCGGTAGTAGCTAATGAAGAAGGTATCTTCCCTACAATTTTTGGCGTACTTCACCAGCAATATCCCAAAGCCAATATCGGCGCGGTATACCACTGGGATGATTTTGGCCGCCTGTTCGAAAAGAAAGCCGTCAATCATGACCGCCATTTCAATACAGAAGACTCCACCGCTATTGATTTTATTCAATATATACGTGCAGAGAAACCGCTCTTTGCCTTTGTGCACTTCGATCACGTAGACCATGCAGGTCATGAATATGGCCATGGTTCACCATTATACTACCAGGCAGTCGCCAAAACCGATTCACTCATTGGCCGCATCATGGAAAGCATCCCACCAAACTCACTGGTGATCATCACTGCAGACCATGGTGGTAAAGGCAAAAGTCATGGCGGCGCCACACCTGAAGAAGCAGAAATTGCCATGATCTTTTCAGGCAAAGATGTAAAACCCGGTTATGTGATCACACAGCCTGTATATACATATGACCTGGCTGCCACCATTGCATTTGCCCTGCATGCCAGACAACCTTATGCCTGGATAGGCCGCCCTGTAAAGAGCGCCTTTGAAGGATTTTCCGAACCACAAAACTAATCACATGTCTATATCCACCTTATCCTTTACTGCGAACGGCATTACTTACCAACCACCAGCTGCACCTATTGTTGTGATCTGCCTGGATGGTTCTGCCGATGAATACCTGGACATTTCACTCGCTTTTGATCGCATGCCTCACCTGAAGAAGATGATTCAACAAGGCTACAGGGGAATGGTCAGAGGTGCATTACCCTCTTTTACAAACGTGAATAATTCTTCTATCGTAACAGGGGTTCCACCTGCAGTACACGGTATTAGTGGCAACTTTTTCTATGATGCGGCAATGGACCAGGAAGTGATGATGAATTCCGCCTCTTACTTACGTGCAGAAACCCTGCTGGCAGCAGCAGCAAATGCAGGTAGAAAAGTGGCGGTGGTCACGGCGAAAGAAAAGTTGCGGGATATATTATCTCATAATATGAAAGGCATTGCGTTTTCTGCAGAGAAAGCAGCAGCAGCTACTATAGCCTCACACGGCATTGATGATGTAGAACAATTGACAGGTCAACCCACTCCCGCCATTTACAGTGCAGATGCCAGCCTGTTCGTCTTACGGGCTGGCAATGCTTTGCTGCGTGCCGGCAGAGCCGATTTCCTGTACCTGTCACTGACAGATTTTATGCAGCACACCTATGCGCCGGAAGCACCTGAGTCTTTAGATTTCTATGCTGCCATCGATCATGAACTGGGTCAGTTGCTGGAAGCAGGTGCCATCGTAGGCGCTACCGCAGATCATGGTATGAATGCAAAACAATTACCTGATGGCAGTCCGAATGTAATCTATGTGGAAACCCTGCTGGATGAACAATTCGGCAAAGGCAGCCGCGTCATTTGCCCGATCACCGATCCCTATGTAAAACATCACGGCGCATTGGGCTCTTATGTAGTCGTGCATTTAAAAGATGCTTCCCAGACAGACGAAATAGGCCGCTGGTTACTGGCACAACCGGGTATTACAGAAGTGTATGACCGTGCTACCGCGGTACGCCTGCTGGAACAACCAGCCGATCGTATCGGTGACCTGGTGGTATTGTCCGCACGCAATGTTGTGCTGGGCCGTACACCTGCACACCATGACCTGAGTGCGCTGGATAGCGGACTTCGTTCACATGGTGGTCGTTATGAAGAAATGGTGCCACTGCTCATTTCTCACCCGCTGAATACAACCTATATGCGAAAAGCGGCAGGTGATGCCCGCAACTTTGATGTATTTGATTTTACAATTAATGGAACCGGTAAATAAACTATCCCTG
>Ga0316604_10001720_pt1 | contig 18395 bp, 23 predicted proteins | sample OWC_soil_day20_C_FD_207650 | JGI IMG/M metagenome (GOLD analysis project Ga0316604, IMG submission 207650) | Wetland soil microbial communities from Old Woman Creek delta, Ohio, United States - OWC_soil_day20_CT | ecosystem: Environmental > Terrestrial > Soil > Wetlands | place: USA: Ohio... | reverse complement strand
TTATTTCACTTATAGTCATACTAGTCGCAAGTATCATTGCTTATGCTATGAAGCGGAGCAAAAAAGCGGCGCCTGCAGTAAATAAATTATAAATCTGCTACCCGCTGCTGTTAAAGCTAGCGGGTAATTTATTATGGAGGACTTACCTTTTGGAAACGGTAAAATCAATATTCTACTTTGTTCTAGCCGGTTTATGTGAAATTGGTGGCGGTTATCTTATTTGGCTATGGTTACGTGAAGGAAAAGGTATCTTCTACGCTGTCACCGGAGCTGTCATACTCATTATTTATGGAATCATCCCTACCTTTCAGCCTGCCAGTTTTGGTCGTGTCTATGCGGCATATGGCGGGGTATTCATTGCTTTATCTATTCTTTGGGGCTGGGGGGTTGATAAGGTAGTTCCTGATAAATTTGATCTCATTGGTGGTATGATGGCACTTATAGGTGTTATGATAATTATGTACTGGCCTCGCGTTTGATCACTACTACAACCGGATATGATAAGATTACGAATAAAATTTTTAATCAAGGGAGAGTGTTATCTTAATTTTGGACACAGGCTCGATCGGCACCGAAATTATAATTATCTTATTTTTAATTTTTGCAAATGGATTATTTGCCATGACAGAAATGTCTATTGTATCTTCCCGCAAAAGTCGTTTGGAGAATATGGCAGCTACCGGTAATAGAGGCGCTCAGGCAGCGTTAAAGATGGCTGAAGAGCCAACAGCGCTGTTATCTGCCGTACAAGTCGGCATTACCCTTATTGGAATTCTTACCGGTGCTTTTGGTGGTGCCAAAATAGCTAACTACCTCGCTTCTTTTTTGAACGAAATTTCATTTTTGCAGGGCTATAGTAATGCTATTAGTCTTGCTATTGTCGTAGGTATCATTACCTACCTTTCACTGATAATCGGCGAATTAGTGCCAAAAAAATTAGCACTTAATAACCCAGAACCCATTGCAGCCGCTATTGCCAGACCCATGTCGACCTTTGTGCGTCTCAATCGACCGCTAGTTCATCTATTGAGTCTTTCTACTACTATGGTAATGAAGCTTTTGGGCACCAAACCACCAGACGAACCACCAGTCACGGAAGAAGAAGTAAGAGTACTGATCGGTCAAGGAGCCCAGCATGGTGTCTTTGAAAAATCCGAGCGGGAAATGCTGGAAAAAATTTTTATTCTTGGCGATATGCGAGTAGGGGCACTTATGACACCGCGGACCCAAATCAAATGGTTAGATCTCGAAGATAATGACCAGTACAACTTACGGATTATTCGCAGTACCAACCATCTATTTTTTCCTGTAGCCCGCGGCAGCTTGGATGACATCGTAGGTGTAATTTATTCCAATGAAGTCTTAGCTAACTATATTCCCGGCCGTCCTTTAGAACTCGAAAAGGCTTCCCGTCAACCACTTTTTATCCCCAAAAATACACCGGCTTTAAAAGTTTTGGAAAGCTTTAAAGATACTGGAATCTACGTTGCATTGGTAGTTGATGAATATGGCGGCATGTCAGGCTTGATTAGCCTTTATGATATTGCTGAGCACATTGTTGGCGATATGCCCTATCTCGGCGAAGATGAGGAGCCTGATATCATCCCTCGCGGCGATGGCTCATGGTTAGTGGACGGTATGCTGTCAGCAGAAGAACTCAAGGAGCTACTGGATGTTGATCATTTTCCGGGTGAAGAAAGAGGCTACTTTCAAACGCTCGGAGGATTTATCGTTTCCTATCTTGGTCATATTCCTAGTACTCCTGAAAAATTTGAATGGAGCGGCTATATTTTTGAGATTGTCGATATGGACAAAGCACGGGTTGACAAAGTACTCATTACCCGCAATTTGCCGCCAATAGATGGTGACCATTCCTTTGAGTGAGTAAATCCCCAAACACCAAAACCCCGCTATAGAAACTAGCAAGGTTTTGGTGTTTTTTTCCTGTAAATTGATATTCATGTAACCATTGCAACACTTACAGCTAGCAATCATTGTCGCTCATGCTAATTCATCGTCTGGGAAAACTAGCAGCATGGAGGTGAACAATTTGACAAATAAAAAAACAGAGTCCTTCAAAGGCGAAAATTTTGCCTTTGATCCACAAGCAGGTACTACAGAACAAAGTACCAATGGTCCACGCACAAGTCCTACCAAATCAACCAACCCGGTAAATAAGGATACTATCTCGGCAGATGACCTCCAGCAGCCGTCTGCCCACTCAGCCCAAGAACTCACCACCACTGACGGCTGACCGCCCCGCAGATAAGCTGTAGCTTATCCACACAACTCAAATTTTAAGGAGGGATTGTTTTATGAATGCAAAAGATCAATTAAACTCAAGTACTGCTAAAAATAATAAAACAACAGCGGCTATGACAGACGCCAAAAACACGAATACGACTGCTGAGAAGAAGCATATGCCCTGCAAAAACTCTCTCCCGACATAAAAAGTAATAACGAAGGTGGCTTAAGTGCCACCTTCGTTATTCTTTAAATATGTCCAGCCTTCTTTTTGTTCAACAAGCTGATCTTTGAGCAACCGTCCCATAGCGCGTTTAAAAGCTGCTTTACTAATATTAAACTTTTCCTTGATGATTTCCGGCGGGGATGCATCACTGTACGGCATTTGACCACCTCTAGTGCGAAGTATCTCAAGTATTTTTTCAGCATCAACATCCATTGCAGTTTCTTTGATAGGCCTCATGGACACATTTAGCCGACCGTCATCGCGCAAATAGGTAACCCGGGCAGTAAGCTCAGCTCCAACACGAGGGCGTTCAAGCATTTCATCATTATGCAAAAAAGCAATAAAGCGCTCTTTAGTAAAAATAAAAGCACCTTGATCGGTGTAGTTATAAACCGAGCCGGTGACAGTAGCGCCAACTTTAATATCCTCAGCTGGGCGGGATGCCTGCCTCAGTTCATCCTCAACTTCCATAGTAACAGCAGGGCGGTCAGACTTGTCACGATACAGCTTGACCCATACCTTTTCGCCAACCTTTGGCAGACCTCGCCGACCAGCATGAGGCATAAATACTCCTCGCTCAGCACCAATATTAACAAAGGTGCCATCACGAGTTGTATTAATAACCTCTACTCTTGCTACTTGTCCTTCTTGCATTTGTGGCAAATGCATACTGGCAGTTAACCGGCCCTTAGGATCTTTATAAAGGTACACCTTAACTGCTTGTCCGACGGTAATTTCTTCGGTTTGCTGAGCCTTATGCAATAATACATCATCACTGGTATTGCCTGTGCCAACATCTAAAAAAACTCCCAACTCACTTTTTCGGACTGCAGTGAGCTCTACTACATCACCAGGTCTGTAGTTATGCTTAATATTATCCATTATTACACCTATCCTTGATAAGACACTTGTTTGGCATCGCCCCATAGACGCTCAAGGTTATAGAATTGGCGATCTTCTTCTACAAAAATGTGGGCTACACAATTACCATAATCCAAGAGAACCCACCGTGCTTCCCGGTAGCCTTCTCTATGAAGCAACTTAACGCCTTGTGCTGCGAGCTGTTCTTCCATATTATCGGCAATTGCCTGAACCTGCGTAGTCGAATTGGCACTGCAGATAACAAAGTAGTCAGTCACTGGTGAAATACCCACCAAATCCATAATAATAATATCATGCGCCTTTTTGTCACTGGCGGCTTTGGCCATTAGTTCCGCTAACTTGCTGTCATTATCAATCATCAATTAACAAATACCTCCTGGAAACTCTTCAGTATAGCTTTTTCTTTCCGAAATTATTTTATTCGGACTTTATCGGTACGATTCCTGCAAAGCAGGATACAGCCTAATCCTGCTTTATCTGGCAGAGACAGTATTCTTTTTAGACCCTCCTGCCACTTCAGACAAAAACATGGTTTGGACTAGCTGTTGTGTCTGTTCCTTATCAGGAAGCCAATAGCTTAATCCATCAATTGTCGCAAAATCTCCTGGCAGCATCTCTGACATTAAATTATTTGAGTCAAAGCTCTTGAGGCTATTACCGACTTTTATCATGGTCATTGCCGACATATCTGTTTCGACATACTGATCAAGCGTATTCACTAGCGCCGGCACCTTAAAGATAGTGCTTACTTGCATCGTCTCTTTAGCTAATGCTTTTAGAAAGCGCTGCTGGCGTTGCACCCGGCCAATGTCACCAAGCTCATCACTACGAAACCGTACATATTGTCCAGCCTTTTTGCCATCCAAATGCTGATAGCCTTTAGTAATATCAATATCAAGTTCTGCATAAGGGTCTTGATAATTCATATCATGTTCAACGTAAAGGTCGACACCACCTAGGGTATCAATTACTTTAATAAATGCTTGCCAGTTAATGACTACATAGTAATTAATCGGAATTTGCAAAAACTGCTCCACTGTTCTTTGAGCAAGCTGAACCCCGCCGTAGGCATAGGCATGATTAATTTTATCATAGCCCTTACGCCCCGGAATATTAACCTTGGTATCCCGCGGTAAGGACAATAAATTAATTGTGCCATTCTCAGGGCTTATACTTGCAACCATCATAGTATCAGAACGTCTTGCTGTATCACCAGGGAGCTCCTTGTCTGTGTCATCAACACCTAATAATAGAATATTAACTCTGTTCGTCAGCGTCTCTGGCGGACGCTCTTTGGACTTGACAACCTGCACAGCAGGCGGACGAACCATATTAAGGTAGGCATAAACGGTAGCTCCCGCTAATGCCACTACCGCAATTAACAGCATTACTAATAGAATAAAAATTCTGTCCCAACGAATTCTGCGCCGTCGTTTTCCGGCATTATCGCGCACATTCTTCATGGCATCATCTCCTCTCCCTAAAGACAATACCCTTCACAAAATTTACATGCTTTGCTTTTGCAATAAATAATTACGGCCTTCAATAGTGGCCGGATGTATAAGCAAACCCAGCTCAATAACATAGTGAAGGGATTGATCAAAGGCGACCAGCATCGCCGCGTCTAAATCAGTAAAAGCTAAACTGCGCAGCTTGTCTAGGCCGGAAAAATTCCGGCTTGGCTCTATACAGTCCGCCAAATATATAATTTTTTCCAGTAGTGACATATCACGCCCACCAGTAGTATGAAGCGCGATAGCTTTACAGATTTGCGAATCATCAATGCCATATTCTGTTCTGGCCAGCAACGCACCTAAAGGCGCATGCAAAAGTACCGGCTGGCAGCGTTCGACATCATTCACCACTATAGCAAAGGTCTCGGCCATTTGCAATAGTGTATTGCTGGATAATCCCCGGGCACAATCATGCAAGAGCCCCGTCAACTTAGCTTTCTCTACATTTTCGCCGAACTGAGTGGCAAGTTCAGCTGCGCTCTGGCTAACTCCTAAAGAATGTTGAAACCGTTTAGCCGGCAAAACCTGTGACAGCTTATCTAACACTTGGTTATATTCCATGATTTTACACCACCTGAGTACTAAAATTCGGCAGATTCCTGCAAATATCCTCTTTTACAGAAATAAAAAACCTCCTATAAACAGGAGGTGAATACTCGTACACAAGTCTAATCTCCAAATTAATCTATCTTAAAAATCAACCTTGCCGCGGTTTAGCTTCATTAACAACAATCTGCCGCCCCTCAACTTGGGCACCATTCATGACCTCAACCATTTTATCTGCGTCACCATCTTCTACTTCTACAAACCCAAATCCACGAGACCGTCCTGTTTCTTTGTCTGTAATAATTCTGCTCGAAATTACATCACCATGCGGACGAAAAACATCTGCAAGAGTGGTGTCTGTAGCACTCCATGGTAGATTACCAACATAAAGCGTTTTTGCCAAAGGAAATCACCTCCGTTACTCAGGATACTTAAAACAGAATAAGTTTTACGTTAACATTATCTGCAAAAAACCAGGATTTATGCTTGACTAGTACTACCTTTATCTGGCACATTAGCATGTGGTTAGCGGTACAATCCTTCTTTATAAATATAATCTTCCACACTTTCCGGCACAATATATTTAATTGAGCGACCCTTCCTTACCCGTTCACGAATATCTGTTGATGATATTTCCAGTTCCGGCGTCGCCAGTCGCTGAATACTTCGGCGGCCTTTAGCACCAAATTGTTTTATTACCTGGTCAATATAACTGATACAACCAGGGCGGGCAGCAGCTACAAAATAACATAAATCCAAAAGCTGATCAATTTCCTGCCAACTAGGCAAATCCTTCACAGCATCAGCACCAGTAATGAAATACAACTCCGTACTAGCTCCATAACAATCAATTAAGGCCTTAACCGTATCAATTGTATATGACAAGCCCGAACGTTCAAGTTCAATGCCAGATACAAAAAAATGGCGATTGGAATAGGTAGCCATAATGGTCATAATATAACGATGAATTGCAGGCGTAACCATTGAGTCCTGTTTATGGGGCGGGTTGCTGGCAGGTATAAATAAAACTTTATCAAGATTATACTCAATACGGACAGCTTCAGCTGTTACCAAATGCCCGACATGAATAGGATCAAATGTCCCGCCCATAATACCTATCTTAGCTTTTGCATGTAACATACTATCTGCCTTTCAAATATCCACAAATTTCTAATCATTTTTATTATAGCAAATACTTGTCTCTATGAAAAGAGCTACATGCTGTGCCACCACTGTATTGCCCCTATGAGCAGTACAGCAATTCCCACAATTATGACTGCCGCGCGTGTGTAATCCATAGCATCATGGCGACCTTTTGGTGTCCGCAAATAATTGTACATAGCATAATAATAACCCCATAGTTTCCCCTTACTCATATTAATTTCGTATTTGTCCATTACCATTTATAACGTATTTAATACTAGTAAGTTCAGGCAAACCCATCGGGCCACGGGCGTGAAGCTTTTGCGTACTAATACCAATCTCAGCGCCAAACCCAAACTCAAAGCCATCAGTAAAACGTGTTGATGCATTAACATAGACGGCTGCCGCATCCACTTCCTGCTGGAAACGCCTGGCATGTTCGTAGTCACCGGTAACAATGGCCTCCGAATGACGGGTGCTGTAGGTAGCAATATGTTCAATAGCCGCCTCTAAACTATTTACCACCCGTACTGCCAGAATGAGATCAAGAAATTCCGCTGCCCAATCTTCGTCTGTAGCCAATGTAACCGCCGAGTGGTATTTCATGGTTTGCCCGCACCCTCTGATCACAACACCGGCTTGGTGATAACGTTCCAGCATAGTAGGTAAAAACTGTTCAGCCACGGCCTCGTGAACCAGTAATGTTTCCATGGCATTACACACCCCTGGTCGCGAAACCTTGGCATTAAAGGCGATATCCTGTGCCATAGAAAGATCAGCAGTTGCATCGACAAAAGTATGGCAAACACCAGTACCTGTTTCAATGACCGGCACTGTACTATTTTCCACAACCGTCCTGATCAGCCCCGCCCCGCCACGGGGAATGATGACGTCTAGATAGTGATTTAACTTTAGCATAGCAGTAACCGCCTGCCTGTCGGTAGTCTCCACAAGCGCAATAGCGCCTGCTGGCACACCAGCAGCATACGCTGCCTCGGCAATAATTTCGGCAATGGCCATATTAGAATCGATAGCCTCAGAACCACCACGTAAAATAACGGCATTCCCGGCCTTTAAACACAGTCCTGCAGCATCAACTGTAACATTCGGACGGGCTTCGTAGATAATACCGATAACGCCTAGCGGTACACGCATTTTGGTAATAGCAAGTCCATTAGGGCGTAGCCAGCCAGCAATAGCCTCGCCAATCGGATCTGGCAGCGTTGCAATCTGCCGCAGGCCTTCGGCCATAGTTTTTATTCTGGTTTCATTTAATAGCAAGCGATCCATAAGTGGCTTCGACATGCCATTTGCTTGCGCTCTATTTATATCTTTGGCATTAGCAGCAACAATAATCCCTTGCTTTGTTTCTAAAGCAGTTGCCATGGCGATTAACGCTTGATTTTTCTGAGCAGTTGACAGACTCGCCAGTTTGCGAGCTGCCTGTTTTGCTGCCTTGCCTTTTTCCGTTAATTCAGTTATGTAATCCATGCATCAGCTTCCCCCTCTTATACCAACAGTACTAGGTTATCACGGTGTACAACCTCGTCATAAGATTTAAAACCCAGTATATCATTAATTTCGTGGGTATGCGCACCCTTGATTTTCTTCAAATCATCGGCGCTATAATTGCTAATACCGCGCGCTAATTCCCGGCCACATTCACTGACAATACTTATGGTGTTGCCTAACTCAAAATCGCCGTTAACAGCTGTTATCCCTGCCGCTAATAGACTAGACCCCTCCTTTAAAAGGGCCTGTTCGCAGCCTTTGTCCACACAAACTTTGCCGCTCACACTAACGCCAAAGGCCAGCCACCGTTTGCGGATTTGTAGACGATTTTCTTTTGGAAAGAAAATCGTCCCCACCTTTTTTCCCTGCACAATATCACGAACTGCCCCCTCATGCCCACCAGAGGCAATAACCATGGTTACACCCGAGTTAACCGCAATCTTGGCAGCCTGAATCTTAGTATACATGCCGCCAGTCCCCCGTAATGACCCTGGTCCACCGGCCAAAGCTTCAATAGCTGGTGTAATATCAGTAATTTCACTTAACAAGGTGGCACTCGGATCTGCCTGGGGATTGGCGGTATAGACACCTTCGATGTCTGAGAGAATGATGAGTAAATCTGCATCAATGATACTGGCAACCATCGCCGAAAGTGTATCATTATCCCCAATTTTAAGTTCATCGATGGCAACCGCATCGTTCTCATTAATAATGGGAATGACGCCCTGGTTTAAGAGCGCCATTAGTGTGTTACGAGAGTTAGTATAACGCTTGCGATTGACTGAATCGGCGCGAGTCAACAATACCTGCGCAACAATTTGTCCATATTCTCCAAACATTTTTTCATAAATATGCAGCAAAATCCCCTGACCGACAGCAGCCGCCGCCTGCTTCTCAGGAATGGTCTTAGGTTTTTCCTTCAACCCAAGTCGATCCATACCAGCGCCAACTGCACCTGAGCTCACCAATATTATTTGTTTGCCCTGATTGGCAAGATCTGATAATTCACGAGCTAGTTTCTCGATGCGTAAGAGATTAAGTTTGCCTGTCGCGTGAGTTAATGTACTAGTGCCAACCTTAACGACAATGCGCTTAGCATTGTTCAGATTTTCTCTGGTAAACATACTCAAAGCTCCCCCATAATTATGGTAATTCTATCTTGGACTTTTCCTCATTTTTCTTATATAGCAAACCATTACGGCCAATCACCTGCACTAATTCTGCGCCAGTGGCGCTAGCAAGAGCAGCAATGAGCGTTTTCGGTTCCTCCGGACTATTTTGCAGTACCCGAACTTTAATAATTTCACGGGCAGCCAGAGCTTGCCCTGCGCTCTCAATAACAGTGTCTATTATGCCACCTTTTCCGACTTGCACAACAGGGTCAAGCGTACTGCCAATGCCTCGCAAAAAGCGCTTCTGCTTACCTGTCAATGGTGTTTCGTTCTCTTCCAACATAGTACCTCCTATGGTCTAAACTCAAATTCCATATCACGAATTCGGACAGTATCGCCTTCTTGGATGCCACGTGCCCGAAGTTCTGCATCAATTCCAATTCGCCGCCAAATCTTTTGGAACCGGAGCACACCTTCCTCTTCATCAAAGCGAGTCATTGCGACCAGTTTTTCAATCCCTGCGCCTTCGACAACAAACGCACCGTCCTCATCCCGTCTGACAGAAAAAGTATCTTCAGGTTTAGCTTCATATATCTTAGCTTCTTCAATTTCTTCGGGTTCTTCCACATATACAGCCAAAAGCTGTGCGGCTCGCTGCATCAAAGCCGTCAAACCATCACCGGTAGCTGCTGAAACAGGATAAATCTCATGACCTAGTTCAGTCATGTATTTAGCTACTCGTTCATAATTTTCCTGCGCCTCCGGCAAGTCCATTTTGTTAGCAGCAATAATTTGTGGCCGCTTGAACAGTCTTTCGTTATATAACTTTAGTTCATTGTTGATCTTGTGAAAGTCATCAATAGGGTCACGGCCTTCCAGACCTGACATATCAAGTACATGAATAAGTACTTTGGTACGCTCGACATGGCGAAGAAAATCATGACCAAGCCCCACGCCCTCATGTGCGCCTTCAATAAGCCCTGGAATATCTGCCAAAACAAAATTCTGACCCTCACCAATGCTAACAACCCCAAGCACTGGTGATAAGGTAGTGAAATGATAAGCGGCAATGTCCGGCTTAGCAGCTGATACCATTGATAAGATACTTGATTTTCCTACACTAGGATAACCTAAGAGACCAACATCAGCAAGCAGCTTCAGTTCTAACCTAAGCGGACGCTCTTCGCCTGGTTCACCAAGCTCAGCAAAAGTGGGTGCACGATGGACGCTGTTAACAAAACGGGCATTACCACGTCCGCCGCGTCCGCCTTTGGCTACTACTATGGTTTGACCTATCTCCGTGATATCACCAAGCACTTGGCCAGTAACTTCATCTTTAATAATAGTCCCTGGTGGAACTTTGATCAAGAGATCTTCCGCTCCATGGCCATGCATATTACTGGATTGACCATTGGCACCATTATCGCCTTTAAATATACGCTTATAACGAAAATCGATCAACGTATTCAGATTGGCATCCCCAACCAATATTACATTGGCACCACGACCGCCATCGCCGCCGCTGGGTCCACCTTTAGGAACATATTTTTCCCGCCGGAAACTGGACATGCCATTACCGCCGCTACCGGCTTTAACGGTAATTTTAGCTCTGTCAATAAACATAAAAATCCCCTTGCATTTTATATGTAATATGCGCTTTCGCGATCATTTACATTCGTTTTTGTATGTTGCCAGCACATTTGATATCATCTCAGGGTCATGCGCCAATTTTTCGATATACTGAAGTGCCTTTTCATTACGTCCCAATTGAATCATAGCATGAATAACCTGCAAGTGATTTAAAAAATCATGACGCTGGATACGAAGCAGTTTACTTACATCAACACATGTTGTAACTTCAGAACAGACCTGGCTTGTCATACCATCATCCTTCCAATCGGTTGTGGAATGGTATATATTTCGCTCCCATCAACCGAAATACCTGTCGCATTTCAACATCTTCATTGAAAATTAAAAATAAAAAAACCTGCGGCTTTATGAGCCGCAGATTTTTTATCCTACCTAGAAAGATTTAACTTTCTTGAAAACAGGATGAACATCGGCTGTCGCTTTTGCCAAAGGGCTCGGCACAAGCCGTGTTTGCTTTATATAGCTTCTTCAGCTGCTGGATACACACTAATTTGACGATCATAACGACCTTTACGCTCGAAAGAGACTTGGCCGTGAACTTTGGCAAATAACGTATCATCTTTGCCTATGCCGACGTTATTACCGGGATGGAAATGAGTACCACGCTGGCGCACTAAAATGCTGCCTGCAGTGACAACTTCACCGGCATGGCGCTTAACACCTAGGCGCTTGGCCTCACTATCGCGACCATTACGAGTACTACCCATCCCTTTTTTGTGAGCAAACAACTGTAAATCAAAAGAATTTAGTTTGAAATTTTCCATCTTACTTTCACCTCCTGTGCTCAGTTATGCGAACACTCTTAGGATATAGTTTGGCAATTTCGTTTAACCCCAACAGCATTGTTTCAAGAATTGCGTCTGTAAGACTGTCCGGCTGACCGATAAGTCTCATTGTAAGACCGTCATTATCTTGCCCAAGATCGATATGCCGTCCAAGATGGCGTTCAATTCCCATAATGGATGACTGAGTAAGCGCAGATACTCCGGCACATACAATGTCTTGTCCATGTGGCGCAGTCTTGGCATGACCGCTAATAGCAAAACCGGTAATTGCCTTATTGTTATCACGAACTAATGTAACCGTAATCATTTTCTGTCCTTATGCATGAATCTTTTCAATACGGACTTTTGTGAACGGTTGACGATGACCCTGACGACGACGGTAATTGGCTTTTGCTTTATATTTGAAAACCAAAATCTTTTTACCTTTGCCATGGGCTACTACTTCAGCAGTAACTTTCGCATTAGCTACTAGCGGTTTGCCAATAACTACCTCACCGTCTTTTACGACAGTCAGAACACGATCAAAGTCAAAAGTTTGACCTTCCGTTACTTCGAGCTTCTCAATTGTGAGCATATCACCTTCAGCAACGCGGTACTGTTTACCACCTGTTTCAATAATAGCGTACATAATAAATTGCACCTCCCCCATATAGGACTCGCCAGATACGGTACACCGGAACGGTTTATAAAAATGCCATCTATAACAACATTTTCAAGCGCTCCCAGTGTTTAAAGGAACCTCTCCGCGCGGTTAGAGTAGACTAATGCCTACATCATGAAATTTTACCATACTGGTAATAGTTTGTCAATCAGGTTTCCACAGTAGGGAAAACATCTCTGGATTCATATTGTCAGTTGACTCTACAGTAAGCGACCTAGCTGTTTCCTGTTCAAGACGTTTGAGTTCTCCCTGCTTGTTCAGATAGTCAGCTACCAAGGGATGAACCTGCAGCAGCAGTCGCCCGCCTGAGTGAGAGCGCTTATTTAACTTTCTCAATTCCCGCTTGATGTCAATTACCACGGTTTCCGGTGATTTAATACGGCCTTTTCCCATACAGTGCGGGCAGGGACTGTAGAGCATGGCTGTAAGATTCTGTCTAGCTTTTTTTCGCGTCATTTCTACTAACCCCAGACTAGTAATACCTAACACATTTGATTTGGTACGGTCTTTTTTCATTTCTAGTTCTAGTCCGGAAAGTACCGCTGCACGTTGCTTGGCTTTATCCATATCAATAAAATCAATGATGATAATACCGCCAATATCTCTCAATCTAAGTTGTCTGGCAATCTCGGCAATGGCCTCCAAATTAGTCTGAAACACCGTTTCAGACAGATTGGTATTACCAACAAACTTGCCAGTATTAACATCAATAACTGTCATAGCTTCTGTATGATCAATAACAATATAGCCGCCACATTTTAGTTCAACCCGCCGGTCACGCAAACTTTCCAAACTTTCATCAAGGTTAAACCGTCGGAATACATCACCACCTTTAACTGTTGGCTCATAGAGTGTTACACAATCAATTAACTCTGGTGATATGTATTGCAGCAAATCAATAACCCTGTTATAGGCTTCCTGACTATCAATAACAAACGCATTCACATCACTGGTAAGATAGTCACGCACAATCCGTACGACCAGATCAGCATCCTTATAAATAAGTGCAGGCGCATTGCTCCGTTTGGCTCTGGCACTCAAAGTTGACCACATGTTGACTAGATAGGCCATATCTTTCATGAGGTCATCCTGGCTTTTCTCCTGGGCTACTGTCCTAACAATAACCCCCATACCTGCTGGCCGGATTTTCTCTGCAATCTGCCGCAAGCGGTATCGCTCAGGTTCATCTTCGATACGGCGCGAAATGCCAATATAATCAACGGTTGGCATTAATACAATATACCGTCCCGGCAGTGTCAGGCTAATAGTGGCTCTTGGCCCCTTATCACCCATAGCATCTTTAGCGATCTGTACCAACACATCCTGGCCAATAGTCAAATGCTGGCTGGCAGCCTGACGCCCGGCATCTCCCATATATAAAAAGGCGTTTTTATCTCGCCCAATATCAACAAAGGCAGCTTGCATACCTGGCAGAACATTTTTAACCCGGCCTTTGTAAATGTTACCAACCAAATGCCCGCTCTCGCTACGCTCCACCGAGATTTCCATGAGTTCACCATCTTCCAAAAGTGCGACACGGGTCTCTTCTGGCATAACGTTGGCAATTATACTTTTATTCATAGTTCGTTCCTTCTGTTGTTAATCTGTTGTTTCTACAATTCAATAGGTGAGCACTCTGCTTTGCCGTCAGTTACGAACAGCCCAATACGATTAATTAATGCCGCATCTTTATCGACAGGCAAACCGAAATTGTCTGTTAGCACAGCAAGCACCTCAACAGGTTTAACACTGCCACTAGGCGTAATTTTTATAGAAAGATTTATTATCAATTTTCGCTGATTATCAGCTAATGGTTTAACAACTATCGGTTCAGACAAATATTCTTTGATATCGATTTCTCGTCGACCTTTAGGAGATTGTTTAACATAAATTACTTCAATTTCACTATTAAAATTATCTATGATTGTTTTTACATTCTCCCAAACTGCATCAGTAGTAAGTAAAACGTCAATTTCATAAACAGCTAGATTAACCACTGCCATAAGGGCTTTGCTATGCTGCTCAACATATTTTGCTGCTTTAAGTTCAATGCCAGCAGGCAACTGGGATTTAAGCTGCGCCTCCAGCAAAGTAATGTCTGCTGCTTCTGTCAGTTCAAGATCGAGATACTCGGCCTCACTGGTCACCCCTACTGCCAAAGCTGAAGCAAAAGCCAGTTTCATATGAGGGTTAAAGCCTTCCGAATAAGCTGCTGGCAATTGAGCCCGACGCACAGCCCGCTCGATTGTACCCGCATAATCCAAATGAGAAACATAGCGAATTGGGTTGCCTTTGGTTATCTTAAGCCGTAATTTTGCCATTACTCCTGCCCCCAATCAACAACTTTGGCATCAAGCGCCTGACAAACGCCACAAGCACCGCACACCTTATGACGACAGTCAGCAGTGAAGGACTCTTGCTGTGCTGCTTGCCACTCCTTCGCCAGGAAAGACTTGTCCACCCCTGAGGATAAATGCTCCCATGGTAAAAGTTCAGCAAGCTCCCGGTCACGCTTGGCATAAAATGCGGGATCAAGTCCTACAGCGGCAAAAGCCTCCATATAAACATTATACCTAAAATGCTCAGACCAGCCGTCAAATCTTGCACCATGCTGCCATGCTTGCAGCAACACTTTTCCAAGGCGTCGATCACCCCGGGCAAATACGCCTTCGAGAAAGCTAGTACGGGCATCATGCCAACTAAGCGAAATGCTGCGATCTTTAATCAACGAACGCAACAGCTTTTGCTTGCGTTCAATTTCCTCTACCGAGTTTTGTCCAAACCATTGAAAAGCGGTATGCGGCTTCGGCACAAAGGAAGAGACACTAACAGTCACTTTGGCGCCTTTCCGGCCTTTTATCTGCTTATATAGGTCGGCCACTCGCTGAGCGAGCCTGGCAATTCCTTCTATATCCTCGTCAGTCTCAGTTGGCAATCCAATCATGAAATAGAGTTTAATAGTTGACCAGCCAGCTGAAAACGCAGCACTTACTGCGTCGGTAAGATTCTCCTCTGTAACGCCTTTATTAATTACATCCCTTAGGCGCTGCGTACCAGCTTCAGGTGCAAAAGTCAAACCACTCTTTCTCACCTGCTGCACTTGTTTTGCCAAATCAATGGAAAAGCTGTCAACCCTAAGGGACGGCAAGGACACACTTACCCCCTGCTGTTTAAAGCGGGTGATTAACTCCGTAATTAACGGGCTGAGGCAAGAGTAGTCCGCCGAGCTTAGTGACACCAAAGACACTTCATTATAACCCGTATTATCGACAAGTTCCTGAACATAATTAATCAGTGTCTCCATTTTGCGTTCCCGTACAGGACGATAAAGTACCCCGGCCTGACAGAAACGACACCCCCGCGTACAACCCCGAAACAATTCCAGCATGATCCGATCATGCACAATTTCAATAAACGGCACAATCGGTTTAGTAGCAAACGTCACTTGATCCAGATCTTTTATTAGCCGTTTAACAATCACCGGCTTAGCTGCTGGCACCAATAGCTGTAAAGCGCATATCTGTCCATCAGTATGGTATTCTACCTCATAAAAACTGGGAACATAAATACCGTCAAGTACTGCAAGTTGCTGTAATAGACCGTTTTTGCCACCCGGTTTGCTTGCCTGTTTCCATGCAGCAATAGCAGCAGCAACCTCACCAATTACTTCCTCGCCCTCACCAAGGATAAAGAAGTCAACAAAATCTGCCATAGGCTCAGCATTAAAGGCGCAAGGCCCGCCGCATACTACCAACGGCTGATTCTCATCACGCTTAGCCGCCTCTACCGGAATGCCCGCTAGATCAAGCATATTAAGCACATTACTGTAGCTCAACTCATACTGTAGCGTAAAACCAATAATGTCACATTCCGCAACAGGCCGCTTGGTCTCCAGTGTGTATAATTTGATATTTGCGGCTCTCATTTCAGCTTCCATGTCCACCCAGGGAGCATACACACGCTCAGCAAAGGTATCTGGACGATCATTCAATAATTGATATAATATTTTAAGCCCCAGGTTGGACATACCAACCTCATAAACATCAGGCATAGCCAAAACAAAACTGACTAAATCTGTATTAGTTTCTTTGCTCACACTATTCCACTCATATCCAGTGTAGCGGGCCGGCTTCATCACCCTGCTTAAAATAGCAGGGCTGACAGGATCTATAGGATGCATATGTACCTCCAATATATAGCTATAAAAATTATTATGTATTTTTTGGGTGGAAATATCAAGACTTATTTTTTCCAGTTACTACTGATTTGAAACCTAATGACTGGAATAGGGTTAGATAAAGTGAGCCTTAGCTTCAGGTGAGGTTAACCACACCTGAAGTTTAGGCGAACCTATCCAGGGACTTAGTTGCTCTTAACTCCCGCTGGCATGGGTAGAAGCGGGAGTCTTAGAGCAACTTGGTCATCGGAGAAATTCATTGATTCTAGACTTTATCCCCTTTTGGACTAATCCTTCCCATACCTCAGTTTCAGTCAGAGCTCCACATAATTTGAAATTTTGATCTATGATATGTATGATATAGTATTTTTCTGGGCCGAACAGTCGAATAATGTCACCAAGCATGGCACTCTCCATCGCAGTAAGGTGACTAGTGGGCATAACCTGCCGTCCAAGCAACTCCGTTTTTTTACTAGCTAAAATACGCATCGCCCGAAACCCAGCCAAGTTCTTTTCCGTCCGGACCGTAATGAATAAAAATAGCGCTGCAACCAGCATAGTTAAATTTATTGTATTATAGAGCCAATATCCTGCTCCTGTCAGGATTGCCAGTATACATATAATACTATAACTAATAGTAACAACAATGGCCGTGGCATCACGATAATCACGCCGGCAACTTAAAATAGCCCGCAAAATTCTTCCCCCATCTAGCGGTAGGGCCGGTAATAAATTAAAAAGTGCCAACATAAGATTTACTTCACCATAAAACTGACATACATCCTGCCAGTTGCTGACCTCATGTATTCCAATATAACATAAAACCGCCAGAGCCATACTTGCCAGTGGCCCGGCGGCGGCTATCATTATTTCACTTATCGCTCCCGCATCAGCAATTCCTTCAATACGCGCTACCGCCCCAAAGGGCAATAGCTCTACCTGTTTTACTTTGTAACCTAACCCTATCGCCATTAGCATGTGTGCTAATTCATGACATAAAACAGCACTAAACACCAGAAGCACTTTACTTACAAGACCAGCTGCCGCAAATAGGGCAAACAGTAAGATAAACCAATTGTTTATTACTAGCTCAACACCTGCTATCTTCCCGGCCCTCATAATTCACATCCCTTATTTGGCAGATTCACCTTTAATTCTAGACAACGGATCAACGGCTTTTCCGTTCTCTCGTAATTCAAAATAAAGTTCTGACATAGCTGTCGAGTCAATTTTACCAAGATGGGCTATTACTTGACCTTGACTCACCAAATCGCCTTCCTTGACCAGCACATCGCTTACATGTCCATACAGTGTTTCGACACTTTGGCCATGGTCAATCCTCAGAATTTTTCCTAACTGGGCACTATCAATAACATCTTTTATCCGCCCGTCAGCCGCCGCCTGTACACTATCCCCCACGGAAGCAGCAATAACAATTCCTTCATGCCATACCGCCGGTTTTGGTGCCGGATTAGTCTGCCAGCCATATTGTGTTATTATCTGCCCTGCAACTGGTTTCTTCATGTAACGTAAAGGGTCTGCCGAACGCGAAATTGTCGTCTGAACCTGTTTTAAAACTGGAATACTTGGTAAATTGACCACATTAGGCCAATGAATAGTAACATACTCGACAGCTCTATTGGTATAGTAAACGAAATCAGTCTGCGTAGCCAGTATTTGACGAACGCCTCCAACGATATCCTGCCCAATACGGGTGTTTGACATCTGAGCACCATACACCAGCGCAAATAGTGACAAAGCCGCTACTGTCTTTTTAATCCAGGAATAGTCAGGTTCTTCTTCATAGTACGACTGCCAATTTTTTTCATTGTTACGGCTACTAAGCTGCCTGCCATTTTTTAAACGATTCCATAGCTTCGTCATTATAAGCCCTCCATGTACCAGTGCGGAGTATTCTTACGGAATATATATTGACAAAACTA
>Ga0316604_10001719_pt1 | contig 18428 bp, 17 predicted proteins | sample OWC_soil_day20_C_FD_207650 | JGI IMG/M metagenome (GOLD analysis project Ga0316604, IMG submission 207650) | Wetland soil microbial communities from Old Woman Creek delta, Ohio, United States - OWC_soil_day20_CT | ecosystem: Environmental > Terrestrial > Soil > Wetlands | place: USA: Ohio... | reverse complement strand
GTGGCGCCATTGTTTGACATTATCAGCTGGCGGGTTGTATTGCAGCTGCTGGGGGCTAGTGCCATGCTGCTTATTGTTGGTGCCGGTCAGTTGCTGCGCGATCCGGGCAGCTCCCCCGTTACACAGCAGGTTAGCGGCAAAACGGTTGGGCAAAAGCATGATTATCAATGGCAGGAAGTTATCCGTATGCCCGCCTTTTGGGGCATCTGGTTTTGGCATTTGTTTATTATTGCTGGTGGACAGTCTGCGCTAGGACATATTGTTCCCTATGGTGTTGAGCAGGGAGTACAAGCGAAGCAGGCGGCGCTGGCAATGGGAGTACTGGCGGTAAGTAATGCTTGTGGACGGGTTGTGTTTGGCTATCTGGCCGATCAAGCCGGCCGAAAATTTGCTATGATTTTGGCCGGGGCAACAATGACCATTGCCATGGTCAGTCTTGCCGTTAGTGTGAGTTATCTAGGCTTAGTGGGATTGCTGGTTTCCGCAATCTTAATCGGCTTTGGCTATGGCGGGACAATACCACAGGTCTCGGCGGTTGTAGGCGATTTTTTTGGCACCAAACATTTCGGAGTCAACTTTGGGCTTGCTTCCACCGGCATTGCTGTTGCAGCAATTATTGGCCCGTATCTGAGTGGGTGTATCAAATCGTTTGCTGGCGATTATGAACGTAGTTTTTACTTGCTGGCAGTGCTGGCGTTAGTCAGCAGCATAATGCCGCTGTATATTCATAATCCACAAGTCGGGCCTGTGACAAAAATTATAAGTGATAAAGGTGCGGAAGTTTAGGGATAGGAAACTGCAGATTGCTGGAGGTAAAGATGAATAAGGTTACCACTGTTGAAAAGGCGATGGAGGGTATTAAGGATTCGACCACCATAATGATTGGCGGGTTCCTGGGAGTTGGCACTCCCGAAGAATTCATCAATGCCTTGGTAAAAAAGAATGTTAGGAATCTGACTATTATTGCCAATGATACGGCTTTTCCCGATAAGGGTATTGGCAAGCTGGTTGTTAACAAGCAAGTAAAAAAAATAATTGTGTCCCATATTGGAACAAATCCTGAAACAGGTCGTCAGATGAATAGCAAAGAGATGGAGGTTGAACTGGTTCCGCAGGGAACTCTTGCAGAGCGTATCCGGGCCGGTGGAGCCGGTCTTGGTGGGGTATTGACGCCAACTGGCATCGGAACCGTTGTTGCCAAAGGCAAGCAAACGCTTGTTATTGATGAGCGCGAATATCTTCTGGAAAAACCGCTAAAAGCAGATTTTGCTTTGCTTAAAGCCTATAGGGCGGATGAAAAAGGCAATTTGGTATTCCGCCGTTCGGCACGAAATTTTAACCCGTTACTTGCGACAGCCGCCGACACTGTAATTGCACAAGTGGAGCAACTCGTTCCTACCGGGAATATTGATCCGGATGCAGTCGTTGTTCCGGGAATCTTTGTTGACTATATTGTGCAAGGGTGAGGGGAGGAAGAGTTTGATGGATAATCGCACGTTGATTGCAAAACGCGTTGCCCAGGAATTTAAAGATGGCGATGTTGTCAATTTAGGCATTGGCATACCAACCTTAGTTGCTGATTATATTTCGCCTGATATGGATGTAATCTTGCATTCAGAAAATGGCTTTGTTGGTCTGGGACCGGCGGACGGGGCAGAAGATCCGGATTTGACTAATGCTGGCGCCAGTCCTGTCACCTGCAAGTCAGGCAGTGCGATGTTTGACAGTGCCTTGTCATTTGCCATTGTACGGGGAGGGCATCTTGATGCAACTGTATTAGGAGCATTGGAAGTAGACCAAAAGGGTAATCTGGCCAACTGGATGGTGCCGGGTAAAATGGTTCCTGGAATGGGTGGTGCTATGGATTTGGTTGTTGGCGCTAGAAAAGTCATCATAGCCATGGAGCATGCCGGTAAAGATGGCTCACCAAAAATTGTCAAAGAATGTTCGCTGCCTTTGACGGCACGCGGAGAAGTTGACCTAATTGTAACAAATTTGGCAGTTTTCGCCGTCAAGCCTGAGGGGCTCATACTTACTGAACTGGCTCCTGGTGTTGACTTGGAGACCGTCAGGACATTTACCAGTGCAGACTATATTGTTTCACCGCAAGTTATGACTATGAATGTATAAAAAAGGATGAGTTGTTTTTAACGACTTAATGTAAAGGAAAGGGCGATATATTTATGGCAAAAAAATTGATTATTACGGCTGCTCTCTGCGGCGCAGGTACAACCAAGGCACAGACCCAACATGTACCCATCACCCCGGAGGAAATTGCGGCTGATGCTGTTGCGTGTGCGAAAGCCGGTGCAGCAGTAATACATATTCATGTGCGTGATGAAAATGGTAAAAACACTATGGAGACCGAAAAGTTTGTTGAAGTGGTAGGCAAGGTACGCAAGGCGCTCGCCGATGAAAATCTCGACACCATATTGAACCTGACTACCTCCGGCAGTGCCTTTTCTGAAGAGCTGCGCTTAGCCCACTTGCCAGTGCTGAAGCCGGAAATGTGTTCCTATGATCCCGGTTCTATGAATTGGGCAAATAGCTATGTATTTCTAAATACTCCGGCATTTTTAGAAAAATTAGGCACAAAGTGCCAAGAACTTGAAATCAAACCCGAAATTGAAATTTTCGATGCCGGTATGATCGGTAATGTTGAGTATTACCTGAAAAAGGGTTTTCTCAAGGCGCCGCTTCATTGCCAATTTGTGCTTGATGTACCGGGCGGCATGCCGGGCAATCTGGAAACACTGGCTTATCTGCTGCCGAAACTTCCCGCTGGCTCCACCTGGTCGGTTACCGGTATCGGCAAGGCTCATGTACCGATGATGCTGGCAGGCTTGGCAGCAGGCTGCGACGGACTACGAGTTGGTTTAGAGGATAATGTCTTTTGGGAAAAAGGGGTCTATGCAACTAATGAGCAGTTGGTTGAACGTGCAGTTGCATATGGCAAAATGGCAGGAAGAGAAATTGCTACAGCGCAAGAGGCGAGACAAATTCTCGGCTTAAAGAAACATCAATAAATTTTCACTTTATATATTAGGTAAAGGAGAGAGTATTATGTCGTATGTTACTGATCCCTATACAGGACTGCAATTTGTTGAACTAAGCCACAAATGGGGGCATGGCGTCCCCTCATATCCCGGACAGGCAGATGTCAAGATGTCGCGTGCTGTCAAGCATTCACAACATGGTGTTCTGGCGTGGAAAATTAATACAGTTATGCACACCGGCACACATATGAATGCACCTCTGCACATGATTCAGCGGGGAGCAGATTTGGCTGAGATTCCGGAAGATCGTTTTTTCGGAAATGGCGTTGTCCTGAGTATCCCTAAAAAGAGCTATGAAGTGATTACTGCGGCAGACCTGGAAGCGGCAGCACCGGCAGTGCAGCAAGGAGATATTGTAGTTATCGTCACCGGCTGGCATCATAAATATGCTGATTCGCTGGAGTATTTTGGAGAATGCCCGGGTTTGAGTAAAGATGCAGCCGAATGGCTGGTAAAAAAGCAATGTAAAATGGTTGCTGTAGATACCCAACAGATTGATCACCCACTGGCTACGTCACTTGGACCGCACCGCGGTGGCCCGACAATGCGGCGTCTGGCTGGCGATTATCAGACTGCTACCGGGTTAGATCATAAAAGAGAGCACGGTGAATGGAATATTGCCCATAAAACATTATTGGCCGCAGGTATTCCGACAATTGAACAAGTAGGTGGCGATGTTGACGTATTACTTGGCAAACGAGCCACATTTGTTGCAACCCCTTGGAAATTCAAACGCGGTGATGCCTGCCCGGTTCGGTTTGTGGCAATGGTTGACCCAGCCGGCATGTGCCGTTTAGATTCAGGAAAAGAATAACAGACAAAGTGAGGAGTGCGTAACATGAGCTTGCAAATCTATAATCTCAGCCATACTTTTGAACAATTTATGCCAGAATGGCCGTCAAGTCCGGGCGTAAATGTGACTATTGATAAGTTTCATGCGAAAGATGGTATTTACCAGGTTAATTGGGAAGGCATCATGCACCGTTGCACACATATGGATGCACCGCTGCATGTAACTGAGAATACACCGGATATTACCGGGTATCCGTTATGGCAGCTATGTGGAACAGGGGTGGCTGTATCAATTCCTAAAGAAAAATGGGGCATTATTACACCGGAAGATCTGGAAAATGCAACGCCAAAGATTCAGGAAGGCGATATCGTTATGATAAATACCGGGTTTCATCGCAAATGGGCAGACTGTGACGATTATTTCGCCTATGGCTGCGGCATCAGCGGTGCCGGCGCGCAATGGCTTGTTGATAAAAAGGTTAAATTAGTCGGTTACGGCCATCAGGCCAATGACCATCCGATGGCAACAAAATTAGTTGACCATGGTCTTGGACCAACCCAGCCACATTTAATTGAGGAATGGAAAAAAGAATATGGCCGGGATCCAAAGGTAGACTTCCCGCTCTGGGAGGATGCGCACAAAAATCTGATGGTTGGCGGCGGCATTCCAGGCATAGAAAATGTTGGCGGAGATTTGGACAAGGTGACTGGCAAAAGATGTTTCTTTATGGCCTTTCCTTGGCGTTTTGTGGGTGGCGAAGGCTGTATAGTACGTATTTTGGCAATTGTTGATCCTGAGCAGCAATTCCGTTTCGAAGCTGGAAAATAAACATAATATGCCCAGTGCGGCTATCGCACTGGGCATATTGCAATTGATGTAAAGGAGCGTAATCCCATGCAAACCCTCAATGTAAAACAGTTAATTGATGAAGGGGCTTTAACAAGATTCCATATCCGGGTTTTTCTGTGCTGTATCATATCACTCACTTTTGAAGGTTATGATCTTGTTGCATTTGGCGCAACAATTCCGCTGCTGTTATCTGAGTGGAACATGTCGCCGGCTTATGCTGGTGTTATTGCTAGTTATGGATTTGGGGCAGCGGTTATTGGTGCGATTATCGGTGGTGCACTTGGTGATAAATGGGGGAGAAAAAATACCATTATTACCTCGGTAATCATTTTCTCCTTAGGAACACTTGCATGCGCTTTGTCTAAAGACCCAACCACCTTTGCTTTTTTTCGGACTTTGACGGGAATCGGCATGGGAATGACACTCCAAAACGAAGTGGGGCTGGTTTCTGAGTACTTTCCTAATAAATATCGGCAGACAGCGGTTGCCGGTGTTGCAACCGGCATGCAATTAGGCGGAATTATGTCGGCGTTTGCGGCGATGTGGCTGATGATACCTTATGGCTGGCCGTCAGTATATTACCTTGGGGCTTTGCCGATCCTGCTTGTTCCCGTCTTGCTTAAATATATGCCTGAAGCACCGTGGCTGCTTGTTGCTAAAAAGCGGCAGACGGACCTCGAAGCGGTATTGAAGAAGCTACGTCCAGATGTGAAGGTAACACCAGAGGACACTTTCGAGTATCCCAAGGCCTTTGATAAGTCTTCACTAGCAAAGGTTTTTGCAGATAATCGCGCTTTGAGTGCGATCTTATTTTGGATTGTATATTTTATGAACATCTTTGTCATTTGGGGAACAAACACATGGATTCCCAAGCTAATGATGGATGCTGGACATGGTTTAGGAGCCAGCTTATGGATTTACATGAGTATGTATCTAGGGGCACTTGTTGCTAGCCCGATTTTTGGTCAGTTTGCCGATCGCTTTGGAGCAAAGAAGGTTTCTGTTTTTGCATATTTTATTGGCTTTATCAGCATTCTGCAATTAAGCATGCCTATGGATATAGCTGCGACAATGGCTGTGGTTGCGATCGCCGGAGCCTGCAATGCGGGGGCACAGAATTTGACTCATGCTTATGTGGCGCAGTTTTTTTCGCCAAATGTTAAATCGACAATGATGGGCTGGGGGTTATCGATCGGCCGCATCGGTGGACTGCTTGGACCAGTCGTCGGCGGAGTCTTGCTGTCAATGAAGGTCTCCTTATTTCAGAGTTTTCTCGCGTTCGCAACGCCGTGTTTATGCTCTGCTTTGGCCATTTACTTTGTTCAAGATCAATATAGTTATATGAATGAAACCGAAGCGCAAGTAGAATTGGCAGCAGAACCTACTGTAAATAAAGGTTTATAGCGAAAAACGTCTGCGATTGGGGGAAGGCGATGAAAAAAGGAGATTGTTTATGGTTGGCAGCGTTAATCACTGTGAGCACTTTGTTGTTCTTGCCGGAATTTCACCAAGCATTTCTTGTACTTACCAAGAACCATCCATATCTAATGGGGTTTATAAAATTCTCGTTGCTTGCGACTATGGGCGAAATGCTTGCTTTACGGATTGAGAAGAAAACTTGGTCTCAACCACCTATACTTCCTGCCCGCATTGTGATTTGGGGCTTAATTGGCATAATGATCGTACTGATGTTTGAACTATACATGAGCGGGGTACATGGCGTTGCTGCTAAAGGGCTTTTGTGGACAGGCCAAGGAGCAACAAGAGAGTTTTGGTTTGCATTTTATGTCTCTGTAACCATGAATTTGACGTTTGCGCCGATTTTTATGGCTGTTCACCGCGTTTTGGATACCTATTTGGACGTGATTGCAAACTCAATAGAGACTTGGCCGCGGTTTGCATTAAGTGATTTACTAAATCGCATCAACTGGCAAGTATTTATCATTTTTATTGCTAAGACAGTGATTTTCTTTTGGATACCTGCACATACACTTACTTTTTTACTGCCGCCGGAATATCGGGTTGTAGTCGCAGCATATCTGTCTATTGTTTTAGGGGCAATTTTAGCATATGGCAAAAGATGATATAGGTAGTTGCACCGCAAAGGCAAAAAATAGATTTAAGTGAGAGGTGTATCTTGTGAAGAGTATCAGAGCTAAGCTTGCTATAATCGTGATTGCATTATTCATAGTTTCCCTCTGCGGATTAAGTGGGCTGAATTACTGGCAAGCCCGCAATATACTGGTTGGAGAGTTGGAAACCGAGTTAGCATTGCAAACTCAAAGCTATAGTAAGGAATTTGCAGCCTGGATTAAATATTCGCAAACAGAAGTTGCAACAATTAGTCGGTCACCCATTTTAAGAAGCAGTAATAACGCGACAATCGTGCCCTATATTGCTGCTGAAGTAAAGAATAACAGCTTGTATGAAACGATGCTTTGGATTGACGCTACAGGAAAATCGGTTAATGCCGATGGTGTTGTTCGCAATGACAGTGAACGTGATTATTTTAAGCAAGCTATGACTGGTAAAACAGTTGTTTCAGGCCCGAACGTTTCCAAGGGTACGGGAAAACCGATTATATCTATCGCTGTACCTGTACGTGAAAATAATCATGTGATTGGAGTTCTAGCCGGCATTGTCACCGTTGAAAAACTTGAAGAATTGGTACTCGGTATCAAATCAGGTGATAGTGGATATGCCTTTGTTGTTAGAGGAGACGGTCTCACGCTAATACATCCAGACAAAGATAAAGCAGGAAAAGAGAATATCATTACAGCCAGCGCTAATGCACCTGACTTTGCGACAATGGCAAATAAGATGGTATTGGGCGAGCGTGGCTTTGGTGTATACAGCGATAAAGGGATCACAAAATATCTGGCCTATGAACCTATTGCGGGAACTAACTGGTCACTGGGTATTAACATTCCCGTGCATGAAGCGACAGCGCGCCTTAGTGTATTTGCCTGGACCTCGCTTGTCACAATCAGCATTGTCTTAATTGTAGCTATCGGTATCATATTTATGATAGCGAGTTTTTTGGTAAAACCATTGCGGGAATTAACAGGTGCAGCTCAAGCTATTGCTGACGGAGACCTTAGGCTGCAGCGACTATCTGTTAATTCCCAAGATGAAGTAGGGCGGCTGGCTCGCTCCTTCGAAACGATGATCGAAAACTTGCGTAGTCTTGTTAAACGTATCGGCACATCATCAGAGACTCTCTCTGTTTCAACAGATGAATTAGCTAATAACTTTGACAACTCTGCCCAAGCAGTCACTCAGGTCGCAGTTGCCATATCCGATGCGACGCAAGGCCTTGAACGCCAGGTAAGAGCCATTAGCGCTGCTATGAAGAAAGGCGAAGAAATTGCCACCGCAGCCAGCAAAGATGTTACAAAAATGAAAACGGCAACAGATAGTGCTGATAATGCGGTAGTGGCTGTAGAAACCGGTATTACAGCTGTAACTTCTGCTGTCGATCAAATGTACCAAATTCGCCAAGTGGTTGATAATTCGGCAACAGTAATAACCGAGCTTGGTAGTCAGTCGAACGCGATTGGCCAAATTGTCGAAACGATTTCCAATATTGCTGGACAAACTAATTTATTGGCACTTAATGCGGCAATAGAAGCTGCGCGGGCCGGGGAACAAGGGCGCGGCTTTGCCGTTGTTGCCGAAGAAGTACGAAAGCTTGCTGAGCAGTCGCAAGAGGCGGCAAAAAAAATTGCGACATTAATTAGCGATATTCAAGATAAAACAAATCATGCAGTTAAGGCAATGCAAGACGGGACACAAGAAGTCCTTCGGGGCGAAAAAGTTGTCACGCAAGCCGGAAAAGCGTTTGATGATGTTAGTTCCCATATTAAAGCAGTTGCGGGCATAGCTCGAGAAACGGTTGTGGCACTGGAACAAACAGCAGCTGACGGACTGAAGCTTAGCTCAGTTTTGCAAGAAGCGGAACAAATCAGCCGTGAAATTTTAAATCAAACAGAAACTATGTCTGCTGCGATCGAGGAACAATCGGCTGCGATGGAGGAAGTTGCCTCTTCCGGCCAAGAACTGGCAGGCTTGGCAGACGGACTGAAAGTAGAAATAGCTAGGTTTAAATGCTAACAAGCAGTGTGGTTAGTGATATTTAAGGAGCGAAAGGGGTTATATTATGAGAGATGTTGTTATTGTTAGTGCAGTTAGAACGGCTGTAGGAAGTTTCAATGGGGCATTGGCTTCATTTTCTGCTGTTGAATTGGGTGCGAGTGTTATCCGAGAGGCGGTGGCGCGAGCTGGTATTAAACCGGGAGCAGTGGATGACCTGGCTTTTGGCCATGTTTTGCAAGCTGGACAAGGACAGAATACAGCCCGACAGGCGGCCCTTGTGGCAGAATTGCCTACTGAAACCCCTGCGTTTACTATTAACAAAGTATGTGGTTCTGGTTTAAAGAGTGTCAATTTAGCTGCTCAGGCAATTCGCGCTGGCGATGCCGATATTATTGTTGCAGGCGGTATGGAAAGCATGACAAATGCTGCCTATGTTCTAGATGGAAAAACGCGCTGGGGTATGCGGATGGGGCATGGTGCCATTACAGACACCATGATTAACGATGGGCTGTGGTGTGCATTTAATAACTATCACATGGGGATTACTGCAGAAAATGTTGCGGACAAGTATGGTATATCCCGCGAAGAGCAGGATATGGTAGCTTATGAGTCGCAGATGAAAGCTGTGGCAGCTATTGGCCGGGGTGATTTCAAGAAAGAAATATTGCCAATAACAATTAAAACGAAAAAAAGCGAAATAGTGTTTGATACAGATGAATTTCCAAAGGAACAAACTACACTGGCCGGTTTGAACGCTTTACGGCCAGCTTTTAAAAAGGATGGTACGGTAACTGCGGGTAATGCATCCGGAATTAATGATGGTGCAGCAGCATTAGTTATCATGTCCTCCGATAAAGCCAAGGAACTTGGGGTAAAACCATTGGCTCGTATCCGGTCCTACGCCGCTGGGGGAGTCGATCCTAAGCTTATGGGAATGGGCCCTGTGCCTGCTACTCAAAAAGCATTAGCTAAAGCTGGCCTGACAGTAAATGACCTAGATTTAATAGAAGCTAATGAGGCTTTTGCTGCGCAATTTCTGGCGGTTAGCCAGCAATTGGGATTTGTGAAGGAAAAAGTTAATGTTAACGGTGGGGCAATAGCTTTAGGGCATCCTATTGGTGCCAGCGGGGCGCGAATTTTGGTCACGTTGCTGCATGCTTTGGAAACTCGTCAAGCTAAGCTCGGGTTGGCGACACTTTGCATCGGCGGCGGTCAGGGTGTTGCCACGATTGTTGAGCGGCTATAACACTACTTAGTTATAATAGACTTTAACTTAATAATAAATATTTTAAACACAAGTTAGATTGTTGTTTGGCTTGTATTGCCCCTTTTAACCGTGCTCATTCCAATTTTTCCTGGGATGGTACGGTTAGGGGGCATTTTTTTGCAAAGGATTTGCCGGGTTATTGGGGAATATATTATTTCTGAACTCTTATTTGAAGGGGCGAGACTTGTTAATGGGTGACCAAATACAAACTAATGCAGCAGCTTCTAAGAAAACATGGTGTCGGTGGTTTGTTTTATTACTGGTTGCTTTAGTCTATTGTCTTAGTTTTATGGATCGTGTAAATATAGGGGTGGTATTACCTGTACTTAGAAGTGAATATTCGCTTACTAATGCTCAAGCAGGACAACTGGCCAGTATGTATTTTGTCGGATATATAATCGCAGTAGTGCCTGCTGGATTCTTAATCAGTAAATATGGTTCGCGTAGTATTACCCTTTTTGGAATCATAGGATTTTCGCTGTGTACCTTTTTGATTGGAACGGCAACTTCGGCTAATCAAATTCTTTGGTACCGAGTAGGTTTAGGTAGCGCAGAAGCGCCGATTCCGCCAGGTGGAGCAACAATAATCAAGTCCTGGTTTCCGAACCGTGAGCAGGCTACAGCATCGGGGATCTTTATGGGCGCAAGTACACTGGGAATGATTTTAGCGCCTCCGGTGGCTGTTTGGATACTGGTCAACTATAATTGGAATTATGTATTTTATTTTTTTGCTATTCCCGGGTTTATTATATCTGTACTGTGGAGGTTGTTGATACGAAATCAGCCTGAACAAATGATTCTATGCAACTTGGCTGAGCAGCAGTATATAAAATCAGGGCAAAACGCATCTGAAGGTTCAAGTGATTTTTTTCAAGAAAAGGATAATGTTTATATTCGATTTGTCGATAAGTTTCTTTCGCAAAAATCAATAAAGTTATATGAAACACTGATTGACTTATTACAGTCACGGGACTTTTGGGGATTAATTGGCGGTTTCTGCTTTATGGGATTCGTATCAGTTGGCATAGTAATGTGGATTCCGGCTTATCTAGTGGATGTTAAAGCCATGCAATTAAGTGATATAGGATGGCTTGCTGCGGCGCAAGCTATCGGGGGCCTTGTTGGTTGTGTTGTAGGTGGTATGGTCTCAGATAATGTTCTTAATAAACGCCGCAAACCCAATATGTTGTTCACGCCAATTTCAGTACCTGTTATATTGATGTTGCTAATAGATGGAGCTGATAATACAATTGTTCTAGGTATCGAACTAATTTTACTCGGCTTTTTTCTCTATATTGCATGGTCCTGCTATTTCGCATATTTGATGCAAATTGCAGGAACCAAGATCTATCCAATTGCTTCTGCTATAATGATTGGATTTATTAGTATTTCCGGGTTCTTTTCACCAATAGTCTGTGGATATTTACTAGATGTTTATAAAAGCTATGATAATGTATTTTATTTCTGGATGCTTTCTTCATTTATGAGTTTGCTAAGCATAAGCATGATTACTGAGATGGTAGGAGAAAAGCGTGAAGAGAACAATGCTTAGCCATAACCATTGAGAAGAAATGAGATAGCCATTTTACGTATATTTTTTACAAAACTATTGAAAAAGTCAAAATTATCTATTATAATAAATTCATAAATTAATATCTGTACTTGAGTAGCTTGAGTATGGTATCAGAATAAAGTTTTGGTACATAGTAAGCAAGCCTAGCTCCTTAGAAAACAACAATTTATGTTGTTTTCTACGAGCTAGGCTTTTTTATTTGAATTTAATAAATTGCACTCCGAGCAGCATAAACCTAAAGTCAACAAGGTTAGGCAGCCTGAACTCAGGTTCACAGGGTAGTGAAAGAAATTTCCCTACCTCCACTTTTGGAAAGGAGGCACTTCAAGTTTAGACAAACTTTTTTTGTGCGCTTCTACATAAGTTTGTCTTTTTTGTTACCTTCAATTTAATGCAAAGGATGATCTTGTGTGTTTGACAATTTTGCGAGAAACATCGAATATTTACGCGTTTCTGTTACAAACAAATGCAATCTTCGCTGTAAATACTGTATGCCGGAAGAAGGCATAGCCGATATAGGTCACGAGAATATTCTATCAATCGAAGAAATAGGACGACTGGTGAGGATAGGTGCCCGATTGGGAATTCGTAAAGTTAGGTTAACCGGCGGCGAACCGCTAGTTCGCAAAAATATAGCCACCCTAATTGCAGATATTGCTGCCATTCCCAAAATCTCAGATATATCCATAACAACAAACGGAATGCTTTTTGCTGATATGGCGGAAGACTTAAAAAAGGCTGGTTTAAAAAGAGTCAACTTCAGTTTAGATAGCCTCGACCCGGACCGGTTTAAGTATATTACGAGTCGCGGAATTTTAAAGAATGTAATTCGTTCGATATCAAAAGCCATGGAACTGGACATGGGACCGGTCAAGATCAATATGGTCGTCATGAAGGGGGCTAATGATCATGAGATATTGGACTTTGTTGAGTTAGCCAAAAAAATGCCGCTTAATGTTCGGTTTATTGAATTTATGCCTGTAGGAGACTTGCCTTTTTATAAGACAGACCGTGTGGTAACAGTACATGATATCAGAAAGATTATTGAACAAAAGTACGAGCTGACTAAAAATGTAACAATTCAAGGGAATGGCCCTGCGAAATCATATCAAATTCGTGGTGGGCTTGGCACCATAGGGTTTATAAGTGCTATGAGCGATCATTTTTGCGGTGAATGCAACCGAATTCGTATGACGGCAGATGGCAAACTGCGAAGTTGTTTGTTTAGTAATAACGAGCTAAATATGAAGCTGGCTCTTAAAAATAATGCTAGTGATGATAAAATTGCAGAAATATTTACTAAAGCCATTAAGGAAAAGCCTAATCGGCATCATATGAATGAAGGCTGGGGTGCAGACAATAAACGCAAGATGTACCAAATAGGAGGCTAATATGGAGTTTACACATTTTAATAATGCGGGGTACGCTCGCATGGTAGACGTTAGTGAAAAAAATGATACAGTGCGCGTTGCAACGGCGCAGGCGGTAGTTCATATGCAGCCATCCACCTTGGCGGCTATAAAAGGTGGTGGCGTTAAAAAAGGGGACGTACTTGGCGTTGCCCAGGTTGCAGGAGTTATGGCAGCAAAACAGACTTCCAATATTATCCCGATGTGTCACCCGCTTATGCTGACCTCGATTGACATTGCTTTTGAAACTGACGAAGCAGACTCGCGTATAGTTATTTGCTGCCAGGTTAAGACGACAGGAAAGACCGGAGTGGAGATGGAGGCAATTAACGGTGTAAGTATTGCGGCTATGACAATCTATGATATGAGCAAGGCTATTGATCGGTGGATGACAATCACTGACATAATGCTTCTTGAAAAATCGGGTGGAAAAAACGGTTCTGTCAAACGGCTAGAAGCGCAATTAGATTAAATAATAACGGGGGATAGAGATGACAAAAGTACTTGCGGTCAATATCAGTGAAAAAAAGGGAGAACCCAAACAGACAATTGCGAAGGGGTATTTTGAAGTCAATAACGGCCTGCAGGGAGACGCTCACGCCGCCAATTGGCATAGACAGGTTAGTCTGCTTGGTAATGAAAGTGTGGAGAAAATTAGGATGATGGGCATTGAGGACCTGGAAGCAGGCAGTTTTGCAGAGAATCTTACAACAGAAGGCATAACTTTATACGAACTTCCGATCGGTACCAAGCTGATGATTGGTGAAACACTGATGGAAGTTACACAGATTGGTAAAGAGTGTCATATGGGTTGTGCGATTCGGCAAAAAACCGGTGACTGCGTGATGCCAAGAGAAGGGATATTTGCAAAAGTATTGACACCAGGGTGGATTATTCCGGGTGATTCAATTGAGATTGTTAATTAAAATTGAGGTAAGTATTTAACCTTGAGAGGGGCCGGAGTATATGCAAATAGTTAGAGTTGAAGAATCTGTAGGCAATGTGCTATGCCATGACATAACAAAAATTGTACCTGGTGAATTTAAAGGCCAAGCCTTCAAAAAGGGTCACGTCGTCAGTCGAGAAGACATACCAGAGCTATTAAAACTAGGGAAAGAGCATGTATACGTTTGGGAGATTAAAGATGGATTTGTTCATGAGAATGAAGCCGGTGTAAGGATAGCTAACGCTATTCATGGTTCAGGTATCAGATTAACCGAACCAAGGGAAGGCAAAGTAAATCTAGTAGCGGAACATGACGGTTTGCTTACCGTAAATGAATTGTTTTTGACCCAGATCAACATGATCGAAGAAGTTATTGTTGCCACCCGAAATAATAAACGTCCGGTAAAAAAAGGCGATATTGTAGCAGGTGTTCGGGTAATACCGTTAATTATTGATGAAGAAAAACTAAAATTAGTAGATGAAATAGGTAAAAGAGTTAAGATTGCCAACGTCATCCCTTTCCGATCACGCAAGGTTGGTATTATAACGACAGGTAGTGAAGTATATCATGGCCGTATTCAAGATAAGTTTGGACCAGTTGTCAAAGAAAAGGTTACAGAATTTGGCTGTAAGGTAGTTGAGCACATCATTGTCCCTGATGATGCTGATAAAATAGCACAGGCGGTAGACAACCTGCTGGCTAAAGGGGCTGAATTAATATTGACAACAGGTGGGATGTCAGTCGATCCTGATGATGTAACTCCCAATGGCATCAAAAAAGCCGGGGCGCAAATTGTTACCTATGGAGCGCCTGTATTACCTGGGGCAATGATGCTGGTTGCTTATTTAGGAAAAGTTCCTGTGCTGGGGCTGCCGGGGTGTGTGATGTATCATAAAACGACGATATTTGACCTTGTGTTACCGCTTGTTATGACAGATCAAGAGGTTACACGTCCCATGATTGTAAAGCTTGGAATGGGTGGATTGTGTCTAGAATGTGAGGTTTGTCAGTATCCCGCTTGTTCTTTCGGTACTGGTGCGTAAAGGTGAGGCAGGAGGTAGAAAAGTGAAGACAGGTATTTCGTTAGAAGAAGCCCAGACGATGCTGCTGGATTTGGTTGGGCCGGTCAAAGAATGCCGAGTACCGCTAGATCAAGCTGGCGGCAAGGTATTATGTCAGGATATATGGTCAGATATTGATTTGCCGCCTTTCGATAAATCGCCTTTAGACGGTTATGCCTTGCGAGCAAAAGATACCGTAGCAGCTAACCTGACGCAGCCTACAAATTTGGAAGTTATTGAAGAAGTGCGGGCTGGGTACACAGCTTGTAAAGAAGTAGCCCCTGGCACCGCAATCAAAGTTTTGACTGGAGCTCCAATACCTACTGGCGCTGATGTTGTAATTAAATTCGAAGATGTGGATAGGGATGGTAATAAGCTTAAAGTTTTCTCTCCCCTTAAAGCTGGCAGCAATATTATTCGTGCCGGTGAGGATGTAAATCAGGGAGAGATTATTGCGAAAAGAGGAACCATGCTTAATCCGCCGCTCGTAGGGTTGCTGGCTTCGATTGGCGTAGATTTAGTACCGGTATTTGGAAAAGTAAAAGTAGCTATTCTTAGTACTGGTGATGAACTGCTTGATCCATCCGAGAAACTGAGCTCCGGTAAGATCTATAACTCCAATTTACACAGCATAAGTGCGTATTGTTCTCGACTAGGGACAGAACCAATCCCGATGGGAATTGCCCCTGATGAAGAAGCGGCAATTGTGGAATGCATCTCGAGAGCTTTCGTGGATGCAGACTTGGTAATTACTACTGGGGGCGTTTCGGTAGGTGATTTTGACATTGTACCAATGGCGATAAATAAAGTAGGTGCCGAAGTTCTGTTTTGGAAACTCGATATGAAGCCTGGTTCGCCATTAATTGCCGGCAGACTTAATAATAAAATTGTAATTGGCCTTTCGGGAAACCCTGCTGCTGCTTTAATTACCTTTGAACTGGTTGTTGTTCCTTTAATCAAAAAAATGATAGGTTTTGCGAGGCAATTACCACCTAGGATTTCGGCAACTTTAGCGGATGACTTTAATAAGCCGAGTGGACAACGAAGATTTTTAAGGGCCGAGCTTCAACATTTTAAGGATAGTAATTATGTAAAACTTACAGGTGAACAAAGTAACGGTGTATTGAAATCGATGATTGAATGTAATGCATTAATTGACGTACCAGCCGGAAGTGGACCACTGCTTGCCGGACAAGAGGTAATAGCTATACTAATTCAAAGCTAGTGAATACGACTATATACACAAATTGCAATAAAGGAGGGAGTTTGTGGGGATAAGCGGTATAATTTTGGCGGGGGGACATAGTTCGCGAATGGGGCGAGATAAAACACTGCTAATATATAACAACGAGACTCTCATACAGCGAACAGTAAGAAAACTCCAGCCTGTTGTTGATGAGATAATAATTGCAAGCAATAATATGGCCAAATATAACATGCCTGGAATTACTGAGGTACCTGACATGTATCAGGAAATGGGACCGCTTGGCGGCATGCATGCCGGTCTTAAAGCTTGCACATATAAATATGCATTTGTAGTATCGTGTGATATGCCGCTCTTCTCGCAAGAGCTGGCTATGTATCTGCTGGAACATAGGCAGGGTTATGATGTAATAATTCCAGAAATCCATAACCGTCTAGAACCGCTTTGTGCTGTGTACTCAACAGAGTGTGTCAAACCAATTGAAAGGTGTTTGCAAGCTGGTATAAGTAAGGTAATCGATTTTTATCCTGAGGTAAACGTCAATAGGATAGATGAAACTAAATTATGCCTCATAGGAAATCCGGAAGAAATGTTTTGTAACCTTAATACTCCGCAAGACCTATGTAATCTCGTAAAGATTCAAGGGACAGCGCATTAAGCAGCATATGATTTGATTAATCTCCTGCTGACCTGAAAAATCAGCAGGAGATTAAATTAGTCATACGTTAAGCAAAAAACGGAGGAGTAAGGAGGAAATAAAACAATGTCAAATCTAAAAAAAGATGAAGTACTTCGAATTACCAGGAACTACGAACAAGTTTTAGAAATTATCAATAAGTATGGTAAAGCCAAAGAACAGCTATTATCGATTTTCCTAGACATTCAGGCGGCTTCAGGAGAAAACTTTGTGGCTGAAGAATGGGCAGAGGTCGTTGCTCGTGAACTTGAGTTGCCAATCACTCAGGTTCATGATGTTCTAACCTTTTATGCCATGTTCAGTATCAAATCACGTGGTAAATATGTCATTGAAATCTGCAAGAGCACACCCTGTCATGTTTCCAAAGCCGATGCAACTGTAAAAATGTTTGAAGATGAACTCGGAATAAAACTTGGAGAGAGCACTTCGGACAATCTCTTTACCTTATTACACACTAGCTGTGTGGGAGCCTGTGATATCGGACCTGTAGCCAAAATTGGTGACGAAATCTATGGAAACCTCACAGCGGTGAAGGTAGCCGAGATTATTACTAGTTACCGGAGGGGATTCGCATGTCAAAAGTAAACAAACTTATCTCCAACAATTGTGGAAAAATATGTCCGGAATCAGTGGAAGACTACGTGAAAGCTGGCGGCTACGAAGGACTTAAAAAAGCTTTTACACTTAAACCGGAAGAGGTTATTAGTGAAATAAAAAAAGCAAAACTTTTAGGGCGTGGTGGTGCGGCTTACCCTGCCGGTTCTAAATGGGAGCAACTGCTGGAAATTCCTGAATCCCCTAAATACATTGTTATTAATGCCGACGAAGGTGAACCGGGTACTTTTAAGGACAAGCTGTTGTTGGGGAAAGATCCTTTACGCGTAATTGAAGGCATGACTATTGCGGGTTATGTTTTCGATTCTCATGACGGCTATATATACATTCGCGGCGAGTACCGGGCTATTCAAAAGGTATTTCAGCAAGCCATTGATAACGCCGTAAAGCAAGGATGTCTTGGGAAAAATATACTGGGAACAGGTTTTGAATTTAATATTCATATTATGACTGGTGCGGGGGCTTATGTATGTGGTGAAAACTCAGCTCTTTTAAATTCAATTGAAGGTAAAGCCGGCAGGCCGCGCATTAAACCCCCTCACTTGGCTGAAGTGGGCTTATTCTTAATGCCTACTTTGGTAAACAACGTTGAAACCATTGCGACAATTCCCGCCATTGTCCTTGAAGGCGGCGATAAATATCTCAGCTATGGAACCAAAGACAGCGGCGGCACAAAGTTAATCTGCCTGTCGGGTAATGTAGTAAATCGTGGCGTATACGAAATTCCCTTTGGTGGAAGTCTGAAAGAATGTATCTATGACCCTGAGCTGGGCGGCGGCATCCCTAATGGAAAGAAACTAAAGTTCTTCCACCTGGGCGGACAATCTGGACCCATAGGAGCTCCGGCTCAGCTCGATACCGAA
>Ga0316604_10001718_pt1 | contig 18429 bp, 11 predicted proteins | sample OWC_soil_day20_C_FD_207650 | JGI IMG/M metagenome (GOLD analysis project Ga0316604, IMG submission 207650) | Wetland soil microbial communities from Old Woman Creek delta, Ohio, United States - OWC_soil_day20_CT | ecosystem: Environmental > Terrestrial > Soil > Wetlands | place: USA: Ohio... | reverse complement strand
CCACAAAGGCATATCCTGTTTGGCCAACCTTTAGTTCCAAAATTCGCTTAGCTAAATCATCCATATTGATCGTCCCATATAGTACCCCAATGATCTTCCCTTCGACTTTAACAGGTATTTCTACTGCAGTAATCATATGCCCAGTCGACTTGGAAATTATGGGGTTGGTAATCACCGTCTCTCCTTTTACGGCTCTTTGAAAGGCTTCACGGTCTGCTAAACTCCCTGTAGCGCCAGCAGAATTATAGAAGAAGCCTGACGGAACTGCAAAACCAATCGCCTCATAGACCTTATTTCCTTTTACTGCATCGGCCATATATGGCACCATTGCTTCCGGATTTCCACTGCGAACGATTGGAGCATAGGACATCATCGTTAATTCCATCTTCCGCGCTTCGAGCCAGTTACCCACATCTTCACTTGAATTATTCGCCAATACTGAAACATTTTGAGTAATGTTCTCGAACAAGAGCTCTTTAGCCTTCCAATAATTAAGTCCCCCTAAAGTAGTTAGCGCCACTAAAAAAAGAATTAGGAAAGTAGCCGTAAGCTTTACCTGTATGCTGTTCATAAGTTGCCTCCTATCTTTTCGCCTATTATCGCATACATTAATAATTAAGCACCTCCAACTGAAAATAAATAGCCGTCAAAAGATATACAATATATGACTATATCATATATTGTATTCACCAAAGATGTTAATTCTCCTGCACTATTACCATTTTTATCTATCTTTTATATATTAAGGGCCTCTTTATATCAGTTCGTTAATTGGGCTGCATTAGAAAAAAATCCGTAGACTACAATGTATCCGGATCATTAATGCTCAGCCGAGTCGAGGAAGACGTAGATTTTGCACATTATAGAATGGAACACTACAGCACAGCACATTTATAGATATGATCAGTTTTATCTAATTTCTTTTATGTCCCAATATCATTCCCATTATTATAATGATAGCGCTTACTCCTAAGCCGATAAATAACGGATCTATTGGTAAATTCAGAATTACCGCACCAAATATTGCTATTACTGTACTTAAAACCATGGAAGATACTGCCCACCTGGGCGTCAGCCTGCCTGGAAAAAATATAGCTAATGTAAGCGGCAGTAAAATACCTGCCCCACGTAAAGTCATAGACATATAATTCCAGCCTAACACCTGCGAATTTAAGTTCACTATAGCAATAATAGAAGCGACAGAGATCACTAGCAGTACAGTCATGCGATTAACCCACAACACGGTTCTGTTAGTTGTAATATGAAGCAACTCATAGCAAAAGTCTTTAGAAACCATTGTACCAATCCCGAGTGCCAGTCCCCCAATTGATCCAATAAGAGACAATAATATTCCCGCAATACCCACCCCGCCTAACCAAGCAGGCTGATATTGAAGCAGGTACGTTGGCAAAACTAAAATTGGTAATACATCAGGATGCGTAGCATGCATAAACATCGCAATAGCTATAGATGGTAACCCAACAGGAATTACAACCAATGCAGCGGTAAACGCACCTACTGCTGCTGTGCGTGAATCCGAAGCAGAAAAAATGGCTTGTATATAAGTTTGTGTACAAAGAATACCAACAACAAGGGAAAAAAGGTTGCCAAGACCTGCCCAAATGCCCTTACCAAAAAGGCTAAACCATGGCTGAGAAGGAAAAATCACATCAAAATTTTGTATACCCTGCAGATCGACAAATGCCACCCCGCCTGCCGCAAACAATGTTATCCAGATAATGATAAGTTTCATCATTCCAGATACTCCAGCGCCTTTCATCCCGCCAAAAAAAACATAAGCTGCGACCAGGATCATAAGAATCAATGCGGCTAACCATTCCGTAATCCCGAATAGCGCCGCTATAATCATGATTCCAGGCAAACAGCTTGCTACAGCACTAAACAAAATACCAATGGATGAAATCGCACTAGCCAGAGGTCCTGCCATTTTTCCGTAATTAAGCACAAGATACTGCGGAATTGTTTCCAGTCCAGTCCTACGCAGTGGACGGGCATAAAACAATCCCATTAAAATAAATGCAATTCCTGACCCTAACGTGAACCACCACGCTGTAAATCCCAGCGTAAATGCCAATTGTGCCGTTCCTATCGTAGCACCACCGCCAACAACCGTTCCGGCAATGCTTCCCGCAATTAACGTCACTCCTGATGACCGTCCTGCTAAACTATATCCTTCAGCCGACTTTACTTTGCGTGCTGAAAACATACCGCTCCCAATCACAACTACAATCGTAATAACCAAACTGGCTAAATGTACATACGTAAGTTCCACGTAATCACCATCCTGTCCAACTTCTATATTTTTCAGGTAAATTCCATCCAATTTCGTCCACGATCAATACTTCATGATTGGAGATGGTTTTACGGATTCACACTAACAGTATACCAAAACATTTTTATACAATCACGCAAACATGATTATCTTAACACCGCTTGTTAAATATTTCGTGCCACTTCAAAAGCATCCCAAATTGCATACATAATATTGGACACCTTGCGGGCATCACCCAATAGATATAGCTCCATCACATCGTTTTTAATTTTCTCATACAGGCGGTTATTCGCAGTATAGCCTACAGAAAGGATCACAGAATCTGCAATAATCTCCCTCTCTATACCATCTTTAGCAACAACCAGCCCGCATTCTGTTGCTTTAACCGCTTTTGCGCCAGTAAGAATATCGACTTTATGAAACCGGAGTAAATCTTTCAACATTTCAGTGTTGGCGTAGCATAACGGTGCGCCGATGCTTAAAATACTATCCATCGCTTCCACAATGGTTACCTTTTTCCCCTGCTTAGTAAGCATTAGCGCCGTCTCACAGCCCACCAACCCACCGCCGACAATTACTGTTGAATTTCCGGCAGACTTCTTGCCTGTCAACACATCAGCCGCCACATATACCTTCTCATTATTACCAAGATCGAAAACTCTTGGAAGCGAGCCTGTAGCGATAATCACCGCGTCAGCCATTGTGTCATGTACCATCGCAGCTGTGACTTCGGTATTGTAATAGATTTTTACTTTCAACTCTTCCAGTTCTTGCCTGAACCACGCGACTAAAGCCCCATCGTCTTCCTTAAAATCAGGCGCTCCACCTGGAATCAAATTACCGCCCAATTGACCGCTTTTCTCGTACAGTTCCACTTTATGTCCGCGTTCAGCCAGCACTCGTACAGCTTCACAGCCTGCTACCCCGCCGCCTACAACCATTACTTTTTTCTTCCTAAGAGCCGGCGTTAGTACGTACTCTTTCTCCCTGCCAGCCGCCGGATTGACCGCACACGAAATGGTGAGAAAGGCTTTAAGCCTGCCCATACAAGCCTCTTGGCAGGATAAACAAGGCCGGATCTTCTCCGTTTTGCCAGTGCGAATTTTGTTAACAATATACGCGTCTGCCAGAAGCGGCCTGCCTAATCCAATCATATCAGTCTGCTTCTGCGCAATGGCTTTACTAGCTAAGTCAGGATTGTCCATTCGACCGGCTGTAATAACCGGAATATTTACGACTTTCTTGAGTTCTTCATTGAATGGAAGAGCCAAACCCTTTTCCTGATACATTGGGGGATGACTCCAATACCACGCATCGTAACTGCCGACGTCGGAATCCAGCGCGTCATATCCGGCTTTTTCCAACATTTTTGCAATCTCCAGCCCTTCCGGAATATCGCGTCCTTTTTCTAGAAATTCTTCACCGGGAACAGCGCCATGATTAAGCTCTTTGATGAAGCTTTTGGGACTGTAGCGCATAATCACCGGAAAATCAGTGCCACAAGCTTGTTTAATGCCTTCCACAATCTCCACTGCAAACCGTATTCTATTTTCAATACTGCCGCCATATTCGTCGGTACGGTTGTTGAATAAGGCCATAGCAAATTGATCGATAAGGTATCCCTCATGCATTGCATGAATCTCAACACCGTCAAACCCTGCTCGTTTAGCAATTACAGCGGCATCAATTATTTTTCGAATAATCTTCTTAACTTCTTCAGTACTCAATTCCCGGCACATCATACCATTAATCCAGCGATGCGGAATAACAGAAGGCCCTACCGGCTCCTCCCCGGGCTTTACCCGATTGGACACTCGGCCAAAACCGCCCGATATCTGTAGGAATATTTTGGAATCATAAGCATGTACCCGTTCCGTCAAAGTTCGCGCCATGCGTACAAACAGAACCGGATTATCAGTTGGACAAGGCATCGCTCCCTTATTGTGCTTTTCAACTTCATTTTCCACAAAATTCATGCCTGTAATTATTAACCCTACGCCGCCCCTGGCGCGTTCAACATAATATTCAATACCCCGTTCATTAAATGCTCCATCACTATCGCACAATCCAGCAGGCCCCATCGGCGCCATGGCAAATCTATTCCTAATTAAACATTTGCCGATCATGATCGGCTCAAACAAATTGCTATGTTGATGTTGTTTCAATTGAATCCCTCTCTTTATCTTTTATAACGCTTACTCCAATCAGTAGAATGTGTGTGAAAAATTAAAAACCATGTTCCAAGTCTATTTGAAAGAAGTCCAAAAAAATCTCCCATCATATATTTCTTGAAACATGGTTCACCATCAGGTTAATTCTGAATGCGGGCGTATTACAGCCATTATTTTTGAGAACAATAGCTAATAAGAGTGACCGCGATTTCTAATATTTCTTCATAGTCATTATCCCAGCACAAATCAAACCGCCTACAGCAAACCCAACCATGCTCATTAATCCTCCGGTATAGCCGCCGGTTAGGTTAATAAGAAATCCGATAAGGGTAGGCATTAACGCTCCTACTCCGACAGATATGCCGTTCAACACTCCTGAACCCGTGCCGATTGCTTCCTGGGGAATAATTTTATTTACCAGGGACCACGTAACCGGCATCCCGCCGGCCCCGAGCATCGTGGCAATGGCGATTGCCCACGCTGCCGCTACGTTATCAGTCAATTGCGAACTTAGAAATATTCCGCCGCCATAACCAAGCATAGCAATAATCTGGAAAGGCGACCGGCGACCCAGTTTATCAGACAGAGCACCAACTAGCACAACCATAGCTGCTGCCCCTATCCAAGTCAGTGATGTAAAGTTCCCCATTGCCGACCAGGAAAATCCTCGGGCAACCTTCAAATAAGACGGAAGCCAAGTTAACAAACCCCAAAAAATAGCGCACTGACAACTATAGTATGCTGTCAATATCCAAAATTCCGCATTGCCTGCTACTATTCGTAGACCTTTCTTAAACGTCATTTTTTCAACCGCAGGACCTTGCTGTATCAGTTTTTGTTCCTGAGTAATGTAATCCAGTTCTGCCTTATTCACCCATCTCGACTGCGATGGAGTATCGGGTGCTAAAACCCGAAGAACAAAAAACATGACAAGGCTAGCTGCCCCTAAGGCATAGAAAGTCATGTGCCAACCCCAGTGAGTAAGAATAAATGCAAACAACGGTACAGCTATCGCTGGACCAAGTTTGGGCCCCAGCAGCCAAATCCCATTTGCTCGTCCATGCTCAGAAGAAGGAAACCAATTGCTTATATATTTGGACTGCATCGGCCAGTGAATCCCTTCCCCTACGCCTAGTATGACCCGCGTAAACGCAAGTACCACAAATGAGCCGGCTAACGGCCCAACGAACATAGACATACTCCACAGAAGAATCGCCAACCCCATTATCTTGCGCGGCCCAAAGATGTCTCCTAGCGAACTAAACAAAAAACTCGACACACCATAACCAATTGTAAATATAGACATCAACAATCCCGCTTTAAGTGAATCACCTTGTATACCCATTTCTTTGAGAAAAGACGGATCAGCAATCAGAACAGCAACATTGAGTCTATCACAGTAAGAAACAGTACCAATCACAAGCAGAAGAAACGGTAATACCCATCGGTAGCGCGTAGGTTTTTCGAGGGTTGCTGTGCTACTAACATTTGTAACGCTATTATTTTCCTGCATCTCTAGATACCCCCCTTAAATTTATAACTTTCCGAATATCTACTGGCGTCCTTATGATGAGAATTTTTTACTTTTTGTAAAATTCAGCCTTAATAAATCATTTTCAATCTTATAAAATTCCGTCTTTTAAGGATATAAATTATCACAAGGATCGTCAAGGTGAGCGAGTCTAGCCTCGCTCTACCCTTGACAAATAATATTCATTACGCCTTTAGCAAACCGTACTGAACCAGTGCCTGCTTAATTTTTTCCTTCGACGCTTCAGTCAATGTACTTATCGGCGGCCTAGTACGATCACAAGGAATTAATCCCAACATCTTCATCGCTGCTTTTACTGGTGCAGGATTTGTTTCCACAAACAACACTTCATTCACCGGCAGCATACTGTAATGTAAGTCCACTAGTTTATCAATCTCTTTGGCCTTCCAATAATCCCAAAGGGCTATTGATTCTTTTGGCAGAATGTTAGCCGTCACATTAATGTGACCCGCTCCACCGATAGCCATGACCGGATAGCACAACAGTTCAATGCCCGAGTAAACCAGAAACTCCCTGCCGCAGGTATGGATCACACGGTTAATATGTTCAAAATCTTTATTAGCTTCTTTTACACCGATAATGTTTTTGCAGTCTTTGACTAACCGGGCCATTGTTTTAGGCTCAATATTCACCAATGACCGGGCTGGAATATTGTAAAGGATGACCGGAATATCCACCGAATCAGCCACTGTTTTGTACCAGTCATATATCCCCTGCTGATTTGGCCGACTATAATAAGGACAAATTACTAATACAGCATCAGCCCCCAACGTTTGCGCACTTTTAGTCAGATATAGCGTTTCATCCAGATTAGCTGATCCTGTGCCAGGAATAAACGGCACTCTTCCCGCTACCGCTTTAGCCGCGATTTGCATTATTAACTCGCGCTCAGAAACACTTAATGCGCTGGGTTCGCCAGTAGTACCGGTAACCGAAATTCCATGAGCCCCTTGCTCGATCTGCCAATTTATCAGCTTGGTCAATGTATCATAATCCACCGACAAATTTTCATCAAACGGGGTGATAATTGGCGTAATTGATCCTTTTAAGCGTTCTATATTGTATTTCATCTCTTTTCTCCTCACATATCACAACTCTTATTATATTTATACATCCAAGTTATACGTAGGTTTTAAGCGTTTTCCGTTTTCTACAACCATATGACCCATTGACACTACTTCACGGATATTCAGGCTATCATGTTCTAGAACCAGTACATCAGCATCTTTCCCTACTTGAATGCGTCCCTTGATATCAGCAAGCCCTAAAGCATCTGCCACGTTGCTGGTAATATAAGACAGTGACTCACTTATATCCATACCCTTGGCAGTCATCTTTTTCAACTCATTGTGCAACAGGTTGAGTGGGAAGCGCTGGATGTTATCCTTCCCAAATAGAGTACTAACACCGTTACCGTCAGTGCTGACACACATCAGCTTGGGATTAACCCCTTTATTCTTGAGAATATCGATGGCATCAATTACTGCCGTTGCACGCTTGTAAGCTGGCGGATAAAGAGCTGCAGTTAGTTCGAAATATCCTCCATGCTGCGCCCATTGCGGCGCTTGTTCCATTGTTACTTCATTACGATTGGCATGCATTGGGAAAATATGTTTTATCAATACATCCGGCAAAATGTCGAAAAGCGGTTGGAATCCGCTGGGTTGATCGCCCAAATGGAATTGCACAACTCCCATTTTTCCGCATATCCGGCCAGCCACATGCATATCAGCCACCAGTTTGCGCAAATCGTCTGTTGAAGGCTGGGTTGATCGCTTATCAGAAATGGCCGGTTCACTAACACCAATCATTTCCGGAATTAAATACATATCTCTCCGCAGGCTACCGGTAACCGTATTAGGAGGAAGATCCATACCACCAGCCGTGCAATACGCATTAAGATATCTCTCGCGCAAACTCTTAGCCTTGGCAGTTAATCCCATTACATCACGCGTTACCGTATCAATCCCAAGTGCTCCGATAACAGTCGTAGTACCTGCTAAAAAAGCCTCAGTTGCGGTAAGTTCAGGAGCGCGGCTACCATATCCTGCCCCGCCGCCACCGCCATACATATGAACATGGGCGTCAATAAAGCCAGGCACTAAAAATGCCCCGTCGCAATCAACCACCTTTACCGTCGCATTATCCAATGGAAGGTCGGATAACCCCTTACCCATACTGATAATTTTTCCGGCGACAATTAGGACGTCCTGCACGCCCAAAGCTTCGGGCGCAAAAACTTCCGCATTTTTTAACAGGATACTCGGCATTGATTTAATCTGTTTTTCCATATTGATGTCCCCCTATGATATATTTTTTCACTAACAGATTCCCGACTTTACTTCCCCCTCCTTTTGAAATATATTATATAATTTTTTATTGAATTCTATTTTATTTTAAACTAAATCATATATTATTTCAATGGGCTTTTAAAATATTTCCGAATATTTTATTTAGCTCGAATCTTGAAAGTGATTGCCTCCAATATGCCAATGCTTATACTCTCTGCGATTTGTAAGAAAGCCCTAAAATATAATCAGCCACCGAGTTGTACGGTAGCTGATTATGTTTCAGGGCTTTTTTGTTTTTTTAAGTGACATGCCTTTTCTTTCTAAAATCGCCTTCACTGTATTCATCCGGTGTTGCCGCACAAAATACTCAATTTCTTTAGCGGGCGCTTGGTTTATAATCATTTTTAGCAATTGTTTATGCTCCTCGTTGGATGATTTTATTCGCTGAGGAACAAAGGGAAAAACTGTTTTTCTCGCATGTGTCAGTCTATTCCATTCTTCTTTAATTAAGTCCTGGAGATGAGGGTTTTTGCAATATGAAATCATTGTCGCATGAAATCTTCGGTTTAAACTTGCATATCTATCAAAATCGTAATCTTCCAAAGCAAGTCTGCTTTCCGCCAGTATTTCTTCTAGCACCGCAAAGTTTTCCGAATCCATGTATTGGCAAGCCTCTGCTGTTGCATACCCCTCCAAGATCGCCAGCACCGCCATTACATTGAAATATTCTTCTTCTTGATAAACTTGCACTACCGCCCCACAATACGGCTTATAGACAATAAGTCCGTCAGCCTCCAACTGTCGGATCGCTTCGCGTACAGGAATAGGGCTTATACTTAATTCTGTGGCAAGTTTACCCGCTACAATCCGATACCCCGGACCATATTCCCCATCTAAAATGCGACTACGAATCACACTGAATGCGTATTCTGTTTTGTTTCCATTCTTCTTTTTATATGTGCTCATAATTGATTATTATATATTATTTTGATCAATTTACAACTCATTTTTTATCAACCCCAAACATTCTATATCATTATGTGCGCTCCTACCAGCTTTCATACCATACAAAAACAGGGCGCGAAAATCCGCGCCCTGCCTGGAAATTTATGCAACTATTTAGAGTAAAGCTAGCCGCTCTTTTAATAATTTGTTCACAAGTTCTGGGTTGGCGCGGCCTTTGCTTTGCTTCATAACCTGACCAACCAGGAAGCCAATCGCTTTTTCTTTGCCTGCTTTAAAGTCGGCTACCGATTGCGGATTGGCAGCAATGGCACCGTCCACAATAGCAACAATTGCCCCTTCGTCACTAATTTGAACAAGGCCTTGTTCTTTGACAATGGCCTCAGCATCTTTGCCACTGTCCCACATGCCCTCAAATACTGTTTTCGCAATCTTGCCGGAGATGGTTCCTTTGGCAATAAGCCCCACCAGACTGGCTAGCTGCGGTGGCGTAACCGGGCACTCTTCGACTGCTTTATTGGCAGCATTCAAATGCTTGGAGACCTCACCCATTAGCCAGTTGGCGGCCGTTTTGGCATCAGCCCCTGCCTTAACTGTAGCATCATAGTAATCAGCCATTGCCCGGCTGGCGATGATGGTTTCGGCATCATACGCCGACAAACCATGGTCTGCCATGAGCCTTACCTTTCGGGCATCAGGCATTTCGGGTAAGTTAGCCCGGATGCTTTCTACCTTGGCCGGATCAACCACAATGGGAACAAGTTCTGGCTCAGGGAAATAACGGTAGTCATGAGCTTGTTCTTTGTTACGCATGGATAACGTTACTCCCTTGCCTTCATCCCAGGAGCGGGTTTCCTGAATAATATGACCGCCGTCTCCCAGCACTTCTGTCTGACGTTCTACTTCATACTCAAGACCACGCTGCACAGCGCGGAAGGAATTTAGGTTTTTCAGCTCGGCTTTCGTGCCCAACGTCTCCGTACCCACCGGGCGAAGGGAGATATTGGCATCACAACGCAAACTGCCCTCCTCCATCTTGCAGTCAGACACATCAATATATTGGAGAATGCTCTTCATTTTTTCCAGATAGGCTTTAGCCTCTTCGGGCGACCGGAGATCAGGCTCAGACACAATTTCGATGAGTGGTACACCAGTGCGGTTATAATCTACCAAGGCGTACTCGCTATTGTTGATAGTGCCTGAATGTACTAGTTTACCGGCATCTTCTTCCATATGTACGCGAGTAATGCCAATGCGTTTGGTCTCGCCATTGACTTCAATATCCAGGTAGCCGTCAACGGCAATAGGCAGATCATATTGCGAGGTTTGGTAGTTCTTCGGCAAGTCAGGGTAATAGTAATTTTTCCGGTCAAATTTACTGAACGGTAAGATTTTGCAGTTAAGGGCAAGTCCTGCGCGGACGGCAAACTCTACTACTTTTTCATTAATGACTGGCAGCACCCCGGGAAGTCCCAGACAAACCGGACACACATTGGTGTTTTGGTCTGAACCGAATTTGGTACTGCAACCACAAAATATTTTCGATTTAGTTTTAAGTTCTGAATGGACCTCAAGTCCAATGACTGTTTCATAATTCATAGCTTAAACCTCCCCCAGCGGCGCAAAACGCGTATGATAATCGTTAGCCTGTTCGAAGGCATAAGCCGCCTGAATAATGGTGGCTTCGGCCAGCGGTTTGCCGATAATCTGCATACCTACAGGCAGACCCGCTACAAAACCACAAGGGATGGATATCCCAGGCAGACCAGCCAGGTTAATGGGAATGGTGCAGATATCCTGCAAGTACATGGCCAGTGGATCACTGAGTTCGCCGATTTTGAAAGCCGTTGTCGGCGCTGTTGGCGTAATAAGTATATCAACTTCGGCAAAGACTTTATCAAAGTCCTGTTTGACTAATGTCCGTACTTGCAGCGCTTTGAGATAGTAAGCATCATAATAGCCTGAGCTCAAGGCATAGGTGCCAAGCATGATGCGGCGCTTAACCTCAGGACCAAAGCCCTCACTGCGGGTCTTTTTGTACATCTCAATAATATCATTACCTGGCGCACGATGGCCAAAACCTACTCCATCATACCGGGCCAGGTTGGAGCTGGCTTCTGCCGGAGCAATGAGGTAATAGGCCGGCAGGGCATATTCGGTGTGTGGCAGGGAAACTTCCTTAACTTCAGCGCCCATAGCGGTTAGCTGGTCAATAGCCCGTTTGATGGCAGCGGCAACTTCCGGCTGAATACCAGCGCCGAAATATTCTTTGGGCAAACCAATTTTAAGCCCCTTAACATCCTGTACCAATGCTTTGGTATAGTCAGGCGTCTCGGCATTAATCGAAGTAGAATCTTTAGCATCATACCCGGCAATCGCGTTAAGCACAAGGGCACTGTCAGTCACATCCCGGGTAATGGGGCCAAGTTGATCTAGTGATGAAGCATAAGCGACCAGGCCATAGCGGGATACGCGGCCATAGGTTGGCTTGAGACCGACATTGCCACAGTAGGCAGCTGGCTGACGGATAGAACCGCCGGTGTCTGAGCCGAGCGCCCAGATAGCTTGTCCTGCCGCCACTGACGAAGCCGATCCGCCGCTTGAACCGCCAGGCACCCGCTCGGTGTCCCAAGGGTTATGAGTAACAAAAAAGCCCGAGTTCTCGGTAGAGCCGCCCATGGCAAATTCATCACAATTGGCTTTGCCTGTCAGGACAGCATCCTGGGCCGCCAGCTTGTCTACCACAGTAGCATTATAAGGCGGGACAAAGTTAGCCAAAATTTTGGACGCACAGGTAGTCTTAATACCTTTGGTGCAAATATTATCTTTCAGGGCTCCAGGAATACCGGCCAGCGGTGCAATCGCTTCGCCACGCGTAATTTTGGCATCAACAGCGACGGCCTGAGCTAGTGCTTGCTCCCTGGTCTCTGTTATGTAGGAACGTATCTGGGGTTCGACAGCGTCTGTCCGGGCAAATACGGACTTTGCCAGTTCGACGGCTGATATGTCTTTTTTAACAAGCATGCCATGTAGGGCATGCACTGTGTGTTTAAATAATTCCATGGTATCAACCTCCAATCGCTTAGCCTTCCATTACTTTCGGTACCTTGAAATAGCCGTCCTCTGCCTCTGGTGCGTTGGACAGGGCTAGTTCCTGCGGCAAAGAGGGTTTAACTTCATCAGGCCGCATTACGTTTTTCAGTTGCAAAACGTGAGCCGTAGGCTCAATGCCTGTTGTATCAAGCTTATTGAGGACATCAACGTATTCTAAGATGGCGTTGAGCTGGCCGGAATAAGCCTCTAATTCCTCAGCAGTCATCTCCAGACGTGACAATAGGGCCACGTTTTCAACATCTTGGCGGTTTATTTTCATAATCTCACCTTCCTAAAAACAAAATGTACCAATATTTTCAATAAGAAATATTATATCATGCCTCAGGCTTTTGTACCAGCGCCAGAAACTCTTCTTCATTTAATACCGGGATATCCAGTTAACTTTCGAATCTCTGCACTATATATTATATCACACATTGGACACCGCACTCATGTCTTGAACTCCTTTGACCTTACGAACTGACTTATTGTTTTGGCAAGACCACTGGAACTGACAGGGTTAACAACTCTACATATAAATCTAAGAAACGTAGATTGTCAAATTCCGTCACATAGCGAATCTTATGCTTGCTACTCATCGCAGTCGGTTCATTTTTGCTGACCAGTACCTTGCCTTGGGTCTCGCCGTCCCGGGTATCGATATCCAACCAGACGTCAACTGTTTTAGTTGCATAGGATGGGTCCAACAAATACGCAATGGTTAAAGTATCATAGATATGGGTATTTTCATCAAGCGCTTGCGCGTTTTCCTCGGCATACAGCTTGGTCACTGCAGTCTGCTTGCTGTGGTCAGCTGTGATACGGTCAAAGGTCTTTTTATCCAGCGAGACCTTGTTAGTGACATCCAATGGAATCACCACCTGTGGAATATTGGCATGCAACACCTTGCTGGCCGCCAGCGGATCAAACCACCAGTTCAGTTCGCTCACGGCATTAGCATTACCCGGCACTTCCATTGCACCTCCCATATAAATAACTTGCTTGAGCAGTGGTGCAATTTCCGGTGCCTTCTGCAAAGCTAGGGCTAGATTGGTCGGCGGACCGACTTCTAATATGGTCACTTGATGTGGGTATTTTTTGATAGTCGCGATTATAAAATCGTCAGCTGCTTGTAATCGCAACATAGTATGCAAAGCCCAGCCGTCTTTAGGCGCAGTCACCTCGGAGCTACTTTGCGGCTGGCGATACATCCAGGCTCCAAAATAGCCGTTCAGATTGGACTTCTGCTGAGCTCGTATGCTTTGTTCATCATAGTGCAAGGGATAGTTTGCGCCACCATAGACGCCTACGGTTTCTTCCACCCCCATGCGTTCCACCGCCTTAAGTGCCTCCGCCTGTTCTTGTAATAGCCAGCCATTGCCGCTCTCCAAGGTTAATCCCAACAGCTTCAATTTTCCCTGAGCCATCAACTGTGTGGCCATGACGAACAACTGGCCATCGTCGCCCATACTATTGAAATCACTGTCCATGATCACCATGGGTACTGAACTAGCAGCGCCAGCCACACTGCTGTACATGGTACAACCACCAAGCAGTAGCGTTGCAAAAATAATCTTTTTTATCGTTTTCGTATTTTTTGTCTCCTTACATTTAATAGTAAGCAGATGTTCCAATTATATACATTTTATAAAAATCAAAATATACCTGCTTTATAAAAATTGCAGCCCACATTAGTTGTGAGCTACAATTTTCCGCATTCTTGTGATTATATTGTTCCTTACCTGATCATTTCCATTAGATCATCCTCTGTAATAACCGTAACGCCTAAACTTTGCGCAGTTGCAAGTTTACTACCAGAATTTTCACCCGCGAGAAGATACGATGTTTTCCTCGATACGCTCCCAACAACACGCCCACCATGCTCTGCAATTAACGTAGTCGCTTCATCCCTACTCATTACTGGCAATGTCCCTGTAAGAACAAATGTTGTACCCTCAAACCGTTTATCAATTGCTTTGTTTGCAGTTCTTGATTTCATATTAACGCCAGCTCTTTCAAGACGTTCAAGTATAGCTTGGGTTTGGGGTTCAGCAAAAAATTCAGAAATCGCTTTAATACTTACTTCGCCAATACCTTTGATATCTCCGTTGGCCTTTAGTTCTTTCTCGATATCACTTAGCTGTTCTTTTACTTCCCCGAGCAATGTTAAATCTTCTGGCTCCGTAGAAGTTTTCAGTATTTTTTCCATTTTACTGCGTTCTTTTTTTAGTTGTTTTTCGCTATCTTTTAGTTGCTTGTATTTATTATAACTAATCTTTGCAATAGCATATATGTCAGGAAAATTTTCCTCCAAAATACTTCCAGTTTGCTTTCCTATGTTGGGTATACCAAAACCGTTTATGAGCCGCTCAAGATTTTGATCTTTTGAGCGCTCTATGGCAGAAAGTAAATTATCCGTACTGGCTGTGTAATCGGGTTCCTTCTGTTTACGTGATCTTCCATCCTTACGTGGAGCCACTTGTTTACGAGGTCGAGGAGTAATCCCATTCGCAATAAACTCATCCCGATAGTTTTTGAGATAATATATATCGGCAATATCCTTTATATAGCCTTTGTCCATAAGGGAATGAACTGCAGCCGGTCCTAGACCTTCTATATCCATTGCTCCCCGAGATGCAAAGTGAACAATAAGTCGTGCGAGCTGGGCAGGGCAGTTAATTCCGCTACAACGGATGTCAGCAACGTCTCCCCCCCGTAAAGCAGGAGCGCCGCAGACCGGGCACCTATCGGGAATTTTAAAAGGAGTAGTATCTTCGACACGCTGCTCCTTTACAACCCTAACAATCTCCGGAATAATTTCAGCCGCTTTGCGTACGATTACTGTATCCCCAATGCGTATATCCAGCCGGTCAATTTGATCCTGATTATGCAATGATGCACGAGAAACGGTTGTACCCGCTAACCTAACAGGCTCCAGAATCGCTAAGGGAGTTAGTCGACCGGTCCTGCCAACGTTTACTTCGATATTTAACACCTTAGTTGCCTTTTCTTCCGGAGGATACTTGTAGGCAATCGCCCATCTCGGCACTTTTGAACTGGCACCTAGTTTTTCACGATCAGCCAGGTTATCTAACTTTACAACTGCACCATCTATGCCGAACGGCAGCTCACCGCGGGTTTCTCCTATTAGGGTTATAGCATCCCAAACATCTTCTTCCGTGGTACATGTAACGAATTTTGGTACTGAAAATCCCTGAGTTGATAGCCATTCAAGTGTCTTAGCGTGAGAGGTGAATTCCTTTCCTTGAATTGCCTGAAGATTAAAGACGAAAATAGATAAATTTCTTTCCGCAACTACACTAGAATCTAATTGACGCAGGGTTCCTGCAGCACAGTTTCTAGGGTTAGCAAAAATTTTACCTTCTATCTCTTCTTGCCGCTCATTGACTACCTCAAATGCTTCATTGTCCATATAAACTTCACCACGTACTTCAAGATACGGAAGTTTTTCTAAGATTCTTTGCGGCACAGTCTCGATCATCATTAGATTATCTGTTATGTCTTCGCCATAGCTTATGCCATCGCCACGGGTCATACCTTGTATAAACTTACCGTCTCGATATCGTAGTGCAACAGAAAGACCATCAATTTTGTGTTCTACAATAAATACCGGCTGCTCAACTTCCTTCTGGATCTTCGTAATAAAATCTGCAACTTCGTCTCGCGAAAATCTGTCATCAAGTGAAAGCATCGGAACGTTATGAGCAACTTGCTTTAGTTCTTTCTTAGCTTTGCCGCCAACGCGCTTTGTAGGAGATTCCGGGGTCACTAGTTCAGGGTATTGAAGTTCAAGCTTCTTCAGTTCTCGAAGCATACTATCATATTCATAATCGGTGATTTCTGGTGCGTCTGCCTCGTAGTACTGCTGATTATGATACTTTAGCTGTGCTCTAAGCTGTTCTATTTCCTGGGCAGCGGCCGTCAAACTGGCCGGTATTGCGGTCTTCATGTCATAACCCCCGAAAGACAATAATTTACACTCTGCTGATCGGTGCCATCTGGGCCACCAATTTTTTGATACCCTCATTGGGGAAAGCAATGTTCAACTGCATATTACTGCCGCTGCCGGTAACAGCGACAATAGTACCTGTACCCCATTTAGCGTGATACACCTTTTCGCCTGCTTTCCAGTCGACGCTTTGAGGTTTAACCGGATTTTGCACCATACCCTTAAGCAGTGTCAGCTCAGGTTTGTTTATTATAGCCCCGGGCGGCATGGTGACATTTGTCGGACGACTGGGTTGCACAGACGGTAAGGGATTAGGCCGCTTGGGTGCGTACTTCTCGATAAGTTCAGGCGGAATCTCATCAAGAAAACGGGAGGGTGAATAGCATACAATATTACCATAAATCATGCGCTGACGGGCATTAGATATGTATAGCTTACGCTTCGCCCTGGTAATTCCAACATAGCATAGGCGACGCTCTTCCTCAACTTCATGCTCATCCATAAGGGTCCGAACATGGGGAAAGATTCCCTCTTCCAGACCAGCCAGGAATACCATGGGAAACTCCAGTCCTTTGGCCGAGTGCAAAGTCATGACCGTAACCTGATCATCCCCTTCTTCTGACTTGTCGCTATCAGTTAGCAGCGATACATGACTCAAGAAGTTTTCCAGCGTGTTATCCTCTTCATTTTCCGCGAACTTTTTGGCATCACTGACAAGTTCTTTCAGGTTTTCAATGCGGTTAGGTGCCAAAGGATCATCATCGCTTTCCAGTTCAGCTAAATATCCAGAATCACGCATTACTTTATCTACCAGTTCCGCAACTGGTAACGTATTCTGGCAAGCCATCAGATTAAAGATGAGTTCAGCCAGCTTTTCTAACTGATGCTTGGCCCGGGCAGTTAGGCCTGGCACCAAATCAGGATTAGACACAGCGTCAAACAACGGCACATTATTTTTTGCTGCATATTCGGCTAGATGCCTGATGGTGGTGTCACCAATTCCCCGGCGCGGCACATTGATAATCCGCAGCAATCCGATGGCATCTGCCGGATTGAACAGAACTTTAATATAGGCCATAATGTCTTTTATTTCTTTACGGTCATAGAACCTAAGTCCACCCACCATGGTGTAGGAAATAGCGGCATTGCGCAAGGCTTCTTCTAGTACCCGTGACTGAGCATTTGTTCTGTACAGTATGGCTATATCTTTGTAGGGTGTACGGTAAACCGTATTGAGCTTAATAATATTATCGGCAATATAGCGGGCTTCGTCCCGCTCATCAACCGCTAGGTAGTGGGTTATTGACTCCCCTGCCTGGTTATCTGTCCAGAGTGATTTCGGCTTGCGGTTGCTATTATTCTCAATAACCGCATTAGCAGCATCCAAAATTATTTGGGTGGAACGATAATTTTGTTCAAGTTTAATGACCTTGGCCTCAGGGTAATCGCTTTCAAAATCCATGATATTCTTAATATCCGCCCCTCGCCAGCCATAGATGCTCTGATCAATATCGCCTACAACGCAGATGTTGCGGGACTTGGCCGCTAGTGTCCGCGCGAGCAGATACTGGGCCCTATTGGTATCCTGGTATTCGTCAATCAAAATATAGTGGAACTTATCCTGATATTTTTCCCGGACTGTGGGATTATATTCCAACAGTTCTACTGCCAACATCAGGAGATCATCAAAATCAAGGGCATTATTGGCTTTCAGCTTGCTCTGGTACAGTTTGTATACTTCGGCTACCCTAAGGTTATAAAAATTATCAGCCTGGGTGGTAAATTCCCGCACATCCTGCAGCGCGTTTTTGGCATTAGAAATGGTAGATTGCACACCATTTGGCGTAAACTGTTTTTCGTCCAGGTTAAGCTCTTTCAAACAGCCTTTAATGACTGACTGGGAATCGCTGGCATCGTAGATAACAAAATTTCGGGTATAGCCGCCCAGGTTTTCGATTTCCATCCGCAAAAACTTGGCACAAAAGGCGTGAAACGTACTTAGCCAAATGTCTTTGGCAACATGACCAACTATCCCGGCTACCCGCTCTTTCATTTCAGCAGCCGCTTTGTTGGTAAATGTAATAGCCAGAATATTA
>Ga0316604_10001717_pt1 | contig 18434 bp, 18 predicted proteins | sample OWC_soil_day20_C_FD_207650 | JGI IMG/M metagenome (GOLD analysis project Ga0316604, IMG submission 207650) | Wetland soil microbial communities from Old Woman Creek delta, Ohio, United States - OWC_soil_day20_CT | ecosystem: Environmental > Terrestrial > Soil > Wetlands | place: USA: Ohio... | reverse complement strand
TTATTAATTAACTTCTGATAATCCAAACCCCATTTTTCCATAGCGGAAATGATAGGACGCATCGTTTCGCCCAATTCACTTAATTTGTATTCTACACGCGGTGGTACTTCTGCAAAAACTGTACGTACTATGATACCGTCTTTCTCTAGCGATCTAAGATTATCGGTTAAAACTTTTTGACTGATGCCGGGGATGGTCTTGCGAAGTTCGCCAAAACGATATGGGCCGACCAAAAGGTTTCTTAAAACCAATAGTTTCCATTTATTTCCAATAAAGCCAACCGTAGTTGCAACCGGGCAAGCCGGTAATTCTGCCTTCGTCAACATTCAGTATCCCTCCAATAGTTACAAAAAGGTTACTATATAATAAAAAGGTGCCTACTTATCAAAGTAACGTAACATCATTATCATAATACTAGAGGCTAGTGGAAATCAAGCCTGCTGATAATTCAAGGAGGTACTGGAATGAATAATCTTGGAATGCTGGATGGTTGGAAAGGCGATAGCAGTTTCATGGCAAAAAGAAGCGCTCAGAGCTACTTTAGCCCAAATCAAGCAGTAATGGACTGCAGCAGTGGATGCGGTTCCTCTTGTGGCGCTGGTAATGATGGCAAACCCGCTCCGAAGCCTACTGCCTGCGGGGCCGGTGATGACGGCAAGCCAAATCCGAAACCAACCGCTTGCGGATCTGCTTGCGGTGCCGGTGACAAGTAAGAACTGGAAGGTAATTCCCCGGCTTGGTCCGATGGTACCGAGCCGGGGAATTGTTTATATATTGGTTTTATGCCAATAAGCAAGAGGACTCGTATACAATAGTAAGGAGAATGTATATATGGAACAATACTTTGCTTTTCAATGGCATATTACCGACAGTTGTGATCAAAGATGCCAGCATTGCTATATTTTTTCTGAAGATCAGGACATTCCACTAAAGGAAATGTCCTATCAAGACATAGAGTCGGTACTCAATAATTGCACTGAGATGTGTAGAAAGCTGAATCGTATACCCTACTTTTATATTACCGGCGGCGATCCGCTTTTGCACAAAAACTTTTGGAATATGCTTGAACTCTTAAAATCACAGAACCTTGCTTTCAGCATCTTGGGAAACCCCTTTCATCTGAGCGAGGAAGTTTGCCAAAAGTTAAAATATTATGGATGTGAGAGATATCAGCTTTCCATCGATGGGTTAAGAGATACCCATGATTTCATCCGCAAGCCGGGTTCTTTTAATACTACTATTGAGAAAATCCGCTGTATTCGGGAGGCGGGTATCAAGTCTGTCATCATGACTACAGTGTCTAATACCAATGTTAAGGAAATTCCTGAAATCATTGATCTTGTGGTTAAAAATCATGTCGATGTTTTCGCTTTTGCAAGGTATTGTCCTACGAGCTTTGAGAAAAGCACACTCATTGCCCCACAAAAATACAAGGAATTCCTGCAGGTATGCTGGGAAAAGTTTGAGGAATACAAGGATTCGGGGACAACATTTAACTTAAAGGATCATCTTTGGACGTTGTTTCTTTACGAAAAGGGAGTATTCACCATTACTGAAGGTCTGGACGATGGCACGATTTATGATGGCTGCAACTGCGGCAATTGTCACGTAACTATTTTGCCTAATGGCGATGTTTATGCTTGCCGCCGTTTTGAGAGCCGGGTGGGTAACGTCTACACTGACCGATTGTACGATATTTTTCTAGGAGAACAAATGGGCCAATATCGGCAATACGGGAATTTTGAAAAGTGCTCCAAATGTGAATTGCTACGCTTTTGTCGCGGCTGTCCTGCGGTGACCTACGGATATTCCCATGACTTTTACGGAGCAGATCCGCAATGTTGGAAAGAGGTGTAATACATGAAAGCGATAGTGCTTGAAAGAACGTGTAAAGCTACGGAATTAAACGTAAGCAATGTACCTGTTCCCAAGGTAAAACCGGACTGGGTGCTGGTAAAGGTAAAAGCATTTGGAATTAACCGTTCCGAGCTAATAATGAGAAGCTTCGAAGGGGATGCTCCGTATATTCAATTGCCAAGGATACTTGGTATCGAGTGTGTTGGGGAGATCGCTGATCCATCCAACAGTCATTTCAAGAAAGGACAGCGTGTTGTTGCTTTAATGGGGGGGATGGGGCGCAGCTTTGACGGCGGTTACGCCGAGTATGCAGTGCTACCGATTAGCTGTGTTTTTGCCGTAGATATTGATCTGAGCTGGGCAGAGCTTGGAGCCATTCCAGAAACTTATTTTACGGCGTACGGTTCTTTATTTGATTGTTTACAGTTAACCGCTTCGGATTCCTTATTCATCCGTGGGGCAACCAGTGCGTTGGGACTGGTTGCCGTACAACTAGCCAAAAGTATCGGAAGCACTGTTTTGGCAACGACCAGAAATGCCGGTAAAATAGAATTGCTAAAACAACATGGGGCAGACGTTGTCTTGCTTGATGATGAAACATTAGCAAACCAATTCTATGCTATTTATCCTAAGGGTGTGAACAAAGTATTAGAATTAGTAGGTCCGGCAACACTCAAACAGTCAATGAAATTCCTTTCCTATCATGGTATTATTTGTTCAACAGGGATTCTGGGCCACAAAGCAACTTTTGAAAATTTTGATCCAATCAAAGACATCCCTAACGGGGTTTATTTGAGTTCGTTTTTTAGTAATTACCCGACACAAGAACAAATGAGCAAGATTTTTAGACATATTCGCCAATGTAACTTAAAGCCGCCGCTTGCCAAGGTTTTTTCCATAGAGGATATTGACCAGGCCCATTTATTAATGGAAAGCAATATGGCAAATGGAAAGATTGTTGTTACAATTCAGGAAGAATAAGTCTGAAAAACATTGCATAGGAGTATGGAACTCATGGATTTTATGGTTTTTATAATAAATATAGCGAGGAATAGTTATGGACTACCAAGAAAGAATCAAGCGGGCCGCAGAAGCAGTTTAAAGCGCAGATTATCTCATTATTGGCGGCGGGGCCGGACTCTCCGATGCAGCGGGGCTGCATTTTTTCGGCGAACGCTTTACCGATAATTTTGGACCGTTTATCGATAAATACGGTATGGAGGACATGTATACTTCTAGTTTTTATCCTTTTAAAACGGAGGAAGAACGGTGGGCCTATTGGGCGGAGCATATCAGCCTGAACCGATACGACACCCCTGCGACCCAGCTTTATCTTGATTTGTTCAAGCTGGCAAAGCGGAAAACCTATTTTGTCATTACCACCAACGTAGATCATCAGTTTTATAAAGCGGGTTTTCCGGTAGAAAAGATTTTTGCCGTGCAGGGTGATTACGGTTTTTTTCAATGTGCAAAGGGTTGTCACTCTAAACTTTACTATAATGAAGACATTGTTAAGGATATGCTTGCGCAAACAGTTGAATGTAAAATTCCTATGAAACTTGTTCCACACTGCCCTGTATGTGGTGGTCTGATGGATGTGAATCTCCGCAAAGACAACTACTTTGTCGAGGACGAAGCCTGGTATGCCGCCAGTAATCGATATACTGCTTTTGTTCGGGAAACTACCGACAAGCAGGTTGTTTATCTGGAACTTGGTGTAGGTTTCAATACACCTGGTATTATCCGTTTGCCGTTTGAGCAGATGATCTATCAGAATCCGAACGCAATTCTCATCAGGATAAACTCTCATCAGCCTCATGGGGCTAAAGAAAATAGCAGCAAGACTATCTCTTTCAGTGAGGACATGACGAAGGTGTTAGCGGCGTTATGATTATCAATACAGGTGCACGGACGGATATTCCCGCCTTTTTTAGTACGTGGTTTCTGAACCGCATCAAAGAGGGTTTTGTGTATGTACGCAACCCTTATTACAAAGAACAAGTCACAAGATACAAACTTACACCTGATGTTGTCGATTGTTTAATCTTTTGCACTAAGAATCCACGCCCTATCCTTCCGCGAGTCCATGAGCTTGATGCTTTCGCCAGTTATTGGTTTGTTACTATCACACCTTACGGACGAGACATCGAACCCCATGTTCCATCGGTTAATACGGTTGTCCGCGATTTTCAAATCTTATCAAAAGAACTTGGCAGTCACCGAGTCTGCTGGCGCTATGATCCAATCTTCATTGAAGAGCGCTATACTATAGAGCATCACATAGAAGAATTTTGCAAAATAGCTAAAGAGCTCTCCGGTTATACGAATGAGTGCGTCATTAGTTTTATTGATTTATACGAGAAAACAAAGCGCAATTTCCCCGGAATTCGGGAGGTCAATACGGTGGAGCAAATCCAACTTGCAAAGGGTATTTCTGAAATCGGTAAACAATACAGCATCTCTGTCAAGACCTGTGCCGAAGCCGTTGATCTGCGTCAATATGGTGTTGATAAATCCGGCTGCATTACACAGTCCGTCATGGAAAAAGCCATTGGCATGAGGCTGAAAAACATGCGTAGAAAGTCTAACCGCTCTAACTGTGGTTGTTGTATTCCTAACCGGGATATTGGTGCCTACAATACCTGTCCGCACGGCTGTAAATACTGCTATGCAAATTATAATAAGGAAACCGTGAGACGCAACATGCGGATGCATGACCCAAAATCTCCGTTGTTGATCGGGCGGCTTAGCCCGAGTGATATTGTCCATGATGCTGTGCAGGAAAGTTATGTAGATGGACAGTTATCATTACTCTAAGCTTAGGAATGGAGAATTGTTTTATGCAGCAAAGAGAAATAATCAAACGCTTGAACGAAATGCTTCTAAAAGAACTTCCACAATACAAAGAACAAGCTAAAGCCTTTATAGGGAACAGCAATTCCGAGCGCCGCCTGCTTCGTAGTCTGATGAATGTAAGACCGCCTATGCCTGCCAGTGAGGATTTCCTCATGTTGCAAGATACGCTGCTCTTATTGGAAAGGGAGGAAATAGGCGTGGTAGATGCGGAGGAGCTATCAACCACGGCAAATCCACGTATTGTGTTGTGGCAGGGGGATATTACGAGGCTTAAAGCAGATGCTATCGTGAACGCAGCCAATAGCGCGATGCTTGGCTGTTTTGTGCCTTGCCATGGCTGTATCGATAATGCCATCCATTCAGCGGCTGGCGTACAATTACGGGAAGAATGCCATAGGCTTATGAAAGAGCAGGGGTTCGAGGAACCCACAGGCTGTGCAAAAATCACAAAGGGCTACAACCTGCCGTCCAAGTATGTGCTGCATACCGTTGGTCCTATTATCAACGGGGTGTTGACGCAAAAGAGCTGTGATGAACTGGCAAACTGCTATAGGGCCTGTCTTTCTCTTGCGTCGGAACATGACCTTGCTAGTGTCACATTTTGCTGTATTTCAACAGGCGAATATCATTTTCCGCGTCAGAGAGCTGCTGAAATCGCGGTACAAACCGTCAACGATTTTCTTTGTGCGAATAGGAAGATTCAGAAGGTAGTTTTCAATGTATTTACGCAAGAAGATTTGTTTATCTATAAAAGTATGCTGGTGTAAATTAACTTTAATAAGGAATACTTTATGATTTTATATTTCAGAGGGAAGAAAATTATAGAGCCATCTACAGTTGTATAGATGGCTTTATGTCTAGACCAAAACAATTCAATTGTTAACGAGGTGGCTTAAATGTTACAACCAGATGGAGAACAATTATTAAGGAAATTTACAGCTACGGCATATCCGAAGCAAATAACGGAAATCATTTCTGGTGCTGTATATCATGTAATGGGATATGGACATAGCAATGCTAGCTTTATCATTGGTAAAACATCGGTCATACTGATTGATACTCTTGACACTGACTTACGAGCCAAAGCTCTCAAGAATATTATTGCCGTACATACTAATAAACCAGTAAAAACTATTATTTACACTCATGGACATCCGGATCACCGTGGAGGTGCTGGTGTCTTTATGGATAGCGAGCCGGAAATTTTAGCTTTTGCCCCTTCCAAGCCAGTCCTGGGACGAATGAACGCTCTAATGGACATACTCAATCGGCGCGGTGCTAGGCAATTTGGCTACCAGCTTAGTAACGAGGAAGTTGTTTCCCAAGGCATCGGCATTCGGGAAGGAATGGTTCAAGGCGAGGGTCAACGGGCATTTGTGGCACCAAATACTGTTTATACAGAGGAAAGAATTATACGCAATATTGATGGTATAACATTAGAGTTTGCTGCAGCCCAAGGAGAAACTGATGACCAGATGCTTGTCTGGTTACCGGAGTATAAAGTGCTTTGCTGTGGAGATAATTATTATGGCTGCTGGCCCAATCTATATGCCATTAGAGGCAGTCAGTATCGGGATATCAATGCTTGGGTAGACACCTTGGATAAGTTGATAGGTTATAAGGCTCATTATCTTCTACCAGGTCATACTCGCCCTATCATTGGGGAGTCTAATGTTAAAGAGACTTTAACTAACTTTCGTGATGCTATTGATTTTGTTCTCACGGAAACCTTAAAAGGTATGAATCAAGGCATGACCATAGAGGAGGTAGCGGAAGCTGTTAAACTACCTGAAAAATGGGCTAGTCTTCCCTATTTAGGTGAGTTTTATGGTACTGTAACTTGGGCTGTTCGCGGCATATACACTGGGTATGTAGGCTGGTTCGACGGTAATCCAACTAACCTCAATCCATTACCAATTCGTATCCGTGCTGAAAAAACCATAGCTCTTATGGGCGGTACAGAAGCTGTCCTTTTTGCCATTTGCGAAGCCTTAGACAAGAAAGATACTCAATGGGCTATTGAACTTGCTGATATACTTATTGCCGCAGGCTGTGCTACTAGGTCGGCGAAGCAATTCAAAGCTCAAGGTCTCATCACTCTTGGGCATCAGGAAACAAGTGCTAACGGGCGTAACTACTATCTTGCCTACGCTAAGGAATTGCTTACTGATAATAGTATCAAATAATTAGTTTTTCCGCGAGTGAAAGGTCATTTCCAACAGTTATCATGCAAAGTGGAACTTTGCCTATGTTGAAAGCAATCGCAATAAAGACTGCATCTTTTGTTCATGCCAATGACTATGGGGGAACGTTTCATTTCTCTTTTGGACAGGGGGATTCGTCGAGGAAGCGGCCTGCTTTATACAACGTATTTGCCCAAGGTATAGTTATGCCCAAACTTTTTTACAACGCTACAATAAAGTGTTGTAAGTTTTAAAACTAATGTCACAGAGTTCTAGCCTAGTAACTGCCGTAGTTACTAGGTTTTTTATTGTAGTTATTAATCAGTGATCAAAAAATGTGGATTTTAGAAAACGTCAGAAATCACTAGTTATAATAGCACCTGTCACAAAATGCTAATTATAAACTAACTACTGTGGTTTTGGAATAATAAGTGCATTTTAATTAATGTAGCCCTATCAAACTTAATGAATGTCTTTTCTTCATAATAATCCATAAAAATTTCCTCTGAAATGATAGATCGTAGATTAGTTTATATTTAGTTTATATTTAGTTTATACTAAGTAAATTTTTATGGATTATTATAAATCTTGTAAAACAAGTAAATAAATATAAACGTTGGAGGAAATAAAATGAATGAATCTTTATCGGTCCATACAAGTCAAAGACAGCAAATTATTAGCAAACTACCACAAATAACAATTATATTCTGGATTATCAAAGTATTAACCACGGGAATGGGAGAGGTATTTGCTGACTTTTTAGATAGTACTCTAACATTTCCAATAGCAGCAGCGCTCGTGGGAATTGGTCTGGCAATTGCATTGGTGCTACAGTTTTCAGCACGCCGATATGTGCCATGGATCTACTGGTTAACTGTTGTTATGGTTAGCATCTTTGGTACGATGTTTGCGGATATCTTGGATCAGGAATTGGAAATTCCTCTCATCGTTTCAACGGCTGGTTTTGTAATAGCACAGGTTATTATTTTTATTGCTTGGTATGCGATGGAGAAGAATCTATCTGTAAGCAACATTTCCACCCGTCGTCGTGAAGTTTTTTACTGGTTAACTGTAATGGATACCTTTGCGCTTGGCACTGCATTAGGAGATTTTACTGCAGTCATACTACAATTGGGATTCTTTCCTTCTGGAATCTTATTTGCTATTTTAATTGCCATTCCGGCTATATGTTATCGATGGTTTGGTATGAATGAGATTTTCGCATTCTGGTTTGCTTATATAATGACGCGCCCGTTAGGTGCTTCCTTTACGGATTGGCTCTGGATTCCTACTGAAGGATGCCTCGGATTAGGTAATGGCCCTATAAGCCTTGTATTGACGATTATTATCATTGCTTTAGTTGGCTATCTGACAGTTGAAGACATCAGTTCTAATAATAAGCATGTGGTGGAGGGCTTACAAACACATCAATAGATATTTTAGTTTTAAACGGAGTGGTTATCTAGCTTGCTAGGTTAGATTTCTAACCCGTTTTTTTATTACGGCTTTATGCTATACTAAATACAAATGAAAGAATTGAGGGATGTCATGACAATAAAGGAAAGGCTTTATATTTCCAATACGCTCATGATTATTGTGCCGGTGGTAATTTCAGCTATTATCGCTGTTGCCTGCCTTGAAATTGTTTGGCTGACTATGATAAATGGTACCGGCCTTGTCCTGAAGGATTCGCCACCTTTTTATAATGCAAGTCAAAAGATTTCATCTATAACAGAGGACTTTTTGAATACAACAGACTCAAATGAACAAGCCAAACCAATTAAACTTCTGGAGAAACTATTGGATCAAAGTTCGCTTTCTTTGACTATTAGCATATCAGGCGTGGAGCGATATCATTTTGGTACGGAAATGGAAGTAAATGATCCAAAGCTGTTCGCGGCTATGATGGCGTTAGATGGGGAAGGAATAGTATCTAGTAATGGATATAATTATTATGCTCATCAGACAGAAATTAAAGGAATGTTATATAACATAAGCATTTTTGGTCGACAGGCAGAAGAGTCTCCTCATTTACGGCATAAAGCGCTGATATTGTGCGGAGTAATTCTAATTTTGGGTATTTGCCTTTCCGTTTTTCTTACAAACAAGTTTTTGATTAAGTTTGTCTTTCAGAAAATTAAACAGCCCCTGGATATTCTAACGAATGGGGTGCGGCAGATACGAGATGGAAATTTAGAGTATTGCATTAAATATGATCAAAACGATGAGTTTGCAACAGTTTGTGAAGATTTCAATGATATGGCGGTACGCCTTAAGCAATCCGTAGATTTATTGCAACGGCAGGAGGTAAGCCGCAAAGAATTATTAGCCGGGATTTCCCATGATTTACGTTCACCGCTGACTTCTATACGCGCTTATGTGGAAGGGCTATTGGACGGGGTTGCCAAAACGCCGGAGGCGCAGAGCATTTATCTAGAAACAATCAAAACAAAAACCATAGATATAGATCAAATGGTGGCAAAAATTTTCCTATTTTCCAAAATGGAGATTGGCGAAAGTTTAGACCATCCGGAAGTGTTGAATTTAGCAGAAGAGATCAAGAATTTTATTCATGCGTTTAGTTTGGAATATAAAGAAAAAGGATTGGAAATAACAGTTCAAAATTTATCATCTGTCGCAGTGTTTGCCGATCCTAATTCTCTTCGCCGTATTCTGGTCAATATTTTGGATAACAGTTTGAAATATAAGGATAAGGTGGTAGGCCACGTTACTATTTCCTTGAACATAGAGAGTTCTTATGCAATAGTAACGTTGGCGGATGACGGTCCCGGAGTACCGAAAGAATCTCTTTCGCGGATTTTTGATGCGTTTTATCGAAGTGATCCTGCCCGCCAAAATCCCCAGAAAGGTAGCGGTCTAGGTCTTGCTATTGTATTAAAAATAGTTAGTCAAATGGGTGGTTCGATTATGGCAAGAAATGGAGAAATGGGGGGACTAATTATTGAAGTGAAATTGCCAATACAGGAGAAGAAAGTATGAGCAGAATTTTAATTATTGAAGATGATAATGCTATTGCTATGATCGAACGGGACTATTTAGAAATTGATCAATTTACGGTTGAGATTGCACCAGACGGACTTTCCGGGATAGAAAAAGCGCTGCAGGGTAACTTTGATTTAATTCTATTGGACTTGATGTTGCCGGGAATGGATGGATTTTCGGTTTGCCGAGAGTTGCGGAAGCACTTGGATATTCCCATCCTGATGATTACTGCCTTACAGGAGGATATCGACAAGATACGCGGTCTGGGAATGGGTGCAGACGATTATATTGAAAAACCATTTTCTCCGAGCGTGCTGGTTGCGCGTGTTAAATCAAACATAGCGCAATATCAGCGGCTTAAGAAAAATGGTAAGGAAATGTCCGGGGAAATAAACATTGGTCCTATTTGTATCCATACTAAATCCCATCGCGTCTATGTGGCAGGGCAGGAACGGGAATTGAAGAATAAAGAATATGAGCTATTATTATTTTTGGTGACAAACGCTGACATCGTATTTAACCGTGAAACTCTTTACGAACGTATTTGGGGGCTTGAAGCCATGGGGGATAATACTACGGTGACAGTTCATATTAATCGACTCCGGGAAAAAATCGAAGAAGATCCAACAAATCCGCGCTATATCCAAACTGTCTGGGGTGTTGGATACCGTTTTAAAGCATAACAAAAAAATGATAAAAGAGACGGATTTAAAATACCAAATAAAGTGTGTAAGTTTTTTTAAGCTTACACACTTTATTTGGTATTTTAGGGACCTTTAGGATATTATCTTTGGAATGAATTTCTCTCTTGACCGGGCAGCGGCCCAATATGGGCCGCTGTCTGATCCGTGTCAAAAGCAAATTTGGAGGTTTGTTCGCTGGCGCTTTAGTGGTTACCAGGCTGGGGAGTGCAGACGTTGTCGATCCAGGTAAAGAGCTCGTCCAGATCGTAATCTCCACCATGTCCTTGCCCCCAGGGTATCGCGAAGTCAACATTAAAGCCCTCGTTATCTAGCTTTGTGGCCAAAATGACGGGGATGGCGAGGGCGGTATCTCTATCAACAGCTCCGTGACGGATACGCCAATACCGCGCGGTGTCCGTCTCTTGGGCACCGATGTAGTTCATGGGGTTGAGCATCTTTACGATATGTTCGTCTGCAAGGAAACTGTCTACCGTACTATTTTCCATTCCGAACTGCGTAAAGTGCTTAGCATTAATAGTTACAGATCCGAACAGACCATTTTCGGCGTGACTTAAGTCCAAACCGTCAAAGGCGGGGGCAGCCTTAAGTCTGGTGGCATACCCGGCGTATTCACTGAAATCGATGTCTGTGACGGTTCCGTCGGTTATTGTTATCCAAGTTAGTGCGGACAGATCCGTATTATCATCCAAAGCTTTTTGCGCAGACATTATTAGGAAGGATTTAACGTAGTCTTTAAAGGTACCGTCACCGTCCGCATCCAGTGTTAGCTCAGTTCCTTTAACAAGTCCAAGAGAATTCACATAGGCGGGGAACAGAGATTTCAACTGAGAAGAAATTGTGATCTGATTGTCCGTCATTGTGCTACCGTTATATTCGTTTATACCGTTGAACAGCCATTCATAGGCTATGTCTGCGTGATCCAGATTTGTGATTGGGCAGTAGCATTGGGCGGCAAAGACGTCGTCGCGCTCATTGGCTGCACCGATTACCTTTAGATAAGGCTCATAATCCTTGTTATTGCCGGTAGCGGCAATAAGCGATGAAGCTGCGCCACCTGCACTGGTGCCGCAGGAGACGATCTTTTCCGTGTCTCCAGGTATGAGATTTTTGTTATAGCGCAGATAGCGGACTGCGGCCTTGAGGTCCACGATGCAGGCTGGTGCTTTACCAGTGTATAAGCTGTTATCCGCTTGCGTAGTACGGCCGCGTGCACCTGGTGCTGCTACCACATAGCCTTTTGACAAAGCAAGGAGTGCTCCGTTTGGATCACCACTCATGTCTATGCTGGGACTCATAGGAGTTCCGGGCATGTAGCCGCCGATCGGATTGGGAAAGAAGATAGGCGCCGTCTTAGCATTGTAATTGCCAATGGATTGACCCTCTTCGTAATATTCTACAGGAACATAAATATTCATGATCTGATAGGTGGTGTCTACAGGATATTTTACATAGACGATGCCTTCATAGGCGCGGTAGATAACGGTTTTGCTATTCACCGTCACGGCAGTCTCGGTATAGTTGCTGGGGTCAAACTCCAGGCTGTATTCACTGGTTGCCGACTGGTTTTTAAAAGACATTTTTTTCCTCCTCTTCTTAATTAACATTAAGATTTTTTTGAGCTCACGGTTGAAAGGAGGTATTGACTTACATTTTTATCACCTCCACTATGAATCGAGCAGATAGGTGAGATTAGCCTCGATCTCTCACAACAGGCAGCTTGGTTCTTCAATCGTTTTATGTCTGTGTATATATTAAGCGAGAGATTCCCATAAAAGGGAATCTCTCGCTTAATATATTTTATCATGCTTGACAGTTATAAAAGTGACATTTTTATGACTGTAGTTTACTAAGGGGGGGTTGAAGATGCAGGAAACAGATTTCTCTATAAAAACGTTTAGAATTAAATACATCAATAATCGCTACTACGTTCTGAACCTTTTAGGGATGATGGGAAATCAATGCAGAAGAAGGATAGTATCATGCACATTAAGGTGGGGGTGTTCGAAAATGGTATATAGCGAGGGGAAGGGAGTCAAATGTGTCCACGAATTATAAATCGGCGTTGGATCAAAATTCTTGTTAAAGGAGTGGGGGGATGCCTAAAGCTTTATTTAATGTTTTCGCTGCGGCTGGGTCGCTTATTTTTCTGGTCAAGATTTTAGAGCATAAGCAATTTTAGTTTCCCGATCATTTAATTCTATCATTTTTAACAGTCCTCACATAAACGACCATGTTTGTTAGCTGGAATGTTCATTTTTGTTCTACGCCATCCGATATTAGTGGGGTATATAATATTAATTTAGGCGTTAGAGGCATTCTTTTTTATGGTGATGAAAAATGGAAATACATATTATTTCGGAATAAAGCTAGTCCATTTCTGAATTGATTTATAAATTAGACATTATTTATAATTAAATCTATAAAACTTAAGGAGGAATGTATTCTATGTCAGATGTACAAGTTAATGATTTACGTACTGCTCTTGAATTACTGAAAAAGATACCTGGACAGTACCTTGAAACAAATGAACCAGTTGATCCGCACGCTGAATTGGCGGGGGTTTATCGTCATGTTGGCGCTGGTGGAACAGTGCAACGGCCAACTCGGAAGGGACCGGCAATGATGTTTAATAAGGTAAAAGGGCATCCCGAAGCTAAAGTGGTAATCGGTGTTTTGGCCAGCCGCGAACGGGTTGGGCTCATGTTGGGTGAAGATCCAAAACGGCTTGGTTTTGTACTCAAAGACGCGGTAGCCAAAGCAATCCTCCCAATTGAAATTCCACAGAAAGATGCTGTTTGCCAAGAAGTCAAACACTTTGCCACAGATAAGGATTTTGATTTGAGAAAATTGGTTCCGGCGCCGACTAATACACCGGAAGACGCTGGCCCTTATATCACTTTTGGTTTGTGCTACGCGTCAGATCCAGAAACACATGAATCAGACATAACCATTCATCGTTTGTGCATCCAAGACAAAGATACTTTGTCAATGTGGATTACACCCGGTGCACGTCATATTGGTTCCTTTTTTGACAAGGCCGAAAAGGCTGGCAAGCCGCTCCCCATTTCTATTAGCATCGGCGTAGATCCCGCCATTGCCGTTGGAGCCGGTTTTGAACCACCAACAACACCTATAGGCTTTAATGAATTAAGTATTGCTGGCGCTCTCCGCAATAAAGCGGTTGAGCTAGTATCTTGTCTCACGATCAATGAAAAAGCAATTGCCAATGCGGAATACGTCATCGAAGGCGAATTGTTGCCCAATACAAGAATGCGCGAAGATATAAACACCAATACCGGCAAGGCTATGCCTGAGTTTCCGGGGTATACTGGACCGGCTGCGCCAGCTCTTAATGTTATAAAGGTAAAAGCGGTAACCCATCGTAAAAATCCGATTATGCAAACCTGCATCGGACCAAGCGAAGAACATGTCAGCATGGCAGGTATCCCGACAGAAGCCAGCATCCTTGACATGGTCGAAAGAGCAATGCCTGGGCGCTTGCTGAACGTTTACGCTCATGCTTCCGGCGGTGGCAAAATGATGGCAGTGCTTCAATTCAAGAAGAGCGTCCCCAGCGACGAAGGAAGGCAACGTCAGGCAGCATTGCTGGCATTCGCGGCTTTTTCCGAGCTGAAACATGTAGTTTTGGTTGATGAAGATGTTGATCTGTTTGACAGCAATGATGTCCTTTGGGCCTTGAACACCCGTTATCAGGGCGATGATGACACTATTTTCATCCCGAGAATTCGTTGTCATCCGCTTGATCCGTCGCAAACGCCGGAATTCAACCCTGCACTGCGTGAGAAAGGCTTATCATGCAAGACGATTTTTGACTGCACAGTTCCGTTTGATCTTAAAGACAAATTTGTTCGGTCAAGATTTATGGATGTAGATCCTGCGCGTTTTGCTCCCGAACTTTTTAAAAAAATCTAGTTCTAGTAAAAATAATGAATAGGGTACAATGATTTTCTAAAATAAATCATTGTATCGTTCATTATTAATAGGCTAATGAAAAATTCGCGTGTACGAGGAGAAATTTTAATGTCAAAATACAAACGCATTATTGGCTTAGTGTTAGGCGTGCTTGTAGCCATAATCATTTATAATTCACATTTTGCAGGACTTTCGGTCGAAGGGCAAAAATGTCTTGCTATTAGTTTAGGTGGAGTCATATGCTGGGCAGCCGGTGTAGCCCAACCAGGATATGTATCTTTGTTGATGCTTGTTTCCTATGTACTTACTAATACAGCTCCGGCTAATGTGGTTTTTTCTTTATGGCAAACCCACTTGGTTTATCTGGTAATCGCCGGTTTTCTGATTGCATCAGCAGTCGAAAGTTCGGGATTAGGCAAACGTATTGCGTATACATTTATTTTAAAATTCGTGCATTCGTTCACTAGTGTTATTGTCTCTTGTTATGTGTTGGGGCTTTTTTTGAGTTTTCTCATTCCTCATCCATTTCCCCGTTGCTTTCTGATTATGTCTGTCATGGGTTTTATCATTAAAGCTGCTGATCTGCCGCGTGAAGATGTGGCGATTATTGGATTAGCGGTGTTTGGGGGGTCCACCGCCAACTCCATGGTATTGCTTACCGGTGACAGCACTCTTAACATTCTGGCAGCTTCTTTTGGCGGTCAAATGCTGAGTTGGCTGGATTGGGCCAAATACATGGCAGTGCCGGGACTTATCGCTCATGTACTGATGTGTGGCCTGCAGCTTAAACTATTCAAACCAAGCAAGCCTTTTAATTTAGACAAAGAAGTTATTCGCCAACAGTTAATGGAGTTGGGCAGTTTAACCACAATCGAAAAGAAAACGCTTTTTTGGATTGTGCTTGGGGTTGCGCTGTGGGCTGCTGACTCCATACATCATATCGTTCCTGGCTGGATAGGTGCTCTCGTAGTTTGCGGATTGGCGATGCCGGTAATTGGCGATGTTCTCAAACCTAAGAATTGGGACACTGTTCCTATCGGTACGCTTTTGTTTCTTACTGCCGCTATGGCCATTGGGACGGTGGGCGCTCATACGGGGATGAATCAGTGGATTGCATCGGTAGCACTGCCGAGTTACGTACCAACAAACCCCTTCGTATTTGCTTTAGTTGTCACAACAATTGCCATTTGCATTCACATGGTTATGGGGAGTTTAATGGCTGTTCTCGGTATTACCGCGCCTGCTATCATCGCTTATGCTGCTACCGCGGGGTGGAACCCGCTGTTCTGTTCCTTGTTAGTTTATACTGCTATCTGCATTCATTGGGTATTGCCGATGCATAGCCTGAATATTCTTGTTGGCACCGGCGAGGAAGGCGGCCAATATAAAGATTCCGAGGTTATAAAATTTGGGTTGGCACAGACCGTCGTCGTCTATTTCATCATACTCGCCGTTGAGATTCCCTGGTGGAAATTTGTCGGTTTGATTTAAACCCTAGCGGGTTTTACCAGTTGCTTCCGTTCAATAATATTCATGAGTGGGTCTATGATGAGGACTCCTTTCGATACTCGGTAAATCAAAGTTTAGGAAGGAAGGGTTTTGTCTGCATAGGAGCGAGAACTTCGTCAAACGGCTGGTCATTGGCATGAGCGGTGCGAGCGGCATCCCGATTGCAGTTGGCTTGCTGAAAGAAATGAAAAAAAGGCCAGACTGGGAAACTCATCTGGTCATCACAAATGGCGCGCAAAAAACAATTGAGCAAGAAACGTCGCTCTCTGGAATGGAAATAGAGGCTCTGGCTACGAAGTGCTATTCACTGAATGACATAGGTGCCAGTATAGCCAGTGGGACATTTCGGACGGAGGGAATGGTTGTTGTACCTTGCAGCATGAAAACGGTTTCCGGCATCGCAAACGGTTTTTCTCAGAACCTGCTGCTGCGAGCTGCCGATGTCACCATCAAGGAGGGGCGCAAGCTGGTTCTGGTGGCGCGAGAAACGCCTCTCAGTCCGATACATCTTGGCAATATGCTCACTTTGGCGCGCCACGGGGTTAGGATATTGCCGCCCATGCTGACTTATTACAACAAGCCAGCCAGCATTGATGATATGACAAGACATATTGTTGGGAAAATTACAGATGCGTTTCAGATTGAAACGACGGGGTTTCAGCGATGGATGTAACGAAATGGGGAAAAATCACACCTACGATCAAGTCTGACGGGAGAATAATAATTAAATTTACGGCTATAGCCATGGGGCATGATTTATGTATCGTTGTTTGTGGCGGTGATCTTCCTCACTTGGGAGCCGCCGCATTGGCTCAATGCTGTGCGAGTATGGAAAATCCGTTGGAAATGAGCGCGTCTGTTTCTGTTTTGACACTTTTAGGACATAAGGAGGACCAGCTCGTATCCTGGGTCGCAGCGCGCATTTCCCGAAGCATCGGGACAAACGTGGTTGTCCTGTGCGGCATACATTTGGATGATATCTGCAAAACGGAAATCGAAACGATCCGTAGTATGGTCGACGAGTGGTGCGACGAGTTTATCCAAGCTATTTCTTAAACCAATTTATGAGAAAATTACGGAACAAATTCGCGCTTGGTGATAGTTTTTTTCCGTGAGGGAAGACGAGCGCGACAGTGCTTTTTATCGGCTCCTGCAGTTCTATACATACGATGTCGGGATGCTGGAAAAAACTGATCACCTTTTTCATTAACAAAGATACGCCGATATTTTCCGCGACAAAGCCAATGATGGTTTCAATGCGCGTGTGCTGGTACCGGATTGAAGGCGAAAACCCTGCTTTGGCGCAAGCGGATAAGCACAAGTCATATAATCCCTTGCCTGAATCCAATAGGATAAATGATTCATTGACCGCTTCCTTGAGAGGAAGCGGCTTTTTTGTGGCTAAGGGATGAGTCTTATTCGTGACCAATACCATTTCGTCATCGGCAAGCGGTATTACTTTATAAGCGTTGCTGGACAAGGTTGCTGTTCGCACGATAGCCAGATCAAGCTGTTCGTCGGCGAGCATTTTTAGGATATGGTCGCCATTTTCTTCATAGGTCTGAATCGTAATGTCCGGATATTCTTTTGCAAAAGCGGCAATAGCGCGATGAATGTCATACTGACTCATAATTGGGATTGAGCCAAGGATCAGGTGGCCATCATAGGTCCGCCGATATTGCTGCATTTTACTCATTATCGCGCTGTGCTTAGCTATGATTTCTTCGGCAAAGCTGATAAATTCATGACCGGCAGAATTCAGGCGCAATGTGCGCTCATTTCTATCAAAGAGTTTTAGACCAATCTCGTCCTCTAATTGGAGGATATGTTTCGATAAGGAGGATTGCGAAATATAGAGGTGATCTGCTGCTAGCGTCATATTATGGTATCGGGAAACCGTCAAAAAGTACTTTAACTGCTCTATATCCATGAAGGAATGATCTCCTTTTTAGTATAATTAAACAGAATCGATTCAACAAGTTGTACTTTAGTTCTTTTCTAGAAAATATTTAAGTTGAGGATTATAGAACAATAAAAAGGAAGCTTATTCAGGATGCTCATTTTAAAACACCTGAACAAGCTCAGTATGAAATCTTTAAATATGTCGAACTATATTACAATACCAAGAGAGTACAATCCTTATTTAGGATATTTTCCTCTGACCAAATGGGGATTTGAATTCATAAATTTTACTTATCTTTTTGTTTGGTCAGTTCACTGAACTGTGTTGGTCTCCTTGATGAGAGACGCAGATATTGTCGGCCCAGGCAAAGAGCTCATCTAGGTCGTAATCTCCACTGTGTGGCCGCCCCCACGGCAATGCAAAGTCAACGTCGAAACCTTTGTTTTCCAATGTGGTAGCTAGAATGACTGGAATCGCGAGGGAGGT